>Ga0310813_10000073_pt1 | contig 75663 bp, 85 predicted proteins | sample YN3metagenome_FD_203086 | JGI IMG/M metagenome (GOLD analysis project Ga0310813, IMG submission 203086) | Soil microbial communities from experimental microcosm in Duke University, North Carolina, United States - YN3 | ecosystem: Engineered > Artificial ecosystem > Soil microcosm > Unclassified... | reverse complement strand
CGCCCGGCGCCTGCAGCCTCGTCTCCCACACCGCGCTCCACGAAGCGGGCGCCGAGCATGAGGCCGAGCGGGTCGATTTCGCCAGCAACCAGCAGCGCTCGCCCGACTATCTCGCGATCAATCCGCACGGCCGCGTCCCCGCCCTCGTCACCGATGAGGGCACGATTACCGAAAATCTCGCCATTCTCGGCTACATCGCCGACCGCTTCGGCGCCCCCGGCGCGATCCCGCGCGGCAATGCGTTCGAAACCGCCAAGGCGACACAGCTGATCGCCTGGCTCAGCGGCACCGTTCACGCCACCGCGTTCGCCGCTTTGTTCCGCCCCGCCCGCTTCACCCCCGACGAGAGCCTGCACCCCGGAATCAAGGAAGGCGCCCACGCCGCCCTGTCGAGCCATTTCGTCGAGCTCGACGACCTGTGCGGCGACGGCTGGATCACCGGCGGCGACTATACCGCGGCCGACACCTATGCCGCCGTCTTCTACCGCTGGGCCCGCGCCGCCAAGTTCGATCTCTCGCTCTACCCGCGCTGGGCTGCGCTGGTCGGCCGCGTTGCCGAGCGCCCGGCGTTCCTGAAAGCGATCGCGCATGAAGGACTCAAGGTCGAACAGTTCGCCTGACCGGCCCTGAACCGCCCTCTACCGGTAACTTGAAAACTGTTTCAACTTGCCGGTCGAGGCCCGTCCTGATTATGGAAGGGGCATGGCGAACAAGATCTATCCCGATGCCGCCGCGGCCCTCGACGGGCTGCTTCACGACGGCATGACCATCGCGGCCGGCGGCTTCGGCCTGTGCGGCATTCCCGAGCGCTTGATCGACGCGATCGTCTTGAGCGGGGTCAAGGATCTGACCGTCGCCTCCAACAACGCCGGGATCGACAACGAAGGTCTGGGCAAGCTTCTGCGCACCCGCCAGATCAAGAAAATGATCAGCAGCTACGTCGGCGAGAACAAGGAGTTCGAGCGGCAGTATCTGTCGGGCGAGCTCGAAGTCGAATTCTGCCCCCAGGGCACACTCGCCGAACGGATGCGCGCGGGCGGCGCGGGCATTCCCGGCTTCTACACCAAGACCGGGGTCGGCACGAAGGTCGCCGAGGGCAAGGAAGTGAAGGAGTTCGATGGCGAGGAGTATATCCTCGAACGCGGCATCCGTGCCGATCTCGCCATCATCAAGGGCTGGAAAGCCGACGAAAGCGGCAATCTTATCTTTCGCAAGACCGCCCGCAACTTCAACGCCCCTGCCGCGACCAGCGGCAGGATCTGCATCGCCGAGGTCGAGGAAATCGTGCCGGTCGGATCGCTCGATCCCGACACCATCCACCTCCCCGGCATCTACGTGAAGCGCCTGATCCTGGGCGCGCCGTACGACAAGAAGATCGAATTCCGCACCGTTCGCCAGCGGGAGGCCGCATGAGCCTGTTATTCGCCCTGTCCCTCGCCGCCGCGCAGTCGGCTCAGCCCGCGCCGCAGCGGTCGCAGGAAATCGTGGCCACCGCCGATGCCTACAAGCCGTTCGGCACGCAGGCCGAGGAAGAAAAAGCGATCCGCGCCGCCATCGCCGATGTCTATGCGGTGATATCCGGCCCCGCCGGCCAAAAGCGCGACTTCGCGCGGATGAAGAGCCTCTTCACCCCCGACGCCCGCCTTTATGCCAATAGCACGCGGGCGATGGGCGGAGGCTCTGTCGATGACTACATCGCCAAGAACGGACCGTCGCTCGAGAAGGTCGGCTTTACCGAGCGTGAACTCGCCAGCCGCGTCCAGGTCTACGGCACCGTCGCGCAGGTCTGGTCATCCTACCACGGCACCAGCAGCGACGGCTCGGTCAACATCCGCGGCATCAACAGCTTTCAACTCGCTCGCCAGTCAGATGGTCGCTGGTTGGTCCACTCTATCCTGTGGCAGCAGGAAAACTCCAACATCAAACTCCCCCGCGACATGGAAGCCCGCTAATGCCCTGGACCCGTGACGACATGGCCGCTCGCGCCGCCAAAGAGCTGCGCGACGGCTTTTACGTGAACCTCGGCATCGGCATTCCGACGCTGGTCGCCAACCACATCCCGGACGGCGTCAACGTCACGCTGCAATCCGAAAACGGCATGCTCGGCATCGGGCCGTTTCCCTATGACGACGAGGTCGACGCCGACCTCATCAACGCGGGCAAGCAGACCATTTCCGAGCTGCCCTCGTCGGTCTATTTCAGCTCGGCCGACAGCTTCGCGATGATCCGCGGCGGACACATCGATCTGACCGTCCTCGGCGCGATGGAGGTCAGTCAGGACGGCGACATCGCCAACTGGATGATCCCGGGCAAGATGATCAAGGGCATGGGCGGCGCGATGGATCTCGTCGCGGGCGTGAAGAAAATCATCGTGGTGATGGAGCACACCAGCAAGAACGGCGATCCCAAGTTCATCCCCGAATGCACCCTGCCGCTGACTGGCCGCAATGTCGTGGACATGATCATCACCGACCTTGCCGTCTTTCAGCGTCCGGATCATTCGAGCCCGTTCAAGCTCATCGAAGTGGCGCCCGGCGTGTCGCCCGAGGAAGTGCGGGAAAAGACCACGGCGCAGTACGAGGGCTGAGCGGTCCGCCGCCTCCTTCCCCTGTTGCTCCTTGCGGGTTGCGCGCCCGAAACGCCGCCCGTCACCATTGACGGCTCGAGCCCCGAGCGCTTTGCCGCCACCACCGCCGCGGCGCGGGAGCAGCTCGGCCCCGCCGACCGCCTCGCCTTCGACCAGGCGCTGGCCTCGGTCGGCGGCCGCCGTATGGCCGCCAACCGGGAGCAGCTCGCCCGCACCACCTTCGACAGCATGACCGGCGCCGACATCGCCGAGGAGTACCGCCGCCGCACGCGCTGACGTCCGCCTCCGTCACCCCGGGCTTGACCCGGGGTCCCGCTACCCTTCATCGCGGAACGCAGACATAGCCGGACCCCGGACCTGCTCCGGAGTGACGAAAGGAACCACGATGCGCGCACTGCTTTCGCACCAGCCCGGCGGCCCCGACACGCTCCAGCTTTCGGAGCTCCCCGACCCCACCCCCGGCCCCGGCGAACTGCTGGTCCGCGTCCGCGCCGCCGCCATCAACTTCCCCGACGTCCTCATCATCGAAGACAAATATCAGATGCGCCCGCCACGCCCCTTCGCACCCGGCGGCGAGATCGCGGGCGAGGTCATCGGGATCGGCGAAGGCGTAACCGGCTGGTCGGTCGGCGACCGCCTCCTCGCGGTCCCAGGGTTCGGCGGCCTCGTCGAACAGATCGTCATCCCCGCCGCCTCCGCTTTCCACCTCCCCGAAAGCCGCAGCTTCGCGCAAGGCGCCGCGCTGCTGCTCACCTACGCCACCTCGATCCACGCGCTGTGGGACCGCGGCCAGCTCAAAGCCGGCGAAACGCTGCTGGTGCTCGGCGCGGCGGGCGGCGTCGGCCTGGCCGCCGTCGAACTCGGCAAGGCCCGCGGTGCCCGCGTCATCGCCGCCGTCTCGAGCGAAGAGAAAGCCCAGGCCGCGCGCGACGCCGGCGCCGACGAAGCGATCGTCTATCCCCACGGCCCGTTCGACAAGGACGCCAGCAAGGCGCTCGCCGAACAATTCAAGGCCGCGGTCGGCCCCAAGGGCGCGGACGTTATCTACGACCCCGTCGGCGGCGGCTATTGCGAGCCCGCGCTCCGCTCCATCGCCTGGGAAGGCCGCTACCTCGTGGTCGGCTTTCCCGCCGGCATCCCGCGCCTGCCGCTCAACCTCACACTGCTCAAAAGCTGCAACGTCTGCGGCGTGTTCTGGGGCGCCTTCGCCGCGCGCGACCCGAAGGCCAACCAGGCCCATGTCGAAGAGCTGTTCGCGCTATGGGACTCCGGCAAGATCAACCCCCGCGTCAGCGCCACCTACCCGCTGACACGCGGCGGCGACGCCATCGCCTCGCTGGCGGCGCGGCAGGTCATCGGCAAGGTGGTGGTGGAAGTGGGCTGAGGCGCACACCGTCCAAAGGCCAGCTGAAAAGCCGGGTATCCCCGCACCACCTCTTCGCCGCCATTCGGCGCTCCTGCCGAAGGCTTTGCACCTGAGGAGACACTCGATGCGAGCACCCGCTCTTTTCGCCGCGCTTGCCGGCCTGACCCTCGCCGCCACCCCGGCGGCTGCCCTCGATCACCACTCCACCATGCCCGGCAAGACCGTGGTCGAAGTCGCCGTCGGCAACTCGGACTTCTCGACGCTGGTTGCCGCGGTCAAGGCCGCCGACCTTGCCGCCACCCTGTCGGGCAAGGGCCCGTTCACCGTCTTCGCCCCGACCAACGCCGCCTTCGCCAAGCTGCCGGCCGGGACCGTCGACACGCTGATGCAGCCCGCCAACAAGGCAACGCTGACATCGGTCCTCACCTACCATGTCGTGCCGGGCCGGGTGAACGCCGCGCAGCTGACGAAGCTTATCCGTGACGGCGGCGGCACCGCCACGCTCACCACCGTGCAGGGCGGCCAGCTCAAGGCCTCGCTGATGGGCGACCGCATCATGCTGACCGACGCCAAGGGCGGCATGGCGCATGTCGTCACCGCCAACGTCAACGCGTCGAACGGCGTCATTCACGCCATCGACGCGGTGGTGATGCCGTAAACAGCGGATTGCCGTCATTGCGGGGCCGGTCCTCGCAATGACGGCTTCCCTCTCGCGTCCCCCGCGCCTATCTCCCGGTGAAGACCTTCAGTGGGAGCGGACATGACGACCTTCGACGATCGCGAGCGGGCCTTTGAAACCAAGTTCGCGCATGACGAGGAAATGAAGTTCCGGGTCATCGCCCGGCGCAACAAGCTCGTCGGCCACTGGGCCGCGGGCCTAATGAAGCTCTCGGCGGTCGAAGCCGAAGCCTATGCCAAGGACGTCGTCCGCGCCGACTTCGAGGAAGCAGGCGACGAGGACGTGATCCGCAAGCTCCTCGGCGACCTCACCGCCGCCAACATCGAGATCGACGATGCCGCCATTCGCCAGCAGCTGGCGGACAAGACGGTCGAAGCGCGCCGCCAGCTGATGGAAGCGCAGGGCTGATCGCATCATGCCGATGGCCGCCGACGACATCGAAGCGCTGATCCGCGCCGCACTGCCCGACGCGCAGGTGCAGATCACCGATCTGCGCGGCGACGGCGACCATTATGCCGCCACCGTGACCAGCGCGGCCTTCGCCGGCCTGCCGCGGGTCCGCCAGCACCAACTCGTCTACCGCGCGCTGGGAGGAAGGATGGGCGGCGAACTGCACGCCCTTCAGCTCACCACCGCCGTTCCCCAGGAGTAACCACCCATGAGTACCGCCCACGAGCGCATCGACGCGCTGGTCAAAAGCAACGACGTCGTCCTCTTCATGAAGGGCACCGCCCTGTTCCCGCAATGCGGCTTCTCCAGCCGCGCGGTCGCCATCCTCGAGCATCTCGGCACCCAGTATGAGACGGTCGACGTCCTTCAGGACCAGGAAATCCGTCAGGGCATCAAGGACTATAGCGACTGGCCGACCATTCCCCAGCTTTACGTGAAGGGCGAATTCGTCGGCGGCTCGGACATCATGATGGAAATGTTCGAAAGCGGCGAATTGAAGACTTTGGTCGCGGCAGACGCGTGAGCCTGCGTCTTTCACTCCTAAACAAGAAGGGGCGGCGAAGCGGGACCAGAAACCGCTCGGCCGCCCCTCTGTTTGGCGTGGAACCAAAGTGGACAGCATCACTGATGCAGTCGCCGTGCCATTTCGCGTTCAGCGGCGATTTTCCGCCATTCTCTGAAATTTCGACCGTGCCCGCGGCTTTCGAACTGTCAAACATTCCGACAGTCCGAAATCGCGCTGGCACTTTGTCCCGGCAAGTGCATTGGCTCGCGTGGTGAACCCGACCATCTCCCCTTCCGGCGCCGAACGCTCGCTGCTGCTGTGCGATCTTACGCAAAGCTGGTCGGCGGTGGGCGGCGGGGTCGGCACCTATCTTCGCGCCAAGCGCGCGCACATCCTCGCCAATACCCCGCACGTCCACCTGATGATCCTCCCCGGCCCGGCCGATTCGGTGGAGATCAGCGACGACCGCCGCGCGATTACCGTGTGGATCAAGAGCCCCAAGGTTCCCTTCAGCCCCAATTATCGCCTGCTCGTGCGCAACGGCGCGGTGCGCAAGGCGCTGGCCCGCTTCATGCCCGACGTGATCGAGTGCCAGGACGCCTACAACCTGCCGTGGGCCGCCATTCGCCATCGCCGCGACCATCCCGGCACTGCGCTGGTCGCGGGCTACATGACCGACTTTCCCAACGTCTATGTCGAACGGCCGGTGTCGAAAGCGCTGGGCTCGACCATCGGCGGCGCGCTCGGCCGGTTCTGCTATGGCTATTGCGGCAAGCTCTACCGCCAGTTCGACTGCGTCTACGCCCTGTCCGAAGCGGGCGGCGGCCGCCTGCTCCGCTCGCTCGGAGTCGAGGATGTCCAGATCCTGCCGCTGGGAGTCGACCTCGCCGACTTCGGCCCCGACCGCCGCGATCCCGAACTTCGCCGCGAGCTCGGCCTCGAGGGCGATCAACCGCTTCTGATCTATGTCGGCCGGATGGACATCGAAAAGCGCCCCGACATCATCGTCGAGGCGTTTCGCAAATTGCCGGAAAGCCTCGGCGCCCGAATCGTTCTCCTCGGCCAAGGTCCGCAAAAGGACGATTTCGAAGCCCTGCGCGATCCCCGCATCATCACGCCCGGCTTCGTCACCGACCGCGCGACCCTCGCCCGCTATCTCGCCAGCGCCGATCTTTACGTGTCGGCCATGCCCAACGAGACATTCGGCGTGTCGGTGATCGAAGCGCAGGCATCGGGCCTGCCCGTCGTCGGCGTCGAAGGCGGCGCGATGCCCGAGCGCGTGCTTCCTGGCATGGGCCTGCTCGGCCCCATCGCCGACGTCGACGCGATGGCCGCCAACATCCAGACCGTCCTCGCCGGCGACCACCGCGCGATGGGCGAGCGCGGGCGGGCCTATGTCTCGGGCGAATATAGCTGGCCGCACAGCATGGAAATCCTGCTCGGCACCGTCATCCCACACGCCCTCGCCCACGCCGCCGCGCGACCACTGCCCGGCGCGGTGCCGGCGGGCTCTTTGGTCGGCGCCTGAAGGCCCTTCCCTCCCACGCCTGAGTGGGTCATGTTGCTTGTCGCCGGATACGCCAAGCCAAGGGGAACACCCATGATCGCCGCCATGATGCTTGCCGCCTTTCAGGCCGCCACGCCAGCCGCACCGGCTGCGCCGCCGTCCGCCGCAAAAGAGCGCACGATCGTCCGCGAGATGGTCGTCGAACGACCGGCGGACAAACTGGCAAGCGGCAAACGGGTCGCTGACGAAACGTCCAGCGTCATTCGCGTCACCGTTGACGACAGCAAGCCGATCCGCGTCGTGCCGTGCGGCGACAAGGGCGTCTACTGCGCGGTCGATGACCAGCACGCCAAGGCCGAGACCAAGACCGGCTCCGGACCGGAGCGCCGCGAGATCCGTGTCGTTCGCACGGCCGGTTCGGTCGACGACGTCAGCGTCAGCGCCTTTTCCTGCGCCAACGGGGCCAAGGTCGAAAGCGAGTCTCTCGACAACGACGGCAAGAAAAGCCGCGTCATGATCTGCGCGATGGGCGACACCAATGTGGCAAAAGCCCAGCAATTGCGCGACGCCGCCAAGCGGATCGAGGGCGACACCAACCTCTCGCCCGATGCCCGCACCCGCATCGTTCTTGCCATCAACGAGGCCATCGCCAAGCTCCCCGTGAACGAGTGAGTTGCCCGCCCGGCATGGCTCTGCCATCGCACGGGGGCAGTGACCCATACTCCCGGCCTTCTCGAGCCGCTCGGGCCAGGCCTCGCCCGCCTGCTCGCGCCCAACCCCTCGCCCTTCACCGGCGAAGGCACCTGGGTGCATCTGATCGGCACCGACCGGCTGGCGATCCTCGATCCCGGCCCGGCCGAGGAAAGCCATCTCGACGCCCTGGTCGAAGTGGTCGCCGGCCGCCCGGTCGACGCAATCCTGATCACCCACACCCACCGCGACCACAGCCCCGCCGCCCTGCCCTTGTCGCAGCGCCTCGACGCGCCCGTCTGGGGCTGCGCGCCTTTGGTCGTGCCGGGCGATCAGGAAGCGGGCTTCGACACCAGCTACGCCCCCGACCGGATCCTCGCCGACGGCGAAAGCTTCGAGGCCGGCGGCGCGAGGATCGAAGCCGTCCACACCCCCGGCCACACCTCCAATCACCTTTGCTTCGCGTGGGGCGACCGCCTGTTCAGCGGCGATCATGTGATGGGCTGGTCGACCACCGTGGTCATCCCGCCCGACGGCCACATGGGCGACTATATGGCGAGCCTGCAGAAGCTCCAGGCGCGCTCCGAAACCCTGTTTCACCCCGCGCACGGCGAGCCGGTCGAGGACCCCCAGCGGCTGATGCGCGGCATTCTCGGCCACCGCGTCCAGCGCGAGCGCCAGTTGCTGCGGCTGGTGCAGGACGCCCCCGCGACCCTCCCAGACCTTAGCGCGCGCGCTTATCCCGCGCTCGACCCCCGCCTGCGTCCCGCCGCCGAAGCAACTGCGCTCGCGCATCTCATCACCTTGGAGGAGCGCGGCGCCGTCCGCTGCGTTCAGGGCCTATGGAAGGTTTGAAACGATATTGGCCGCTACTGCTGCTCGCCCTCGCGGCACTCGGCGGAGCGCTCTGGTGGCAGAACAAGCAGGCCGAGGAACGGCGGGTCGAGGAAGAATTGGCGCAGGCGCAAGGCATCGTCCGCGTCCTTTCCGCCACCTTCTCCAATAAGGCCGCGCTCAAGGTCGGTGAGGTTCGCGGCACGCTCGACGTCACCACCGTCGACAAGGGCGCCGTCCCCTTTCTCCGCTCCTCGCAGAAAGCGACCATCCCCTATAGCGTCGGCTACACGCTCGACCTGTCGGGCGTCGGCGCCGACGATTATCGCTGGGACCCTGCCACGCGCAATCTTACCATCCGCGTGCCGGTGGTGACGCCCGAGCCGCCCAACGTCGACGAAGCCAATCGCTCGATCGCCGGGACCAGCGGCCTGTTTGTGACCCGCGGCGCCTCGGCCAACCTCGCCCGCCGCGCCTCGCAGCTTGCCACCGCCAAGGCCGGCGAAGTCGCCGCCGAACCGGCCAATCTCGCCGCCGCGCAGAAGAACGCCGAGAAAGTCGTCGCCGACCTCGCCCGCGCGCCGCTCGACGCCGCCGGCCTTGGGCCCATCACCGTCCGCGTCGTCACCCCCGCCGCCGGGGTGCAGGACGGCGAACGCTGGGATGTCAGCCGCTCGATCGAGCAGGTGCTGGCGGATCGCCAACGCTGAGCCTATCTGGAGCCATCATGACAGCACCCCTTCGTCCGCCGGTCGGCACCGACCTCCTTGCCGAGATCCAGCGCCTCAAGCAGGAGCGGAACGCCGTCATCCTCGCGCATTATTACCAGAAGCCCGAGCTTCAGGATCTAGCGGACTTCGTCGGCGACAGCCTCGACCTCAGCCGTAAGGCCGCCGCGACCGACGCCGACGTGATCGCTTTCTGCGGCGTCCGCTTCATGGCCGAGACCGCCAAGATCCTCAGCCCTGAAAAGACCGTCATCCTCCCCGACATGGACGCTGGCTGCAGCCTCGAGGACAGCTGCCCGCCCGACCAGTTCGCCGCCTTCCGCGCCGCCCACCCGGACCATATCGCGCTGACCTACATCAACTGCTCGGCGGCGGTGAAAGCGCAGAGCGACATCATCGTCACCTCGTCCAGCGCCGACGCGATCCTCGCCCAGATCCCCAAGGACCAGAAGATCATCTTCGGCCCCGACCGCCATCTCGGCGGCTATCTGGCGCGCAAGACCGGGCGCGAGATGCTGCTGTGGCCGGGGATCTGCATCGTCCATCAGGCCTTCAGCGAGACCGAGCTACTGAAACTCAAGGCGCAACATCCCGATGCCCCCGTCGCCGCGCACCCCGAATGCCCGCCGCACATCATCGATCATAGCGACCACGTCGGCAGCACCCGGTCGATCCTCGACTTCGCCATCGCTTCGCCCGCCGAGGTGATCCTCGTCGCGACCGAGCCGCACATCATCCATCAGATGGAGAAAGCCGCGCCGAACAAGACCTTCATCGGGGTCCCCGGCGGCGACGGCAACTGCAACTGCAACATGTGCCCCTACATGGCCTTGAACACGCTGGAGAAGCTCTACATCTCGCTGCGCGATCTCGAGCCCCGCATCGAGCTTGAGCCCGGACTGATGGACAAGGCCCGCGTGCCCTTGGAGCGCATGCTCGAAATGGCCGGCCGCACCGTCGGCCAGGGCGATGTCGGTCGCCCGATCGTCCCCTTCCGCAGCGAAGGCGAGCAGGACTAGGCGGGTCTTAGAACCGACCGCAATCGTTCGGCGCCTGGCGCCCGGCGAACAGACTGTCGATCCACGCCAGCGTTGCGCCTGCGCTCTGCTTGGCGGTGGTCGCATGATCCTTGCCCGGCAGGTCGATCCACCGCACCCGCACCCGGTTGGCGCACATCCGCCGTGCAAATGCGCGGGTCACCGCCGGCGCCACCAGAGGATCGCCCTGCGTCTGCGCGAACAGCACCGGCACCCGGCTGACCGGGCTGGCGCTGTTGGCCGCGACATAGCTTGCCCACGGCGGGGTCCGTCCCAGATCGACCCGCGCCAGATCCTGCCGCAGCGCCAATATCCCGAGCAACGTCCCGAGCTTCGGTCCCGAATCCACCGTTACGCAATTGCGCGCCAGCCGCTGAATGATCCCCGGCGTCCGCGCCCGTCCGATCTTCAGCGGCACGCCGTAATAACGGCTCCAGCTATCAGTCGCGAGGGCCGTCAGGAACGCCCGCGCATTGGCATCGCTCGCTTGCCGCATATTGGCACCAAGATCGGTCGGCGGTGCCCCAGCCGCGACCCCCACCAGCCGCAGCCCCGCGCCCTCCGCGCCCTGCATCTGCCCGGTCCACAGCGCCGCATGGCCGCCCTGGCTTTCGCCCCACACGGCATAGCTGCCGCCCGCGGCCGCGCCCGGAATGCGCTGCGCCGCGCGTATCGCATCGAGGACCGAGCGCCCGGTCACCGTGCCGACCAGATACGGATGCACGCCGGCGCTCCCCAGTCCCGGATAATCGGGGGCGACCACCACATAGCCTTGTCGCACCGCATCGATCGCCGGAGTTTTCTCGAAGAACCTGGGGCTGAGCGACGGTGCGCAGCTTTGCGCTATCCCCCACGTGCCGTGAGTCCACGCCAGCACCCGGCGCGGCTGGCGCGGGATCGCTTCGCGCGGGGCGACCACCATGCCGGTCAGCTCGCGTTCGACACCGCGATCGTCGCGGCTGAGATAGCGGATCGACCATGCCTGCATGCCGGCGGGCGGGCTCACCACCGGCTGCGCTGCCACCAGATTGTTCCGCTGCGCCGCGGCCGGCGCCGCAATCGCCAATCCGATCATAAGTGCAAGACCACGCATTTCGCGACTCCCGACCGTTCCTGGAAGTCAGACCACTCCTTTATCGCGGCGAACGCAATCTCTTCCTCAGCCGTAGGCCCGCACGAAAAAGACCGCGGTGGTCGCGCCCGTCACCAGCAGAGTCCACCACCGCACGGCGCGCGCCGACAAGCGCTTGCCGAGCAGTGCGCCCAGCCATCCGCCGATCACCGACCCCACCAGCATCGGCAGGCATGCCCACCACCACACCATCGCAAAGCCGATGAACACGATCGCCGCCGCCATGTTCGCCACCGCCAGCATCGCCGTCCGGATGGCGAACAATTCGCGCGGCGAGATATTCGCCAGCAGCCCGTAGAGCGCAGTTGTGATCAGCCCCACCCCGCCGCCGAAATAACCGCCGTAGACGCCCAGCAGCGCCTGCGATGCGAGCAGGGTCGGCCGCCCGATCGTCACCCGCCGGTGCAGCCAGTCGGCCGCGCCCTTGCCCAGCGCCATCACCACGAAGGCGAACAGCAGCAGCCACGGAATGATCACATCGAACGTCGCGGCCGGCGTGACGACAAGCAGATAGCTTCCGACCAATCCGAACACGAACGTCAGCGCGGCCAGCAGCAGCACCGAAATGCCGGCAACCGGCCCCAACTCCTTGCGGAACGCCCACGCACTCGTCGCCGCGCCCGGCAATAGTGCCACATTGCTAGTTGCGTTGGCGATGTTGGCCGGCAACCCCAGCGCGATCAGCGCCGGCAAGGTCGCGAACGTCCCCCCGCCCGCCAGCGCGTTCATCGCCCCGCCGACCAGCCCGGCGCCGGCGGCGAGCAAGATTCCGCCAATGTCGCTCAAAAAGTCACCTCAGCGCGTCAGGGCGAACGGGGACGCCCGGAACGGCGCGATGCTCAAGGTCGGTGATGGTCACTCGCTCGGCGTTAGCGAAGCGCGATGCGGCTGGCGAGGTGCCGTGAAAACTGGACTCCGCCGCCCGGACGGAGCACACTTGCGCCATCGATACCGTCTCTTCGCCCTTGGAGGAGCGTGTCATGCGCAAGTCCCTGCTGGTGGTGGCATCCGCGCTCGCGGCCACCCTGTCGGTCACCGCATCGGCGCAACGCGTGGTGCCGGTACGCTTCGCCACCGGTGCGTCGGCGGCGACCGTCACGGGTTCGATCACCGGGCAAGCCTATACGGACTATCGCGTGAACGTTCGCGCGGGTCAGTTATTGTCGGTCAGCCTGACCCGCCTCGGCGGCTCACCCTATTTCAACGTCATGGAGCCGGGCTCCACCGGCCTCGCCCTGTACGACGGCTCGTCCGCAATCGGTCCGTTCCGTGCCGAAACGCGGCGCAGCGGCGATTACATCGTGCGTGTCTATCAGATGCGGGCAACCGCGCGCCGCGGCGAAACCGCCCGGTTCCGCTTGACCGTCGGGGTGACCGGCGGCGCTGGCGCGAAAAACGGCACAACACCCAGTCATCAATCCGGCGATGCGCTGGTCCCCGGCACCCCCTATCAAGCCACCACGACCATCCGCTGCCGCACCACGCCGGGCGCGGCGCTGGGCTCTTGCAAGGCCGGGGTCATCCGCCGCACCGGCTCCGCCACCGTGCACATCGACACCCCCGATGGAGGCGAGCGCACCATCCTGTTCCGCCGCCTCGATCCGGTGTCGAGCGACAGCCAGGCGGGTCTTGTCGCCACCCGGCGAGGCGAGGTCAGCGTCGTTCGCATCGGCACGGTCGAGGTGTACGAAATTCCCGATCCTTTGATCGAAGGCGGGTAACCCGACGCGTCGACATTTCACAGGGGAGAATGACATGCGGAAAAATGTGGCAAGCCGGTTTTGTGCAGCGGCGTCGTGCCTGGCGCTGCTCGCGTCCCCGGCGCTCGCGCAAAAAGCAAACCAGCTGACCAATCTCAACGGCCTGTCACCCGATCGCGCCGAAAGCGCCCTCACTGCGCGGGGCTTCACCTACGCCGACAGTCACAGCAACTCGATGGGCTACACCTATTCCTACTGGTGGCAGGCGAACGGCCGCAATTGCATCAGCGTCGAAGCGAATAACGGGCTCGTCGAATCGGTCACCGACGCCCCCGCCTCGGACTGCCATCAGAAAGCCAGCAACGGCAATGCGGCGGCGGCCGTCGGGGTGGTCGCGGGCGTCGCGATCCTGGGCGCACTGCTGAGCCACAAATCGCATCACCACTCGGACAGAAACCATTCCTCCGACGCGGTCGCGGAACAACAGTACGAACGCGGCTACGACGACGGCCTGCACAACGCTTCGTACCATAATTACGACCGTTCGGAGCAATATTCGTCCGGCTGTCAGGCCGGGGTGGACGAGCGAAACGCCAATCTCAGGCATCACGGCGGCCGCGGCGGCTATGCGGGGTTCGCCCAGATCAACGAACTCAACGGCGCGCGCGCAGCCGGCGGCATGAGCACGCTCGAACAGCGCGGCTTCCGCCAAGTCGACAACTTCACCTCCGGCAACACGCGCTATTCGATCCAGTACCGACCCCAGTCACGCCAATGCGTCCAGGTCACGATCGCGGACGGCCGCTTCTACGATGTCCGCGACATCCAGCAGCATCCGAGGTGCCGGTGACCAGCCGGAACCGGGAAGGGGCTCGCAGGCTGATCGGCTGAACCTGAGAATGGGGTCAGTACATTGGGCGCGCCGCGAACAACCATGCCTGTCCGACCGGTGATCGAACGCTCTGCCGTTTAAGGGGCGCATCTAGGCGTTAAAAACCATCGAGATCGCGGTGACGATGATCTGCGACTCCACGTAAGCGCGCAATGCGTTGCCGAACGACCGCAGCCGCGTCCTCTCACCATGCTGTTCAAAACATCGCGTTTCGATTGCGATGTAGACGGCGATGGCGACCATGCCGAAGCCCGCCGCCAAGACCCAACGCGGGGAGGTCAGAGGCACGAGGCTCACCAGCCCGAGCAGCAGTGCGTAAGGCGCGAGAATCCATTCCTAACCGAAAGCCAATTTCCACACCCGTCGTATCGCCAGCAGGTCCGCCTTAATTCGGATTAAATACCCGCCACTCTGGCTGGATTAAGACTTTTTCCTTAAAGGGTGGGCTATGATCGCCTTGGACAGTCTCACAGAGCGGCAACGCGACTGCCTGCGCGAGTATGCGAATTTTCGCACTCATAAGGAGATAGCTAGAACTCTCGGCATTTCGGACAGCATGGTGGAGAAGCATCTTCGCCAAGCCAGAGAGAAGCTAGGTGTCGAAACTACTGCGGAAGCAGCCCGCTTATATCTCATCAAGGTGGGTGAGGCCGTTCCTCAGGGAGGAATTACCCACCTTTCCGGGAAGGCCGACGACGGGGAAGGACCTCTCGTCGCTCACGGTTTAGCAAAATCTTACCAGATGATGCTCGTGGGGGACGCTTCAACCGGAGCCGTCGACTTAGATCATCCGCTGACGGTCCTTCAGACACTGTCGCTTATCGGGCGACTGGTAGTCGGCTCGATCATAGGACTATCCCTACTGATCGCCTCCGCCGAAGGGCTCAAGGCCATTTTGACCTGATCGCCGCGCTCCTCGAAGAGGAGTCCGTACATGCTGAATCAACGTCTCGCCGCCGCCCAGGCCGTTGCATTACACCTGTTTCCGACGGAGCAGCTCATTGAAGATGCTATCGTAAAGAACGCCCGCCTAGCGATTGCCGTCGTCGAAGGCCGTCAGTCGGCGAAACTTCCAATCACAGCCGGCCAAGGTAGTTTGATTGCGCTCGCGTCCGTCACTGCCGCATTGCTCGAAGCGCGGGCCAAGATTGCCGATGCTCATGCATGCTTGGCCGAAGAAAAACAGCAGATGGGTCTTGGCGCTCGCTCGATGGGCGACTGGGGCGAATGTCCGCCTGCTGCAAAGCTGGAAGAGACGCCGCAGCACGCTGGTCTCCGGGTGGTCGCGTAAACAGAAATTCGTCAGGGGGTCGCATGCTTACTTCGTTTCTGTATGCGGCCACCCTGCTGACCGCCATCCTTTTGTCCTGGCTCAACGGCACTCGCCCTGAGCGCCGCGTGGCTCTGGTCTTGCTGGCGGGAAATCTGGCTACGATTGCTACGCTTTTGCTCAGTCAAGGCCATGATTTCACGTACGTTTCTGCCGCCTACCTTGCCGTAGATATTCTTGGCACCGTGGCCCTTTGCTGGATCGCAATACGGCATCCTAGTTGGATGACAGTGCTGGTGGCCACCTTTCAGGTCAACGGGACCTTGGGACATGCGGTAAAGCTTGTCTCGCCGGAGACGATGGATCTCAGTTACGCGATTCTGCTGCGGCTTTGGGGATGGCCAATGGTGCTCACGGCGATCGTGGCACGCTTCAAACCAGGAATGCGCCGCATCCTCCGTCAGTCCGACCTAATGGGCATGCCCGCCTTCTTGCGACCTCCGATCACGCCAGCTGGGCTTGCGATGCTGGCGGAGCGACGCAGCGAAACGCTGAACAGGAATCCCAATGACGAAACAGCCGACCAAAGCGACATGGAGCAGGCCCCGACTGAACCGCGTAGACCTGACTTCGACGCTCGAACTTCCCGCCATCGACCAAGCGAAATTCGAAAGGTGGAAGCAAGCCGCCGCGCAACTCGCTGAGCTTGCAAAAGACAGAAAAGCTTGAGGAGAATTACAGCGTGGCGACATCACACGTAAGGGCAAGCGACACTTCGTCGAGCCACCACCATTCCTCGACCGAATACATTGGGTTCAAGGCTGAAGGCCCAACCTCGTCGGCGACGTCGACGGGTCTCCAAGCCCTTGAACATGCCGAGCGCTCGCTCGCCGATCTCAATTTGTTCCTCAATGATGTTCGAAACACAATGCTGAGCGCCTCAAGCTCGGCTGTATTCTGCCTGGGCAACCCGCATCTACAAGCTCGTCGCGAGCTTCGTGCCCGTCAAAAGCGCGACGCCCTCTTCAGTGAATCGCTATTTTCTGATCCAGCCTGGGACATTCTGCTACATCTCTTCACGGCGCACGCCGAAAGGAAAAGCATGGTTGTCAGAGAGCTGACGATCTGCACCGGCGTTCCAATGACTACCACCCTCCGTTGGGTTTCAACGTTGGAAATGAAGGGATTAGTTTGGCGACGCGGAAATCAGTTTGATCGCCGCGTAGTTGATGTTGGCCTGACCGAACGCGGTATCGACGCGATGTGCGCTTATTTTGCTGATTAGATTGACCGCTGCTAAGCCCGGCGAACTAGCGCAACGGGCGGGTGCAATGATCAAGAATGCGGTTGGTGACACGGTTTTGGGCGCCCTCGATCAGTTGCGGGCTTCGCTTAAATCAATCGATCGCTATCCGGAGCTTGCGGTCTCCGCAGCACGCCTATCCCAAATCATTCTTGAAATTGAGGAATGGGCTGCGGATCAAATTCTCGCTGACGACGAAGTGCAATTGCGAGACATTGACCGGAAAGGTGCGCCCCCGCTTAGCTGATTAAAGCTTCATTGATTGAAGGCTATTGTGTTCGCTTCGCAGCGAGTGATGCCAAGCTGGTTCGGTTCTACCGCACAGCAGCATATCGCCGAATTTCTGCAATGGGCCGCAAACATACGTACCTTGCTCACTCCAGGCTGACCCGTCCCCGCATCGCCTTCACCGCGCCGCGACCCTTCTTGGTCTCCACCCGTTTCGCCTTGGCTGCGCGGCTGGGTTTGGTTGGGCGGCGTTTGGCGTCGCGGTGGTGGGCCTCGGCGATCAGCTCGCGCAGGCGGCGGCGGGCTTCGTCGCGGTTGGCTTCCTGGCTGCGATGGGTCCGCGCAGTGATGATGAGCTCGCCGCCCTGCGTCAGCTTCGATCCCGCGAGCAGCTTCAGTTTCTCGTAAGCGTAGAGCGGCAGCCCCAGCGCGAAGACGTTGCATCTGAGCTGGCAGGCGGTTGCGACCTTGTTGACGTTCTGCCCGCCCGGGCCCGTGCTGGCGAGAAAGGTCTCGCTCAGCGCATCGTCGGGCAGGCGAACGTCCTCAGGCTTCATGATCTTCCGCCGTCCCGGCGGGGCCCGTCCCGAGCTTCGTCGAGAGGGCCGGGACCTCTGGCGATTGCGGCGCGTCGCTCTCGCCAGAGGCGCCGGCGGGCACCAGGCTCGCCCACTCGCCCCAATGCGCGGGCAGCGGCGCCGTCACGTCGATCGCCGCTTTGTTACCGCGCGGCACGACCAGCCGCTGAGCATGAAGCAGCATCGGTCCGCCCGGCACGCCATAGACCCGGTCGCCGACGATCCCCGCGCCCAGCCCCTCGCGCGCATGGACGCGGATCTGATGCGTCCGTCCGGTCAGCGGCCGGAACTCGACCAAGGTGCGGCCGTCCCGTACGGCGATCTTGCGCCAGCCCGTCACCGCGCGCTGCCCTTTGGGATCGCCGACCATCCGCCACCCGGCTTCGGCCGAGCTCTTCTTGGACAACGGCAGGTCGATCTCGCCCCCCTCGCCCTCCACCGTTCCGGCGAGCAGCGCGAGATAGGTCTTCTCGACTTGGCCGCTTTCGAAGGCCTGCTGGATCTTCGCCCGCGCCGCCGGGTGCCGCGCGAACAGGAGGCAGCCCGACGTGTCCTGGTCGAGCCGGTGCATCGCCGTCGGCAAGCGCTTGAACCCGAACCGCAGTTCGTCGAGCCGCCGCTCCACACTGTCGCCGCCGCGCTTGGGCGTATCGACCGGTAGGCCCGCGGGCTTGTCCATGACAAAGGCTTCGCCGTCGATGAACAGGATGAACGAGGAAAGAAGCTGCTGCATGGGACGTGCCCTAGAGCTTTCCGGCCTCGCCCGCACCCTTCTTGCAAAGTAGGATTTCGGCTGATCTACCCTGGCCGATGCGCCTGCCTGCAACCCGCCTCGTTCCCGCCGCCGATCGTGGCCCGATAGGCTCCACTGCGCCTGCGACCACACCCCCGCCACCGGTGACCTTTGTGACCTTGTTCAGGTTCGGTCCCCGCCGGGTTGGCTGGCGTGGCGACGGGCAACACGGAATCCCCTGTGGATAAGTGATGCAGTCAGGCCACGTTATGAACCTAATGACATCGTTTAGGTCATGTTAATCTTTTCAGGCGACACCCCGAATGGTTAACACACGCTTCAGGGCCGTTAAGCCGGCGTAACGCTTTGGCTTCGCGCTCTCGAACGGGGGACAAGAGATTATGCGCGTTCTGCTGATCGAGGATGAACCGACCACCGCCAAGGCGATCGAGCTGATGCTCGGGACCGAGGGGTTCAATGTCTACACGACCGACCTTGGGGAAGAAGGCCTCGATCTCGGCAAGCTGTATGATTACGACATCATCTGTCTCGACCTAAACCTGCCCGACATGCACGGCTATGACGTGCTGAAGAAGCTTCGCACCGCCAAGGTTTCGACCCCGGTGCTGATCCTGTCGGGCATCGGTGAGATGGACAGCAAGGTCCGGGCCCTGGGCTTCGGCGCCGACGATTATGTCACCAAGCCGTTCCACCGCGACGAGCTGGTGGCGCGCATCCACGCCATCGTCCGCCGCTCCAAGGGCCACAGCCAGAGCGTCATCCGGACCGGCAAATTGGCGGTCAATCTCGACGCCAAGACGGTCGAGGTCGATGGTGCCCGCGTGCATCTGACCGGCAAGGAATATGCGATGCTGGAGCTCCTCTCGCTCCGCAAGGGCACCACGCTCACCAAGGAGATGTTCCTCAACCATCTCTACGGCGGGATGGACGAGCCCGAACTCAAGATCATCGACGTCTTCATCTGCAAGCTGCGCAAGAAGCTCAGCCTGGCGTGCGGCGGCGACAATTACATCGAAACGGTGTGGGGCCGCGGCTACGTGCTGCGCGATTCGGCCGAGGCTGAGGTCGAGGTGCCGGAAGCGGCGGTCGCCTGACGCGATCCGTGGCTCAGGCGGTCTGCAAGGTCCGCCTGGGCGCCCGGCGCATCGCGGTCCCGATCGCGCCAAACCCGATCAGCATCAGCGCCCACGTCGCGGGCTCGGGCACCGGGGCGATGGCATTGACCGCGAAGGTCCGCGCCGACGCATTGATGTAGCTGCTCCCGACCGTGATCGTGCGCACGCCAGGGTTCTCGTAGGAATAATACAGGTCGCGGCCGGTCAGCACGCCGTTGGTATTGTTGATGATTCCCGAATAAAATCCGATCCCGCTCAGCGCGCCATAGGTGAAGGCGTTGTCGCCTTCCCTCAGGTCGAACGGAAGCAGCGTCTGGTTGAAGTTGGCTGCGTAGGACTGGCTCAGCGTCGGGCTCGGCGCACTGCACGGCCCGAGGCCGCAGACGAGCGTCGTCTGGGTGCCGACCGCGGTCCCGCTGATATTGAGCTGCACCAGCGCGGCGTTGGCGGAACTCGCAAGGCCGGCAAGGCAGGCCGTCGCCAGAAACGCTACAGACTTACGCATTCCGATTCCCCCAGATTCTTAATCTAGTTTGCTTCATTCTGGCCGTGTTGACCAGTGGCAGTCACGCCACAGGCCCTCAGACCTTCCGCAAACCCGTTCCCCGCATGCCGGATGCAGGGGGCATTTCACCCGGCTCGAACCGCTTCCAACCGTCGCGTCCGAGTCGCTCCATCGGCCGGAACTTGGCTTTATAGGCCATCCGCTCCGACCCCTCGACCCAGTAGCCGAGGTACACATAAGGCAGACCCGCACGCGCCGCCCGTTGGATATGGTCTAGAATGATAAAGGTACCCAAACCCTTACGATCGGCCAGACTCGGATCGAAGAAGCTGTAAATCATGCTCAGCCCATCGCTCTGCTGATCGCTGAGGCAGGCGCCGACGAGCTTGCCTGGACGGCCATCAACCGACGGCTCGCGATATTCGACGACATAGGTGCGGACCGGGGTCTGCTCGACCATGTCGGCGAAATCATTGTCGTCCATCTCGGCCATGCCGCCGCCGGGATGGCGCACCGCGAGATAGCGTCGGAGGAGATCGAATTGCTCCTCGGTGGTCCACGGCTTGCACGCCGTGACCTCGAGATCGGCGTGACGCTTCATCAGCTTGCGCTGGGTGGTGGTCGGCGCAAACTCACTCGCCGCGACGCGGACCGACACGCAGGCCTGGCAATCGATGCAGCTCGGCCGATAAGCGACCGACTGCGACCGGCGGAATCCGATTCGGCCCAGCGCCTCGTTCAGCTCACCGGCGTGGTGCCCCGACAATTCCGTGAACACCTTCCGCTCGATCTTGCCCGGAAGATACGGACAAGGCGCCGGCGAGGTGACGAAGAATTTCGGAAAGCGGAACGGAGCGGTCAAGCGGGGCCTGCAAGGTCTGAATGGTTACCGAAGTGTTTATGCGCTCCACCAACGCCCCTGCAAAGACCCCGCTCCGTCAGGAAAATGGTTAAGCCCAAAGACTGTACCGCTTCGGGTCAGGAGTGGCCTCGCCAGTCCCGTCTCTTGGCGTTCTCACCCGTCTTGCGACACTCGCCAGGCGAGCAGCAGCCAGCCCGCGATCATCGCTGTCCCGCCGAGCGGCGTAACCGCGCCCAGCCACCGCGGCGCGTCGAGCGCCATCGCGAACAAGGTGGCGGCGAATAACGTCGACCCCGCCGCCAGCAGCCATGCACCCAAGGCGAGCCGCGGACGCGCAGCGAGCCCCAGCGCGACCACGGCCACCGCGTGCGGCAGCAGATAGGTGACCGCCGTCTCCCACCACCCCAGCGCCTCGGCATCGAGTCGGCCTTTCAGCGAATGGGCGCCGAATGCGCCAAAGCCCACCGCCACCGCCGCAAGGCAGGCGCCCACCGCGACCAGGCGCCCATGCCCGCTCACGCCTGATGGATCGCCTTGGTCACCTGATAGCTGGCGAGGCCTTCCGCGCCGCCCTCGCTGCCGAAGCCGCTTTCCTTGACCCCGCCGAACGGCGCGTCGGCGACCGAAATGGCGAAAGTGTTGATGCCGACCATCCCGCTTTCGAGCGCATCGCCGAGCCGGTTGGCGCGGCGGCCGTTCTCGGTGAAAACGAACGAGGCAAGGCCGTAAGGCAGGCGATTGGCGTGGTGCAGCGCTTCGTCCTCGGTCGCAAACGACCGCATCAGCGCGACCGGGCCGAACGGTTCGACGTTCATGGCATCGGCCTCGTCCGGCACATCTGCCAGCACGGTCGGCTGGAAGAAGAAGCCTCCGTCACCGGGCTCGCCGCCGGCCAGCACGCTTGCGCCTTTGGCCTTTGCGTCTTCCACAAGGTCCGCGATCGCCGGCAACCGCCGCTGGTTGGCGAGCGGCCCCATCTTGGTCGCAGCGTCGAGGCCGTTGCCGATCTTCACTTGCTGCGTGCGCGCCGCGAAGCCTTTGGCGAAGGCGTCGTAAATTCCTTCCTGCACGAAGAAACGAGTGGGCGACACGCAGACCTGGCCTGCGTTTCTGAACTTCTGCGGGACCAGCATGTCGAGCGTCTTGTCGAGATCGCAATCGTCGAACACCAGCACCGGGGCGTGGCCGCCAAGCTCCATGGTGATCCGCTTCATCCCGTCCGCGGCGAGCTTCATCAGATGCTTGCCGACCCCGGTCGAGCCGGTGAAGCTGATCTTGCGGATAACCGGGCTGCCGATCAGCTGACGTGACACCGCGTCGGGCACGCCGTGAACCAGCTGAAACACGCCCTTGGGAATGCCCGCATCGTCGAGCGCCTTTGCCAGCGCGCCGGTGCACCCCGGCGTTTCCTCGGGCGGCTTGGAGATGACCGTGCAGCCCGCCGCCAGCGCCGCGGCGACCTTTTTGGCGAGAAGATAGATCGGGAAATTCCACGGGGTGAAGGTGGCGGTCGGACCGACCGGCTGCGGAATGACGATCGAACGCTGGCCGGTGGGCCGTACGAGGACGCGGCCGCCCGCGCGCTTGGCTTCTTCCGCGAAATAATCGAACATGCCGGCCGAGCCCATCACCTCGCCGATCGCTTCGGCCAGCGGCTTGCCCTGTTCCTGCGTGAGCAAGCGGCCGATTTCTTCCGCCCGCTCGCGCAGCAGGCTGGCGGCCTTGCGCAGGATCGCTCCGCGCTTTTCGACATCGAGGGCGCGCCATTCGGGCCATGCCCGTTCGGCCGCCGCCAGCGCTTCGTCGAGGTTGGCGGTGCTGGCGAGGCGCAATTCGGCGATGGTGTCGCCGCTCGCCGGATTGATCACGGGCGATGCGTCGCCCTCGCCCTGGCGCCACGCGCCGTCGATGAAGAGCTTCAGCTCGGTCTCATATCCCATTCCGCCGATCTAGGACCGGCGGCGCTTGATTGAAAGCGGCAGCAGGACAAGGGCGAGGAGAACGGTGACGAGGCTGATCGCGGCAAAGGCGATAAGGGTCGGGTGGTGCATGTCCTCGCGGCCGCTCAGATCCATGATGTGAAGTCCCCACATCCAGTCGTAGAAGCGCCACCAGCGGGTTCGCGTCGCGACGATCGCCCCGCTGTCGGCGGCGACGAAGACGTGGGTGCCGTCCGACAAATCGACCTGCCAGGTGGCGACCGGTCGGCGAAGCTCGAGCGGCGGACTTCCGGCATCGGTGCGGCGAACCGATTCGATCCGCGCATCGCCCCGCAGCCGCGCGCGGACCTCCGTCGCCGCATCGGTTGCGCTCAGCGGCGAAAGCAGGCGCCCGGTCATGGGATCGGCGAGCCGGGTCGGACCGTTCCTCACCTCGATCACCCACCGCGGCCCGACCGCTCGCTGCTCAAGGCTGACCTTTGCCAGCGGCAGTCCTGCGACAACCGAGGGAAGAATGGCCGGCGACGTCAGCACCACCGACGGCGCCGCCGCCAGCAGATCGGTGCCACGCACCTCCTCGATCGGCTTCCACACCATGATCAGGCCTGACAGCGCCCAGAACAGCAACGGTACGCCGACCAGCCAACCAAGCCAGACATGCCAACGGCGAAGGGTGGAGCGAACTTTCATGCCGGCTGAAATAAAGGGATTTGGCGGGCAGGCCAGTTCCTAAAATTCCAGTTCGTTCAACGGGACAACATTCAGTCGGCTTGCTTGCGCGACCGAATGATGTGCTGAAGCGCGAAAAAGCGCCGCAGGGCGCCCGCGGTAAGGCGATCGAGCGTCTTGGCCTTGCCGTCAGGAACGCGGGCGACACTCTCTTCGATATGCAGGCGTCCACGCCTCATTAGTGCCTCGGCGCTTTGTCTGGTGAACCAGCGGATATGCGTCCGGTCGAGAATTCCGGTTTCCTGGTAGTCGAAGCGACCCTTGGCTACCAAAGGCGCAAGAAGACCGACGTAATTGACGTTGGGTATGCTTGCGACAATACAGCCGCCGGGAGCAAGCAGTCCCTGAAGCTGACTGATCGCATCCCACGGATCGTAGAGATGCTCGAGCACGTCGAGACACAGAATGGTGTCGAACGGGCCGTGTTCGCCCAATGCCTGAAGTGCTGCGGAATCGTTGAGGTCGGCCGCGACGATGCGCTCGACGCCTGGTGCCGGAGCACCGCCGCAAAGATCCGCCACGACGACCGTCGTCGCCCTGCCCTGCTGTTTTAGATAGCCCCCAGTAGCGCCGACCCCGCCACCGACATCGAGTACCCGCCCGCAATGCTCGGGAATAAGCGGCATGACGTCGTGCCGGACGTTGGCGTGGTAATAATCAAAGTCGAAGGCTCCGCCCGCCCCGGTGCCTTTGCGGGTGTCACGAACAGTCTCACGCCTTTCGGTCATGTCAATGTCCCCGATCAGTCGGGCGATCGCACGCCCCGATAGGACGCAGCCTGCTTCAATATACTGGTCGACAGCAAGTAGGCGGGATCGTCTCGGAGCTTTTCTGCTATCGCTTACCGAAACTTTCAGCCGGACATCTTCTGCCTGCGCTTGCCGCGACGATCTGAAGACGTGGCTTGGGTCCAAAGCAATGACTTCGTGTCGCCGTCCGACCTCGAAAAGCCTGTCGAAAACCGTGGCCACGCAAAATGCTGAAATAAGTGACAGGTTGTGACTGCGGATGCCGATTAGCCGCAGACCGGTGCAAATCCGCCATCTAATGGTAGGATTGGAACAGTTTGAATGAATTGCGCCGCTTATCACCTGGTCGGCGTATGTGCGTAGTGCCGCTACGTAAAGATCAGCAAATAGTTGCATCCAAATCGGATAAATGTTTGGTTCGCCAATCTACTGTCGCATAATCTGACACAGACGGAGATCTGCCTTTCGCGCTTTAATCCTTGTCATAGTCTGTTGTTGCCGAATCGCTTTTGATTTCGATGTGGGAGTGGTTCGCGAAACGATCCGACCGCATCAAGCAACAGGAGACAGTTATGCGAAAAGCCTTGTTCTTCGTCGCGACACTTGGCCTCAGCTTGGCAACAACCCCCGCGCTGGCACAGACAGCGTCGAGTTCGGGATATGCACTCAGCGCGAACGAGACGGTCCGTGTCGGCGACGTGGTGACCGCGACGGTCAATATCGCGCCGGTCGCTGCCTCGAGCGGCACCGCCCCGCCGAGCTACAACACATCCAATTCGGTTGCCTCGGTCAATCAGTCCACGACACTGACCAGCGGCCTCCTTGGCGTGACCGAGCGAGTTCAGACAGGCCTGCTCACCTCGAATGCCACCGGAACGGCGACCGGCGCCACCGGTACCGCCACGATCAACAATCTCGCGGTCGGGGTCGGATCATCGCTGATCTCCGATCCCCGTCTCGCCAGCCTGTTGAGCATCGGGGCGACCACCATTCAGTCGCAGTCGACGGCATCGTCGCTCGGCGGTCTCAGCGCCAGCGGCACGACCACGATCGAAGGGCTCGTCATCGGCGGATCGCTGGTGTCGGCCCTCAACATCAATACGTCGCTGTTCGCCAACCCCGATCCCAACACCATCCTGCTCAACCTTGCCGGCCTGTCGGTGATTCTCAACGAACAGATCCTCAGCGGTGACGGAACCAGCAGTCTCGGCATCACCACCAACGCCATTCGCGTCAGCTTCAACAACTTTGCGCTTGGTACGGGGCTGCTCAACGGCGACCTCATCGTCGGCCAGTCCCGTGCGTCGGTGACCGCCGGTGTCGCGGCGGCCGTGCCCGAACCCAGCACCTGGGCGATGATGCTGCTCGGCTTCGGTGCGATCGGCTTCGCCATGCGTCGCCGGCGCTCGTCGACACCGGCGCTGCAAATGGCCTGACCATCGGGTCGACCCCCGTTCCCCGGGTCGCACCTGACAAACAATCACCCGGTAGCCGATGCTACCGGGTGATTTCCTTTTTTCCCTTGAAGCCGATCAATCTCGGCCGAGCCTCAGTCCTAGATATGGATCGGCTTGCCGGTCACCGCCATCGCCGCTTCCTTGAAGGCTTCGGCGTGGGTTGGGTGGGCGTGGCAGGTGTAGGCGATGTCTTCGGACGTCGCGCCGAATTCCATCGCCTGGGCAGCCTGCGCGATCATGGTGCCGGCAAGATTGTTGATCATCCACACGCCCAGCACGCGATCGGTCTTGGCGTCGGCGATGACCTTGACCAGGCCGTCGGGCTCGCCGTTGGTCTTGGCGCGGCTGTTGGCCATCATCGGGAACTTGCCGACCTTGATCTCGCCGCCCGCCTTGGCCTGCTCTTCGGTAAGACCGACGCCGGCGATCTCGGGGGTCGTGTAGACCACCGACGGGATGATGGCGTGGTTCACGATGCCGGTCAGGCCGGCGATGTTCTCTGCGACCGCAATGCCCTCGTCCTCCGCCTTGTGCGCGAGCATCGGGCCGGGAACGACGTCGCCGATCGCCCAGATGCCTGACACGGCGGTGCGGAAGCTGTGATCGGTCTCGACCTGTCCCTTGGCGTTGAGCTGCAGCCCGGCGGCCTCGACGTTCAGGCCATCGGTGTTGGGACGGCGGCCGATCGACACGAGGACGTGGCTGGCCTCGATCGTCTCCGCGACGCCGCCCTTGGCGGGCTCGACGGTGACGGTGACCTTGTCGCCGTCGCGCTTGACGCCGGTAACCTTGGTGCCGAGCTTGTACTGGAAACCCTGCTTCTTGAAGATCTTGTTCGATTCCTTGCGGATTTCCTCGTCCATGCCGGGGAGGATCTGGTCGAGATATTCGACCACCGTCACCTGCGCACCGAGGCGGCGCCAGACGCTGCCGAGTTCCAGTCCGATCACGCCGCCGCCGATGACGACGAGATGGCTTGGCACTTCGCTGAGCTCGAGCGCACCGGTCGAATCGACGATCCGCTCCTGATCCACCGTCACGCCGGGCAGCGGGGTGACCGACGAGCCGGTGGCAATGACGATGTTCTTGGCCCGCACGGTCTGGCCGGCGACCTCGACCGTGTCCGCGCCGGTGAAGCTCGCGCGGCCCTTCAGCCAGGTCACCTTGTTCTTCTTGAACAGGAACTCGATGCCCTTGGTCAGGCCATCGACCGCCTCGCGGCGGCCGGCGTGCATCTTGGTCAGGTCGAGACGGAATTCGCCTTCGATGCCCCACTTGGCCATGTGGCCGTGTGCGGCTTCCTCGAACAGTTCGGACGCGTGGAGCAAGGCCTTGGACGGGATGCAGCCGACGTTGAGGCAAGTGCCGCCCAGCGTCTCGCGGCTTTCGGCGCAGGCGGTCTTGAGCCCCAGCTGCGCGGCGCGGATCGCCGCGACATAGCCGCCGGGGCCGGCGCCGATCACCAGAACGTCATAATCGTAGTCAGCCATATCATCCTCGTCGTCCCAGGCGGGGGGCCAGGACCTTCACGTATATAGGGTGTTGCTCGCCCGAAACGACGCTTACAGGTCGATCAGCAGGCGGGTCGGATCCTCGATCGCTTCCTTGACGCGGACCAGGAAGGTGACCGCCTCGCGCCCGTCGATCAGGCGATGGTCGTAGGACAACGCAACATACATCATCGGGCGCGCCACGATCTGGCCGTCCTTGACCACCGGGCGCTCCTCGATCCGGTGCAGGCCGAGCACCGCCGACTGCGGCGGATTGATGATCGGGGTCGACAGCAGCGAGCCGAACACGCCGCCGTTAGAGATGGTGAAGGTGCCGCCCTTCATGTCGTCCGCGGTAAGCGTGCCGTCCTTGGCCTTCTTGCCGAACCCGGCGATCGCAGCCTCGATCTCGGCAAAGCTCATCTGGTCGGCCGAGCGAACCACCGGCACCACCAGGCCCTTGGGCGCCGACACCGCGACCGAAACGTCGAGATAGTTGTGATAAACGATCTCGTCGCCTTCGATCCGGGCATTGACCGACGGCACGTCCCGCGCGGCGAGCGCCACGGCCTTGGTGAAGAAGCCCATGAAGCCGAGCCGGATGCCGTGCTTCTTTTCGAACAGATCCTTGTAGCGGGTGCGCGCCGCGATCACCTCGGTCATGTCGACGTCGTTGAACGTCGTCAGCAGCGCGGCGGTGTTCTGCGCGTCCTTGAGGCGGGTCGCGATGGTTTGGCGCAGGCGGGTCATCTTGACCCGTTCCTCGCCGCGCTCACCCTTTGGAGATGCGGGAGCGGAAGACTGCGTCGGAGCAGTGGCTGCCGGAGCCGCGGCGGGCGCCGGGCTGCTCTTGGCCTTGGCGACGTCTTCCTTGGTCAGGCGACCGTCTTTGCCAGTGCCGGTGAGGCCCGCCGGATCGACACCGCTTTCCTGCACCGCGCGACGGACCGACGGGGAGAGGCGCAGAGCCTGCGCCTGCTCGTCGCTGATGTCGCCGCCCTTTGGAGCGGGCTCCGCAGGGGGAGCAGCTTCTGGCGCCTTTGCAGCCGGGGCAGCCGCAGCGCCGCTGCCCTCGCCGATGGTCGCAATCACCGAGCCGACGTTCACCGTATCACCCTCGGCGACCAGCGCTTCGCCGAACACGCCCGCGACCGGCGACGGAACGTCGACCGAAACCTTGTCGGTCTCGAGGCTGGCCACCGGTTCGTCCACTGCCACCGCGTCACCCGGCTTCTTGAGCCAAGCGCCAAGCGTCGCTTCAGTGATGCTTTCGCCCAGTGCCGGGACTTTGACTTCCGTGCCCATTCTTCCTCTCAAGCGTTCGCTTTGCCGGCTTGCCGGACAGTATCTTTCGCCGCCTCGGAAGCGGCTTTGGTCGAGGCCCCGAGACCGAGCGCATCGGCGATCAGGGCGGTTTGTTCGGCGAGGTGGCGCTTGGCAAGGCCGGTCGCCGGCGAGGCCGAGGCAGCGCGCCCGGCATAAACCGGACGGAAGCTCTTGCCCGCGGCGCGAAGCGCATCTTCGATATAGCTTTCGACAAAGAACCAGCCGCCGTTGTTGCGCGGTTCTTCCTGGCACCACACCACGTCCTGAAGGTCGGGCATGGCGGCGAGGCGCTTGACGAGCGGCTCCGACGGGAAGGGATAAAGCTGCTCGATACGCAGGATCTCGACATCGTCGAGCCCGGCTTCGTCGCGCGCTTCCATCAGTTCGTAGGCAACCTTGCCCGAACACAGGACGAGGCGGCGGGTGCGGCCCTCGGCCGGCGCGTTCACGTCCGACAGGATGCGCTTGAAATGGCTTTCGCCCGAGAAGTCGGCGATCTGCGACACGGCGGACTTGTGCCGAAGCAGGGACTTGGGCGTCATGATCACCAGCGGCTTGCGGAAATCACGCAGCAGCTGGCGGCGCAGAAGGTGGAAATAATTGGCCGGGGTGGTGACGTTGGCGACCTGAAGGTTGTCCTCGGCGCAAAGCTGGAGATAGCGCTCCAGACGTGCCGACGAATGCTCCGGCCCCTGCCCTTCGAAGCCATGCGGCAGCAGCAGGACGAGCCCGCTGGCCCGCAACCACTTGGCCTCACCGCTGGCGATGAACTGGTCCATGATGACCTGCGCACCGTTGGCGAAATCGCCGAACTGCGCTTCCCACAGCACCAGGGTGCGCGGATCGGCGAGGCTGTACCCGTATTCAAAGCCGAGCACGCCGAATTCGCTGAGCGGGCTGTCGCGCACCTCGAAGCGGCCGCCCTCAATGGTCGTCAGGGGAATGAACTTGTGGCCGTCCTTCTGGTCGGTCCACACCGCATGACGCTGGCTGAAGGTGCCGCGGCCACTGTCCTGACCCGAGAGGCGGACGTTGTGACCTTCGGCAATCAGCGTACCGAACGCCAGCGCTTCGGCGGTGGCCCAGTCGAACCCGGCGCCGCTGGCGAACATCGCCTTCTTGGCGTCGATGATGCGGCTCAGCGTCTTGTGGATGGCGAGGCTGTCGGGGACGCGGGTCAGCACTTCGCCGACCTTGCGGACCTCATCCTCTGGGACGGCGGTGCCGGTGTTGCGGCGACCCTCGACACCTTCGGCCGGCTTGCTGAGCCCGGCCCAGCGCCCTTCGAACCAGTCGGCCTTATTGGGCAGATAGCTGGCGCCCGCCTCGAACTCGGACTCGAGATGCGTGACGAAGTCGTTCGTCTTGCCGTCGATCCACGCCTGATCGACCACGCCCTCGGACACCAGCCGATCGCCATAAAGCTTGCTGACCGGTGGATGCTTGCGAATGGCATCATACATCAAAGGCTGGGTGAAGCTCGGCTCGTCGCCTTCGTTGTGGCCGAAGCGGCGATAGCACCACATGTCGATCACGATGTCGCGATTGAATTCCTGCCGGAACTCGGTCGCAAGCTTGCAGGCGAAGGTCACGGCTTCGGGATCGTCGCCGTTGACGTGCAGGATCGGCGCCTGGATGCCCTTGGCGACGTCACTCGGATAGGGCGAGCTGCGCGCGAACTGCGGGCTGGTGGTGAAGCCGACCTGGTTGTTGATGACGAAGTGGATGCAGCCACCGATGCCGTAGCCGGGAAGACCTGAGAAGCTGAGGCATTCCCAGACGATCCCCTGCCCCGCGAACGCCGCGTCGCCGTGCAGCAGGACGGGAAGCACCTTGTCGCCTTCGTCGTCGCCCTTGATCACCTGCACTGCGCGCGCCTTGCCGAGCACGACGGGGTTCACCGCTTCGAGGTGCGAGGGATTGGCCTGCAGCGAGAGGTGCACCTTGGTGCCGTCGAATTCGCGGTCCGACGAGGTGCCGAGGTGATATTTGACGTCGCCCGATCCGCCGACATCCTCGGGATTGGCGCTGCCGCCGGCGAACTCGCTGAAGATCGCGCGGTAGGGCTTGCCCATGACGTTGACGAGGACGTTGAGGCGGCCGCGGTGGGCCATGCCGACGACGATTTCCTCGACCCCCGCCTGCCCGCCATATTTGATCACGGCTTCGAGCGCCGGGATCATGCTTTCGCCGCCGTCGAGGCCGAAGCGCTTGGTCCCGACATATTTCCTGGCGAGAAATTTCTCCCATTGCTCGCCTTGGATCACCTTTTCGAGGATCGCCTGCTTGCCCTCAGCGGTGAAGCTCGCGCCCTTGTCGCGGCCCTCGATCCGATCCTGGAGAAAGCGGCGTTCCCCCAGATCGTTGATGTGCATATATTCGAGACCGATCTTGCCGCAGTAATTGGCGCGCAGGATCGCCACGATCTCGCGCACGGTCGCGGCTTCGAGCCCGAGGTTGCCGCCGATAAAGATCGGGCGGTCGAGGTCGGCGGCGGTGAAGCCGTGATATTCGGGCGTCAGATCGGCCGGCAGATCGCGCTTGGCAAGGCCCAAGGGATCAAGGTCGGCGGCGAGGTGACCGCGCACCCGGTAAGTGCGGATCAGCATCATCGCGCGGATGCTGTCCTCCGCCGCGCGCCGCACCTCGTCCTCCGACGCGCCCGACGCCGCCGCCTTACCCTTGGCCTTAGCGGCGACCTGTTCAAGCGTCGCCTCGGTCGGGTCGAGACCGAGATTGACGGCATCCAATGCCGCTACCGGCCAGTTCGGCCGCTGCCAGCTTGGTCCTTGCTCGGTCTCGTACAGGTCGCTCATTCTATCCTCTTGTTCCCCGGCACTGGGCCGGGGGCCCGAGATCGGCCTCAGCCGTTCAGCAGTTCCTTCAGGGTGCGGCCAAGCTCAGATGGGCTTGGGGACACCCGAATGCCAGCGGCTTCCATCGCGGCGATCTTGCTTTCCGCATCGCCCTTGCCGCCCGACACGATCGCGCCGGCATGGCCCATGCGGCGCCCCGGAGGTGCGGTGCGGCCGGCAATGAAGCCGACGGTCGGCTTGCTGCGCCCGCGCTTGGCTTCGTCGGCGAGGAACTGGGCGGCTTCTTCTTCCGCACTGCCGCCGATTTCACCGATCATGATGATCGACTTGGTTTCGTCGTCCGCCAGAAACATCTCGAGCATGTCGATGAACTCGGTGCCCTTGACCGGATCGCCGCCGATGCCGACCGCGGTGGTCTGCCCGAGGCCCTCGTTCGAGGTCTGGAACACCGCTTCATAGGTCAGCGTGCCCGAGCGCGAGACCACGCCGACGCTGCCCTTCTTGAAGATGTTGCCCGGCATGATGCCGATCTTGCACTCGTCGGGCGTCAGGACGCCGGGGCAGTTCGGCCCGATCAGGCGCGACGACGAACCATCGAGCGCGCGCTTGACCTTGACCATGTCGAGCACCGGAATGCCTTCGGTGATGCAGACGATCAGCGGCACCTTGGCGTCGATCGCTTCAAGGATCGAATCGGCCGCGAAGGGCGGCGGGACGTAAATGACGGATGCATCGGCACCAGTCTTGGCGACAGCCTCCTCGACCGTGTCGAACACCGGCAGGCCGATGTGGGTCGTGCCGCCCTTGCCCGGGGTCACGCCGCCGACCATCTGCGTGCCGTAGGCCAGCGCCTGCTCGGTATGAAAGGTGCCGGTTTCGCCGGTCATACCCTGCGTGATGACCTTGGTGTTCCGAATGACGAGAATGCTCATTTTTTCTCCGGAGCGGAATAACCGACGACGATCCGCGCCGCCGGTTCAGTTTGAGTACCTGTGGGTTCGATCAGCGCGATCCGGCCGCCACCGAGGAAGGCAGCGCCATTGGCCCCGGCGCGCCCGGCCTTGAGGCCGGGTTCGAGCTGTTTGAGGCGGGTCTGAAGCCCATCCATCAGCGGCTTGTAGTCCGACGTCCCACCCACACGGCTGGTCACACTGCACGCCGGCTTGTCGCCGCCGGGCAGCACCAGCAGCATGACGCCGCTGTCGCTCTTTCCGAAGAAGCGTAGCGGGGTCTTGAGGGTCTTGCCGTCCTTGTCCTTGATCTCCGCCGGCTTCCAGCCCTTGGCCGAAAGCTTGGCGAGATCGATCGACGTTGCGCCCGTCGCTTCCCAGCAATCGGCCACCGCTTCGACGATCGCCGCCGGCGGATTAGGCTTCTGAGCGTGCGCCGTGGCGGAAACGCTCAGAAGCATCAGGGCAAGGCCGGCGGCCTTAGGCAAGGCTCGGCTCGATCTGCTTGCAGGCTTCGAGCAAGCCCTTCACCTCGTTGACGCTGACCGCGAGGTTCTGCTTCTGCTCCTCGTCGAGCGCGATCTCGATGACTTCCTCGGCGCCCCCCGCACCGATCACCACCGGCACGCCGACATAGAGACCGTCGAGGCCGTATTTGCCGTCTACCTTCACCGCGCACGGCAGGATGCGCTTCTGGTCGCCGAGATAGGCTTCGGCCATGGCGATCGCGCTGGTCGCCGGGGCATAATAAGCCGAGCCAGTCTTCAAGAGCGCGACGATCTCGCCGCCGCCGCCGCGGGTGCGCTTGACGATGGCATCGATCGCTTCCTTGCTCGACCGGCCCATCTTGACGAGGTCGTCGACCGGAATGCCGCTGATGGTGGTGTAGCTGGTGACCGGAACCATGGTGTCGCCATGGCCGCCGAGAACGAAGGCATTGACGTCCCGCACACTGACTTTGAACTCGTCGGCGAGGAAGGTCGCGAAGCGGGCCGAGTCGAGCACGCCGGCCATGCCGACAACCTTGTTGGCCGGAAGACCCGAAAATTCGCGCAGCGCCCAAACCATCGCGTCGAGCGGGTTGGTGATGCAGATCACGAAAGCGTCGGGTGCATGCGCCTTGATGCCCTCACCCACCGCCTTCATGACCTTGAGGTTGATTCCGAGCAGGTCGTCGCGGCTCATGCCCGGCTTGCGCGGCACACCGGCAGTGACGATGATCACGTCGGCGCCGGCGATGTCGGCATAATCATTGGTGCCGGTGATCTTGGCGTCGAAGCCCTCGACCGGTCCGCACTGGCTGATGTCCAGCGCCTTGCCCTGCGGCATGCCCTCGGCAATGTCGAACAGGACGATGTCGCCCAGTTCCTTCTTGGCGGCGAGATGGGCGAGCGTGCCGCCGATCATGCCGGCGCCGATAAGGGCGATCTTCTTGCGGGGCGCGGTGGTGGCGGACAAAGGCGGGTCTCCGTCGGGAAATGGGCGAGTGAAGGCCGCCGCCGGGACGGACGGCCGGAACGGTCTGGGCCTCTAGCCCCTGCGCTCCGTCGGGGCAACCGCGCGAAGGGTGCAAACGCACCGAAGGGTGATGAACGACGCCATCACGAACCGTTAAGCCGGAAACCGATAGAGAAATGGCATGAAACAGGCACTCATCCTCGCGGGCGCAACGCTCGCCCTCGCCGCGGCGCCGGCCGCCGCCAAGCCCGGCAAGGGTCACGGCAATCATGGCAAGCACGGCGGCTACGCCCAAAGCTATGGCTGCCCGCCGGGCCTTGCCAAGAAGAACAACGGGTGTCTGCCGCCGGGGCAGGCGAAGAAGCTGGCGGTGGGGCAGCGTTACGCGCAGAATTACGGCTACGATCGCTACGCCTATGATCAGATCCCGTACGACGTGCGCCAGCAATACGGCCTCGATCCGCGCAACAATTATTACTACGATCAGGGCAATCTCTACGGGGTCGATCCGCAGACCCAGATCATCGAGCAGATCATCAGCGCCATCCTGCGCTAGATTCAGTTCTGAAAAGAAGGGTCGTCCGTGCGAGCGGACGGCCCTTTTTCTTGCGCGCTATCCGGCGATCCGGCGCAGCATTTCCATCATGATCGGCACCTGTCCGTGGAAGCCGTCGGCATACACCCGCTCGTCAAGGCCGTGGGCCCGGCTTTGTTCGCCGACAATCCCCCACAATCCGCTGAAGCCATAGACCGGGATGCCCGCAGCACGCAGAAACGACCCATCGGTCGCGCCGGCCGACTGGGTGGGATAAAGCGGCATATCCTTGAACCGGGTGGCGAGCGCCGCCTTGGCCGCTTCGACCACATCCGCACGCATCGGGCTTGGGCTGGTTTCCGGAGTCGACGTGCCGGCGACAACGGTGACGGCGACATCGGGACCGGCAAGGGCCTGAAGTTCGCCGCGCACGTCTTCGATCTTCTGACCCGGGAAAATTCGGCAGTTGACCGTCGCTTCGGCCTTTTGCGGCAAGGCATTGGGCGCGTGACCGGCCGACAACATGGTGGCGACACAGCGGGTGCGCGTCGAGCCAGGTGAATTGGCCTCCACCAGGTCGGCCGTCTCACGATCGTTCGGATCCGCCAGCCACCGGCCGACCAAATCGCCATAGCTGCCCTTGTCGTTCTTCGCCACCAGGCTCGCTTCCGCCCGGACCGCCTCGTTCATCATCGGTTCGAAGCGATGCCGTTCCAGTCCGGAGAGCGCCTGCACCAGCGCGTAGATCGCATTGTCGGGCCGCGGTCTGCTGCTGTGACCGCCCCGGTTGGTCGCGGTGAACAGATAATCGGCATAGGTCTTTTCGGCGATCTGCAGGTCCCATCCGTCGACCCGTCCGTCCTTGTAGACCGCGCCGCCGCCGCCATCCCCGTTCAAGGCATATTCGGCGTCAATTAGGCTGCGCCATTCGCTGGCAGCGCGACGGGCGCCGTTGCCGGTGGTTTCCTCGTCGCCGGTGAACAGCACGACGATGTCTCGGGTCGGCTGCCATCCGCTCGCTTTCAGATACTGGAGAGCAAGGACGAAGCCGGTCAGCGCAGCCTTGTTGTCGGCGGCGCCGCGGCCAAGATAATAACCGTCCTGCTCGCGAAATTCGAACGGCGGGTTCTTCCAGTCCGACGCCTTGGCCTCGACCACATCCATGTGCGCCATCAGGAGGATGGGCTTCCTGCCACTCGGTCGGGGGCTCTTCCAGCGGGCAATCAGCGTCTGGGTGCCATCGTGATCCTTGACGATCGAGGTCATCCCGGCCTTGGCCAACTCGGCTTTGAGCAGCGTCGTCATACGCTCGAATTCGGCAGTCCGCCCCGCCACCGTGGGTATTTCCACGACCTTCTCGAAAAAGGCCCGTTCGGCGGTGCGATCTTGGGTCGCGGCGGGGGCCTGGACCAAGCCAAGCGCAAGGGCAGTAAGTAGCATGAGGCGAGGCTATGCTTAGCCAAAACCTTCGGCAAGGTCGCTGCCGCTAGGACAACCAAAGGATCAGGTAGCGGCGGCGCGGAAAAGGCGTAAGGGCGACTTCTGCACAGGCACAGGAGTCGCTGTCATGCGCCGGTTCGTTCTTCTGCTCGGCACGTCGGCGGCGCTTGCTGCCACCACTCCCGCCCAGGCCAGCAAGGCGGGCTGGAACCGCGCCAGCAACATCAGCCGTACATTGGTGGTGGGGGCGAGTCTCGCGATGCCCGGTCTCCAGCACGATTGGTCGGGCCTGGGCCACACCGCACTGGCACTCGGCGTCACTGGCGTAGCGACCCAGGGCCTGAAGCGGGCCATTCCCGAAACCCGCCCCGACGGCAGCGACAACCAAAGCTTTCCGTCGGGCCACACGTCGATCAGCTTCGCGGCGGCCGCGAGCTTGCACAAGCGCTACGGCTGGCAGGCGGGGCTGCCGGCCTATGCGGTCGCGGCGTTCACCGGTGTCGCGCGGGTCCAAGCCGACAAGCATTACACCCACGACGTGCTGGCCGGCGCGGCGCTCGGGACGGCAGCGGGCTGGTTGTTGAATAGCCGTCGCGATGCGTCGGTCGAATGGCTGCCATGGACCGCGCACCACGGCGCCGGCGTGAGCATTACCCGCCGCTTTTAATCGGTGCCGTGACCTTCGGCGAGATAGTCGGCGCTGCGCATCTCCTCGAGGCGGCTGACGGTGCGCTGAAACTCGAAGGCGCCGGTGCCTGAAGGATAAAGAGCGGCGGGCTCGGCATCGGCGGCAGCCAGCAGCTTCACCTTATGCTCGTAAAGGGCATCGATGAGCGTAACGAAGCGGGCCGCCTCGTTGCGCTTGTCCGGGCCCATGACCGGGATGCCAACCAGGATCACCGTGTGAAAACGCCGGGCGACCGCGAGATAATCGGCTGCGCCGCGCGCCTCGCCGCACAAGCGCTTGAAGGAGAAGACGGCGACGCCCTTCAGGCTTTTGGGAACGTGCAGGGTTCGCCCGCCGCCAACCTCCAGTTCCTCGCTCGGCACGTTGGCACGGTCTTCGACCGGATAGTCGGTGAGCTTGAAGAAGGCGGTCGACAAAGCCTCGGTCGCCGACGCACCGTTCGGCACATGCCAGGTCTCGACCCCGTGCAGCCGGTCGAGCCGGTAGTCGGTCGGCCCGTCCAGCGCGATGACCTCGAGCCGGTCCTCGAGCAATTGAATGAAGGGCAGGAACAGCTCGCGATTGAGGCCGTCCTTGTAGAGGTCGCGCGGATGGCGGTTGGAGGTGGTGACGATCGCCACCCCTTCTTCCAGCAGGGCGGTGAACAGGCGCGAGAGGATCATCGCGTCCGCGGGATTGTTCACCACCATCTCGTCGAAGCAGAGCAGCAGGCTTTCCCCCGCGATCGCTTCGGCCAACGGGGGGATCGGGTCGCCATGCCCCTTGGCGCGCTCGGCACGGAGCCGCTCGTGGACTTCCAGCATGAAGGCATGGAAGTGGACCCGGCGCTTGGGGGCAACCTCGATATGATCGAATGCAAGGTCCATCAGCATCGACTTGCCGCGCCCTACCCCGCCCCACAGGTAAACGCCGCACACGTCGCGGCGGCGGCCCATGAGCCGGACGAAAAAGCCGCGGCGCATGGCCAGTTCGCCGCCCAGTCGGTCGAGCGCGGCGGCGGCGCGAGCCTGATCGGCGTCGGGCTTCAGTTCCCCCGCGGCGAGCAGGCGGTCGTAGGCGTCGGCGACGGCTCCGCTCACGTGACGTCGCGAAGCTTCTTCAGCGTGCCCGAGAAGCTGTAGCAAGCCTCGCCGTCCTGGCGGACTACGCCTTGCAGGAAGGCTAGGCTGCGGGTTTGGCGCACCAGTTCGACATGGGCGTCGAGCGGCTTGCCCGCCTCGCCCCGGCCCATGAACTTGGTGGTGAGATCAAGGGTCACGTAATGCGCCCGGCGCATTCCCGCGCAGCGACCGCCGCCGAACAGCGCCATGTCGATGAAACTCATCACCATGCCGCCGTGCAAGCTGCCGCCGAGGTTGAGGTGGCGCTGTTCGGGAAACATCCGCACCACCGCGCGGCCGGGACCATCGGGGCGGAAGATCATCTTGCCGGTCTGCGCCGCAAAACTGTCGGCGGGTAGATCGATCCAGCTAAACCAGCCGGGATGATCAGGGTCCTCGCGCGCGCCGGACGGGCGATTGTCGATGTCTTCAGGTGCGTCCATGCGGGCGGGGGTTAAAGAGCGAGCCCAGCGGGCGCAACAACCTCGCGTCGTCCCGGCGCAGGTCGGGACCTCTGACGAAATAGCGCTTCAGCCGAAAGAGGTCCCGGCCTGCGCCGGGACGACGAACGAATTTTATGCCGCGCGCTCGGCGATCAGCTTCTTGGTCTCGGCGATTGCCTTGGCCGGGTTCAGCCCCTTGGGGCAGACGTTGGCGCAGTTCATGATCGTGTGGCAGCGATACAGGCGATACGGATCCTCGAGCTGGTCGAGCCGCTCGCCGGTCATCTCGTCGCGGCTGTCGGCAAGCCAGCGATAGGCCTGAAGCAGGATTGCGGGCCCGAGGAAGCGATCGCCGTTCCACCAGTAGCTCGGGCACGAGGTCGAGCAACAGAAGCACAGGATGCACTCGTAAAGACCGTTCAGATGCTCACGGTCGTCCGGGCTCTGCAGCCGCTCCTTGCCGCTCGGCGCCGGGCTGGCGGTCTTCAGCCACGGTTCGATCGAGGCATATTGCGCGTAGAGGTGGCTGAAATCAGGAACGAGATCCTTGATCACGTCGCAGTGCGGCAGCGGGGTGATGCGAAGATCGCCCTTCACGTCCTCGATCGCGGTGGTGCAGGCAAGGCCGTTCTTGCCGTCCATGTTCATCGAGCACGAGCCGCAAATGCCTTCGCGGCAGGAACGGCGGAAGGTCAGCGTGGGATCGATCTCGTTCTTGATCTTGATCAGCGCGTCAAGAACCATCGGCCCGCATTCGTCGAGATTGACCTCGTACGTATCGTAGCGCGGGTTTTCGCCGCTATCGGGATCGTAGCGATAGACCTTGAAGGTCTTGGTCCGGTTGGCGCCGGCCTCGGCTTTGTAGCGGCGCGGCTTGCCGGTAATCTTGCTGTTGGCGGGAAGCGTGAACTCGGCCATTTCAATCCTCTAGCGTTGGGCGCGAGATAGGCGCGCGTGAGGGGAAAAGCCAGTCCTCCCTTAGGTCCGTATCACTCGTCGTGTGCCGGGGGTTCGCGACCGATGATCCCCTTCAATGGCGACAATAGCGACAGGGTGAAAAAGGCCAGCACGGTCAGCATCACCGCCACGTCGATCGCGCCGAGCCCGACCGACAGGCCGATCGCGCCCGTTACCCACAGGCTGGCGGCGGTGGCGGTGCCCTTGACGCTGTCCTTGACCTTGAGGATCGCGCCGCCGCCGATGAAGCCCATACCGGTGATCAGCCCTTCGACCACTCGGGCGGTGGCTTCGGGATTGTCGCCGATGATGCCCTCGCTCGCCTGAAGAAACCCGCAGGCGGCGACCGCGACCAGCGGAAAGGTGCGGATCCCGGCCGAGCGTTCTTCCTTTTCGCGGTTCCAGCCGATCGGCAGGGCCAGCACGTACGCAAGCAGAAGCGCGGCGAGATGCGGCAGGAGGTCGAAGCGGTCGGTCCCGAACAATTCTGTCATGGAGCCGTAACAATCAGCCCCGCGCTTAGCTCCCCTGCGTGGCCTTCAGCACCTCGGCCGCATGGTTCGGCACCTTGACCTTGCGCCAGGCGCGCAGGACCGTGCCGTCTGCGCCGATGAGAAACGTCGCCCGCTCCATCCCCATATACTTGCGGCCGTACATGCTCTTTTCGACCCAGGTGCCGAACGCTTCGCTGAGCGGCCCCTCGTCGACGGCCAGCGGCACTTTTAGCTCATATTTGGCGATAAACTTGTCATGGCTCTTGGCACTGTCGCGCGAGACGCCGACGACGCGGGTGTCGGCGGCCGCGAATTCGTCGGCAAGCGCGGTGAAATCCTGCGCTTCGCGGGTGCAGCCCGACGTGTCGTCCTTGGGATAGAAATACAGAACCAGCTTGCCACCGGAATTGACGAGATCGATTGTCTCGCCGCCGGTGGTGGCTATCGTCAACGCCGGTGCCTTGTCGCCTTGTTCGATCATGCCGTTCCTTCCCGTGTCTGCTCCCAGCGCCGCGCAATCCGCGCCCGCGCCTCATCGATGGCCGCCATCAGCGCATTCCAGTCCGGCTGTCCACACAGGCTTGCGACGAGGGCGCGGCTGGCGGGCGGCACGTCGGCGGCCGTGCCGGACACGACGAGGCGCAGGACGACGAGAAAGCGGCTGAGCAGGCGAAGGTCCGGATCAGCCTCCGCGTCGAGCAGCGCGGCGTCGGTCAGCGCGGCAATGGCGTGCTCGAGACGCGGGTCGAGCCCGATCCCGGTGGTGAGTTGCAGGACATGCACCGTGAATTCGAGATCGACGAGACCGCCCGGTCCGAGCTTGACGTCGAGTGGCCCCGATGGCGGCTTGTGACGCGCAATGTCGCTGCGCATCGCGGCGGCATCACGGCGGATCTTGCCGGGGTCGCGAGGCTCGGAAAGGATCGTGCGGATGAGTTCCGCGACCTTGTCCTGGAACGCTGGATCGCCGGCCAGCGGGCGAGCGCGGCAGAGCGCGAGATGCTCCCAGGTCCAGGCTTCGGTCCGCTGATAGGCCGCGAACGCGTCGAGGCTGACCGCCAGCATCCCCTGCTCGCCTTGCGGGCGAAGGCGGGTGTCGACGTCGTACAGGGGGCCGGCCGAGGTCTGGACCGACAGCCCGGCGACGATCCGACTGGCGAGGCGATTGTAATAATCGGTCGCGCCAAGCGAACGCTGCCCGTCGGAGCGGGCCCCTTCGGGCGCGTCGAACAGGAAAATGAGGTCGAGATCGCTGGCATGGGTCAGGGCCTTGCCGCCGAACCGGCCAAGCGCGATCACCGCCAGATTGCCGCCCGAGATGCGTCCATGCGCCTCGGCAAAGCTCTGTTCGACCTTCGCGGCAATCACCCGAACGCTCGCCTCGGCAATCGCGCTATAGCCCTCGGCCAAGGCGATCGGGTCGCGGGTGCCGGTGATGAGCTGGACTCCGAGCGCGAAGCGACGCTCGCCGACAAGCCGGCGGATACGGTCGAGCGCCGCGTCCAGCGGTTCGTTCGACACCGCCGCCATGCCGCGGGCCGTCAGCGTTTCGGCGTCCGGAATCTCTGCAAGGCTGCTTTCGTCGATCAATCCGTCGAGAAGGGTCGGCCGCTGCGCCAGCTGATCGGCAAGTGCGGGGGCCTGGGCAAGGATCAGCGCCAAGAGGTCGGCCAGCTGCGGCCGCGCCTCGAGCAGGCGAAAGAAATTTAGGCCGCTCGACAGACGATCGATGACATCGCTCAAGCGGTTCAGCGCTCGCATCGGGTCGGCAGCGGCGGCGATGCGCGGCAGCAGCGTCGGTAGCATCGCTTCGAATGCGGTGCGGGCGGCGGGCGAGCGCAGCGCCCGCGCCTTGCCCGTGCGCCATTCGGCAATCCGCCGCGCCGCCTCGGCCGGGTCGGGCCAGCCCATCGCGGCGACCTCGTCCCGCAAAAGATCGGGATCGTTGGACAGGCGGCGATCGCGGCTGCGCACGAGCCCATCGAACGATCGCCCCACTGTCTCGACATGGGGGCGCAATTCCTCGAGCAATGCCCCGGCATCCGCATGCCCCCCAAGCCGCGCCACCGCTTCCAGCGCGTCGCCCGAAGGCAAGCGATGCTCCTGCCGGTCGTCGATCATCTGGACCCGGTGCTCGGCCGTCCGAAGCGCCCGGTAGGCGCGGGCGATGCCCCCCGCTTCCTCGGCATCGAGCCGCCCGCTTTCAGCCAGGACCTCGAGCGCGTCGAGGGTGGCGGGCGCGCGCAGCACCGGTTCGCGTCCGCCGTGGACCAGTTGCTGCACCTGGGTGAAGAACTCCGCCTCGCGTATCCCGCCCCGCCCCCGCTTCAGGTCATAGCCGGGGCCGAATTGCTGCCCCTGCGCATAATGATCGCGGATCCGCAGCGAAATATCGCGAATGTCGTCGATCGCTCCGAAATCGAGCGCTCGGCGCCACACGAAAGGTCGGATTTCTTCGAGGAAACGCTCGCCCAGCGCCCGGTCGCCGGCCGCGGCGCGGGCCCGGATGAAGGCCGCCCGTTCCCACGGCAAGGCTGAACTTTCGTAGTAAGAAATGGCAGCGCCGACGGGCAGGACGATCGGCGTCACCTCGGGCGAAGGACGCAGTCGCAAATCGACCCGCGCGACATAGCCCTCGGCGGTTCGCTCCTGCAGCACTTCGACCAGCCGCCGGCCGAGGCGGGTCGCGGCGGCGCCCGGTTCGTCACGTGCGCGGCGCGGCAAGCTGTCGGGATCGAACAGCAAAATGAGATCGACGTCCGAACTGTAGTTGAGCTCGCGGCTGCCAAGCTTGCCGAGAGCGAGGACGGTGAGGCCGACGGGCGGCTCACCCGGTGTGCGCTCGCTGATCGCTTGCGCCAGCGCCGCATGGATCGCTCGGTCCGCAAAGTCGGACAGGGCGGCGGTCACGGCCTCCAGCGATAATTCGCCGGATAGATCGCCAAGCGCCGTCGCCAGCGCCAACCGCTGCCGCGCTAGGCGCAGACTGACATCGACCGCTACCTCAGGGTTTGGCTCCGACTCGGCAACCGCCAGCGCGGCTTCGCTGCCTTGTTCGGTGAATACAGTGGCAAGCTCGCGGTGCCGCTCGAGCAGCCCGCGCAGAAAGGGCGACCAGCGTTCCGCGCGTTCCACGGCGTCCCGCCGCCCTGATGCGGAAAGGTCACTCACGTTCCGGACCGTTGACAAGCCGACTTAACGAGAAACGAATGCCGTATTGCTGCGTTGAGACGGCAAATGAAATCCGCACCTGACTCGAAGGCGGCGGCGGTAGAATCGAAGGCCCAGATGGATCGACGTGTCATTAGGGTCGAGCTACCGCCTGCACATGCCGGTGTCACCGCTGCTTTGCGACGTGCCTTTGCGGCCGTTCCTGCGGGCGGAGAAGATCGCCAGTTCGACGATTTGCTGGCGCGTTTGGGGTGACACCCTCGACCGGTGAAGACCGGCTATGAAGCGATTTGCGTACGAAAAACGCCGTCCCAGCTAGAACCGGGACGGCGTTTTTTTTCGTGTTAGCCGCGCGGACCGGCGAGTTCGTCGACTTCACCCATGATCTGCGACAGCACGCTGTTATTGGGGTCGCTCTTGTGCTGGCGCCGGCTCGGCAATTTGCCGCCCGATAGAAGCTGTTCGAGCGCGACACGGCCTCGCGCAACCCGGCTCTTGATCGTGCCAACGGCGCAGCCGCAAATCTCGGCTGCTTCCTCGTAGGCGAACCCGCCCGCACCGACGAGGATCAACGCTTCGCGCTGCGGTTGCGGCAGGTGCATCAGCGCCCGCTGCATATCACCAAGTTCGACGTGACGATCCTGGCTGGCCGGTGCGGCGAGCAGCTTGGACGCGGTGATTTCGTCCCATTCGCCCTTGAAGCGCGCCCGGCGCATCTGGCTGAGGAAGAGGTTTCGCAAGATGATGAATGTCCAGGCGCGCATGTTGGTGCCGGCCTGGAAGCGCTTGCGGGCGGCCCACGCCTTGAGCAACGTTTCCTGCACCAGATCGTCGGCAAGGTCGCGGCTACCCGATAGCGAGCGGCCGAAGGCGCGAAGGTGCGGAATGACCTGCGCAAGCTGGGTCTTGAATTCCGGATCGGACAGCGGGACGGGCTCGGCCCGTGCCGCTTCGGCCGGTTGACTGTCCAGATCGTCGCTCACGTAACCCCGCCCATTGTCACTATCGCCGCCGGCGCTGTCCGCGCCTTTGATCAAAGCGCAATCCACTCAGGCTGCAACGAAGTAGATGATTGCAAAAGCCAATATGACAAGGGCCAGCCCGCCAAACAAGGCCACGCGTGCGACGCCGGGGGTGGTTCCCGCACGCGCTTCGGTTCCGGTCACATGTTCCGGATGATCTTGATCCATAAAGGTACGGCACTCCGATGAGATTGAAGCGCCAACGCAACGATGGGAACCGGAGTTCCCTCGTCAGCGCCTTAGCCGGCCGGGACGGTTGCCGCGTCGAAGAACAGGGCCTGCGCAATCGCCGCCTTCACCGTCGCACGCTGGAACGGCTTAGTGATAAGGAAGGTCGGCTCGGGCCGGGTTCCGGTCAGCAGTCGCTCGGGGAAGGCGGTGATGAAGATCACCGGCACCGAGAATTCGGCCAGAATGTCGCGCACCGCGTCGATTCCGCTCGAATCGTCGGCAAGCTGGATGTCGGCGAGGACGAGGCCCGGCGGGTGGGCACGAGCCTGCGCCACGGCTTCGTCGCGGGTGACGGCGACGCCCGTGACATTGTGGCCGAGGTCGCGAACGATGGTTTCGATATCCATCGCGATAATCGGCTCGTCCTCGATGATCAGCACGTCGGCAAGGGTCTGCCGCTCGATCTCGCCGAGCGCTTCCTGCACCAGATTGTCGATCTCGTTCGGCTCGGCACCGATAAGATAACCGGCGTCGGCGGCCGAAAAGCCCTCCAGCGCAGTCAGTAGCAACGCCTGGCGCGACAGCGGAGTGATGCGGCTGAGGCGAGCCTGCGCGATCGCTTCGGGATTGCCGAGCCCGTTGTCGGAATCGTGGCCTTCCTCGATGTTTGCGGTCGACCAGATCGCGTGAAAGGTCTTGTACAGGCCAAGCCGCGGTTCGACGTCGCGCGGGAAACTGTCGGGCGCGGCGACAATGGCTTCAAGCGTTGCACGAACAAACGCATCGCCGTGGGTCTGGCTTCCGGTCAGGGCGCGGGCATAGCGCCGCAGGAATGGCAAATGAGGCGCGAGTTCCTGGCCTAGCGACATGGGTATCCCGGTGCTCCTGTAAATTTCTTTGAGGCCCCTATTGGAAGCCGGTTGTCGAAACTGCAAGCCTCGGGCATCAGACCGCCAGACCCGGGGCTTTCAGTCTATCTGTCGAGCGGACGGAACAAAGCATCGGCGATTTGGTTTCGTGAGCGGGCTGCCCTACCTCGAAGTTGACGGGCAGGTGGCTACGTTTCTAGGGGCTGGTTTTCTGCCCGGTCAGAAGGACAGGTAATTGCCAGAGGCTGCGCTGCGTCGCGAGGGGATCGAAGGGTTGAGTGCGAACAACGATTCCCGTCCAGAAGACGGCAAGGATAAGGTCACGAAGGGCACCAAACGTCGTGGCCAAGCCGCCGACGATGTGGGCAAAGCCTTGCGAAGTGCGTATAACGAAACTGTCCGGGAGAGCATTCCCGACGATTTTCTCGATCTCCTCGGGAAGCTGAGCTGAGCGGTACTCAACCCGCACCGGTCGTTCCCTGATGTCCTGGCTGCAAAACTGGTTTCGGCAACTCCCCACCGCCGGAAAGCTCATGCTGTTGCTGAGCGCAGCGATCCTGCCGCTTGGCTTGGTGCTTGTCGCCGCGGCGTCCAACGGGATCGAGCAGGCCAATAGCGCGCTGTCATCGCGGGCGAATGACCAGGGGCGGCTCGCCGTCCGAGCCATCGACAGCCTGATCGCCCGTAACGTCCTCGCGCTCCGGATCGCAGCCAATGGCGCGCTCGACGGCGGCGGCGATCCGTGTGAGCGGGTGACCCGCGCGCTGGGCGCTGCCCCGGGCACCCCTGCCTCGTTTCTGCTGTCCGATCCGATCGGCACCCGGCTTTGCACCCGCGGCGAGCCCGACGATGGCGGCCGCCCCACCCTGCTGGTGGCGCCGGGTCAAGTCCGCTTGTGGCTGGTGCCCGAGCGCGGACGGTTGTTCTACAAAGTCGGTGTCTTCGGCGGATCGGCGACGGGGTCGCTCGATCGCGAGCAACTCCGCGCCGCGCTCAGCGCCGCCCGGGCTGGCACTGCAGGGCTCGATCTCATCGCCGGTGGCGGCGCCTTACAGGTCAGCGACGAGGGCGAGCGCGAAGGTGGTCTCAGCAGCGGCATCACCGTGGAACGCTTCACCCAGGCGATCGCCGGGGGGCAGGTGGAGATCGCGGTCGATGTGCCGATCGATCATATCGCCTCGGCGGACCGATTGCTGCTGTTGCTCCCTGTGCTCATGTGGATCGTCGCCGCGCTGCTGAGCTGGCTGGTGGTGCGCAACTTCCTGCTGGTGCCACTGCATCGGGTCAGCCAGTCGATCGCGGGCTACGAGCCGGGCAAAGGCCCGCTGCAACTTCCGGCGCGCCTCGGTCCTTCGCTCGAGATCCGCGAGCTCGGCGCCTCCTTTACGCGCGCGGTGGAGCGGATCGAACAAAGCGAAAGCGACATGGGCGAGGCGCTGGAAGGACAGCGCACCTTGGTCCGAGAGGTGCACCACCGGGTCAAGAACAACCTGCAGGTCGTCGCCTCGCTGCTTAATATCCATCGCCGAAGCGCCAAGTCCGAGGACGCGCAGAACGCTTATTCCGCGATCGGGCGGCGGGTCGATGCGCTGGCGGTGGTTCACCGCAACCATTTCGCTGAGCTCGAGGAAAATCGCGGCATCGCGCTTCGTCCGTTGATCAGCGAACTGGCGTCCAATCTGCGCGGCAGTGCGCCGGAAAGCGCCAGGCGGCTCGATATCAACCTCGACCTCGAAAGCCTCAACACGACGCAGGACGTGGCGGTGGCGACGGCGTTCCTCACTACCGAGATCGTCGAGCATGCCATGCTCACCCGGCCCGACGCCCCCGTCACGCTGACGTTGCGCCGCTCGGGCGAGCTGACCGCACGGTTCACGCTGGCGACCGGCGCATTGTCGCCGGAGATCGCCAATCAGGCCGAACACCAGCAATTCGAACGGATCATCGCGGGCCTCGCCAAGCAACTTCGTTCGGCGCTGGAGCGGACCGAGGGTCATTATAGCGTCGAGCTACCGGTTTTCGCCCCTCGTGAGGATTACTGAGCGGGCCCCGTTTCCGGTCCTGCCGCATCGTCAAAAAAATTATGTAGCGGGTCGGGAACCCTCGTCCACCATCGCCGTTTTACACTTCGGATAGTGACCTTTTGCCCCCCCGCTCTCGCTATCCGCTTACACGGGCCCGAAGTCGTCAACCCTCCCCCCCCGGTGACGATTTCGGGCCCGCCTTGTGTCTGGGGCAGATCAGCATCGCGAAGACAGGCGAAACGGCAGGACTGAGCCGTGCCGTATGATCTTACTCGCTGGCGGCGGCCGCTTCTCGCCGTGAGGCACGCCAGTGCGTCAGGCGGATCGCGATGATCGAGCTTTCGTAAAGCATCCATAGCGGCACCGCGAGCATGAGCTGGCTGATCGCGTCGGGCGGCGTCAGCACCGCGGCCACCGCGAAAGCGCCGACGATCGCATAGCGCCGCTTGGCCGCCAGTTGAGCTGCCGTCACCAGCCCGGCCCGCTCGAGCAGCATGAGCAGGATCGGCAACAGGAAAGCGACCCCGAAGCCGAACAGAAAGCGGGTCACGAACGACAGGTAGTTGCCGACCCCCGGCAAGGCTTCCTGGCTAACCCCGCCGATATCCCCTTGAAAGCCGAGCAGGAAGTGCAGCGCCCAAGGCATCGCAAGGTAATAAGCGAACGCCGCGCCGCCGCCGAAAAAGATCGGTGTCATCAGAAGAAACGGCAGGACCGCCCGTTTTTCGCGGGCGTAAAGGCCGGGGGCGACGAAACGCCAGATCTGGGTGGCGATAACCGGGAAGCAGATCATCAGCGCGGCAAACAGCGCCACCTTCACCTGGACCCAGAAGGCTTCAAACACGTCGGTGTAGATGACCCGGTCCTGGCCCGCATCCTTGAGCGGCTGGATCAGGACAGAGAAGATCGGCCTGGCGAAATAATAGCAGGCGAAGAACGCCACCACGATGACCGCGATGCAGATCAGCAGCCGCTTCCGCAGCTCCACCAGATGCTCGAACAGCGGCGCCTTGGAGTCGTCGAGATCGTTCACGGCAATTCGCGCTTGTGATGTTCGGGCTCGGGAAGCGGCAGACCAGGCTCGTCGTTCGCGGTCGGCTCAGGCGGCGCTTGGCTTGGTTCGGCAGGAAGGGGCGGCGCCTCGGTCACCGGTGCGCCAAGCGTTTCCGCCGCTCCGGCATAGGGGACGGCGACCGGGTGATCGCGCATGATCCGCTCATTCTCCTCGCGCCAGCGCTTCTCCATTTCTTCGAGCTCGGCTTCGCGCATCATGTTCTCGATGCCGGCGGTGAAATGGCGCGCGTGGGCGCGGGCGCGGCCGACCCAGCGGCCGACCGTCCGCATCGCGGTCGGCAGTTCCTTGGGTCCGATAAAGATCAGCGCCGCGAGGGCGATGATCAAAAGCTCCGTCGAATCGACGCCGAACATGCGGCGACGAGATCAGCGCGGGAGGGTGTCGGAAGGCGGCGGCGGCGGCGCCACGGGGTCGGCAGCCCGCGGATGCGGCGTGACATCGATCGGTCGGTCGGTCGAGCCCAGACGGCGCGCTTCCTCGGCCTTGCGGCGACGCTCGTCTTCCTCGTCATCGGCCATGCCGTGCTTGAAGCTCTTCAGGCCTTTCGCGACGTCGCCCATCATGGTGGAAAAGCGATTGCCACCGAACAGAAGCAGAATAACGACCCCGAGAATGAGCCAGTGGATGAGGCTGAAACCGCCCATGGAATCAAATACTCCGTTACCGTGACCTGCTATCTAGGCGTCTTGCTCGTCACTTACCAGTTGCAGCGCAGGCATCGGGTCGAGCAGCCCCGCCGCCCGCAAATCGTCGATCCCCGGCAGGTTGCGGCGACTGGCAAGGCCGAAGTGGGTCAGAAAGTCGGCGGTGGTGGCGTAAAGCAGGGGCCGGCCGGGGCTCTCGCGGCGGCCGGCGGGGCGGATCCATCCTGCTTCCATGAGGACGTCGAGGGTCCCCTTGGACGTCTGAACGCCGCGGATCGCCTCGATCTCGGCGCGGCTGACCGGTTCGTGATAGGCAATGATGCTGAGCGTCTCGGTCGCGGCCCGGCCGAGGCGGCGCGGCTCTTCGCGGGTTCGGCGGAGAAGATGGGCAAGGTCGGGCGCGGTCTCGAAATGCCAGCGGTCGCCACGTGACACCAGATGGATGCCGCGGTTCGCATAAAGCTCCTGCAACGCTGCAAGAGCCGCAGAAAGATCGCCTCCTCCGGCGTGCGCGAGGATGTCCTGTTCGCGAAGAGGTTCGGCGGCCGCGAACAGCACGGCTTCGACCGCCCGTATGTAGGCGGCGTCGCTCATGTGCGGGCCATCCGCAGCTCGAGCCGGGCAAAGGGCTCGGCCTGGCGCAGATCCACCCTCCCCTGCCGCGCCAGCTCGAGCGCGGCGACGAACGAAGAAGCGAGCGACGATCTGGCCCGGTCGGGATCGGTCGTCTGTTCCAAAAAGCGTTGGAGTTCGGTCCAGTCGATGGCGGTGCCGATCAGCTCCGACAGCCGCTCGATCGCTTCTTCCAGCGTCACCACCGCCCGACGGGCGACCACGTGCATGACCGGGGCCGAACGGGCGCGGAGCTGACCGTAAGCGGCAACAAGTTCGAACAGCGAAACTTCCCATTTCGACTTGCGAACCTGGCGCAGGCCTTCTGGAGCACCGCGCGCAAAGACGTCGCGGCCGAGGCGGTCGCGTCCCATCAGCCGACCTCCCGCCTCACGCATTGCATCGAGCCGCTGGAGCCGAAGCTGGAGCAGGGCGGCCAATTCCTCTGGGCTAGGGTCCTGGGTCGGATCCTTGGGCAGCAACAGGCAGCTTTTAAGGTAGGCCAGCCACGCGGCCATGACGAGATGGTCGGCGGCGATCTCGAGCCGCAGCGCGCGGGCGTTTTCCAGATAGTTGAGATATTGCTCGACCAGGGTGAGGATCGAAATCTGGTGAAGGTCGACCTTTTGCGTCCGTGCGAGGGTCAAAAGCAGGTCGAGCGGTCCTTCGAACCCTTCGAGGTGGAGCTGGAGCACATCCTCCTGCGGATCGGGGAGGAGCGACACGGCGCGTGCGGTCAGGCAAGCGCCAGAAGTTCGTCGCGCACCGCCGCCGCCTCGGCGAAGTCCGGTCCGTCCGAGGCGCCGAGCATGGCGCCGGCCATCGCCCGGGCGAGCCGACCTTCGGCGTCGGTGGTCATCGCGCCGACATGCGCGGCGACATCGAGCATCTCCTCGAACTTGCCGCTGCAATGCAGGGTGAGATCGCATCCCGCGGCGATTGCGGCGGCCGAGCGTTCGCCGGCCGACCCCGCCAGCGCTTCCATGCCGATGTCGTCGGTCATCAGAAGGCCGGCAAAGCCGATCCGCTTGCGGATGATCTCATCGATGACGAAAGGTGACTGGCTGGACGGATGGTCGCGGTCCCACGCTTCGAACAGGATATGTGCGACCATTCCCATTGGCGCTTCGCGCAGCGTTTCGAAGGGCTCGAGATCGATGTCGAGTTCTTCGGCGGAGGCGCTGACGCGCGGCAGTTCCTTGTGGCTATCGACCGTGGCGCGGCCGTGGCCCGGCATGTGCTTGACGACGCCGACCACGCCCGCCGACGACAGCCCGTCGAGAACCGCGCGGCCGATGGCGGCGACCTGCATCGGCTCGGTGCCATAAGCGCGGTCGCCCATGATCTGGTCGGCATCGGGCTGGCGCACGTCCAGCATGGGGGCGCAATTGACGTTGATCCCGTGCGCGGCGAGCAGCAGGCCGATCGCCCGGGCGTTCATTCGCGCCGCCTCGATCGCCGAAGATGGCGCGGTGCGATAGAGTTTCTCGAACGCCCCGCCGGCGGGAAGCGGCGGCCAGGCCGGCGGCTTCATCCGCATCACGCGTCCGCCTTCCTGATCGATCAGGATCGGCAAATCCTCGCGTCCATGAAGATCGCGCAGCGCGGCGGTCAGCGCTTTCAGCTGATCGGGATCCCCGCAATTGCGCGCGAACAGGATATAGCCTGCCGGATCGACGTCGAGGAAAAAGGCCTTCTCGTCAGCGGTAAGAGCGAGGCCCGAAAGGCCGTAAATTGCTGCCTGCATGTCTCAGCGCACCACGAAGCAGGCGTCGCCAGCGGCCTTGAGCAACTGGCAGGCGGCACGCGCCTCGGCCGCGCTGCCGAACCCGGCGCGGAGGCGCTGGCCCGACTGGTAGGGAACCACGATCTTGCCGGCCCCCGCAATCACCGGGAAGCGTCCCGATAGCGTCTTCCATGCCGCCTCGGCTTCGCTGGCCGATCCATAAAAGCCGAGCTGGACCTGATTGGCGGCGGCTGGTGCGGGCGGCGGTGCGGCGGGCTCCTTCGCAGCCGGCGCTTCTTCCGCGGCGGGAGGCGCCGGAGCCTTGGGTTGAGGCCGGGCGATCGCTTCCTCGGGCACGGCATCGAGATCGAGCTGGCCGTCGACCTTTTCGCCGGCGCCGGTGGCGAACGCGGTCTCGCTGTCGCCGGCGACGTCGATCCCGCCGGGATTGTCGGGTTTGATCTTGACCGGTCCGGGCTCGGCCTTGATCAATTCAGGCGCGCCGCTGCCTTCGGACGCGTTGTTGCGGCCGAGCCAGTACAAAGTGCCCGCGATCAGCGCCGCGGCGAGCAGCACGACCAGGATCGCGGCGCCCATCTTGCGCGCGGAAAGCGCGGGCGGCTCGTCCTCGTCCTCGACCGGTTCGAGCCACGGCAGCAGCTCGCCCGACATTCCACCACCCCTAGTCGCCATCAGTACACCACCACGCAAGAAACACCCGCCCGCTCGAGCTGCTGGCATATGACAACCGACTGGGCTTGCGAAGAGGTACCGAGCTGAAGGCGGTACATTCGTGTCGGTCGTCTCGTGCCCAGCCCGACCACGTCCACCGTATTCACCATTTTCGATTTGGTGGTGAGGTACGGATAGCGGCGCGTGACGCGCTTCCACTCATCCTCGGCCTGCTTGCGGGTCGGAAACGCGCCGAGCTGCACCACACGGCCGCTGTAGGGGCGCGGATTGTATGCGGCCACCGGACTAGGGCTTTGAACCGATGGGGTGGGCGCGGCATCGTCAGCGGGAAAGATGGAGCGGCTCCCATTGCCTTCGGCAGTGCCGGCGGCCGACGCCCTTGCGGAAAGGTGGCGCTCGGCCGCACGGGGGACCGGCCGTGCATCCGTGACCGCAGCGGGCGGCGGCGCTACTGCTTCCGGCTCGATTACGTTGACTGGCATCTCCGGCGCCATCGGACGCTCGGCGGGCGGCGCCCGACCGACCGGGATCGGCAAGGATTCCTCGGCCGGAAGCTGCGGCGGGGCGGCTTCCTTGCCGGTGCTCAGCCACCAGGCGCCCGCCCCCACCGCCGCGACGAGCAGCAACAGCAGCAGATACCACGGCCACATCGACCCACCCTTGCCCGGCTGCACGACCGTCGCCGCCGGGGCGGGCGGTTCGTCATGCCGCCAAGAAAGGCGTTCGGTCGGGGTGGCCATCGTTCAGCGCATCTCCTCGGCCGCCTCGACACCCATCAAGGCAAGGCCATTGCCGATCACCTGCGCCACCGCCGAGGCAAGCGCCAGCCGCGCCGCGCTGAGCTGTGGCTCCCCTTCGATGAGGAAGCGGCGCGAGGGATCGTCGTTGCCGCGGTTCCACAAGGCATGGAATGCGGCGGCGAGGTCGTAGAGATAGAAGGCGATCCGGTGCGGCTCATGCGCCAGCGCCGCCGCTTCGACCACGCGCGGATACTGGCTGGCATGACGGACCAGCGCCAGTTCCTCGGCGTCGAGCAGCGACAGGTCTGCCTCGCCCGCTGCAAGCCCTGCTTCGGCGGCCTTGCGCTTCAGGCTCGAGATGCGGGCATGGGCGTATTGCACGTAGAAGACCGGATTGTCCTTGGACGCTTCGACCACCTTGGCGAAGTCGAAGTCGAGCATGGTGTCCGGGCGCTTGGTCAGCATGATGAAGCGGACCACGTCCTTGCCGACTTCGCGCACCACATCGGCTAGGGTGACGAAATTGCCGGCCCGCTTGCTCATCTTCACCGGCTCGCCAGCGCGCAGGAGTTGCACCATCTGCACCAACTTGACGTCGAGCACGTCACGCCCGGCCAGCGCGGCAACCGCGGCCTGGGTGCGCTTGACGGTGCCGCTATGGTCGGCGCCCCAGATGTTGATCAGCTCGTCCGAGCGTTCGAGCTTCTGGAGGTGGTAGGCGGTATCGACGCCAAAATAGGTCCAGCTGCCGTCCGATTTTTTCATCGGGCGATCCTGGTCGTCGCCGAACTTGGTCGAGCGGAACAGGGTCAGCTCGACCGGCTCCCAATCTTCGGGCGCCTTGCCCTTGGGCGCTTCGAGCACGCCTTCGTAAACGAGGTCCTTGGCCCGGAGTGATTCCATCGCGCGCTCGGCGGCGCCCGAGGCCACCACTTCGGCTTCGGAGGAGAACAGGTCGTGATGGACGCCGAGCAGCGACAGGTCGTGGCGGATGAGATCGAGCATTGCCGCCACCGTTTTTTCGCGAAACGCGGGCAACCATTCGGCCTCGGGGGCCGACACCATTCGGTCGCCATATTCGGACGCCAGCAGCGCGCCGACCGGCTTCAGATAGTCGCCCGGATACAGCCCCTCGGGAATATCGCCGATTTCTTCGCCCAGCGCCTCGCGGTAGCGGAGGTGCGCCGAGCGGGCGAGCGTATCGACCTGGCTGCCGGCATCGTTGACGTAATATTCCTTGGTCACCGCAAAGCCGGCGGCAGCAAGCAGGCGCGACAGGGCGTCGCCCACCACCGCGCCGCGGCAATGGCCCATGTGCATCGGTCCGGTCGGATTGGCCGAGACATATTCGACATTGACCCGGCGGCCCTTGCCGATGTCGCTCAGGCCATAATCGGCGCCCTCGGCCGCGATCCGGCGCAGTTCCTCGCGCCAGACATCGTCCGCCAGCCTGAGATTGATGAAGCCGGGGCCCGCGATCTGCACCTCGGCGACGCCCGGGATCGCTTGCAGCGCCGGCACCAGCAGCCCGGCCAGTGCGCGCGGATTGGTCCCGGCGGGCTTCGCCAGCACCATCGCCGCGTTGGTCGACAGGTCGCCATGACTGGCGTCGCGCGGCGGCTCGACGGTGATATTGCCGCGCGGCAGGTCGGCGGCAAGCGACCCGGCGGCGGCCAGGTCGTCGAGGATGCGGTTCACATGGTCGGTGAAGGTGGCAAACAGGCTCAAGGCTTTGGCAATCGCTCAGAGTTTATGGCAGAAGGGCCCATGCCTTTACGCCAGTCCGCGGGCAACAGTCACCCCCCGTTCAGCCGCCGTGGCGGAGTGGTCCCGCCCATGCGACGCGTGACCCCGCTCAGCGCCCGGCTGGTGCTTTTCCTCACTCTCGGGATGGCGGCGGCCCAGCCCGCGGCAGCCCAGTCGATCCTTCGCGACAGCGAGACCGAAAAGCTCTTCGCAGACATGTCGAAGCCTCTGATCGAAGCGGCGCAGCTCGATCCCAAGAACGTCAAGATCGTCCTGATCAACGATCCGGAGATCAACGCCTTCGTCGCGGGCGGACAGGTCGTCTATATCCATACCGGCCTCCTGACCCAGGCCGACAATGCCAATCAGGTGCAGGGCGTCATCGCCCACGAGCTTGGCCACGTCGCGGGCGGGCACGTCATCCGCTCGGGCGAAGGCGCAAAGCAGGCGACCGGCATTAGTATCTTGAGCCTCGTGCTCGGCGGGCTTGCGATGGCGGCGGGCGCGGGCGAAGCGGGCATGGGCGCGATGGCGCTCGGCCAGCAGATGGCGCTGGGCCAGTTCCTCGCCTTTACCCGCGCGCAGGAAACCAGCGCCGACCTGGCCGGCGTCTCATACCTCAGCAAGGCGGGCGTGTCGGGGCAGGGCTCGATCCAGTTCTTCAAGAAATTGCAGAACCAGGAATATCGCCTCGCGGTCTATGCGACCGACAGCTACAACCGCACCCACCCGCTGAGCAGCGAGCGTGTCGCGACGCTGACCGACCTTTACAAGAAGGACCCGGCCTGGACCCGACCGACCGACCCGGCTCTCGAAGCGCGGTTCCAGCGGGTACGGGCCAAGCTGATCGGCTATATCAGCGACAAGGAAGCGGTGCTTCGCGCCTATCCGCCGAGCAATCAAAGCGTGCCGGCGCATTACGCCCGCGCTTATGCCTATCACCGCATGGGTGACCGCGACGCAGCGCTGAAGGAAGCCGACGCACTGCTGGCGACCGCGCCGCAGGACCCCTTCTATCTCGAATTGAAGGGCCAGATCCTGCTCGAAAGCGGCAAGCCGACCGAAGCGCTGGAGCCGCTGCGCCAGTCGGTTGCCAAGGCCCCCGACCAGCCGATGATCCAGGCGATGCTCGGCCACGCCCTGCTGGCGACCGAGAAAAACGACAACCTGCCCGAAGCCGAAAAGGTGCTTCGCGCCTCGATCGGGCGCGACAATGAGCAGCCGTTCGCCTGGTATCAGCTCGGCGTCATCTATGATCGCAAGGGCGACATGCCACGCGCCGCGCTGGCGACCGCCGAGCGCTATAGCCTGGAGGGCGAACCCAAACTCGCGCTGGCTAGCGCAGAGCGGGCCTTGAAGGGCATCCCACAGGGCACGCCCGATTTTCTTCGTGCCCAGGACATCGCCATGGTAAGCCGCACCGAGGTCGAAAAGGACCGCAAGGGTCGGGGACGTTCATCGAAGTGAGTGACGGCAAGGGAAGCAGCGGGCTCGGCACCCTTTTGGTGGGGGCCGCGGGGGGAGCGATCGCGACCGTGGCGCTGGCGGTCGTGGCGGTTCAGGGCGGCTGGGCCGACCAGATCGTGCGCAAGGCGATGCTGGAAAATCCGACCATCCTGGTCGAAACCGCCGACGCCCTGCGCGAAAACCAGTTCGCACCGGTGCTGGCCGCCAATCGCGCGGCGCTCGAGACGCCGTTCGGCTCGTCCTGGCAGGGCGCCAAGGACGGCGACGTCACCCTGGTCGAATTCTACGATTACGCCTGCGGCTACTGCAAGGCGTCGCTGCCGGTTCTCGCACGGCTGGTAAAGGAAGATCCGAAGCTTCGGGTCGTCTACCGCGAATTCCCCATCCTCGGCCCCGAAAGCGAACTTGCGGCGCGAATGGCGCTGGGGGCGAGCAAGGCCGGCCGATTCATGGCGTTCCACGATGCGCTGTACGAGGCCGGGCGACCGTCGCAGGCGACGCTCGCCAAGGCGGCCGCGGCGGCGGGTGTGCCGGCGGCTGTCCCCTCTTCGCCCGAAATCGACGGCGAATTGCGCAAGAACTTCCAGCTCGCGCAGCAGCTCGGCGCGACCGGAACGCCGCTGTTCATCGTCGGCGACAAGGTGCTGAACGGCGCGGTCGGTTATGATGCCTTGAAAGAGGCGATCGCCGCCGCGCGGGCCACCAACGCCGAGTGAGGATCGACGACCTTCTTCACCGCGCGTTCGGGACGACCGACCTGACGGCCGTCACCCCCGCCGGGCTCGAAGCGGGGATCGAGCGATTGACCGTCGATCTCGGCCTCGCCGAAGACCGCGAGCAGCGCTTCGCCTTGTGGACATTGCTCTACACGCTGGGCAGCGCGCCCGATCTCGAGGCCGCTTTCCCCGACCCCGCCGACCGCGATGCCGCGCGCAACCTCATGGACCTGATGGCGGCCGCCGACGACGCCTAGCGGACTGGGCTCAGCAACAAGCGCCCGTGGCCGAGCCGGAGCTATCGGCACCATCGAACGGCATGGACGTGCCGCAGCCGGCGAAGATACCGTAGTGCTTCTCGAAATCGCCGAAAAAGTCGAAGTGCGGCGCGAAGCGCGTTTCGGTCAGCATCCGCCACGTATTCCCGCAAACCGGAAACATGCGTCCGGCCTCGATGGCATGATGCTTGTCGAGAACGAACAGGCGCTCGGCACCGGCAATCGTGCCGCGATAGCGGACGGCCTGGCCATAATCCTCGCATTGCGGTTCGAGGCCGTCGAGCTTGAACAAGCGATAGGTGGCCGAGAAAAAGCGATGACCGGCGACCTTGTCGGCCACGACCGGGTCGCCGATGCCCAGCGGTCGGTCGGTGACGAGCCGCGGATCGGCAAAGCCCGACGCCTTGGCGAGCGCCTGGAAATCGCCCCAGTAAAGCGCTCCGGCAAGGCATTCACCGTGCAGCACCGGGTCGGCGAGTAGGGCCGGCGCGACCCGGCGGTCGGCATAGACGTCCGAGAAATAAAGCTCGCCGCCGGGCTTCAGTAGACGGTGCGCCGCGCGGAACACCGCGGCCTTGTCGGCCACGAGGTTGATGACGCAATTCGACACGATCACATCGAACGACGCGTCGGCGAGGCCAAGATCGTCCAGGCGTTCGATGTCGCCTTGCAGGAAACTGGTGTTGGCAAACCCGAACCGCTCGGCGTGCCAATCCTTATGCCGCTCGGCGACCGCGAGCTGTTCGGGCGTGGCATCCACCCCCAGCACGCTGCCGCTCGCGCCCACCATTTGCGAGAGCAGATAGGCATCCTGTCCCGACCCCGAGCCGAGGTCGAGCACCGCGCAGCCTTCGATCGCGTCGGGGACCACCAGACCGCAGCCATAATAACGCGAACGCACTTCCTCATGGACGTTGGCGAGCGCGGCGCGGACCGCTTTCGGCGGCGCTTCCATCGTGCAGCAGGCATCGGTCCTGAGGTCCGAGGAGCCGGACAGCACCTGTCCGTAATAATTGCGGCTGTTCTCGATATTCATGAAGTCAGTCCTTCAGCGAGATGACGGCGGACGGAAGATGGTCGCTCGGGCGCGGAATGCGCTTGCCCTTGCGGCGGCTGGTCAGGTGATAGGCTCGGCAGCGGTCGCAGCGATAAGGGCGCAGGTCGAGGGCGATCATTGCCGAGGCACGGCGGGCATCGGCCTCGTCGGGATAAGCCCGCTTGGCCCGGCAGATGCGGAGGCGGGTGCGCTTCACTGGTTCTCAGCGGCGCGCCGTGCCAGCCATTGGTCGCGCGACTGGCCCCAGACATGGACATCATACTTGTCAAGCGGCGCGGGAAGCGTGCGGGGGCCGAGGTCGGTCGAGCCCAAGCGCTCGGCCAGCGCGATCGAGCGGTCATTCTCGACATCGATGACGTGTATGACGTCGCTCCAGCCGAGCATGTCGAAAGCCCAGTCGATCGCCGCCGTCGCGCCCTCGGCGGCATAGCCCTTCCCCCACGCCGATTTGAGAATGCTCCAGCCGACCTCGGTGCCGGGCCAGCCTTCGGGTTGCCACGGTCCGAGGCGCCCGATCCAGCGGCCGCTCGCTTTTTCGACCACCGAGAACATCCCGAAGCCCTTGAGCGACCAGCAGCCGGCGAAGGTCGCCATCGCCCGCCACGATTGCGCGCGGTTGAGCGTGCCGCCGATATAACGGGCGCTGTCGGGATCGCTCATCAGCTCGGCCCAGCCGTCGAGGTCTTCCTCGCGGATCTCGCGCAAGATCAGGCGTTCGGTTTCGAGAGTCGGAGCGATCATGGCTGGGGCCGCTGTTCCGCCGGTTCGGCATCGGCTTCGACGCTGCTGCCGTGCGCGTCGGTCCGGCCCTTGAAGCCTTGCGCCACGACATACCATTCGCTCGAATCCTTGCGGCTGGCGGGCGGCTTGGCGTGCTTCACGGTGGCAAAGTGCTTCTTCAACTCGGCGAGCAACTGGTGATCGGTCCCGCCGGCCAGCACCTTGGCGACATAAGCCCCGCCGGGCTTCAGCACGTCCTTGGCGAATTCGAGGCCGAGTTCGACCAGTCCCATGGTCCGGAGGTGATCGGTCTGCGGGTGGCCGACGGTATTGGCCGCCATGTCCGACAGCACGAGGTCCGCTTCCCCGCCGAGCGCTTCCTTAAGGCGGGCGTCGGCATCCTCGTCGGTGAAGTCCATGTGAAGGATAGTGACCCCGTCGAGCGGCGTGACCTCGAGGAAGTCGATGCCGACCACCGCCGCCTGCGGGCACTTCTTGCGCACCACCTGGCTCCACCCGCCCGGCGCGATCCCGAGATCGACCACCGCCTTCGAGCCGCGCAGGAATCTGAATTTCTCGTCCAGTTCGAGCAATTTGTAGGCGGCGCGGCTACGATAGCCTTCGGCCTTGGCCTTCTTGACGTACGGGTCGTTAAGCTGCCGCTGCAGCCATTTGGTGGAGCCGACCTTGCGCCCCTTGGCGGTCTTGACGCGGGTAGTCATGGGGCGGCGCTTACAGGACGTGCCCGTCGCGGGCCATCAGGCTGCGTAAAATGCCCTCGCGGATACCACGGTCGGCGATGCCGAGGTGGGCGGCGGGCCAGATGTCGAGGATCGATTCGAGAATGGCGCAGCCGGCGACCACCAGATCAGCGCGTTCGGCGCCGATGCAGGGCAGCGCCGAGCGGCCGTCGAAATCCATTTCGGCGATCCGGGTCGAGATATCGCGCATCGCTTCGATCGGCACGTGCAGGCCATCCACCGCGCGGCGGTCATAGCTCGGCAGCGCGAGGTGGACAGAGGCAAGCGTGGTCACCGTGCCGCTGGTGCCGAGCAGACGGATATTGTCGGTGCGGTCGGGCAAAAGCTGCGAGAAGCTGTCAAAGGCGCGCGCGGCGCGAGCCTTCATCCGGGCGTAGGCGACCACCCGGTCGGGTCCCTCGATCGCCGCCCTTCCCTCGCTCTCGGTCAGCGACACCACGCCCCATGGGGCGCTCCACCAGGCCCGGATCCGCGGGTTGGCGTCGGGCCCCTCGCCGGGTTCGACCAACACCAGCTCGGTCGAGCCGCCGCCGATGTCGAAAATGATCGCCGGCCCGTCGCCCGGTTCGAGCAATTTGTGACAGCCGAGAACGGCAAGTCGCGCTTCTTCCTGCGGCGGGATGATCTCCAGCGCGATGCCGGTTTCCTCGCGCACCCGTTCGATGAAGTCGCGGCCGTTGGCGGCACGGCGGCAGGCTTCGGTCGCGACCGAGCGGGCCAAGCCGACGCGGCGGCGGCGGAGTTTGTCGGAGCAGACGCCCAACGCCTCGACCGCGCGGTCCATCGCGTCCTGCGTCAGGCGCCCGCTGCTGGCGAGCCCTTCGCCCAGCCGCACGATCCGCGAAAAGGCGTCTACCACAGTAAAACCGCCGTGAGTCGGGCGCGCAATTAGCAGCCTGCAGTTATTGGTGCCGAGATCGATCGCGGCATAAGGCTGCTGTGGCGGGGGGCTCGCCGGCTGGGAGCGAGCGTTTGTCCGGTGCCCGGCCGGACGACCCGGCATCGGCGCGCTGGCAGACACGGATGCCATCGCTTCAATTCCATAAACCTGCACCGACCCGGCAAACCCCGGACGGCTGACTTGAAAGCAGGCTTAAGCCAGATTGAAGCCCAAGCGCAAGTTACCGCAAAGACGTTGACAGCGTGGGACCGGCCCCTTAGCTGCCCCCTGTCGTCGCGCCGAGGCGCGCCTGATGCCCGATCGTCTAATGGTAAGACTACGGACTCTGACTCCGTCAATCGTGGTTCGAATCCACGTCGGGCATCCATTTTCCCCGCAAAATCAGCGATAAACGATCTTCGATCTCGCCCGTAAGCGGTGAGGTGTCGGTGTGTCGAGCGCTGGGCGGGACAGAACGAGCCGGGCGTGTGGGAAGCGTTGCTCCGATGAGGTAGAATGTCGTCAGACATTTTTTTCTTCAGGAGACTGCTACGACATGATGGTTCTCAACCCCCGCATCTATCTCGCTGCTGCCGCCCTTGCCTTGATTACTCCGGCTGCCGTGGCGCAGTCGCCCGCAATTCTTCCCGGCACGCAGGTCGTCGATACGGCGGGTAATCCAGTGGGAACGATCTACAGTGTTAAGGGCGATCAGCTGGTGGTCGAAACCGACAAGCTGAAGGTTTCGCTTCCTGCCAACTCGTTCACGCCGAGCGAGGGCAAGTTGCTGTTCGCCCTGACCCGCGAGCAGCTCAACCAGCAAACCGAAGCCGCGCTGGCGGAAGCCAATGCCAAGCTTGTGGCCGGTGCCAATGTCTATGGGCAGAGCGGTGCGCTGGCCGGGACGATCGATGCGATCGACGCGGAATTCGTGACGCTGAAACTCACGTCCGGCAAGCTCGTCCGTCTGCCGCGCAACGGGATCGCTGCAAGCGACAAGGGCGCCGTTCTTGGGGTCAGCGCGGCGGAACTGGATCGTCTCGCCAATACGGGCGGCTGATCCCCGACCCGATCACTGCGCCGCGGCCAACTGCCCCTCGCCCACCGTGTCGAGACCGTAGACGTCGGGCGCGTAGGCGAGCGTGCCGTTCTCGCCGGGACGCACCGTCAGATAGGTCAGGAACACCGGCACGGGCGTCGGAAGAGCGACGTTGAGCTCGGGCTGGCTGCTGGTCGCGACCGCTTCGCGGCCGAGCAGCCAGCGGCCGAGGCGCGGCGCATCTTCCAGCCGGACGCAGCCCGAGCTGAAGGTCCGTTCGGCCTCGGAGAACAGTTGCCGGTCGGGCGTATCGTGCAGATAGATTCCGCGATCGTTGGGGAATTCGAACTTCATCGCGCCCATCGAGTTACCCGGGCCCGGACGCTGGCGAACGCGCGCTTCGATCCGCCCGTCGGCCACCGCCTGCCAATCGATGCTGGCGGGATCGAGCACCGTCGCCTCATTGGTCCAGTCGCTCAGCACCTCAAACTTGCGCGAACGAAACCAGCCGAGGCCGTTCTTGAGCACGTTCTGGGCTACATTGCTGGCGGCGAGGTCGACCGGCACGTTCCAATAGGGATTGTAGGTCGCCTGACGCAGGGTGCCGGCAAGCAAGGGCGTCTTCATGCCGGGCTTGCCGACCACCACCTTCATCTGATCGACCACCCGGCCGTCCTCGATCATCATCAGTTGCTGGCTGGCGACATCGACGAGGACGAAGCGTCCTTCCGATGGAAGCAGGCGCGAGCGTTCGAGGCTGGCTTTGAGGGCGCGCGTCGGAGTGCCGAGCAGCCGCATGTCCTTGATCGCGGCCTCGCGCAGCGCCGCGTGGATCGGGTTCACGTCCACCGTCTGGCGCACGAAAGCGGCAAGATCCGGGGCGCTGGCGGCGCGTTCCAGGATCCCCGCCGGGCTCGGCACGCGCGGGGCGAGCGAGGGATCGGCATAGATGATGCCGTTGTTGCCGGGCCATTTCAGCGCCTGGGCGTGAAGCACGAACGCGTTGCTCATCAGCCGCTCGGCCTCGCGCGCCGCCCCCGGCACGCCGGCATCGGCATCGGCCAGCACCCGTTCGATGCGGGCCGCGAGTTCGGGGCCTTGGGCGAGGCCGTCGATGTCGGCGGTGCGAAGCGTGTCGAGCAAGGTGGCGACCGCGTCAGGCGATTGCAGCCACAACGGCTGCTGGCGAGCTTCGTAGAAACGGGCCACCGCGCTGGCCGCGGGCATCCGGTCGCTCGTCTCGTAAGCGGCGGCAGTCGCAGCGGCTGCCGGCAAGGCTCCGCCGAGCGCCGCTGCCATCAGGGCAGCGCCGAGGAACAGTCGATGGGGCACAGCGGAATACTCGTTTAATCAGTTGCTTGCCCGTTTAACGATCGGTTGATCGATCGGTTCAATGCGGGCTGCCACCGATCCAGCGCTCGAGTCTCGCTTTGAAACCCTGTCGGGGAAGAACCGCGGGGGCCTCGACCTCCGGCGCGACTTCTTCCTCGATTTCGAACAGCTGCAGGTTGCGCGGAATACGCGGGCGAAGCGTTTCGCGCCCGCGCATGACGTCCTCGGCAAGCGCCAGCGCGCGATGCACGTCGTTGCCGGTGAAGGGCTTGAGCAGCAGGCCGAGCGCGAGGTCGGGCATCGCGAACCCGGGCGGCCGGCCGGTGACGAACAAGCACGGCACGCCCGCATCGTTGAGCCTCACCGCCACCGAAAAGCCGGTCGACCCATGCGCCAGATGAAGATCGACCAGCGCCAGATCGGGCTGGTCGTGTTCCAGCAGTTCGAGAGCCGATGGCAGGTCCGCGGCGATGCCCACCACACGGTAGCGAGGATTGTCCTCGATCAGGTAGCGCAGCGTTTCCGCGAGCGGCCGCTCATCCTCGACGATCAAGATCTTCAACACGTTGCACCCTCCCGGCGGCTGGGCCACCCGGCGCAGAGGGTTGCAGCGTGAATTCGCCGTGCGAATCCCGCCGTGAGCGAGTTATCGGCAGGCCGAGTGGTTACGGAGCCGGGACGTCATGGCGTCACGCTTGACGGGCGCCGATTCCGCGCCCGTTCGCCGGTTAGCTGGCGCGGTAGAAGATATGCGCGCCGATCTTTTCGACCTTGGCGAGGCGGCGGCCCCAGCTCGGGGCGACATAATCGGCGTGATACCAGAGGACGTCGGCGGGCAGCGCATCGGCGAAATTGCCGACGGCAATGCGGGTGATCGCCTGCGCATAAGCCCAGCTCGTGCTGGCGCGATTGACGGCGGGCATATGGCCGGTGCGCGGATTGACGAAGCTGAACTGCCAGGGCTGCTTCACGACCTCGCACCAGCCGGCCGGATAACGGCCCGAGGCGGCGCGGTTCATGATCACTTCGGCCACCGCCAGCTGCCCGTCGAGCGGCTCGCCGCGGGCTTCGTGATAGACGGCGATGGCGATGCATTCTTCCTGCTCGGTCAGCGCCGGCGCCGCGGCCTGCGTCTTGGCCCACACCATTGGCCACAGGCCGGCGTGGGTGACGGCGGGACGAACATCGGTGGTCCCGGTCGGCGGAGTGGTGCCGGTCACCGGTCGCGGGGTGGCCGAAAGAATGGCGGCACGACCCGGCGCGGGCGCGGTCTGGAGAACGGGAGCAGCGGCAAGGGTGCCGGGCGTGGCGGTCGGAAGCGCGGTCGCGGCGACCGGGGTCGAAACGGTGGCGGTGGTCGCGGCGACCGGGGTCGAAACGGTGGCGGTGGTTGCGGCAACCGGAGTTGCTGCGATGGTGCCGACCTGCGCCGCGGCAGGAGCCGCAAGGCCGGAAGCGGCCAACAGGAAAACCATCGCGGGCCCGCGGCCCAACGCCAAACGCTTGATCAATTCATTCTCACTGTCCTGCGGTCGAAGGTCCCGCCACGCCACACTCGCACCCCTCGGGTGCAGCGGCTTCGCCCTCGTCCGACTTGCCCTAGGATTGGCCTTGGAATTCGGCCGCTCCCTCGCTCTCGTCTTGTTGAGGCTGGCATAAGGCCATTCGGCGCCCGCGCATCTCAAAATGGCCCAAGCGGGCGGCGCATGAGACGAGTGGTTCGACTGGTTCCCGGTGCGGGACACCCTATCAGACGAAGCGAAACTCGGCAGCGACGAACCGAAAATAGGTCAAGCGAATCGGGCGGATATGGAAAGGGCCCCGGTTCGTCACCGAGGCCCTCTCAAACTCAGGCAGCTTCGGCCTTGCGGCTCTGGCGCTTTCGCTCATGCGGATCGAGGTGACGCTTGCGCAGGCGGATGACCTTGGGGGTCACTTCGACCAGTTCGTCGTCCTGGATGTAGGCGATCGCTTGTTCCAGCGTCATACGGCGCGGCGGGGTCAGGCGGATGCCTTCGTCCTTGCCCGAAGCGCGGAAGTTGGTCAGCTGCTTGCTCTTGAGCGGATTGACCTCGAGATCCTGCGGCTTGGCATTCTCGCCGATAATCATGCCTTCATAAAGATCATCGCCGGGCGAGATGAACATGATCCCGCGCTCTTCGAGCATGTTGAGCGCGTAGGCCTGCGCCTTGCCCTTTTCCATCGAGATCAGGACGCCGTTCTGGCGGCCGGTGATCTGGCCCTTGTGCGGGCCGTACTTCTCGAACAGGCGGTTCATGATGCCGGTGCCGCGGGTGTCCGACAGGAATTCGCCGTGATAGCCGATCAGGCCGCGCGACGGCGCGCTGAAGGTCAGGCGGGTCTTGCCAGCGCCAGACGGGCGCATGTCGGTCATCTCGGCCTTGCGAAGGCTCATTTTCTCGACAACCGTGCCGCTGAATTCGTCGTCGACGTCGATGACCACGGTCTCGTACGGCTCTTCCTTGCCGTTCGGGCCGTCCTGGAACAGCACGCGCGGGCGGCTGATCGACAGTTCGAAGCCTTCGCGGCGCAAGGTCTCGATCAGCACGCCGAGCTGCAGTTCGCCGCGGCCGGCGACTTCGTAGCTGTCGTTATCGTGAGCAACGGTGACGCGGATCGCGACGTTGGTTTCCGCCTCGCGCTCCAGACGCTCGCGGATAACGCGGCTCTGCACCTTGTCGCCGTCGCGGCCCGCATAGGGGCTGTCGTTCACCGCGAAGCTCATGGCGAGCGTCGGCGGATCGATCGGACGGGCCTTGATCGGGGTGGTGACCGACGGGGTCGCGATGGTGTTCGACACGGTCGCGTTCATCAGGCCGGCGATGGCGATGATGTCGCCCGCCTGCGCCTGCTCGACGGGTACGCGCTCAAGGCCATGGAAGGCGAAGATCTTGGTCGCGCGGCCTTCTTCGACCTTGGCGCCGTGGACGTCCAGGGCGCGGATCGGCTGTTTGATGTGCAGCGTGCCCGATTCGACGCGGCCGGTCAGGATGCGGCCAAGAAACGGATCGCGGTCGAGCAGGGTCGCCAGCATCTTAAACTCGCCGTGGATCGGCAGGCCCGGCTCGGGAACGTGGCTGACGATGGTCTCGAACAGCGGGGTCAGATCGCCTTCGCGCACCGTGTCCTCACGGCCGGCATAGCCGTTGCGGCCCGAGGCATAGAGCACCGGGAAATCGAGCTGCTCGTCATTGGCGTCGAGGCTGAGGAACAGCTCAAAGCATTCGTCCAGCACTTCGGCGGCGCGTGCGTCGGGGCGGTCGATCTTGTTGACCACGACGATGGGCTTGAGGCCAAGGCCGAGCGCCTTGCCGGTGACGAACTTGGTCTGCGGCATCGGGCCTTCGGCGGCATCGACCAGCAGGATCACGCCGTCGACCATCGAGAGGATACGCTCCACCTCGGCGCCGAAATCGGCGTGGCCGGGGGTGTCGACGATGTTGATGCGGGTCTGGTTACCCTCGCCGTCGGCCCATTCGACCGAGGTGCACTTCGCAAGAATCGTAATCCCGCGCTCTTTTTCGAGGTCGTTCGAATCCATCGCCCGTTCTTCGACGCGCTGGTTCTCACGGAAGGTGCCGGACTGGCGGAAAAGCTGGTCGACGAGGGTCGTCTTGCCGTGATCGACGTGGGCGATGATCGCCACGTTGCGGAGGTTCATTGCGATTTCCTTGGGAGAAGTTGGCGCGCCCTTAGCCGAATTGGTGCGTTGCAGCAATGGCAACAGGAGCAAGAGTGATGCCGCAAGGAGACAAGAGCGCCTACACCGACAAGCAGCGCCGCAAGGCCGCCGAGATCGAGAAAGGCTATGAAGCGCAGGGACGCCCGGCAAAGGAAGCCGAGCGGATCGCTTGGGCCACCGTCAACAAGATGGACGGCGGCGGCAAGGAAAGCGGCTCAGGCCGCTCGCGCAGCCGTAGCGAGGCGGCGAAGAAGGGCTGGGATACGCGGCGCAAGAAAGCCGCAAAGAAGTAGGGCGGGCTGCGGACGTGATCCGCAACCCGCCCGATAACGAACCTACAGGCTATCAGGCGAAGCTGACTACGGCCTTGACCCGGCGCTGACGCCGCATCGCCGCGCCGACGGCTCCGAAGCCGAGCAGCATCAGGCCCCACGTTCCCGGCTCGGGCACCGCGGCGGCGACATTGGCGGTGAGCGCGCCGCGAACAGTGGCGCCGCCGCTATTCAGCGTCACCGCATTGGTCGCGAAGTTGAAGCCGCCTCGCGAAAAGGTGGTCGCGAGAAGCGTAATGCTGTCCACGCTGGAACCGATCGTGAGCGAATAGGGAATGACGTAGCTGAACACCGCTCCACCGATCGTGATCGAATTGGTGAAGCTCCCCGTGGTCGTTCCGCCGCTGTTGGCGCCGGTCAGTCCCGCAGTGAAATCGAGGTTGCTGAGCGTGATGGTCGCCGCGGCGGTGTCCACGGTGGACGACGTGCCGTTGAAGGTCAGGATGTCGAACTGGCCGCCGATGGTGCTGCCGAGACCGGAGTAGGTCGTCGTCGCAGTCTGAATCACCGCCGCCGATGCGGGTGCCGCCGCAAATACGCTCGCCGCAACGCCACAAAGAACATATGCCGATTTCATGAGGATCCCCCGAGGTGATAAACCGAGCCCTCGGTAAAGGCGAAATTAACAAAGCGCAATAATCTCGAGTCTCTTTTTGGTACAGGTATCGGGTTCGTCACGCGGAGAATTGCTGATTGAAACGCGCCGCCTCCCTCCCCCGCTCGGTCTGGGTCCTCGGCTTCGTCAGCCTGTTCATGGACCTGTCGAGCGAGATCATTCACGCGCTTCTGCCGCTGTTCGTTACCGTGACGTTGGGCGCCAGCGTGGCGGTGCTGGGCGCGATCGACGGGGTGGCGGAAGCGACCGCGAGCTTTGCCAAGCTCGCCGGCGGGCGATTGAGCGACAAGCAGCAGAAGCGTAAACCCTGGATCCTCGCCGGCTATGGCCTGGCGGCGATCACCAAGCCCTTGTTCGCGCTGGCGGGAACCCCGCTGACCGTGCTCGGCGCGCGGCTGGTCGACCGCACCGCCAAGGGCCTGCGCGGTGCGCCGCGCGACGCGCTGATCGCTGACGAGACCCCGCCCGAACAACGCGGCGCCGCCTACGGTTTGCGGCAAAGCCTCGATACGGTCGGCGCATTGCTGGCGCCGCTGGCCGCCGCCGGTCTGATGATCTGGCTGGCGGGCGACATCCGCAGCATCTTCTGGATCGCGGTCATCCCGGCCTTCATCTCGGTCGCGATCATCCTCCTTTTCCTGCGCGAGCCCGAGCGGACGGCGACCGCGGCCAAGGCCCCGCCGCTGCTACAAAGCTTGTCCGAGGTCGACAGCGGTTGCCGCCGCGTGATCCTGGTCGCCTTTCTGTTCACCTTGGCGCGCTTTTCCGAAAGCTTCCTGGTGCTGAAAGGCGCCGACGCTGGCCTCAGCCTCGCCACCGCGCCATTGGTGCTGGTAGTCTTCAACCTTTCCTACGTGCTGCTCTCCTATCCCGCCGGAGCGCTTGGCGACCGGCGCGATCCGCGGTTGATCCTGACTGCAGGAATTGCGCTGCTGGTGATCGGCAATGCGGTACTGGCGACAGCGAACGGGCTGGCGGGCGTGTTCGTCGGCGTGGCGCTGTGGGGCGCGCACATGGCGCTGACCCAAGGGCTGTTCGCCAAGCTTCTCGCCGACGTCGCCCCGCCGCATCTGCGCGCCACCGCCTTCGGCCTGTTCAACGTCGCGACCGGAATCGGCCTCCTGCTCGCCAGCCTCGGCGCCGGACTGTTGTGGGACGCCAAGGGATCGCCGACCACCTTTCTTGCCAGCGCGGCGGTAGCGGTGGTCGCTGGCGCCATGCTGTGGCTGCTTCCCGCTCGCCAGACAGCCGACTAAGCCCGTTTGGACACACCTCCCGGCTGGGTTATGATGGCGCCGATTTCACAAGGGGAGTGTGGAGCATGACGGACGTGACGCTCGGCGGGGTGCGCACGGCATCCCGCGGCTATTGGGTCGGAGCGGTGCTTTCGACTCTGTGGATGGCGATCGGCTGCTTCATGTATCTGTATGAGGTGACACTCGATCCGGCGACGCTGCCGCCGGACGTCCGGGCCATGACCGAGGCCATCCCCGACTGGATGTGGGCGGCCTTCGCGCTGTCGGTTTGGGTCGGCCTTGCCGGAACGATCATGCTGCTGCTCCGCCGCCGCCTCGCCGTTCCGCTGATCGGCTTCTCGGTCCTTGCCGAGCTGGCCCAGAACTCGGCTTATCTCACCGACCCCGATCTCAAGGCTGCGACGCCGGCAGGTAGCTTGTGGCTGCCTGCCATCATCACCGCCATCACCTTTTGCGTTTTCCTGTTCGCTTTAAATGCGAGCAAGCGAGGAATTCTTCGTTGAGCACCTTTACCCTCGATACCGCGACCAGCCGGGCGACTCCTTCGCCCGTCCCCGGCAAGCGCATGACCGTGCCCGGCCTCAAGGGCCGCAAGCAGGACGGCAAGACCGAGCAGCCGATCGTGATGCTGACCGCCTACACGATGCGGACCGCGCAACTGCTCGATCCGCATTGCGACCTGCTGCTGGTCGGCGACAGCCTGGGGCAGGTGATCTACGGCCTGCCCTCGACCGTTCCGGTCACGCTGGACATGATGTGCGCCCACGGTGCCGCGGTGGTGCGCGGAAGCTGGCATGCCTTGGTCGCGGTGGACATGCCGTTCGGCAGCTATGAGGCAAGCGCCGAACTCGCCTTCGCCAGCGCCGCGCGGGTGATGAAGGAAACCGGTTGCGCGGCGGTGAAGCTCGAGGGCGGCGAGGCGATGGCGCCGACCATCCGCTTTCTCGTCGAGCGCGGCATCCCGGTGATCGCGCACGTCGGCCTCACCCCGCAGGCGGTGAACGCGCTTGGCGGTTATGGTGCGCGCGGACGGAGCGAGGCGGAAGCGGCCAAGATCCTTCGCGACGCGCAGGCGACGGCCGAGGCCGGCGCGTTCGCCGTGGTGCTGGAAGGCGTGATGGAGGATCTCGCCACCGAGATCACTCGCGCGGTGGCGATTCCGACCATCGGCATCGGCGCCTCGGCCGAATGCGACGGGCAGGTGCTGGTGACCGAGGACATGCTCGGCCTCTTCGAGCGCACGCCGCGGTTCGTGAAGCGATACGACGATCTTGCGACCCGCATCGGCGAGGCCGTTGCGACCTATGCCGGCGAGGTCCGGGACCGCAGCTTCCCGACCGCCGACCAGACCTATCGGCCCAAGACCTAGAAGCGGTGCGCAAAACTGGCTAGGAGCGCTTCGCTTTCAAGCTCCCGTTCATCCGGCCCGGCCAATGAGCGGCTCACTGCACGACACACGAGGACCGACTTGGCACTTGCGCCCGGAGAAACCAGCGAAACCTTTATCCGCGAGGTCGACGAGAATCTTCGTCGCGACCAGGCGGAGGCGGTGTTCAAGCGCTATGGCAAGTGGTTCATCGCGGCCGCCGTGCTGCTGCTCGTCGCGGTGGCGGCGTGGCTTTTCTGGAAGAACCAGCAGGCCGAGCAGGCTGCCGCCAACAGCGAGCAGTTTTCCGCGATCCTGACCGAAGTCGGCCAAGGCAAGACCGGCACCGACATCGCGCAACGCCTCGATACGCTGGCGGCCGAGGGCAATGGCAGCATGGCCGGCGCCGCGCGCCTGACCAGCGCGGCGCTCGCCCTGCAGAAGAGCGACAGGGCCACCGCCTCGGCGCAATATAAGCAGATCATCGAGGACAAGAGCGTTCCCCAAACGGTGCGCGACACCGCGACCATCCGGCTGACCCAGCTCGAGTTCGACACACTTGAGCCGCAGCAGGTGATCGATCGCCTGTCGCCGCTCGCGGTCAAGGACAGCGCCTGGTACGGGTCGGCCGGAGAACTCACCGCGCTGGCGATGATCAAGGCCAATCGTCAGCGCGAGGCTGCCGGCCTCCTGAATGCCATCGAGGCCGACGCCAACGTTCCCCCTTCCATCCGTGCCCGCGCCGAGCTGCTCGCCTCGGGCCTCGCCATTCCGGCCGCCCCGGCGGCCCGTTGAGGACAGACCCAGCCGTATGATCCGCAAAGTCGTTTCCGTGGCTCTCGCCGCCAGCCTGCTCGCCGGCTGCGGCGTTGTCGGCAAATCGCGCCCCAAAACCCCGGTCGTCGGCGACCGCGTGTCGGTGCTGTCGACCGATCCCGATGTGCAGGTCGATCCCGCCACCGCGGCCCTGCCCTTCTCGATCCCCGTCGCCGAGGTGAACGCCAACTGGAACCAGGCGGGCGGAACGCCGTCCAAATCGGCCGGCCACCCCGCGCTCGGCACCACGCTGGCCGAAGCATGGAATGTCTCGATCGGCCAGGGCAGCACCTTGTCCCAGCGGCTGGCGGCGCCGCCGGTCGTCCAGAACGGCACCGTTTACACCATCGACAGCACCGCCACCGTGCGCGCGTTCGACGCCAGGACCGGCGGTCAGCGCTGGGCGGCGCAATTCGGGACCGAGCGCGGCAACAATGCCTCGCTGTTTGGCGGCGGCGTGGCGGCGGAAGGCGACCGCGTGTTCGCCACCAACGGCCTTGGCTTCGTCACCGCGCTGAACGCCGCCACCGGCGCGCCGATCTGGCAGGTGCGCCCGGGCGGCCCGCTGCGCGGCGCCCCGACCGTGGTCGGCGACACGCTTTATGTGATGAGCCAGGACAACCAGATCTACAGCCTCAAGACGGCGGACGGCGCAACCAACTGGTCGGCCACCGCCGCGGTGGAGATCGCGGGCGTGTTCGGCACCGCCGCGCCCGCGTTCGATCGCGGCACGGTGGTTGCCGGCTTCTCGAGCGGCGAACTCAACGCCTATCGCTTCGAAAACGGTCGCCTGGTCTGGCAGGATGCGCTGTCGCGCACGTCCATCTCGACCAGCGTCGCGACCTTGAGCGACATCGACGCCTCGCCGGTGATCGACAACGGCCAGGTGTTCGCGCTCGGCCAGGGCGGGCGCATGGTCGCGCTCGACCTCATCAGCGGGCAGCGAATCTGGGAGCTCAACCTCGCCGGGATCAGCACGCCGTGGATCGCGGGTGACTGGCTGTTCGCGGTGACCGACGATGCCAAGGTGATGGCGATCGCCCGCAACACCGGCAAGATCCGCTGGATCAACCAGCTGCCGGGCTTCGAGAACATGAAGTCCAAGCGTGGGCCGATCAGCTATGCGGGGCCGGTGCTGGCCGGTGGCCGCCTGATCCTCGCCGGTCGCAATGGCGTGATCGTGAATGTCGATCCGGCAACCGGGGCGTTCCAGAGCCAGACCAACGTCGGCGCGCCGATCAGCCAGGAACCGGTGGTCGCCAACAACACGCTCTACATCCTCGACGACAGGGGTCGGCTTCACGCCTATCGCTAAGGCGGCAGGCTCGCTTTGACGGAGGTCTTGGGCTAGGCGCACGCCATGCCTCAGCCCATCGTTGCCATCGTCGGACGTCCCAACGTCGGCAAATCGACCCTGTTCAACCGTCTTGTCGGCAAGCGCGTGGCGCTGGTCGACGACCGCCCCGGCGTGACCCGTGATCGCCGCGTCGGCGACGGACAATTGCTCGGGCTCGAATTCCAGGTAATGGATACGGCGGGCTTCGAGGACGAGGATCCGGCCAGCCTGCCCGGCCGGATGCGCCGCCAGACCGAGGCCGCGGTGCGCGAGGCCGATGCCGCGCTGTTTCTGATCGACGCCCGCGAAGGCGTCACCCCGCTCGACGAGGAAATCGCCCGCTGGCTGCGGCAGGAAGACACGCCGGTGATCGTCGCCGCCAACAAGGCCGAAGGACGGCAAGGCGAAAGCGGACGGCTGGAAGCCTTCTCCCTCGGGTTCGGCGAACCCATCGCGCTGTCGGCCGAGCATGGCGAAGGGCTGGTCGACCTGTTCGAATCGCTCCGCCCGCACGTCGAGCGCGAGATCGAGGAAGAGCCCGAACTCGATCACGAAGACCCGATGCGGCCGCTGCATCTGGCGATTGTCGGACGCCCGAATGCGGGCAAGTCGACTTTGGTCAACAAGATGCTCGGCGAAGACCGGATGATCACCGGACCCGAAGCCGGGATCACGCGCGACAGTATCAGCACCGACTGGGAGTGGACCGCGCCGTCGGGCGAGACCCGCAAGGTCAAGCTGGTCGACACCGCGGGGCTGCGCAAGCGCGCCAAGGTCGACGACAAGCTCGAATGGCTGTCAGCGCAGGACACACGCCGCGCGATCGACATGGCCGAGGTCGTGGTACTGCTGCTCGACGCCACCCGCGGGCTCGAGGTGCAGGATCTGAAGATTGCCAGCGCGGTGATCGAGGAAGGCCGAGCGCTGGTCGTCGCGGTCAACAAATGGGATGTCGCCGAACACGCCTCCTCGCTGTTCAACGGCATCAAGGCCGCGCTCGAAGAGGGTTTGAGCCAGCTCAAGAACGTGCCGGTGCTGACCGTCTCGGCGGTGACGGGCAAGGGTATCGACCAGCTGATCGGCGCCGCCTTCACCCTGCGCGAAGGCTGGAACCGGCGCGTGTCCACCGGTGAGCTCAATCGCTGGTTCGAAGCCGCGGTGGAGCAGAACCCGCCGCCAGCGCCCGGCGGCAAGCGGATCAAGCTGCGTTACATCACGCAGATCAAGACCCGCCCGCCGACCTTCGTGGTGTTCGGAACCCGCGTCGACCAGCTGCCCGAAAGCTATCGCCGCTACCTGCTCAATTCCCTGCGCAAGGAGTTCGATCTGGGGGCCGTTCCGCTGCGCATGACCTTGCGCGCGCCCAAGAACCCGTTCGATCAAAAATAACCTTGCCTTTACCCTCTGCCGCTAGGATCGCGGCCATGCAGAACGAGGGAAGCCAGGTGCCTGAAGGCAGCGCCGACGTGGTCGACTGGGCGCATTTCGAAAAGTCGCGCAGCGAACTGGGTCCGGGATTCATCCGCATCCTGTCCTATTTCCGCGAGGACGGGGTGAAGTCGGTCGCCGCGATCGAACAGGCGATGCGCGAGGAGAATACCGTCGCGTTGGTGATGCCCGCTCACACCATCAAGGGCGAAGCCCGGCAGTTCGGGGCCGAGCCGCTGGCCAAGGTCGCCGAATTGATCGAATCGACCGCGCGCCTGTGCATCGAGACTCGCCGTTTCCCCGACGAACTGGTCGCCGACGTGGTGAAGCTGCGCCGGCTGTTCGACCAGACGATCGCGCTGTTCGATCAGGCCACCAACCCCCGGATCAGCCGGGGAGGCACCGGCGGCGGGTTCGGGCGCAAGGCCAATAACCAGAGCTTCGGCCGGATCTAACGCCGGAAGGGCTGGACCCGCCACAAGGTCAGGCTCCGCCACGCCCATTCGAGTGGGCCGTAGCGGAAGCGGGTCAGCCACGGCTTGCTCCATAGCAGCATGACGCCCCACGCGGCGATCACGATCAGTGCCAGCTGGGCGCGGCCGAGCGTGGCGAACAGCCCGAGGCCCCAGCCGTAGAAGAGGCCGGTCATCACGATTGAGGTCCCAAGATAGTTGCTGAATGCCGCCCGCCCGGCTGCCGCAATGCGCTGGGTCAGCGTCCCGCCCCGCCGCGTCGCGAGGATGATGAGGCATGCGATCGCCACCACCATGATCGGCCGCAACAGCGACGCGGCGGCGAAGCTCCACATATAGACGACGGGCGCGGCAAAGTCCGAACGGAACAGGAAGCGCAGCGCGACGAGGTAGCACGGGAGGACGATGGCCAGCCCGATCAGCAGCCACTTGGCGTAGCGGCGATTGTCCCAAGCGCCGGTCAACAGGCCGCTCTTCAGCGCCGCCATGCCGAGCAGCATGTAGGCGAGCGTTTCCCATCCGAAGGCGAAGATTCCGACCACCGGGAAGAAGGCTTTCTCGGTGACCTGGTGAAGGACGAGGCTGGTCCACGGCCCCTGATACAGCGCAATCGCCTCGGCCCGTCGCTCGGGGCTGGGCATGATCGTGTCGCGGGTCAGCTCTTCCCATGATCGGAGCTGATCGGCGGTCGCCGTGCCGCTCAGCACCGGCCCCTGCAGGTCATAGGAGTAGAGCGTCATCGCTACATAGATGGCGAACTGAATGGCAATCAGCACGAGCGCGGTGACGATCAGCCCGCGCTGCCCGGCATGACGGAAGGCCAGCGCGAGGAAGCCGATCGCCGCATAGGTGACGAGAATGTCGCCCCACCAAATAAGAAAGAAATGCGCCGCCCCGAACAGCAGTAGCCAGAGCAGCCGGCGGCGGACCAGCGACAATGACATCGTCTCGCTCATCAGGAGCAACGAAGCCCCGAACAGGAACGAGAACAGCCCGCGCATCTTGCCGTCGAACAGGATGAAGTTCGCGGCATAGGTCACGAGGTCGGCCGTGGTGACCGGGACGGTCTGCGCCAGCGGATTGAAATAGGCCGCGGGCACGTCGGCAAAGGCGACGATGTTCATCGCCAGGATGCCCATCACCGCCACGCCGCGGACGATGTCGAGCGTGGCGATCCGCTCGCCCTTTTTCGGTTCCAACGTCTTCCCCCCGTCACCCCGGACTTGATCCGGGGTCCCGCTACTAACAGGGGGCACGGAGAAGAAGAAGCGGGACCCCGGGGTCAGGCCCGGGGTGACGGATTCTAGCCGTGTGCTTCGGCGGGTTTGCTGTGCAGCTGGATGTAATTTTCCAGGCCCATACGCGCGATCATCTCGAACTGGGTCTCGAGGAAGTCGATATGGCCTTCCTCGTCGCGCAGCACCTCGACGAACAGTTCGCGGCTGACATAATCGCGGATCTGGTCGCAATAATCCGCTGCCTCGCGATACATCTTGGCGGCTTCATATTCCGCCTCGAGATCGGCCTTGAGGATTTCCTCCACCGTTTCGCCGATCCGCAAGCGACCGAGCGCCTGGAAATTGGGCAGCCCTTCGAGAAACAGGATGCGTTCCGCAAAGCGGTCGGCATGCTTCATCTCGTCGATGCTCTCATGCTTCTCGTATTCGGCGAGCTTATGCACCCCCCAATTGTCGAGCATGCGATAGTGCAGCCAATATTGATTGATGGCGGTAAGTTCCGCCTTGAGCGCTTCGTTGAGCAGCTCGATGACCTTGGGATCGCCCTTCATGGCGCGGCCTTTACCAAACGGGGGTGACGGGGCGAAGCGCTAACGACTCGCACGAGTCGTTCGCAACTTCAGTGCTAGGCAGCGACCTTGGCCGGGTTGGCGGCGATGGCCGCGAGTTCCTCGGCGATGATCGCGCGGGCGAAGGGAAGGCAGCTACCGCACTTCACCTTGCAGCCCTTGCGAGCATAAGCCTGTCCGACGCTACAGGCGCCAGTCCGCGCGGCTTCCCGCACCTCGGTTTCGCGAATCGCGTTGCAGCAGCAGACGATCATCCTCATCTTGCTAATGGTAATGCGAAGCGTTCGCAAGTCATTCGTGGCGGGCAATCACCCCCGGCCCATTACCTGCACCATCCGGGCGTGGTAATTGGCGTCACCGAATAGCGCGTCGAGCACCTTTTCGCGCTTCATGTAGAGGCCGATGTCATGCTCGTCGGTCATGCCGATGCCGCCGTGCATCTGCACCGCTTCCTGCACCGCCAGTGCCGACACGCGCCCGGCCTTGGCCTTGG
>Ga0310813_10000072_pt1 | contig 75697 bp, 62 predicted proteins | sample YN3metagenome_FD_203086 | JGI IMG/M metagenome (GOLD analysis project Ga0310813, IMG submission 203086) | Soil microbial communities from experimental microcosm in Duke University, North Carolina, United States - YN3 | ecosystem: Engineered > Artificial ecosystem > Soil microcosm > Unclassified... | reverse complement strand
TCGGCCTCGGCCGCACCAGTTTCGCATTCCGTCTTGCCGTGGCGCTCGGTATCGCGCCGCAACGCCTGCATGTGCACGCCGACGGCGAGGAATTGCCGGGCTCGCCCCTCATGACCGGCGCCGGCCTGTTCGACCTGCATTGCAGCCTCGTGGCGGCGACGGTCAACGGCTGGGTCACCGAGCGCGTGCCCGAATTCACGCCGCCTGCCATCGCAATCATCGACCAGCACGGCAACGAGCTCGGCCATGGCGTCGCGCGTGCCGAAGCGGCGCCGGCCGACCCGCTGTTCGCCCCCGCGCGCTTCGCAATTGAGCTGGAGGATGGCGCTTTCGGGACCGAGCGGCTGCTGCATGTGCAGATTGCCGGCCGCACGCTCGCCACCCTGCCCTGCCGCCTCACGCTTACCGGCCATCTGGAAACGGTCACTACCGAAACCGTCTCCGGCTGGCTGATCTCTCCCGAGGTTCCCGGCCGTCGCTTTACCATCGAGATCCGGCGCGACGGCCAGACGCTGGCGCCGGCGCGCTGCGAGCATGCGCGCGAGGATGTCCGCGCGCACTTTCCCGACTGCACCACCCCCGGCTTCTCCGCGTCTCTGAAGACGCTGCCGGCGGCGCGGGAAAGCTGCACGATCAGCCTGCGCCTGGGCCAAAGCGATGTGGAGTTGTTCGATGGGCCGTATCTCATCGCCAGCCGCGCCGCCGCCGTCTCCGCCGCGCATCGCCTCGCCTTCCGTGAGGAGACCGCCTCCCTGCCGGATGCCGAGCGCGCAATACTGCAACAGGCGCTGCAGGATTTTCTGCTCAAGGCCCGGCAACAGGAACGGCTGACCGTGCCCCGGATCGCTCTTGAGACGCCGCCGCCGCGCCTGGTGGTGCTCATTCCGGTTTATCGCGGCGTCGAGATCACGCGCGGCTGCATCGAGTCGGTTTTGGCGCAAGGCGAGGACGCCACCCTGCTGCTGATCAACGATTCCTCGCCCGAGCCCGGCATGGCGGAAATGCTGGCCGGCTACGCCCCTCGGCCCGACATCATTGTGCTCACCAACGCGGAGAATCTCGGCTTCGTGCGCACCGTGAATCGCGGCTTCGGCTTCGCCGCCGGCGCCGATATTCTGCTCCTGAATGCCGACACAATCCTCTATCCCGGCGCGCTGCGGGAGCTGCGCCGCATCGCCTCGGCCGGCGCGCAAATCGGCACGGTCACGGCGCTGTCGAACAACGCCACCGTCTTTTCCTATCCGCATGCGCAATTGCGCCGCGCCGAGCTGCCCGATATCGGCTGGGACGAGCTGGCGCGGGCAGCGCTTCAGATCGGCGCCGGCACCTACGCCGACGCGCCGACCGGCCATGGCTTCTGCCTGTTCATCAAAGCCGAAGTGCTGGCGCGCGTCGGGCTGTTCGACGAAGCGTTCGGCCGCGGCTATGGCGAGGAAAACGATTTCTGCCTGCGCGCCGCCGGGCTCGGCTACCGCAACGTCGCTGCCGGCGGCGTGCTGGTGGAACACAAGGAAAGCATCTCCTTCGCCGGCGAGAAATCCTCCCTGATCGCGCAGAACCTGCCCCGCCTCAATGCAGCCTATCCGGAATACACCCCGGTCGTCATGGCATTCGAACAGCAGGACGGGCTGCGCGGTTTGCGCTGGGGGCTGGACCGGCTACGCCTGGAACGCGCCGCCCGGCAGCAGCGCTTCATTCTGCTCGTCGGCAACCATCTCGAAGGCGGCACGGCCAAGGCGATGGACGATATCGAGCAGCGGATCGGGTATGGCGACGCGGTCCAGCTGCATCTGCGCGGGATCGGCGCCGGTATGATGGAACTGTCCTGCGACGCGCCATTGCTGCGCGCGCGCTTCATGCCGGACGAGATCGCGCCGCTGTTCCAGCTGCTCGAGGCCGCCGCGCCCAGCCACGTGCTGGTGCACCAGCTGCTGGGTTTCGACGCCGCTTTCATCGCCCGCCTCGGCGCCTGGACGCGGCCGCTTCATGGCGTGTTCTACGCCCATGATTTCTACGCCGCCTGCCCGCGCGTGACGATGATCGACGCGGTCGGGCGCTTTTGCGACCTGGCGGACAGCGCCACCTGCGCGCGCTGCGTGGCCATGGACGGCGCACATGAGACATCCGTGCTCGACGCCCTCACCCCGGCCGAACACCGAGCGCTGTTCGGCACGCTGTTCGCCTCGTTCCGCCACGTCGTTGCACCCTCGGAGGACGCAAAACGGCATCTCGCCCGTGCTTTTCCGGCGCAGCAAATCGAAATCGTGCCCCACCCCGAAAGCCGCCAGCGCCTCAGCCAGCGGCCGCGCTCCGGCGACGGGTCGGAAATCGTCCTGCTCGGCGCCATCGGCCCGCATAAAGGCTCGCAGCAATTGAAGGAGATCGCCCAGTTCGCGCGGCTCACGCACCCCAAGCTGCGGTTCCGCGTGATCGGCCATACCAATATCGACGCGGCGCTGACCGCGATCGGCAACGTCACCATCACCGGCCGCTACAAACCGGAAGATCTCGGTGCCTTGCTCGCGGAAACGCAAGGCTGGCTCGCTCTGTTTCTCTCGACTTGGCCGGAAACCTATTCCTACACCCTCTCCGAGGCCGTGCGTGCCGGCTTCGTGCCGCTGGTGCCCGATATCGGCGCGCCGGCCGAGCGGGTGCGCGCGGCGCGCTACGGCGCGGTGTTCCCTTTCCCCAGCCCGCCCGCCGCAGTGCTGGAGATGATCGACGGCATCATCGCCGGGCGGCTCCCCACGGTCGGCAAAAATGCGACGCCCGCGAGCTTCTTCCCGGCCACTTCCGTGCGGCGGGGCGCGGCGATCCTGGCGCTGGATAAGCCGGCGCTGGCTGTGGCTGAATAAGCAAGGAAGGAGCCGCTTTTTTGAAAAAAAGCGGCGCAAAAAACTTTTGTTATGCTGGGCCATGGGCATTGTCGCCGACGCAGCCCATGACCCGGAGTAAATAAAGTTTTTTTGCTACTTTTTGTTCACAAAAAGTAGCCTTCCTTTTTGCTTTCTCCCTACGCGCCCTTGACGCCCGGATCGCCCCCGCCATCATCTGCCGGACGTTCATTGCTGTTTGAGGTATCTCGTGGATTTTGACCTGTTTGTGATTGGCGGCGGCTCGGCCGGCGTGCGTTGCGCCCGGATCGCCGCCGGTTACGGCGCCCGTGTCGGCGTGGCGGAAGAGCGTTTCTGGGGCGGAACCTGCGTGAATATCGGCTGCGTGCCGAAGAAATTCATGGTCATGGCCGCCGAATACGGCGCCAGCGCCGACGATGCGCGCGGCTTCGGCTGGGACCTCGCGAAGGACGGCCATGACTGGGCCACTTTGATCGCCGCCAAGGACAAAGAGATCGCCCGCCTCAACGCGATCTATCTGCGCCTGCTCGACCAGGCCGGCGCGCAGATTTTCAACGCGCGGGCGACGTTCATCGACGCCCACACGCTCGATGTCGGCGGCCAGCGCGTCACTGCCGAACGCATCGTCATCGCCACCGGCGGCCATCCCACCCGGCTGGACATTCCCGGCGCGGAACTCGGCATCGTCTCCGATGACGCGTTTTACCTGAAAGAGATGCCCAAGCGCATCGCCATCATCGGCAGCGGCTATATCGGCGTGGAATTCGCCGGCATTTTCGCCGGGCTGGGCGCCGAGACGCATCTCATCTACCGCCAGCCGCTGCCCTTGCGCGGCTTTGACGAGGATCTGCGCGTCGGTCTCGCCGAGGCCATGGCCGCGAACGGGGTTTTGCTCCATCCGGATACGGTGCCGACCAGCGTGGTGCGGGAGAACGGCGCCTACAGGCTCGCCCTTTCCGACCTCACCACGCTCGACGTCGACCTGGTGTTCTTCGCCACCGGCCGCGCGCCCAATGTCAAAGGGCTGGGGCTGGAGAAGATCGGCGTGGAAACCGGCCGGCTGGGGGAAATCCTGGTGGACAAAACCCTCGCCACCTCGGTGCCGCATATCTATGCCATCGGCGATGTCACCGACCGGCTGAACCTCACCCCCGTCGCCACCGCCGAGGGCCATGCCGTCGCCGACTCCCTGTTCGGCAACAAGCCCCGCACGGTGAGCCTGGACAATGTGGCGACCGCGGTGTTCTCGATCCCCCCGATCGGCACCGTGGGCATGACCGAGGCCGAGGCGGCGAAACAGGGGCCGGCGAAGATTTTCCTCACCCGCTTCACGCCGATGCGCCACAATATTTCCGGCCGCGCGCGCAAGACGATGATGAAGCTGATCGTCGACCAGGCCACCGACAAAATCCTCGGCGCCCATATGCTGGGCGAGGACGCGCCGGAAATCCTGCAGGGCCTGGCGGTGGCGATCACCGCGGGCGCGACCAAGGCGGATTTCGACCGCACCATCGGTATCCACCCGACCGCCGCCGAGGAGTTCGTTACGTTGCGCACTCAGACCAGGGTTGTCGGCGAAGAATCCGCGCCCGAGTAGCCTTCCGCGCCGTTTCGCGCGATAAAGCACGAAACTTGAGGTTCTGGAGACACGATGGATAGCACGACCCCGGTCCGGACAGGGAACGAAGACTGGACCCCAGACAGCTGGCGCAACTGCCCGATCCGGCAGGTGCCGAGCTATCCTGACGAAGCCGCGCTGGCGGCGATGGAGGCACGGCTGACGCGCTTCCCGCCGCTGGTGTTTGCCGGTGAGGCGCGGCGCCTGAAGACGCAGCTCGGCCTGGCCGCCTCCGGCCAGGCGTTCGTGCTGCAAGGCGGCGACTGCGCGGAAAGCTTCGGTGACTTCACCGCCAACGTCATCCGCGACACGTTCCGCGTGCTGCTGCAAAGGGCCGTCGTGCTCACCTTCGGCGGCGCGGTGCCGGTGGTGAAGCTCGGCCGCATGGCCGGGCAATTCGCCAAGCCCCGCTCCTCCGACACCGAGACGGTCGACGGCGTCTCTCTGCCCTCTTATCGCGGCGACATCGTCAACGGGCCGGAATTCTCGGCCGCGGCGCGGCTGCCGGACCCCAAGCGCATGGAGTTCGGCTATTTCCAGTCCGCCGGCACGCTCAACCTGCTGCGCGCCTTTGCGTCAGGCGGCTATGCGGACCTGCATGAGGTGCATCGCTGGAACCTCGAATTCGTCCAGCGCTCGCCGCTCGTGGACCGTTACCGCGACCTTGCCGGGCGCATCGATGAAACGCTCAGCTTTATGGGTGCTTGTGGTCTCACGAGCATTTCCGCGCCGCAGATCCGCGAGACGGATTTCTACACGTCCCATGAATCCCTGCTGCTGCCTTACGAGCAGGCGCTCACCCGCATCGATTCGACGACCGGCGATCACTATGCCTGTTCGGCGCATTTCCTCTGGATCGGCGACCGCACGCGGCAGCTGGAAGGCGCCCACGTGGAATTCATGCGCGGGATCAAGAACCCGATCGGCATGAAGGTCGGCCCCAGCATGGAGAAGGACGATCTGCTGCGGCTGATGGACCGGCTGGACCCGCACAACGAGCCGGGCCGGCTGACGCTGATCACCCGCATGGGCGCGGACAAGGTGGGTGACAAGCTGCCCTCGCTGCTGCGCGCCGTGAAGCAGGCCGGGCGTAGCCCGGTCTGGCTGTGCGACCCGATGCACGGCAACACGGTCAGCACCGCGCAGAAGCTCAAGACGCGGCGTTTCGACTCCATCGTCTCCGAGCTGCGCGACTTCTTCGCCATCCATGACGCCGAAGGCACGATCGCCGGCGGCGCGCATGTGGAAATGACCGGGCAGGACGTGACCGAATGCGTCGGCGGCGCGCGCGGCCTCTCCGAGACCGATCTCGGCAGCCGCTACGAGACCTTCTGCGACCCGCGGCTGAATGCCGAGCAATCGCTGGAACTCGCCTTCTTGCTGGCCGAGCAACTGAAGGCGCGGCGGGCGCAGCGGCGTACGGCATGACCCCGGCGCCGCTGCACGACACGGATATCGCGGCGCACGCGGACGCCTATTTCAACCGCACCCGCGCGATCGTGACCCGCTTCGGCGATTGCCGCGTCACCTATGCGGTGTTTCTGCGCCGCCCCGTGGTGTGCGCGCCGGCGCTGATGGTGGACTGGCTGGAGGCGGTCGCCAAGGAACGCGGCGAGACGTTCGACATCGATCTCGTGCATGCCGAAGGCAGCTGGGTCGGCGCCGGCGAGCCGCTGGTCTATATCACGGGCAGCTTCGCGGCCCTGGCGAATCTCGAGACGATCATCCTGCAAAAGATCGGCGCCGCCTGTGTGGCCGCGCATAACGCCTTCCAGATGTGCATGGCGCTGCCGAAAGCCGCCTTTCTGGCCATGGAGGCGCGGCACTGCGCCGGCGCGGAAATGCAGGAGATCATGGCCTATGCCGCCGCGGTCGGCTCGCGCGCGGCCCAGGCCGAGGGCGCCAAAGGCTTCGTCGGCAACGCCAATGACTGGACGGCGCATTATTTCGGCGCCACCCACGGCTATGGCACCATGCCGCACGCGCTGATCGGCTATGCCGGCTCCACGCTGCGCGCGGCGGAAATGTTCGTCGACACCTTCCCCGGTGAGAACCTCACCGTGCTGGTCGATTATTTCGGCCGCGAGGTCACCGACGCCTTGGCCGTCTGCCGGCGTTTCGCCGGCATGGCCCGGGAAGGGCGGGTCGCGGTGCGGCTGGACACGCATGGCGGCCGCTTCCTCGAAGGATTGGACCCGCAACAGAGCTATGCGGTGCTGGAGCGCCACGCCCCCGGCGCGCTGCGCCGCTACCGCAGCCAGGTCGAGCTGAACTATCTGATCGGCACCGGCGTTTCCTCCGCCGCCATCTGGCGCATGCGCGAGGCGCTCGACCAGGAAGGGTTCGAGCGCGTGCGCCTCATCGTTTCCTCCGGCTTCGGCGTGGAGAAATGCAGCGTGATGGCGGATTCCCACGCGCCGATCGACATTGTCGGCACCGGCAGCTTCATCCCCGAACGCTGGAGCGAAACCTTCGCCACCGCCGACATCGTCGCTTACGACGACAAGCCGATGGTGAAAGTCGGACGCGAGTTCCTGCTGCGCACCGCGCAGCGGGACAGGTCCTGAGAAAGGGAGCAAGCGCTACTTTTTGTGAACAAAAAGTAGCAAAAAAACTTTGTTAACTTTGGGCCCGTGCCGTTTCGGCGCCTCAGACCCAGAGTCACAAAAGGTTTTTGCGCCGCTTTTTTCAAAAAGCGGCTGCTTCCTACAGGGCGCAGGGCAGCTTTGCCACAGGGCGGCAGAATTCGTGTCTTCCCCCCTGCCCTTTTCCGCAGAATAAGCTATTAGACCCTTTGGCCCGCGTCTTGCCGGGCCGAAGGGTCGGGCCGAACCCGAGTTGCAATTTGAGTGAGGGGTTAGCCGATGCCGGTGCCGTATTCTGCTGAAGATTTTGACCGGATATTCGACGCGACTATCTTACGCCGTGCCCAGAGCGTGATCGCGCTCGGCTTCGTCAAAGATGTCGAGCTGGATGGCGACACCATCACCGGCGCGGTCGAGGACATGGATGGCACCAGACACGCCACCAGCATCACCCCGGAGAAAAAAGGCAGCCGCATTTCCTTCGCGGAACGCGAATGCAGTTGCGGCGAGCGCGGCTGCCGGCATCTGGCCGCCACGGCGCTGGCGGCGCTGGCGAAATTCCCCAGCCTGCGCAAGGCCGAGCCGAAATCGCTGATCGACACCATCATCCCGGCGCGGGACCGCACCGCGGCGCCGCCGCCGGCGCCGCGGATGCGCCCCACCGGACGGCGCCCGCGCGCGGCGGTGATTGCGCCGATCATGCCCGAATCGCCCGACCCCAACACCACGGTGCTGGACCGTCCCGCCACCCCGGTGCTGCGCCTGCGCCGCCTGCACGCGCCCGACGAGTTCGGCCGGCAGCGCATGATCGACGTGCTGACGCTGGATTTCGACTATGGCGGCGTGCGTGTCGACGGCGCCGACGAAGCGCAATTCATCCGCGTCAAATCCGCCGGGCAGATCGCCTTCATCCGCCGTGACGTGGCCGCCGAGACGGCGGCGCTCGACGCGCTGCGCCCGGACGGCTTCGTGCAGATGCGCGTGGCCGACGGCAAATCCGCCCGCGGCCAGCGCGTAATGGTGTTCCGCGGCCAGGAAGCTGCCGCCAAATGGCACCATTTCGTCGCCGTGCGCGTGCCCGAGCTGACGGCGCTGGGCTGGCAGAGCAGCATCGACGCCAATTTCGGCCCGCAACTCGCCGACAATATCGGCAATATCGACGTGCGGGTGGAGGATGCCGACACTGGCAGCTTCAGCCTCGAGTTCGGCATCGAGGTCGACGGCGAGCGCCTGCCGCTGCTGCCGATCCTCGAACATCTGCTGGCGCGCGGCGGCATCGACGCGGCGCAGATCGTCGAAGGCGAGATCATCACCAGCATGGATGACGGGCGGGTGATCAAGCTGCCCGCCGAGCGCATCAAGCGCCTGCTCGCGGTGATGGGGGACCTGATCGAATCCGCCGGCCGCACCGCCGAGAAGGCGCTGGTGCTGCCGGTCGGCGCCGCCGCCACGGTGCTGGAGCTGGAGGATGTGCTCACCACCTCCTGGCAGAACGCCGCCACCATCGAGGCCTATGTCGAGAAATTCCGCGGCGAGCCGGAAATCATCCCGGTGCTGGTGCCGCCCGAATTCAAGGCCGAGCTGCGCGCCTATCAGCAATATGGCGTGGACTGGCTGCAGCATCTGGCCAGCCACGGGCTGGGCGGCTTCCTTGCCGACGATATGGGCCTGGGCAAGACCGCGCAAACCATCGCGCATATCTGCGTGGAACATGCCGAAGGCAGGCTGACCGCGCCGGCGCTGATCGTGGTGCCGACCAGCCTGGTCGCCAACTGGTCGGCGGAGCTGATGAAATTCGCGCCGCACCTGAAGATCGTGGTGCTGCACGGCATGGACCGCCATGAGCGCCGCGAAAAGCTGGACGATGTGCATGTGGTGGTCACCACCTATACCGTGCTGACACGCGACATCGAGGAGATGAAGCGCATTTCCTGGCATATCGTGGCGCTCGATGAGGCGCAGGCGATCAAGAGCCCCGAGGCGCGCGCCACGCGCGCGGTGTGCCAGTTGCACACCACGCACAAGCTCTGCCTCTCCGGCACGCCGATCGAGAACAATCTCGACGAATTATGGTCGCAATTCGCCTTCCTGATGCCGGGCCTGCTGGGCGACCGGCGCGGCTTCGCCAAACGTTTCCGTACGCCGATCGAAAAGAACGGCGATCCGGTGTGCCGGATGCAGCTGGTGCAGCGCATTTCCCCCTTCATTCTGCGCCGCACCAAGGCTGAGGTCGCGACCGAGCTGCCGCCCAAACACACCATCCTGCGCCGCATCACCCTCGCCCCGGACCAGCGCGAGCTCTACGAGACGATCCGCGGCACGTTGTACGAAACCGTGCGCGAGCAGATGGCCGAGCGCACGCTGGCGCAGAGCCGCGTGATCGTGCTCGACGCGCTGCTGAAATTGCGCCAGGCCTGCTGCGACCCGCGCCTGGTGAAAGTGGGCCAGACCCACGCCACCGAATCCTCGGCCAAGCTCGACGATCTGATGGACATGGTGTCCGAGTTGATCCCCGAGGGGCGACGCATCCTGGTCTTCTCGCAATTCACCTCGATGCTCGACCTGATGAAACCGCGCCTGAGGGAAGCGGGCATTCCCTTCGTCGAGCTGCGCGGCGACACGCGCGACCGCGCCGAGCCCGTGCGCGCTTTCGAGGCCGGCGAAGTGCCGCTGTTCCTGATCTCGCTGAAAGCGGGCGGGCGCGGCCTCAACCTCACCTCGGCCGACACCGTGATCCATTACGATCCGTGGTGGAACCCGGCCGTGGAAGCGCAGGCCTCCGACCGCGCGCACCGCATCGGCCAGAAGCGCTCGGTGTTCGTGTACAAGATGATCGCGGTGGACACGGTCGAAGAACGCATCCTCGAACTTCAACAGCGCAAGGCGGAACTCGCGAGCATCGCCTTCGCCGATGCCGGCAGCCTCGCCCTCAGCGCCGACGACATCAGCTTCCTGTTCGGCGCGCCGGACGCGGAACGCGAAGCGGCATGAAGTAAGAAAGGAAGGCTACTTTTTGTGAACAAAAAGTAGCAAAAAAACTTTGTTATGCTGGGCCATGGGCGTTGTCCCCGACAAAGCCCATGCCCTCCGGGGCTATTCCAACGGTGCTACGCACCGCCGGAACCTTCAGCCCCTCCGCCCAGCGTAAACAAAAGTTTTTGCGCCGCTTTTTTCAAAAAGCGGCTACTTACTTCCGCATGGGAAAACTCGTCTGGCTCGCCTCTTACCCGAAATCCGGCAACACCTGGCTGCGGGTGTTCCTGCATAATTTCCTGCTCCAGCCGGAAACACCGCATAGCATCAATGCGCTGACGGACATCTCCGCCGTGGAATGCGCCGCCGTGTTTTTCGGCGGGCCGGGCACCGCGTTCACCCCGCAGGATATACAAAAGTCACGGCCCGTCGTGCATCAAAAGCTGACGGAACTGCATCCCGGGCCGGTGTTCGTTAAGACACATAACGCCAATCTTAACTCGCATGACGTACCGCTGTGCACGCCGGCGGCGACGGCGGGGGCGATTTATGTGGTGCGCGACCCACGCGACGTGGCGGTGTCGTACAGCGCCTATACCGGCCTGAGCATCGACGAGATGATCGACTTCATGGCCGATCCGCGTGCCGCCATTCGCGCCACCGACAGGCAGGTGTTCGAACTTCTCAGCTCATGGTCGGCGCATGCTCTCTCCTGGGTCGGCGCGAAAAACCGTTTGTTGCTCCGCTATGAAGACATGCTGGCAAATCCCGAGGCATCTTTCGGTCGCGTCGCGCGCTTTCTCGGCAATGGTTCGACTCCGGAGCGGCTGCAACGCGCCGTCGCCTTCAGCGATTTTTCAGTCCTCGCCGGGCAGGAGCGGGAAACCGGATATCGCGCGCGCAGCGAGGCGGCGCAGACCGCGTTTTTCCGCGCCGGAACCAGCGGGCAATGGCGGAATGTGCTTACCAGCGCCCAGGCACAGAAAATCACCGCGGCGCATGGCGATGTGATGCGGAATTTCGGGTATCTGGGCAAAGAAAAGTAAAGGGAAGCGCTACTTTTTGTGAACAAAAAGTAGCAAAAAAACTTTGCTAATTTGGGCCCGTGCCAGCCCAACGCCTCAGGCCCAGCATAAACAAAAGTTTTTGCGCCGCTTTTTTCAAAAAGCGGCTACTTTCTTACTTCCTAAGCCGCGGAGAGCTGCAACACCCCGGCCAGCCCGGTTGCCACGAAGCGGTAATTCTCCGCATCGGCGAACAGCGCGCGCAGCAGCTGGTTGTTGAGCGCGTGGCCGGTGCGGCTGCCGACGAAGCGGCCGGAGATCGGCGCGCCGGCGAGCGCCAGATCGCCCACCACGTCCAGCAGTTTGTGCCGCACGAATTCGTCCGCCCAGCGCAGCCCTTCGGGGTTAAGCACCTTGTCGCCATCGACAACGACGGCATTGGCGAGGCTGCCGCCCTTGGCGAGGCCGGCCTTGCGCAATGCCTCGATCTCGCCGGCCAGCGTGAAGGTACGGGCCGCGGCGATTTCCTGCGCGAAGCTTTCGGCCGTGAGGTGCAGGCTGTAAGCCTGGGCACCGATCGCGGTGGCGGAAAATTCGATCGCGAGCGACAACTCGAAGCCGCTGCCGCCCGGATTATGGGGGCGCAGTTCCGCAAACGCGCCGTTATGCTCGGTGCGCACCGTGCGCAGCACTTCCAGCGTCACGCGGTCGCCCACCTGCTCGACGGTGCCGGCGCTCTCGAGCAGAAACAGGAACGGCGATGCGGAACCGTCGAGGATCGGCAATTCCGCGGCATTCACCTCGACCAGCAGATCGTCGATCCCGCAGGCCGCGACTGCGGCCATCAGATGCTCGATGGTGCCGACCCGCGCCGCACCCGCGCCGATCACCGTGCAGAGCCGCGTGTCATTCACGCGGTCGAACAGGGCCGGAATCGAGACACCGAGATCGGTGCGGCGGAACACGATGCCGCTGCCACAAGGTGCGGGCAGAAGTTTCAGCGCCACATCCTGGCCGCTATGCAAGCCCTGCCCCACGCAGGAGATCGCGCTCTTCAACGTCCGCCGTTGGCTCGCGCGATCGGAGTGGCTGTAGCGGTCACGCAAAGACGACATCATGGTTCCATCGTTAGTAACGGGGGGCAATCTAGCGGCGTGCTGCGCCGCAGGCCAGTCAATCATTATTTCTGATTATGTCGCCGCAAGCGTCTGAATATGCAGCTTTTACGATAACATTGTATCAGGCTTTCTTAACCGGCGATAGAATCAAAATGCCCGCCATAATGAGGGCGGGCATTTTGCTCGATTTCATGCGCCGGCGCGGTGTCTCCGCCGCGCCGGCATCATCGCACAGGCTTCAGGAATTGTTCCGGCGCAAAAAGGCCGGGATTTCCAGGCCGATTTCATCGATCTGGGCCGGCCGCACGGCGGCGCGCACCGGTTCGCGATATTGATCCACCGGCGCCTCGGGCTGATCGGCATGCATCGCCGGCTCGTGGCGCATCGGCTGCGGCTGTGCCGGCTTGGCGGCGCTGCCAAACCCGAACACCGATTTGAAAATGCTGGTCGCGCGGCTCGGTTCCGGGCTGCGCGGCGCCTCGGGAACAGGTGCCGCGGCGCGCGCCGCCGGCGCCATGCGCGGCGGCATCGCGGGAGCAGCCGCCTCGCCGGAAGCGGGCTCCTCAGCGTTGCGCAGCGCATAGGCGCGGGACAGCAGCGGAGCTGCCGGCGGTTCCGGCACATAGCCTGAACCCCGCGCGGCCGGCGCCTGCAGCGGCTGCACCGGCAGCGTGGGCGCTCCCACCTGCGGCTGCTGAGCCTGAGGCGGCATCGCCACCGGCTCGGCCGGCCCGCCATTGACGACCTGCAGCTTCGGCATCTGGCCCATTTGCGCCATGCTGCTGTCGATGCCGGTGGCCACCACGGAGACGCGGATACGCCCCGCCAGGGTCTCATCGAGCGACATGCCGAACATGATGTTCGCGTCCTTGTCGACTTCCTCACCGATCCGGTGCGCCGCCTGGTCCACCTCGAACAACGTCACGTCGGAACCGCCGGTGATGTTGATCAGCAGGCCGCGCGCGCCCTTCATGTTGGTGTCCTCGAGCAGCGGGTTGCTGATCGCGGCTTCCGCGGCGCGGATCGCGCGGTCTTCGCCCTCGGCCTCGCCCGTGCCCATCATCGCCTTGCCCATTTCCGACATCACCGAGCGGATATCGGCATAGTCCAGGTTCACGATGCCGGGCATGACCATCAGGTCAGTGACGCCGCGCACGCCCATATACAGGACGTTGTCGGCCATCTCGAAGGCTTCTTTCCAGCCGGTCCGCTCGTTCGCGACCTTGAAGAGATTCTGGTTGGGAATCACGATCAGCGTGTCGACGTAGTTCTGCAGCTCGTTGATGCCTTCCTCGGCGGAGCGCATGCGGCGCTTGCCCTCGAAGGCAAACGGCTTGGTGACGACGCCGACGGTCAGGATGTTGCGCTCGCGCGCCATGCGGGCGACGACCGGCGCCGCGCCGGTGCCGGTGCCGCCGCCCATGCCGGCGGTGATGAACACCATGTGCGCATTCTCGAGATGCCGCGCCACTTCGTCGGCAGCTTCGTCGGCGGAAGCGCGGCCGACTTCAGGACGGCCGCCGGCGCCATTGCCTTGCGTGAGGTGAGGCCCGAGCTGAATGCGCCGTTCCGCCAGCGAGCGCTGCAGCTGCTGCGCGTCGGTGTTGGCCGCGACGAAATCCACGCCCGGCAGATTCAGAGAGATCATGTTGTTAATGGCGTTGCAACCACCGCCCCCCACGCCGAAGACCGTAATGCGCGGCGTGAAGTCGATGTGCGACGTCTTCTGGATCGTCAGGTTCAGGGTCATGACAGAATCTCCTCAGAACGTATCGGTAAAGAACGCGCCGTTTTCATGTCAAACGCGATTTTTCAGAAAGTCCACGACACCGCGGAGCCAACCGCCGTTTCGTTCAGTTTCGAAATTAATATCCTGCATGGTTTGACCATCGCCCGAGGCAAAGGCCAGCAGGCCGACCAGCGTGGCGAAGTTCGCCGAGGTCGCCGAGTCGGGCAGGCCGATCAGGCCGCCGGGCCGCCCCAGCCTGACATTCCGTTCGAGAATCTGCGCTGCCAGCTCACGCACACCGCCCAGCTGCGACGCCCCGCCGGTGAGCACCACGCGGCTGCCGGCGGCGCTGCCCAGGCCGGCGGTATCCATGCGGTCCTTCACCATCTCGAAAATCTCCTCGAGCCGCGGCCGGATGATGCTGATCAGCATGGAACGGGGAATTTTCGCGATCTGGTGCTCCGCCTCGCCCACTTGCGGCACCGGCAGTAATTCGCGCTCGTCATCCGGGCTGCCCTGGCAATTGCCGTACAGCGCCTTCAACCGTTCGGCGTGTGCGACCGAGGTGGAAAATCCGCGCGCAATGTCGTTGGTCACATGAATGCCGCCGATCGGCACATGCGCGGTGTGCAGCAACTGCCCTTCGCCGAACACCGCCAAACTCGTCGTGCCGCCGCCCATGTCCACTACCGTGGCGCCGAGTTCGCGCTCGTCATCAACCAGCGAGGCCAGCCCCGCCGCCATCGGCGCGGAAACCAAAGCCGCGATGTCCAGCTCGCAGCGCGACAGACAGGCTGACAGCGTGCGCAACGCGGTGTTGCCGGCATCGACCACGTGCAATTGCGCGGTCAGCGTGTCGCAGAACAGGCCGCGCGGATCGCTGACGCCGACCGTCTCGTCCGTGGAAAAATTCAGCGGCAGCACATGGATCGTGGCGCGCCCCTCGGACATCGCGCGCAACCGCGCCTCGCGCACCACGCGCTTGATGTCATCCGCCGTCACCGCGCGCCCGTCCACCGGCCATTGCACGTTGAACAGGCGGCTCTCCGGCTGGCCGCAGGACAGATTGACATAGACCGATTTCAACCGGATGTCGGCCTGTTCCTCGGCGGTGCCCACCGCCGCGCGGATCGCCTTCTCGGCCTCGTCGAGATCGACGATGCCGCCGGACTTGATGCCGCGGCTCTTCTGCCAGCCGAACCCCAGCGCCCGCAGCCTTCCATCCGACTCCGCGCGGCCGATCAGGCAGGCAATCTTGGTCGACCCGATATCGAGCACGCCAAACGGCCCCGAGCGCACGCCGCGGACCCGCAACGTCTCATCCGGCAGCGGCCTGACCACACGGTCGGATGCTTGCGTGCGGCGCGACATGTCATTCATGGCCAAGCGCTCTCCTCATGTGTGCCGGGACTTTCCCGAGTCGGGCTTCGCCACAGGATACGGTTTCACAACGAGTCGTCCAGGCATGCGTAAATCGATCGCTTCCACCGGACGGTCGAGCAGCTGCATGCTCGTTTGCAACCCCGCGAGCTGATCAATCGCCTCCGCCTCGCCCACATCGGGCAATTTCACCACGGTCTTGTCTTTCAGCACCAGGTTCCAGCGCAAGCCGTCCACCCGCTCCGCGGCCACCACATGCGCAAGCACGCTCGGCGCGCCCTGCAATTCATCCATCAGCGACTGCGCGTTTTGCGGCGCATCGGCGCCGACCAGCAGCAGCAGCCAGGGCTCGCGCCGCTTCGCCGCGATCGCGTTCTGGTCGGTGATGACATTGCCCTGCTTGTCAATCAGCTCGAAGCTCGGCGGCCGGCCGTCGGTGCCGCCGACCTGCCAGATCGCGAAGGCGTTGCGTTCCGTGATGCTGACAACAAGTGTTCCGGGCAGTTCGCGCTCCACCGTCGCCGTCTGCACCGGGCCCAGCTGCTCGATGCGCTGGCGCACGGCGTCGAGCGAGAACCCGAACGTGGGCTCGCCCTCGCGCACGCCGATCGCCTGGCGCAGCAGCGTCATGTCCGTTTCCTTGGCGCCGCTGATCTGCACATCGGAAATCCGCAGCCCCAGCGCCGCACCGAGCGAAGCAACACCTGAGCCGCGCGGGGCGGAGGCGGCTTTGATTTCCGGCGCCGACACGATCGAACTCACCAGTTTGACGATCACGACCACCACCACAAGCGCGCCGAGCAGCCAGAGGCCGGGCCGCAGGCTGCGCCGCAGGCGCCGGAAGAACAGCGCCCGCGACGATAGACGATCCTGCGCGGGCGCGGCTTTTTTCGCACGCGCACGCGCGCGCGGCGCCCGGCGGGGCGCCTCCTCGATCATCTCATCGCTGTCGATGTTCAGGCGCGGCATGCCGCCTTCTCCACCATCCAGGCACAGAGCGCCGGAAAGTCCATGCCGACATGGGCCGCCTGCTCGGGCAGCAGCGAGGTCGGCGTCAAGCCCGGCTGCGTGTTTACCTCCAGCAACACGAGCCGGCCGCTGGCCTCGTCATAACGAAAATCCGCCCGGGACGCGCCGCGGCAACCCAGCGCCTGGTGCGCCGCCAGCGCGATCTCCTTGGCGCGCTGCGTGATCTCCGCGGGCAACTGCGCCGGCACCACATGGCGCGACCCGCCCGCGGCGTATTTGGCGTGATAATCGTAGAATTTTTCCGCCGGCAGGATTTCCGTCACCGCCAGGGCGCGGTCTTCCAGAACGCCCACGGTGAGCTCGCGTCCCGGCACGTAAAGCTCGGCCATCGCCGGGCCGTAATGCCATTCCTCAACGATTCTCGCGCGGCTGTTATCGCCCGGCTGGACGATATGCACGCCGACCGAGGACCCCTCGTTCACCGGCTTCACCACATAAGGCAGCGGCAGCGGATCATGGTCGGCGAGTTCGGCGACGTCGATGATCCGGTGCGGGGCCACCGGCAATCCGGCCGCCGCGAACACTGCTTTCGCCGCCGCCTTGTCCATCGCCAGCGCCGAGGCCCGCACGCCGGAATGGGTGTAGGGAATGCCGAGATAATCCAGCACGCCCTGAATCGTGCCATCCTCGCCGAAGCGCCCGTGCAGCGCGTTGAACACCACATCGGGTGCTGGCGTCAGCGCCGCGATCAGCGCGCCGAGATCCGCCGTGACATCCACCGGCAACACTTCGAATCCCAGACCGCGCAGTGCGGCGACCACCTGCGCGCCCGAGGTCAAACTCACTTCCCGTTCGGCGGACATGCCGCCATACAAAACCGCAACGCGGGTCATCCTGGCACTCCAATTCGCTTGATTTCCCACCGCAGTTTCACGCCCGAACTCCGCTCGACACGCGCACGCACGTCTTCGCCGAGCGCTTCCAGGTCCCCGGCCGTGGCTTCACCGTTATTCAGCAGAAAATTGCAATGCAATTCCGAAACCTGCGCATTGCCGCGGCGCAGCCCCCGGCAACCGGCCGCGTCGATCAGTTCCCACGCCTTCATGCCCGGCGGGTTGGCGAACGTGGACCCGCCGGTGCGCGCCCGCACCGGCTGCGTCGCCTCACGGCGCGCCTTGATCTCCTGCATGCGCGCGGCAATCGCCGTGGCATCGCCGGGCTGCGCGCGCAACCGGGCGCGTACCACCACCGCATCCAGCGGCAAGTCGGCATGGCGGTAGGAAAGCCCGAGCTCGACCGGATTCACACGCACGACATCTCCGGCACGCGTGACGAGCTCGGCCCAGTCCAAAACCCCGGCGATCTCGCCGCCATAAGCCCCGGCATTCATCGCCACCGCGCCGCCGATCGTGCCCGGAATGCCGGAGAGAAATTCAAGACCCGACAGGCAAGATGCCGCCGCCTGCTCGGCGACGGTCACATCGAGCGAAGCCGCCCCGGCAATGATCCCGTCAGGCTCGACCACGATGTCGCCGAAACCACGCGCCAGCTTGATCACGACGCCCTGGATGCCGCCGTCCCGGACAATCAGATTGGACGCCGCGCCGATCGCCGTGACCGGCATTTCCAGCGGCAATTGCCGCATCAGCGCGCACAAATCCTCGGTATCGGCCGGGCGCACCAGAAATTCCGCCGGCCCGCCGACGCGAAACCAGGTGACCGGCGCCAAAGCGGCATCCTTGGCGATCCGGCCACGAATGTCGGGCAGCGTGATCATCGCCGCGCCTGCGCTTGCAGCGCCTGCAGCGCGCCGGGAAGGGCGGCGGCCCAATGGGTGATGTTGCCGGCGCCAAGGCAAACGACGTAATCGCCCGGGCGCGCGATGGCATGCACCATTTCCGCGAGATGCGCCGGATCGTTCAGCGGCACCACGGACCGATGCCCGCGCGTGCGCAAGCCCTCGACCAGCGCGTCACGGTCCACGCCCTCGATCGGCGCCTCACCCGCCGCATACACGTCGGCGACGATCACCGTGCCGGCATCGTTCATGCAGGTGCAGAATTCCTCGAACAGGCTTTGCAGGCGGCTGTAGCGATGCGGCTGCACCACCGCCACCACATCGCGCGAGCCGGCCTGGCGCGCGGCCTTCAGCACCGCGGCGATCTCCACCGGATGATGGCCGTAATCGTCGATCACGGTAATGCCGCCGGTCTCGCCCGTCTTGGTAAAACGCCGCTTCACGCCGGCGAAACCGGCGAGCGACGCCTTGATCTGCGCCTCGCCGACCTCCATTTCCAGCGCCACCGCGATCGCCGCCAGCGCGTTCTGCACATTATGGTTGCCGAGCATCGGCAGCCGGAACGGGCCCAAACGCCGCGCCCGGCCGGAGATGCGGTCGGAGAGCCGCACTTCGAACGTCGCGCCATCCTTGGACGAGATGATGCGTTCCGCCCGCACATCGGCCTGCGGCGAAAACCCGTAGGTGATCACACGATGATCCGACAAAAACGGGATCATCTGCTGCACCGCCGGATGGTCGATGCACAGAACCGCGAAGCCGTAGAACGGGATGTTGGCGACGAATTGCCGGTAGCCGGCTTCCATCGCCTCGCGCGAGCCCCAATGGTCGAGATGCTCCGGGTCCATGTTGGTGACGATGGTGATCACCGCCGGCAGGCGCAGGAAACTGCCGTCGGATTCATCGGCCTCCACCACCATCCAGTCGCCCGCCCCGAGCCGCGTGTTGCTGCCGTAGGCGTTGATGATGCCGCCATTGATCACGGTCGGGTCGAAGCCCGCGCCTTCCAGCACCGCCGCCACGAGCGAGGTGGTAGTGGTCTTGCCATGCGTGCCGCCGATCGCCACGGCCCATTTCAGGCGCATCAGCTCGGCCAGCATTTCCGCACGCCGCACCACCGGGATCAGCTTGCGCCGCGCCGCCACCACTTCTGGATTGTCGGCCGGAACGGCGCTGGAGATCACCACCACGCGGGCATCGCGCAAATTCGCGGCATCATGGCCGATGGCGATGGGGATGCCGGCCTCGCGCAGCCGCTGCACATTGGCGTTTTCCGCCATGTCGCTGCCTTGCACCGTGTAGCCGAGCTCGTGCAGCACTTCGGCGATGCCGGACATGCCGATGCCGCCGATGCCGACGAAGTGAATCGCGCCAATGGAAAGCGGCAGCGCCCTCATGGCCGCACCTGCCCGCCGACCATGCGCAGCACCGTCTCGGCCAGTTGCACCGCCGCATCCGGCCGCCCGGCCTGTGCTGCACGGTCCGCCGCTTTTTTCAAAGTCTCAGTATCCATCAATACGCTTTCAATCCGTGCCGCGAGCCCCTGCGGCGTCAATCCGGGCTGCGGCGCCACCCAAGCGGCGTTTTGTTCAGCCAGCGCCTCGGCATTGGCGCGCTGATGATCGTCGATCGCGGTCGGCAGAGGAATAAAAATCGCCGGCCGCCCGACCACGGCGATCTCCGCCACCGTAGAAGCCCCGGCCCGGGCGATCACCAGGTGCGCGCACCGCAGCCGCGCCTCGACATCCGCAAAGAACGGCGAGAGCTCGGCATCGATCCCCGCCGCCGCGAAAATGGCGCGCGCCTCGTCCTGTTCCTGCAGGCGGCATTGCTGCACCACATGCAGCCGCGCCCGCAAATCCGCCGGCAGCAAGGCCAGGGCGGCAGGGACCAACGTACCGAAAATCTTCGCGCCGAGCGAGCCGCCCAAAACGAGCAACTCGATCCGCTGCGCCGGCGGCACGAAACCCTGAGCGTGCAGCGCCGCGATCGCCGGCCGCACCGGGTTGCCGAGCACGCCCGTCGCAATGCCCGCCGGCACCGCCTTGGTCTCCGCGAAACTCAAGATCAGGAAATCGGCACAGCGCGCCAGCAACCGGTTGGCGCGGCCGAGCACCGCGTTCTGCTCGTGCAGTACCAGTTTCGGGCGCGCGCCCAACAGCCGCGCCGCGAGCACGGGCGGCACCGCCGGATAACCGCCGAACGCCACCACCGCCGCCGGGCGCAATTGCCGCATGATGCTGCGCGCCTGCATGATTCCGCGCGCCAAAGCCACCGCCCCGGCGAGCGCCCGTTTCAGGCTGCGCCCGGAGAGCCCCGCGCCGGCCAGCACATGCCGCTCCGCCTGGGCAAAGACCGGCGAATTCAACCCGCCGGACCGCGCATCGGTCATCAGCACCACCCGCTCGCCACGGGCCAGAAGCTCCGCGGCCAACGCCTCCGCGGGGAAGAAATGCCCGCCGGTGCCGCCGGCGGCGATGACGATGGTTTTTGGCGCCGAGGGTTTCATAGCAGCTCGCCCTGATGCCGTTTGCGCGTCAGCGCGAGCAGGAACCCCATCTGCACGGACATCCCAAGTATGGAGCTGCCGCCATAGGAAATGAACGGCAAGGTCATGCCCTTGGTCGGGATCAGCGACATCGACGAGGCCATGTTCACGAACGCCTGCAGGCCGAACCCGGCCACCAGCCCGCCCGCCGCCAGCAGCACGAACGGATCGCGCTCCTGCAACAGGCGCAGCATCGCGCGCACCACGATGCAGGCGAAGACGAGAATGATGAAAGCGCAGAACAACAGGCCGAATTCCTCGCCGGCCACCGCGAAGACGAAATCCGCCCGCGCATCCGGCAGATATTGCTTCACCTGCCCCTCGCCCGGCCCGCGCCCGAACAGCCCGCCATTACCGAACGCGGAAAGCGCGGTCAGCGCCTGATAGGCGGAGTTCTTGGTCGGGTGAAGAAACAGCATCACGCGGCTATGCACGTGGCTGATGAACAGGAACGCGGCGAGGGAGGCGACCACCACCGCAAGCGCCGCCAACCAGACCCATTTGAGGTCGATCCCGTCGAGATAGAACTGCACGAACACGACAAGCGTGAACAGGAAGGTCATGCCGATATCCGGCTGCGCCCGCAGCACGAAGGCGACGAGCAGGAACACGCCGAGCGCCGCGCGCTTGCCGGGAAAGCCCGGCGTGCGGCGCGATTCGGCGATCAGCCAGGCGGAAATGACGATGAAGCCCGGGCGCAGCAGCTCGCTCGGCTGCAGGGTGAAGCCCGGCAGCGAGATCCAGCGATGCGCGCCATCCACCTCGACGCCATGCACCAGCGTGAAGGCGGTGAGCAGGAAGAACAGAATGCCAAGCCCGAGTGCGGCGAGTTTCACCTGCCGCAACGAGAGCATCGACAGCGCCAGCATCACCCCCCCGCCCAGCGCCAGGAACAAAATCTGCCGGATCATCGCCTGCGTATCGGGCGATGAAAAGCGCATGGTCATGCCGGGCATGGCGGCCAGCGCCAGCACGTAACCGATGGCGATCAACGCCGCGAGCGCCAGCAGCGTGACGCGGTCGACGCTCCACCACCAGCGGCCGAGGATCGAGGTATCAGCGCGTGACAGAGCGGGCATCATGCGAGCTCCCGCGCAAGCTCGGCGAAATGCGCGCCCCGCTGCTCAAAATTCTGGAACTGGTCGAAACTGGCGGCAGCCGGCGAGAACAGGATGTCCTGAACACCCTCGGTGCGGGCCAGGGCGAAAGAGGCCGTTACGGCGGCGTCCAAAGTCCGCACGATTTCGTGCGCCACGCCGTGGCGCGCCAGGGTCGCGGCGAAAATTTCCGCGTCCCGGCCGATCAGAAATGCCTTCGCGACACGCGGGAAAAGCGGCGCAAGCTCCTCGATGCCGCCCGCCTTGCCGACGCCGCCGGCGATCCACACGAAGCGGTCGTAACATTCCATGGCGCGCGACGCGGCATCGGCATTGGTCGCCTTGCTGTCATTGATGAAGCGCACGCCTTGCACCACCGCCACTTGCTGCTGCCGGTGCGGCAGGCCGGGATAGGTTTTGATCCCTTCCGCGATCGCCGCGTCGGGAATGCCGAGTGCCTTGGCCAGCGCGGCGGCAGCGGCGGCGTTCTGCGCATTATGGGCGCCGGGCAGCGCCTTCGCGCCATGTACCTCGAAATTTTTGCCGGAAATCTCGACCACGCGCGCGGGCCGCCCGCGCAACCAGGCCGCCATCTGCCGCGACGGCGCGTCATCGATGCCGACCACCGCCACGTCGCCTGCCGTCTGGCGGGCAAAAATCTCCCGCTTCGCGGCTGCGTAGCCTGCCATGTCGCCATGGCGGTCCAGATGATCCGGGGAGAGATTGAGCATTGCCGCGGCATCGAAGCGGAGTGTGACGATTCGCTCCAACATGTAGCTGGACATTTCCAGAACATACACGCCGTGATCGGGCAGCAACGGCAGGCTCAGGGCCGCCGGGCCGAGATTGGCGCCGGCTGCGTGCGGAACCCCCGCAACGGCGCAGATATGCGCCAGCAGCGCGGTGGTGGTGGATTTGCCGTTGGTGCCGGTGATGCCGGCGAATTTCGCGCGTGACCCACTGCCGCGCACGGCGCGGTACAGCAATTCCGCATCGGTGAATACAGGTACGCCGTGTGCCACGGCCCAGGCCGCCTGCTCGTGCGGCTTGGGCAATTTGTGGGGAATGCCCGGGGAGAGCACCAGCCCGTCGAGCCGGCCCGCAACCTCCGAGGGACACGTGATCGTGAAACCTTCAGCCCCGGCCGCCTCGCGCGCCGAGGCCGAATCGTCCCAGACAAAGATGTCCGCGCCCATCTCGCGCAGCGCCCATGCCGCCGGCAACCCGGCCCGCCCCAGGCCGAGTACGGCGAAACGCTGCCCCGCGAAGACCGGCGCGAAATTCATCGTATTTTCAAAGTGGCAAGCCCCACCAGCCCCAGAATCATCGCCACGATCCAGAAGCGAATCACGATCGTCGGCTCAGCCCAGCCTTTCTTCTCGAAATGATGGTGCAGCGGCGCCATCAGGAACACCCGCCGTCCGGTGCGCTTGAACCAGAACACCTGCACGATCACCGACACGGTTTCGACCACGAACAGGCCGCCGACGATCGCCAGCACGATCTCGTTCTTGGTCGCGACCGCCACCGCGCCCAACGCGCCGCCCAGCGAGAGCGAGCCGGTATCGCCCATGAATACCGCCGCCGGCGGCGCGTTGAACCATAAAAAGCCGAGCCCGGCGCCGATCAGCGCGGAGAGGAACACCGCCAGCTCGCCGGTGCCGGGAATGAAATTCAGCTGCAGATAACCGGCGAAAATATGGTTGCCGACCAGATAGGCGATCACCCCGAACACGCCGGAGGCGATCATCGTCGGCACGATCGCCAGCCCGTCCAGCCCGTCGGTGAGGTTCACCGCGTTGGACGCACCCATCATCACGAACATCGCCACCAGCGGGAACAGCAGGCCGAAGGAGATCATCAGGCTCTTGAATACCGGCACGGCGAGTTCGGTGCCGAGCGGATGCGGCATCAACCGCGTCATCCACACCGCCGCCACCAGGCCGATCGCCGCCTGCGCCCATAATTTCACGCGGCCGGACACGCCCTTGGTGTTGCGCCTTGTGAGCTTGAGAAAATCGTCCGCGAAGCCGATGGCGCCGTAGCCGAGCGTGACCAGCAGCACCGCCCAGACATAGCCATTCCACAAATCCGCCCAGAGCAGCGTGGACACGCCCAAAGCCAGCAGGATCAGCACGCCGCCCATGGTCGGCGTGCCTTTTTTCTCGATCAGATGCCGCTCCGGCCCGTCCAGGCGGATCGGCTGGCCATGCCGCTGCATGGATTTGAGAAAGCGGATCAGCTTCGGCCCGGCCCAGAAGCTGAGGACCAAAGCCGTCAGGCAGGCTCCGCCGGCCCGGAACGTGATGTAACGGAACAGGTTGAAGACATGGATATGGCCGGCCAGCGGCAGGAGCAGCGCGTAGAGCATCAGCCGCGCCCCTCAAGCACCGCGATCACATCGCGCATCCGGCTGCCATAGCTGCCTTTCACCAGAACCGCATCGCCCTGCCGCAACGCTTCCATCACCAGCGGCGCCAAATCGGATGCGGCTTCTTCATGCCCTCCCCGTTGCGCCGCCGGCAGGGTGTCGAACAAACGCCTCATCATCTCTCCGCAGGTAAAAACCAGGTCCGCGCCGGCCAGAACGTCCGGCCGCAGCCCCTCATGCTCGGCCGCCGCCGCGTCGCCCAGCTCCAGCATGTCGCCCAGCACCGCCACATGGCGGCCCGGCTGCAGCGCCAGCACCGCCAGCGCCGCCCGCATCGAGGCGCCGGAGGCGTTGTAGCTTTCATCCAACAGCAAAATTCTGGCACCATCCGGCAACGCCATGTCCCGCCGCGCGCCGCGTCCGGCATAGGGCGCGAAACCGTCCAGCGCCGCCGCAGCCGGGGCCACCGGCAGCCCCAACGCGGAAGCCGCCGCCAGCACCGCAACCGCGTTGCGCGCCATATGCGCCCCCGGCGCCGCCAGCGAAAAAGCCACGCGCTCACCGCCGATTTCCGCCTGCACGGCGCAGGATTCGGCACGGCTCTCGACCGCCATCAGCCGCGCCGCGCCTTGCTCGCCGAACGCGACAATCCGCGCGCCCGCCGGGACGGCGGCGCGCAAGACCGCATCATGAACCGTATCCGCCGGCAGCACGGCCGTGCCGCCCGGCGCGAGGGCGGTGAAGATCGAGGCCTTTTCCACGGCAATCGCCGCTTCCGAGCCCATCAGCCCGAGATGCGCGCGGTCCACGCAGGTAATGATGGCCACCTGCGGCCGCACCAGAGCGGCCAGCGGCGCGATCTCGCCCGGATGGTTCGTGCCGATTTCGAACACCGCGAAATCAACGTCGCGCGGCATCCGCGCCAGGGTCAGCGGCACGCCGATATGGTTGTTGAAGCTCGCCTCCGCGGCATGCACGACGCCGAACCCTCCCAAAGTGCGGCGCAGCATCTCCTTGGTCGTGGTCTTGCCGACGCTGCCCGTCACCGCGACGATGCGCGCGCTTGTCCGCGCCCGCGCCGCCGCGCCCAGCCGCCGCAGCGCCGCCAGCGTGTCTTCCACCACCAGCACATTGCCCGACATCGGCTTGGAGACCAGCGCGCCCGCCGCCCCCTTGGCCAGAGCCTCGGCGACGAAATCATGCCCATCGCGCGCGCCTTGCAGCGCCACGAACAAATCGCCCGGCTTGACCGTGCGCGTATCGATGCTGATGCCGCTGACGGCAAAACCGGAGGACGCCGCGCCGACCGCCCGGGCGAGCTCATCCCCCTCCCACAACATGGTCACGCCGCACCGCCCAGCTCACGCAGCACGCTGGCGTCATCGAACGGGATCGTCACCCCGCCGGCCGTCTGCCCCTGTTCGTGCCCCTTGCCTGCGACCACCAGCACGTCGCCCGCGCGCAATTCGCCGAGGCCGGCGGCAATCGCCGCGCGCCGGTCGCCGATCTCGACCGCGCCGGGGGCGGCCGCCAAAATCGCCGCGCGGATGCGTGCCGGCTCCTCGCTGCGCGGATTATCGTCGGTCACAATCACGCGATCCGCCCCGGCGACGGCCGCCTCGCCCATCAGCGGCCGCTTGCCGGCATCCCGATCGCCGCCGGCGCCGAACACGATGACCAGCCTCCCCGTGGCGTGCGGGCGCAGCGCGCTCAGCACACGGGCGATTGCATCGGGGGTGTGCGCGTAATCGACATAAGCGGTGGCGCCGTTGGGCAGCACCAAAGCGCGCTCCAGGCGGCCCCGCACGCCCACCAGCCTTGGCAGGAACGACAGCGCGTCCGGCACGCCCAGCGCCTCCGCCAGGCTCGCCGCGAGCACGGCGTTATCCGCCTGGAATTTTCCGGGCAAAGGCAGCGATACGTCGCGCCCGTCGACGCGGATCTCCTGCCCGGAGGGCAGCGTCGCGACATGCCCGACGCTGACCGCGCGAAAATCCAGGCCACGCTTGAGCGCAATCTCGCGCAACATGCCCAGCGTCACCGGCTCGAGGTCGGCCATTGCCCGCACAGCCGCGCCGCGCTTCAGCAATCCCGCGAACAGCCGCAATTTCGCCGCCCGGTAGGCTTCCATCGAGCCGTGATAATCGAGATGATCGCGCGTCAGGTTGGTGAACCCGGCGGCGGCGAAGCTCAGGCCGTCCAGCCGGCTCTGCTCGATGCCGTGCGACGAGGCTTCCAGCGCCGCATCGGTGAAGCCCTCGCGCGCCAGCATCGCCAGCGTATTGGCCAGCGTGACCGGATCGGGCGTGGTCAGGGAGTCCACCACCGGCAGGCCCGCGGCAACCACGCCCAGCGTGCCGAGCGACGCGGCGCGCCGGCCCGCGTGGCAGAGGATCTGCCGCAAAAAATCCACAGTGCTGGTTTTGCCGTTGGTGCCGGTGACGGCGGCCAGCCGTTCGGGCAGCCGGCCCGCCAGCTCGACCGCGAATTGCGCGAGCTTCTCGCGCGGTGAGGCGGTGCAGAGCAGCGGGCGCGGCGGCACGCCGGGCGGCCACACGGTTCCTTCCGGCGCCAGCACGGCCACCGCGCCCCGCGCCACCGCGTCCGCGATGAACCGCCGTCCGTCCGCCTTGGCACCAGGCAACGCTGCGAACATATAGCCCGGCTGAACCGCCCGACTATCCGCCGTGATGCCTCGTACCCCGTTCAACTCACCGCTCCGCAAGCTCATTATCCGCAGGCAGCGCCCGCTCCGTCACAATATGGCTGCTGATTGCCGGCAACACCGGTTCCGCGACCGGTCTCGCGGCCCGCTTCGCCATGGGCGAGGCGGCGGGCAGCACCGCCGCCTTCTGCGCCGCCCGCCGGTCGGATAGCCGGTCCGGCGCCGTGTCGTCCATGCCTGGCGGCTTCATCCCCATCATTAAATAAGCGAAGGCATTCGCGCCCGGCGGCAACGGATTGTTTGGCCCGAGCCCGACCTGGCCGGGCGGCGCGGTCGGCTGCAGCGGGATGGTCAGCGAAGCGGTCTCCGTCGCCAGGTCCGTGCCGCTCAACGGCATGATGCCGAGCTTCGGCCCGATGCGGGCGATGATATGCCCGACCGTGGGCGCGGCGATATAGCCGCCGGTGGTAAAACCATGCGTGGACGCGTCGGGTTTGGGCTGCAGCACCAGCGTGTAGACCACATATTGCGGGTCCTGCATCGGGAATGCGGCCATGAAGGAGGCGTTGTTGGTGTGCTGCAGGTAACGCCCGTTCGGCCCGACCACCTGCGCGGTGCCGGTCTTGCCGCCGACGACATAGCCCGGCACCGCGGCATAGACGCCGGTCCCCCCGTTCACGACGTTGGTCATCATCCGACGCATGATGTCCGAGGTGGTCTGTTTCATCACGCGCACGCCCACCGGCGGGGGCCCGTTCGGGTTCACCGCCAGCAGCGTCGGCTTATAGAGAATGCCGCCGTTCACGATCGGCACCACGCCCGCGACCAGCTGCAACGGGCTGACCGCGATGCCACCGCCGAACGACACGGTCATCGTCGCTGCCAGGCCCCAATTGTTGAAGGCGGGATATTGCGGCCGGGGCGGTCCCGGCAATTGCACATCCACCGGCTTGAGAAAGCCCATCTTGGCGTACCAGGTCTGCTCGATCTTCGGCCCGAGGATCGCGGCGATACGCGATGCACCGATGTTCGACGACACGTTGAGGATCTGCGGCATCGCCATCCATACATGCGCCGGCTCGAAATCGCGAATGTAAAAATGCCCGACGCGCAGCGGGTGCGTGGTGTCGAAATAATCCCAGTAATGAACCAGGCCGGAATCCAGTGCCATCGACAAAGTCTGCAGCTTGAACACGCTGCCCGGCTCATAGACACCGTTCACGCACCGGTTGAACTGGCCGTTGGCATTGGCCGTACCGATATCGTTGGCGTCGTAGTCCGGCACGCTGGCCATCGCCAAAACCTCGCCGGTCTTCGCGTTCATCACGATCGCGCAGCCCCCGGGCGACTGGAATTCCTTGACCGCGGCGGCCAGTTCGTCATGCACGATGCTCTGGATGCCGGCGTCGATCGACAGCCGCAGCGGCGTAGGATCGGCGGTCAGGCGCTTGTTGAAATACTCCTCCACCCCGGCAATGCCGACATTGCCCACCCCCACTCCGCCCAGAATATGCGCGGCGAGATTGCCGTCCGGGTAATGCCGCGTCTCGGTGTTCTCGAAATACACGCCGGGAATGCCGAGGGTATTCACCCCCAGCTCTTCGGGCGGGGTGAGCTGGCGATCGAGATAGACGAAGTCCTTGCCCGAGGCGAGCCGGTGCTCGGTGACCGCCACGTCCAGCCCCGGCAGCACGGCGGCAAGCTTTTCCGCCGCCTGCTGCGGGTCGGTGACCTGGCGCGGATCGGCATAGAGCTCCGCCCCGGGCAGCGAGACGGCCAGGATCGTGCCGTTGCGGTCGACGATATCGGCGCGGTCAGGCGGCGGCGGCGTGATGGCCAGCTGCGGCTGCAAGGCCCGCAGGACTTCCGGCGGCGGCAAAACCGGGTGGATCACCGTGGTGTAGACCAGGCGCAGCGTCAGCACGGCGAACAAGCCGCAAAAGCCGAGTACGCCCATCAGCAGACGGACGCGGGTCTTCTCCAGAACCGCCGGCGGCAGTGGCGCGGTGGCGCGTACATGCTCTATGCGCGGCACGGCCCCGCGCGCCGGCGCACCAGGGCGGCGGGCGGGCGGTTCCGGTCCGGGCTTGAGCGTTAATGTCAATTATTGTTTCCGGAAGATTGCGCCATGCCGAGCATCGAACCGCCCCCATCCGACATCGAGGGTGGCAGCGGCGGTGTCGCCTCCGCAACCACGCGCGCCGGCAGGACCCGCGCGCCCATCGGCGCCTCCGGCACAGGCGTGTAGGTCGAGCGGGCCATGTAGATATGCGACGGGGCGTTATGCTCTGCCGGCACCTCACGGCGCAGCACCGCATGGACCGGCCGTTTGCGCGGCATGGTTTCCCGCGCCGAGCTGCGGCGCACGGCCTCATAGACCGGGGCATGGCGAACCGGGCGCGCGGCATCGGCGGGCGGCTGAACCAGCTCGGCACTGACCAGATGCACCTGCGCGCCCAGCGGCGACACGATCTCTGACGGCGCCTCCTGGCGCGCCACTTCATCGCGGCCGGCGCGCACGGCGTCAGCCGGCGACGCGACCCGGTCGGCGCTGGCGAGATGCACCTTCCCACCGGCCTGAATTTCGGCCGGCGGCGGCGCGGCTTGCGCCACCACCCCGGCATCGGCGGCGGGCGGCACCGACGGTGCGGCAGGACCGCTCTCCGGCGCCGGACTGTTCGGCGCCGGCAGCACCCCGGCCAGCTGCGACAACGCCACCATCTGGCTCGGCTTCATCGGCTGCAGCGTGGTGAAATTGGCGGCGAGCTGCTGCAGCCGCGACGGATCGACTTCCAGCGCCCATTGCGCCTGCAACACCACGACGCGCTGCTCATCGAGCCTCGTCGCCTGCGTTACGGCCGCCAGCCTGTCTTCCAGCAGCTGCGAGTGCTGCTTCACGGCGAACAGATACGCGCCTGAGAGCACGAACATGGCGGCGCTGATCAAGGTTAAGGGACGGATCATGCGGCGAGCCTTTCCAGCGTCCGCAACTTGGCGCTGCGCGCGCGCGGATTGGCCTTCACCTCCGCCGCGCTCGGCAACACCGGGTTGCGCGTCAACAATTTGAATTGCGGCCGCGACTCTTCCTGCAGCGAGGCAGGGTCATGCCGCGACGCGCCGGGCATGCGCCCGGCCGCCTGCGCGAAAAAGCGCTTCACGATCCGATCCTCCAGCGAATGGAAACTCACCACCACCAGCCGCCCGCCCGGCGCCAGCAGCGAAGCCGCCTGCGCCAGCCCGGCGGCGATATCGCCCAGCTCATCGTTGACCGCGATGCGCAGCGCCTGAAAGCTGCGGGTCGCGGGGTCGATACCTGACTTATCCGCTCTCACGACACCCCGTATCACGGCGGCCAAATCGGCCGTCGTCGCAAATTTTTGCAGCCGGCGCCGCTCGACAATCGCTTTGGCGATTCGGCGCGACGCCTTCTCTTCTCCGAATTGGTACAAAATATCAGCGAGTTCGGATTCGGACACAGTGTTTACCAGCGTCGCCGCGGTAATTTCTGCACCACCCATCTGCATGTCGAGCGGCCCATCGTAACGAAACGAAAACCCCCGCGCCGGATCGTCGATCTGATAAGACGAAACTCCGAGATCGAACACCGCACCATCCAGAGTTGTGACCCCGGCGGCACCGAGCAAATCAACAATCCTGCTGATCCGCCCCTCATAAATCTGAAATCGACCAGAATATTGTGCGGCCAGCTCGCGGCCCCGCGCCACCGCCGCCGGATCGCGATCGACGGCGATCAAGCGGCAATCAGCCGATTCGAGAATCGCTCGCGCATAGCCGCCGCCGCCAAACGTGCCGTCGAGATAGAGCTTACCGTCCGTCGGCGCGAGCATCCGCACCGCCTCATCGCGCAATACGGGAATGTGCGAAAATTCACTCATGCCGGCACCTTCGGCGCAAATCCCGGCGCCAGCGCGCGCGAGGCCTTGCGGAACGCGGCGGCTGCCTGAGGCTCCCAGATATGAAAATGATCGCCGCGGCCGAGAAAATTCACCGCGTCTTTAAGATTGGCATAGTCGACCAGGTCGCCGGGAATCAGGATGCGCCCTTCCTTGTCGGTCTCCACCACCCAGGCCTCGCTGTAGAGCAAGGTCGCCAGCGCTTCGCGCTCGGGATCGAAACGATCCATCTGGTCCAGCTTTTCCTGCCAGACCTGATAGGTCGCGCGCGGCCAGACCTCGATGCAACCTGAAATGTAGGAAGGCCGCAGGATCAGCGCGATCGTCCCGAGATCACTTTTCAAGGCAGCACGGAACGGCGCCGGGACGGACACCCGCCCCTTCGCATCAAGCCGATTCTCGTGATTGCCGAAGAACTGACTCATTGGCACGCGACGCGGGGCCTTCCACCACTGTATGGGTAATCATGGGTTTTCCCCCCACTAGCATGGGCAACGACGCCGCGTCAAAAGGAATCTCTTTTTTGCGCCATCGAGTCGAACGAAAACTCCCTGCAAATAACGGGGGAATCGCAAAGCGATGTGTTCTTGTTTTGTTCTAATTCGCAAGAATGGAGATGTTTTCACATTAGAGCGCGATGACCTTAAATCGAACCACTCCATGGTTCGATTTAAGGTCTGAATCGCCCTCTAACTTGTTTATCTGACGGCGGATTCAGATTTTAGAGCGGATCGCGGCGCGATCCGCTCTAAAATCATCCGGCGCCAATGACACGCCGCTTCGAAAGACGCCTGACGCGTCCATCGTCGATACGGAAAGATCCAGACGGCCTGTAAGCCGGGTTCTGTCCACGCCGCGAGCGGCGCTGGACGGCCATTCCTCTGGGACGGACCTTGCGGCCCGCCTCGCGCGACCAACCCGGGCGGCGGATCGGAAATGCTCCCGCGCCCATGCTTCCGCACGGCGCCGGCCGCCCCTATTCGGTCTTGCTCCCGGTGGGGTTTACCCTGCCAGCCCTGTCACCAGGGCCGCGGTGCGCTCTTACCGCACCGTTTCACCCTTGCCGCAGGCGAACCTGTGGCGGTTTGTTTTCTGTGGCACTGTCCCTGGGGTCGCCCCCGCCGGCGGTTAGCCGGCACCGTATTTCCGTGGAGCCCGGACTTTCCTCCAGCAGGGTTCGCACCCCGCCAGCGGCCGTCCAGCCGTCTGGATTTCTGCTCCCCTGCACCTTCATTCAGCTTTGGTCAATGCTTCGGATCAAGTAGGGCCCGCACCGCAGCCGCCCGCCCGGCGGTATGTTCGTCCGCCACACCGGTCAGATGGTCGGGCAGGAAGTGCCGCTGAAAGGCGGTGATGACATCGGCTTCCGCCAGCTCCACGTCATACCCGATCACCGCCAAATCTGCCCGCAGATCGCCGGGCGGACCAAAATTATCGGTCCACAGCCCGATCCCCGAAGCGGCCAGCCCGCGCCAATCGAACAGCTCGCCGGGATCCTGCTTGCGGTTCGGCGCAATGTCGGAATGCGCCACCACGTTGCGCGCGGTGATGCCCGGCCAGCGCGCCAGAATGCCCTGACAGAGCGCGCGCACCGCCTGCATCTGGGCCGGCGGAAAAGGCCGATAGCCGAATTCGTGGCCTGGGTTGACGATCTCGATGCCGATCGACCGGTCGTTCAGCCCTGTGGCGCCACGCCAGAAGCTTACCCCGGCGTGCCAGGCGCGATTTTGCGCCGCGACCAGCTCATAGATGGCCCCATCCTCATCCACCACATAATGCGACGAAACTTTTGCCGCCCCGTCGCACAACCGCGCCAGCGCCGCCTCGGCGCTCTGCATGCCGGTATAATGCAGCACCAGCATATCCACGCCGCCCGGCCGCGCATCAAAATTCGGGGAGGCACGGCGGATCACAGCCGGCACGTCAGAGTTTGCGTTCACGCTTGACCTTGTCATAGGCGGCGTTGATCCGCGCCACGCGGTCGGAGGCGGCGTCGATCATCGCCTGCGGCACGCCGCGCGAGGCCAGGCTGTCGGGATGGTTCTCGCGCATCAACGATTTCCAGCGGGCCCGCACCGCGTCGTCGCCGGCCTTCCGGTCGAGCCCCAGCACCGCATACGCATCGTCGGCCGCCTGGGCGTGTGGTGCCGCGGTCCCGTGCTCGGCCCGGCCGGAGGCCACGTCATCGAGCCGGAAGCGCCGCGCCACCCGGTTCAGAAACTCCTCCTCATCTGCGTTCACCGGACCGTCGGCACGGGCGATCTGGTACAAACCAGCCAGCACCTGTTCCAGCAAAATGCGGTTGTCGGCAAAGGCCTGGCCGAGCTGAAGCGCGTAATTTTCGTAACCGGTAGCCGATTCCCGGGCGCGGTCGAACAGCCGCCCGATCTCGGCGACGCTGGATTCCGGGATCGAAAAGCTGCGCTTGAACATGTCGATCTCCGCGCGCGTCACCGGCCCGTCGCATTTCGCGAGCTTGGCCGCCAGCACCGTCACGCTGACCGCAAAAATCTGGTCGCGCCGCCCGAACAGCGCCGCCATCTTCATCGCCTCGAACGGCAGCGCCTTGGCGGCGATGCCGCTCACCACGCCTTCATCGGCCGCGTGGCCCAAGGCCGCGCCGAACAGCGCCCCCGCCGGCCCGCCCACCGCAAAGCCCGCGACACCGCCGATGATTTTGCCCCAGTAACTCATCACCTCAGCCTAACATAGCCGTACCCTTGAACCAAAACCGACAATCGGACATCAACGGGGCTGAGTTCGATGGCAGGTTTCATGGGCTGGCAATTCGCAATCGGTCACGGCGGCATTGGCATCGGCATTGTCGCGCGCGACAATGCCGGCCGGGCCATTGCGCCGTCCGGGCCGGGCGGCGGTGTCGGTCACCCGTGAGCAGAAGAACTCTTTGGCTCATCCCCCTCGGTCTTGCCATCCTGCTGGCGACGGCCATTCTTGCCTTACCCGGATTCGTCGCCTCCAGCACGCATCGCGGGACGATCGAGGCGCTTGCCTCCTCGCTCACCGGCCGCCAGGTGCGGATCAACGGCAAGCTGTCGCTCGCTTTGCTGCCGGCGCCGCAACTCGTCGCCGACCGCGTCACCATCACCGGCCCTGACGAGGAGACGATCCGGGCGCGCACCCTGACTCTGGACATTTCCCTGCCGTCCTTGCTGCGCGGCCAGCTGCACGCCACCAACCTCACGCTGATCTCCCCGCAGATCGACTTGCCCTGGCCATTGCACGGCGGCAGCGCCGCCGTCACCCCGCCCCCCTGGCTCGCGGCCTTGCATGCGCAGATCCAAAACGGCGCCATCACGCTTGGCCAGGTGCATCTCGACGATGTGAACGCCTCGATCGTCACCGGCGCCGAAAGCGCCATCACCGTCTCCGGCACCGGCATGACGCAAGGCAGGTCGCTGTCCCTCACCTTCACGCTCGCCGGCACCGGCGTCACGGGCATCGCGCCGCTGCGGGTCGACGCGAGCAGCGGCGACGTCACCGCGCAATTCCTCGGCGCCGTGAACAGCGCCAGCGAAGTCACCGGCCAGCTCGGCCTCAACACCCCGCATGTGATGGTCAATGCCGAGCTTGACGCCAACGCCAACGCGCTCACCGCCACCACGCTGCAGATCGAGGCCGGCGCCGCGCGGCTCACGGGCACCGCGCAATTGCAGTTCCTCCGCCCAACCCCGCAACTCACCGCCACGCTGACCGGCCAGAATCTCAATGCCTCGGTCCTGACCACCGTGCCGGCGCTCTGGCCCGGCACGCGGCTCAAGGTCGCATTGAACGCCACCGAGGTGACCGCTTTCGGCCAGCATTTTCCGACCTTCCAGGCCACTCTTGTAACGAAGGCCGGCTCGGTTTCGGCGCGCGGGGTGCAAGCCAGCCTGGCGAGCGGCAGCCTGCTCACGGGCGATGTGACGATCGCGGCGAACGGCGCGCTCAGCGGCGACGCGAGGTTGGAAATTCCCTCCGTGCCCGATTTGCTAAGCAGCTACGGCGTCCCGGCGCCGGACGGCTGGACCAGCGCCGTGCTGAACACCGCCCTGTCCGGCTCGCTGGACAGGCTGGTGCTGCAGCATCTCAACGGAGAGATCAGCGGCGACCACGTGACCGGGGACCTGGTCATCCGCGGTCATCATGCGGACGGCGCGCTGGCGTTCGACCGGCTGGACCTGACGCCACTGCTCACCTGGTTCAACCGCCGTCCCAATGCAGCCTTCTCCGCGGCGGCACAGATCACCGCCGCCAAGGCAACGCTGGGACCGGTGCCGCTGACCGACCTGCTGCTGGACGGCACGCTCGGTGATGGGCTGAACCTCCGGCGGGTCTCGGCCCGGCTTTTCAACGGCCTGGTCGCCGGCAGCCTGGCGCTCGACGCCAAAGGCCAGGTCACCAGCGCCCATGGCTTTGTCTCGCTGCCCTCCGCCGCCCCGCTCACGATGCTTTTGCCGTCCTCCTGGCATCCGCCCCTGGCTCTGCTGCAGCCCCCGCTCAACCTCGCTTTAACCGCCGACGGGCCACCCGGCGCGCTCGCCACCAGCGCCGTGGGCACCCTTGGCGATTTCGCGTTCACCGCGGCGCCGACCGTCGATCTCAATGCCGGCACCGCCAGCGGTGCGGTCACGCTGCGCCACCCCGACGCCATCGCCGCGGCGGCCCTGCTTCACCTCCCGCACGGCCTCGCCTGGCCGGGCGCCGGCTCGCTCTCGCTCCGCGCGGGCATGCTGATCTCGCCGCAGCAATTCGGCCTGCCGGATTTCGACCTGTCCTTCGGCGACCTGACCGCCAACGGCCATGTGGTCAGCGACAAGGGCATCGTCGCCGGCGATATCGAGGCCGACACGCTGGCCCTGCCACCGCTCAGCCTACTCATGACGCTGCCCTGGTCCGGCATCGCCCAGGCGCCCGGCACGCTGAAATTCACCGCCAACCGCGTGCTCTATAACGGCCAGCCGGCCCTGGGCGCGGCCGACGGCACCATCACCGTGGGCGCGAACAGCCTGGCGGGAACATTGACGCGCGCCGCCATTGCCGGCGGCAACCTGGCCGGCAGTTTCGCCGCCAGCCTCTCGGCCAGCGCCCCGCCGTCCCTGGCACTGAAATTCGCCGGCACCAAGCTCGACGCCAGCCAGCTCCACCTGCCGATCACCTTTCCCTTCACGCTGCCTGACGGCATCGTGACCGCCACGGCCGATCTCACCGCCAGCGGCTACGCGCCGAACAGCTGGAAGGCGACCCTATCCGGGACGGCGACGCTGACCGCCGCGAATGGCCACATCACCGGCTTCGACCTGCCGGCGCTCGTCACGGCGCTGCACAGTCCCGGCCACCCGCATCTGCGCGCTTCCATCACCTCCGGCGCCAGCGCCTTCGACACTCTGGCGTTATCGGCCAATTTCGCCAACGGTGAGGGCAGCGTGACCGCCGCCCGGCTCACGACATCTTCCGGCACCGCGACCATGGAGGGCACCACCGACATGGTCGATCATGATGTGGCGCTGCGGCTCAGCCTGCAACCCGACGTCACCCCACCGCTGACGATCGACAACACGATCCTCGGCAGTTGGCGCGAAGCCAAGCAATATCCGCATTTGCGCGCCATTCGGGGCTGGCAGCCGGCCAAGTGAAGGAAGGGAAGAAAGCAGCCGCTTTTTGAAAAAAGCGGCGCAAAAACTTCTGGTTACGCTGGGCCGGAGGCGGCGAAACCAGCACGGCCCAAAGTAAATAAAGTTTTTTGGTACTTTTTGTTCACAAAAAATACCGCTTCCTTTCCTCATTAAAAACGCCGCATCCGGCAGCCGGATGCGGCGTTAAAAACCCTGGCGTCAGAACGGCTTAACGCTCGGTGTCGTCATTTTCCGGCTGCACGTCGATATCGGCGTCGATCACGTCGGCATCGTCGTCGAGATCATCGGCATCCTCCAGGATGTCCTCATCCGTCTCGTCGTCATCCACCTCGACATCCACGTCGTCGGGATCCACGGGGGCCGGCTTCACAACCTTCTTGACCTCTTCCGGCTGCGGGGCCGCGCGCTTCAGGCGCGGCTGTTCGGCCGGCTGTTCAGTGGCGCATTTCGGGCAGACCGCCGGGTCTTTCCCGAGGTCGAAAAACCGCGCCCCACACGATACGCAGGTACGTTTTTCGCCAAGTTCCGGTTTGGCCATAAAAACCTCTTTTCTTCACGCCATTTCAATGAGAGCGGCGCGATGCCACGCCCCGCGCCGCATGTCAAACCAAACCTGATGTGCCGACGCAACCCACGTTTTTCCGGGGGATTTTCAAGCCGGTCCGGCCGCCCGCATATCGCTCCCAAATCTCTCCCGGGAAGGCATGGGCGATGGCGCCGCGGCACAAAAATCGGCAGAAGCGGCGGCGGCACCGTTTCCGTTCCCGCAAAAAACGCGCTAAGCGCCGCTCATGGAATCGCAACCTGCCAAGCCGCTTACCGCCGGCCGTTCTACCGCACCACTCTCCGGCGAGATTGCCGTCCCCGGGGACAAATCCATCAGCCACCGTGCGCTTATGTTCGGCGCGCTCGCGGTCGGCCAGACCCGCATCACCGGCCTGCTGCAAGGCGAGGACGTGCTGCGCACCGCCGCCGCCATGCGCGCTTTGGGCGCGGAGATCCGCAAGGACGGGGAAAGCTGGATCGTCGCCGGGCGCGGCATCGGCGCGCTCACCGCGCCAGACGATGTGCTGGACATGGGCAATTCCGGCACCGCCGCGCGGCTGCTCGCCGGCATCCTCGCCACCCACGATTTCTATTCCGTCATGACCGGCGACGCCTCGTTGCGCACCCGGCCCATGAAGCGCGTGATCGAGCCCCTGAAAATGTCCGGGGCGACCTTCACCGCCCGCGCCGGCGACCGCCTGCCGCTCACCATCCAGGGCGCGCGCGACGCGCTGCCGATCAGCTACCGGCTGCCGGTCGCCTCCGCGCAGGTGAAATCCGCCGTGCTGCTCGCCGGGCTCAATGCCCGCGGCATCACCGAGGTGGAGGAGCCGGAGCCGACCCGCGACCATTCGGAGAACATGCTCCGCCATTTCGGCGCCGAACTCACCGTGAGCCAACAAGGAAAGGGCCGGGTGATTCGCCTCACCGGTCAGCCGGAGCTGCGCGGCGCCGACGTGGCGGTGCCGGGCGACCCGTCCTCGGCCGCCTTCCCGCTGGTCGCCGGGCTGCTGGTTCCGGGCTCGCGCCTGACCATTCGCAATGTCGGGCTCAACCCGCTGCGCACCGGCCTGTTCGACACGCTGCGCGAAATGGGTGCCGACCTCACCATCCGCAACGCCCGCACCCAGGGCGGCGAGCTGCTGGGCGACGTGATCGTGGAGCACACCGCGCTGAACGCCGTGGACGTGCCGCCCGAGCGCGCGCCGAGCATGATCGATGAATATCTCATTCTCGCCGTCGCCTGCGCCACGGCGCGCGGCACCTCGCGCCTGCGCGGCCTGGCCGAGCTGCGCGTGAAGGAAAGCGACCGCCTGGCCGCCACCGCCGCCATGCTGCGCGCCGGCGGCGTGCGCGTGGAGATCGAGGGCGACGACCTGATCGTGCACGGGGCCGCGCGCATTCCCGGCGGCGGCCTGGTGCAGACGCACATGGACCATCGCCTGGCGATGAGCGCCCTGGTGTTCGGCCAGATCACCGAAGCGGAAATGCGCGTCGACGACGCCACGTTCATCGATACCTCCTTCCCCGGTTTCGTGACGCTGATGCACCAGCTCGGCGCCCGCATCACCGCCTCATGATTATCGCCATCGACGGACCCGCCGCAGCGGGCAAAGGCACCCTGGCGCGGCGCATCGCCGCCGCGTTGAGCCTTCCTTACCTCGATACCGGGCTGCTCTACCGCGCCGTCGGCCGCCGCGTGCTCGATGAAGGCGCCGATCCGGCCGACCCCGGGGCCGCCACCCAGGCCGCCAAAAGCCTGACCCGTGCCGACCTCGACCGCACCGACCTGCGCGGCGGCGCCGCCGACAAGGCCGCCAGCCAGGTCGCCTCCATCCCGGGCGTGCGCACCGCCCTGCTGGAATTCCAGCGCCATTTCGGCACCGCCAACGGCGCGGTGCTGGACGGGCGCGACATCGGCACCATCATCTTCCCCAATGCCGACGCGAAACTCTTCGTGACCGCAAGCCTGCAGGCCCGCGCCCAGCGCCGCCACGCCGAACTTCTCGGCCGCGGCAATGATGTGACCTTGGAGGCCGTGCAGGCCGACCTCGCCGCCCGCGACGAGGCCGACGCCAACCGCAAGGCCGCCCCCCTGGTCGCCGCGGCGGATGCCATGCATCTCGACACCACAACGCTGGACGCGGATGCGGCGTTTGCCCGGGCGATGGAATTGATCAAAGGCAAGCTGAAGTAAGTAAATAAGCGCTACTTTTTGTGAACAAAAAGTAGTTTTCTGTCAGTTTGGGCCGCGCTGGTTTCGCCGCCCGTGGCCCAGCACAACAAAAGTTTTTTGCGCCGCTTTTTTCCAAAAAAGCGGCCACTTTCCTCGACCCGACCAAATCGTTTCGAAATCGAATTAAAAGAACAAACAGAGGAAACGCCATGCCCAACGATTATCAGTTGCTGATCAAGCATCTTTTAAAAGCGCCGGTGGCTCGGGCGAGCCGCAGGCAGATCGTCTATCGCGGCGCGTTGCGTTTCACCTACCCTGATTTCGTCGCCCGCGTGCACCGCCTCGCGGGCTCGCTCACTGCCCTCGGCGCGAAACCCGGCATGCGCGTCGCCATCGCCGAGTGGGACAGCCACCGCTATCTCGAAGCGTATTTCGCCGTCCCGATGCTCGGCTGCGTGCTGATGATGGTGAATATCCGCTTGAGCCCCGCGCAGATCGCCTACACGCTCGACCATTCCGACGCGGAAATCCTGCTCATCAACAAGGATTTTCTCCCGGTCTGCCGGACCATGCGCGGCCGGCTCCCGAAACTCAGGCACGTCATCGTCCTGACCGATGATGCGGCGCCGGAGGAGGACGACCAGGGCGAGACATATGCAGGGGATTACGAAACCTTGCTCGCCGCCGCGGCGCCCGCCTGCGATTTTCCGGACTTCGACGAAAACACCATCGCCACCATTTTCTATACCACCGGCACCACCGGCGCCCCCAAGGGCGTGTGTTTTTCGCACCGGCAACTGGTGCTGCACACGCTGACCTTGCTCTCCACCCTCGCCATGAGCGGCTGCAGCGTCTCGCACGAGGATGTGTATATGCCCCTGACGCCGTTATTTCATGTCCATGGCTGGGGATTTCCGTATGCCGCGACGCTGATGGGCATGCAGCAGGTCTATGCCGGCCGCTTCGAGCCGTCTCTGGTGCTGCAACTCATCGCCGCCGAGCGCGTCACCTTCTCGCATTGCGTGCCGACCGTCCTGCAACGGCTGCTCGCCGCGCCTGAGGCGGACAATGTCGATTTCAGCGCCTGGCGCGTGATCGTCGGCGGGGCGGCCATGCCCGCCGCACTCTGCCGCACCGCCTTGGCCCGCGCCATCGATGTGCGGAGCGGCTACGGCATGTCGGAATCCTGCCCGATCATGACCGTCGGCCAGATCACAAGCGACATGCTGGCGGACGACCCAGGCCCCGCGCGGGACGTCGAAATCCGTTGCGCCGCCGGCCAGCCCGGCGCGCTGATCGAGCTTGCTCTCGCCGATGACGACATGAATTTCCTGCCCCATGACGGCAGAAGCGTCGGCGAGGTGGTGGCGCGCGGCCCGTGCCTCGCGGCCTTCTATGTGAAGGACGAGGCGGCCAGCGCCGCGTTATGGCGCGGCGGCTGGATGCATACCGGCGATCTCGGCCGCATCGACGAATTCGGCCTGCTGCATGTGCTCGACCGCAGCAAGGATGTGATCAAGACCGGCGGCGAATGGATTTCCTCGCTCGCCTTGGAAGATGTTATTCTCGGGGATTCCAGGGTCAGCGAATGCGCGGTCATCGCCATTTACGACTATATGTGGGGCGAACGGCCGGCGGCGATCGTGGTGCGCAAGCCGGACGCGTCGCTCACGGAAGACGATGTGAAAAGCCTGATCCGCGCGCGCGTGGAGCTTGGCGAACTCTCCCGCTATGCGATTCCCGACCATGTCTTCTTCGCCGAAACGCTGGAGAAAACCTCCGTCGGCAAGCTGGACAAGAAGAAATTGCGGGTGATCTACGGCGCCGCCGGGCAGGTTTGAAGACAAAAGAAAGCGCTACTTTTTGTGAACAAAAAGTAGCAAAAAAACTTTGTTAACTTGGCCCGTGCCGGTTTCACCGCCACGGGCCAAGTTTCAAAAAAGTTTTTGCGCCGCTTTTTTTAAAAAGCGGCTGCTTACTTGCTTTCTTAGAGATTCGCCTGGCTGATGAACTTGGTCACCAGATACGGCTCCAGCCCCTCGACGCCGCCTTCGGAGCCATAGCCGCTGTCCTTCACGCCGCCGAACGGCGTTTCCGGCAAGGCCAGGCCGTGATGGTTGATCGACACCATGCCGGACTCGATCGCCGAACCCAGCCGCGCCGCGGTCGCGGTGGAACGGGTATAGGCGTAGGCGGCCAGGCCGTAAGGCAGGCGGTTCGCCTCGGCGATCGCCTCGTCCATGGTGCCGAACGGAATCATCAGCGCCAGCGGGCCGAACGGTTCCTCATGCAGCACGCGGGCTTCCGGCGCGATGTCGGTGAGCACGGTCGGCTCGAAGAAATAGCCCTTGTTGCCGATGCGCTTGCCGCCGGTGCGCACGGTGGCGCCCTTCTGCACCGCGTCGGCAACGAAGCCTTCCATCGCCGTCACACGGCGGGCATTGGCGAGCGGCCCCATGGTCGTGCCGGCGTCGAGCCCGCTGCCGACCTTGATCTCCTTGGCGGCCTGCACGAAGCGCTCGACGAACGGCGCATACACATCGCGCTGCACCAGGAAGCGCGTCGGCGAGACGCAGACCTGCCCGGCATTGCGGAACTTGTTGCCGCTGAGAATTTTCACCGCATGGTCGAGGTCCGCGTCATTGCAGACGATCGCCGGGCCATGGCCGCCGAGTTCCATCGTCGCGCGCTTCATATGCGTGCCGGCCAGGGCGGCGAGGTGCTTGCCCACCGCGGTCGAGCCGGTGAAGGAGATTTTCCGCACCACCGGATGCGGGATCAGGTACTCGGAAATTTCCGCCGGCACGCCGTAGACCAGCTGCACCACGCCGGCCGGCAGCCCGGCATCGACGAAAGCGCGGACCAGCTCGGCGCAGCTCGCCGGCGTCTCTTCGGGCCCCTTGAGGATGAAGGCGCAGCCCGCCGCAAGTGCTGCGGAAATTTTCCGCACGGCCTGGCTGATCGGGAAGTTCCAGGGCGTGAAGCCGGCGACCACGCCAACCGGCTCGCGCACCACCATCTGGTAGATCCCCTCGCCGCGCGCCGGAATCAGACGGCCATAGGCGCGGCGCCCTTCTTCGGCGAACCACTCCATCACATCGGCCGCACCCGCGATCTCAATGCGCGCTTCCGCCAGCGGCTTGCCCTGCTCGGTGGTCATGATGGTGGCGATGTTTTCGGCCCGCTCGCGCAGCAGCGAAGCGGCCTTGCGCATCAGCTTCGAGCGTTCGAACGGCGATACGTGGCGCCAGGTCTCAAAACCTTTTTGCGCGGCGGCCAGCGCCTCATCGAGATCCGCCTGTCCGGCATGGGCGATCTTGCCGATCACGTCCTCGGTGGCGGGATTGATCACGTCCAGCGTGCGGCCATCCTTGGCGGCGCGCCATTTGCCGCCGACATGCAACATGACATCCTGATACAATGCTAACGCTCCTGTCCTGATGAGTTGGTAACTTGCGCGCGGCGCACATAGTTGCAAGCCCCTTTACGACCTGCCAGCTCGAACCCGCCAACGCTTCAGCGATCTGAGCCTTCATCGCAACGATAAAGGTTCCGATCGCAAGCTGTTCTATGCGCCTTCCCGCAATTCTCCGGACCCTGCCCAGCGAAATGTCGATGGCTCCAGACCGATAAATTAGAAGACGCCTCAGACATTAAGTCGAACCATCGAATGGCTCGACTTAAGCCATCGCGCTCTAAGCGGCGGTCACCACCTTACGCAACGTCTGCACCATTTCCGCGATCTGGTCTTCGGTGGAAACGTAAGGCGGCGCCAGCACCAGCGTGTCGCCGGCGACGCGCAGCACCAGCCCGGCTTCGAACGCCTTGCACATCAGGCGGAAACCCCGCGCGCCCGGTTGCCCCTCGGGTTCCAGGTCGATCGCCCCGAGCAGGCCGAAGCCGCGTGTGTCGGTTACGTAGGGCAGGTCGCGGAAGGCGGCGATCTGCGCCAGAAAGGCCGGCGCCAGCTCCCGGACGCGGGCGAACGTATCTTCTTCGCGGTAGATCTTGAGCGTCGCAAGGGCGGCGGCGCAGGCCGCCGGATGCGCGGAATAGGTGTAGCCGTGGAACATCTCCACCGTGTTGGCCGGGGCGGCGTCGAGGATGGTCTGCTGGATATCCTCGCGCACCGCGATCGCCGCCATGGGCATGGAGCCGTTGGTCAGCGCCTTCGCCATGGTCATGATGTCGGGCGTCACACCGAACGTATGCGCTGCGAAATTCTGCCCGGTGCGGCCGAAACCGGTGATCACCTCGTCGAAAATCAGCAAAATGCCGTGGCGGGTGCAGATGTCCCGCAGCCGCTGCAGGTAACCTTGGGGCGGCACCAGAATCCCGGTGGAGCCGGCAATCGGCTCGACGATGCACGCGGCGATCGTGTCCGCGCCATGGAGATCGACGAAACGCTGCAGATCATCGGCGAGTTCCGCGCCATAGGTGCCCTCGCCCATCTGGTACTGGTTTTCCGGAATCTTGGTGTGGCGCATATGCGCGACGCCGGGCAGGCCGATGCCAAAAGCCTTACGGTTAGCGACCATGCCGCCGACCGACTGGCCGCCGAAATTCACGCCGTGATAACCGCGCTCGCGACCGATGAAACGCTGCCGTGCCCCCTCGCCGCGCACCCGGTGATATTGCAGCGCCACCTTCATCGCGCTCTCCACCGCCTCGGAGCCGGAACCGGAGAAAAAAATGCGGTTCAAGCCCGGCGGCGTCATCGCCGCAACCTCGGCGGCCAGGCGGAACGCGGCGGGCGTGCCATATTGAAAGGGCGGCGCGTAGTCCAAAATCTCCATCTGGCTGGCCACCGCTTCACGGATTTCCCGGCGGCCATGGCCGAGCGGAATGCAGTACAGGCCCGAGGAGCCATCCAGCAGCCGGTCGCCCTGCGTGTTCCAGTAATAAACGCCCTCCGCCCGGGCGAGAATGCGCGGTGATTCGTGGAATTGCCGGTTGGCGGTGAAGGGCATCCAGTGATTGACGAGCGGGTCGTTGCTCGGGCGGGCCAAGGCACTCATTTTTTTCTCCAGAAGGACAGGAACAGCTTACTATTTTAAACCATGCTGGCGAGAAAAAAATCATCGCCCAAGGCACTCTCCGATATTTTCTAAATCGCCGGCGCCATTTATTACGATTCATCAATATTTCGATGGATTCCCGACGCCAGGATATGACCGACAACAATGTGATAACAGTCATCCGAACTACGACTGAATAAGAGGAGGTCCCCGTATGCCCAAGCGTGGGTTCGGCACCGTCGCGGAGCTGACCGCCATGATCCGGGCGGGGCGCATCCTGCTGCTGGCCGGCGCCGAAAGCCTGCTCACGCGGCTGCCTGCCGGGCACTGGATCGGCGGCACCGCGACGGCGTTTCTCACCGATGCCGGCGGCACCACCGATCGCAGCCGGATCTTCTATTCCGACCTCACGGATCATGCACAGGCCGCGAACATCCAGCTCCTGAAGGCGCGCCAGCTTCCCGGCCTCGCCCGGCGCTATCCCAAAAACGGGTTCTCGGTGCTGATCCTGCCCGGCCTGAGCGACCTGCTGCTCCACTTTGCCCGCGACGGCACAGACTACCCAGGGTTGTTCAATAGTCCCCTGATCGGCTGGATCAGCGCCGCGGACCTGACCGAAACCGAACCGGCCCGTGCGAAAATCTTCGCCGGCAACGGGCAGCCTCATGCGGAAGGCGGCGCGCTCATGCATGTATCCCTGCCGCTCGGACAGGCCGCGCAGATCGACGTGGTCAATTTGTTCTCCATCGGCAAAGGCGCGGCGATCACCTTCGCGGAAGAGGGGCTGAGCGCCACCTCGTGCCTGATCGGCGGAACGCCGCAAAATTTCGCGGCGTACATCGCCGCCCACCGCATCGACACCAACCTGCCGCTGATCGCCGATTCCGACGGCGCGGCGATCAGCGTCTCGATCCGCGCGGTAGACGCGCAAGCGCAGCGTGTCGATTTCTTCTCGCCGGTGTTCAAGAGCCTGGCCTACCGATTTGCCGCGCCGCTCACGAATTTCCCCTCCGTCTTCGATCGCGCGATCGCCGCCATCACGCCCGGAGATGTCGCCTTCGCCTGCACCTGCGTGCTGAACTACCGGCAGGCCCGGCTGGAAGGAAGGCGCACGGGCCCCTTCACCGGCCCCGTCACCTTCGGTGAAATCGCCTATACCGCGCTCAGCCAGACCTTTGCCTGCCTGTCGATCATCCAGGTCGGCGACGACAAGCTGGGGGAGTTTTAGGAAGAAAGAAGCCGCTTTTTGAAAAAAGCGGCGCAAAAACTTTTGTTTATGCTGGGCCGATGGCGATGGAACCAGCACGGCTCCCACCTAAACAAAGGTTTGGAATTTTGTCAGCCAACCGACAGCCTCGGCGCGTTAGTCAGGCCGTTTCTTCACGTCCAAAGGATCCGATCTTGTTGTCCATCCCCCGCCTCTGTCTCGTCGTCCTCTGCGCCGGCTCACTGGTCGGCTGCTCGGGCATGACCCGGACGCAACAGCGCATGCTCTCGGGCGGCGCGATCGGCGCCGCCGGCGGCGCCGCCATCACCGCGCTGGTCGGCGGCCCGGTGCTGCTCGGCGCCGCCCTGGGCGCCGGCGTGGGCGCCGTGGCCGGCGGGGCCACGCACTGAAGTGACAAGAAAGCGCTACTTTTTGTGAACAAAAAGTAGCAAAAAAACTTTATTTACTCTGGGCCATGGGCTGTGTCCGCGACTACGCCTCAGGCCCAGCATAACAAAAGTTTTTGGTGCCGCTTTTTTCAAAAAGCGGCCACTTTCTTCCTTAAAAATAAAAAGTGCCCCTTAAGGGGCCCTTTTTATTAGCCTTCGCGCTCGAGCATGAGCTGCTTGATCTCACCGATGGCCTTGGCCGGATTGAGGCCTTTCGGGCAGGTCTGCGTGCAGTTCATGATGGTATGGCAACGATACAGCTTGAACGGATCTTCCAGAGCATCCAGGCGTTTGCCGGAAGCTTCATCGCGGCTGTCGGCGATCCAGCGATAGGCTTGCAGCAGCACTGCGGGGCCGAGATAGCGGTCGCCGTTCCACCAATAGCTCGGGCAGGAGGTGGAGCAGCAGAAGCACAGGATGCACTCCCACAGCCCGTCGATCTTGGCACGCTCCTCGCGACTTTGCAGGCGCTCGCCGTCCGGCGGCGCCGGGGTTTCGCTCTGCAGCCAGGGCTCCACCGAGCGCAGCTGCGCGTAAGGCTGCGTGAGGTCCGGCACCAGATCCTTCACCACCGGCATATGCGGCAGCGGGTTGATGTTGACCGCGCCCTTCACCTCTTCGATCGGCTTCAGGCAGGCCAGCGTGTTGGTGCCGTCGATGTTCATCGCGCAGGAGCCGCAGATGCCCTCGCGGCAGGAACGGCGGAAGGTCAGCGAGGCGTCGATCTCGTTCTTGATCTTGATGATCGCGTCCAGCACCATCGGGCCGCACGCATCGAGGTCGACCTCGAACGTGTCCATCACCGGGTTCTTCCCGTCATCGGGGTTCCAGCGATAAACCTTGAATTCCTTCACGCGCTTGGCCCCGGCCGGCGCCTTGTGGGTTGTGCCCACGCCCACTTTGGAATTTTTCGGGAGCGTAAATTCTGCCATCGGGAAAGTTCCTTAATACACGCGCTTCTTGGGCGGGAACACGGAGACCTCGTTGGTCAGCGTCTGCATCTTAACCGGGCGATAGCTGAGCTGCACTGCGCCCTTGTCGTCGCAATAGCTGACCGTATGCTTCATCCACTCGGCATCGTCGCGCTCGGGGAAATCGTCATGCGCCTGCGCGCCACGGCTCTCCTTGCGGGCCTCGGCAGACACCATGGTGGTCATGGCGTTGCTCATCAGGTTATCGAGTTCCAGCGCCTCGACGAGATCGGAGTTCCAGATCAGGCTGCGATCCTGCACCGACATGTCGGAGAGCCCCTGCCACAGGCCCTGCATCTTGGTCACGCCTTCGGACAGCGACTTGGAATTGCGGAACACCGCGGCGTGGCTCTGCATGGTGCGCTGCAACTGGTCGCGCAGCTGCGCCACCTTGGTGCCGCCCTTGGCGTGGCGGACGGCATCGAAGCGGGCCAGGCTGGCCTCGCCCGCGTTGGCCGGCAGCGGCGCCTGGGTGGCGCCGGACTTCAGGATCGCTGCGGCACGTTGGCCGGCGGCGCGGCCGAACACCACGAGGTCGAGCAGCGAATTGGTGCCGAGCCGGTTGGCGCCATGCACGGAAACGCAAGCCGCCTCGCCCACCGCCATCAGCCCCGGCACCACCGCATCCGGGTTGGACGCGGTCGGGCGCAGCACTTCGGTATGGAGATTCGTGGGAATGCCGCCCATGTTGTAATGCACGGTCGGCAGCACCGGGATCGCTTCCTTGGTCACATCCACGCCGGCGAACACGCGCGCGGTCTCGGAAATGCCGGGCAGGCGCTCATGCAGAATGTCGGCGCCGAGATGCTCCAGATGGAGCAGGATATGGTCCTTGTTCGGGCCGACGCCGCGGCCTTCATTGATCTCGATCGTCATCGAACGCGAGACCACGTCGCGCGAGGCCAGATCCTTCGCGGTCGGCGCGTAGCGTTCCATGAAGCGCTCGCCTTGGGCGTTGGTAAGATACCCGCCCTCGCCGCGCGCGCCCTCGGTGATCAGGCACCCGGCCGGGAAAATACCGGTCGGGTGGAACTGCACGAATTCCATGTCCTGAACCGGCAGCCCGGCACGCAGCACCATGCCGCCGCCATCGCCCGTGCAGGTGTGCGCGGACGTGCAGGAGAGATAGGCGCGGCCATAACCGCCGGTGGCGAGCACCACCATCTGCGCGCGGAAACGGTGGATGGTGCCGTCTTCCAGGCTCCAGGCCATCACGCCGCGGCACGCGCCGTCATCGTCCATGATCAGGTCGAGCGCGAAATATTCGACGAAGAATTCGACCTCATGCTTGAGGCTCTGCTGGTAGAGCGTGTGCAGGATCGCATGACCGGTGCGGTCGGCGGCGGCGCAGGCGCGCATCGCCGGCTCCTTGCCGTAATCCTTCATATGCCCGCCGAACGGGCGCTGATAAATGCGGCCATCCTCGGTGCGCGAGAACGGCACGCCGAAATGCTCCAGCTCGTAAATCGCCGGCACCGCCTCACGGCACATATATTCGATGGCGTCCTGGTCACCCAGCCAATCCGACCCTTTCACGGTGTCGTACATGTGCCAGCGCCAATCATCGTCACCCATGTTGCCGAGCGAGGCGCCGATGCCGCCCTGGGCCGCCACGGTATGGCTGCGGGTCGGGAACACTTTGGTGATGCAGGCGGTCTTCAGCCCCGCCGCCCCCATGCCCAGCGTCGCACGCAGGCCGGAACCGCCGGCGCCCACCACCACCACGTCATAGGTGTGGTCGATGACCTTGTAGCCGCCAATCGATGTTTTTGGGATCGCATTCATGGGCGAAAAATCCGTTCTGCTTAAAAGGCGAGTTTGAGAACCGAGACGGCGCTGGCCAGCGCCAGCAGCACGATGACCGCGTTCACCACGAGCAGCGTGCCGCGCCGCTTCGCCTCGTCATGGACATAGTCTTCGATGACCACCTGCAGGCCGAGCGCCAGATGATAGAACAACGCGGCGATCAGGCAGAGATACAGCACGGTGTTCCAGGGTTCGGCCATGAAGGCCGCCATCTCGGCGCGCGAGGCGCCGGCGAGCATCAGCACGGAGAGCACGAAATAAAGCGAGAGCGGCAACAGCGCCATCGCCGTGACGCGCTGGACCCACCAATGATGGAGCCCGGATTTCGCCGAACCGAGGCCACGCGCACGGCTGAGCTGGCTGCGCATGATCCGGATCGAAGGAGCGTCGTGTTTATCCATGTTCATTCACCACACCAGGAACGCGATGATCCAAAACGCGACGGTGAGCACCGCCGTCGCCACGAACACATACCGGCCGGTGCGGTGCATGTCCGGCAGCTCGAAGCCGCGCCCGGCATCCCACAGCAAATGGCGGATGCCGTTGCAAAAATGATAGAACAGCGCAACGGTGAAGCCGAACAGGATGAGAATGCCGAGCCAGGTCGCGAACAGCGACTGAATGACGGAAAACGCTCCGTCGCTGGTGGCGGCGCACACCAGCCAGGCCGCGAGCAGCAGCGTGCCGATGCCCAACACGACGCCCGTGCCGCGATGAAGAATCGATGTCACCGAGGAGAGTTGCGGCTTATACACCTGCAAATGCGGCGACAGAGGGCGGCGAACCAGTTTCCCCTCTGAATTGCGCCCCACCATCAGGGCTTCGCGGACATCCGACATAGCAAACCTTTCTAAGAGGTCGTTACTAAAAATTATGCTGCAGTTGCTTAGTCTTCGGGTCCGGCATGGTCAACGCCGCCAGCCGCCCCATGCGCGGAGTTCTGCAATGCATGCGATGAATGTATAGGGATTAGCTATAACCATCTTCCATCGCCGGTTCCAGGCGCATCAGCGCGACCTCGCGGCGCGCCGAATCCTCCAGCTCCAGGCTGGTCGGCACCTCGTAGCGCGCCAGCCTCGTGCCTTCGGAAGGGGCGTATTTCCGCCCCGGATCCGCCACCAGCACCGTGGCCTGCGCGGCGCAGCGCCGCAGCCAGGGCATGATATGCCGGGTCATCGGCGCCTCGTAGCAGACATCGCCGCACAGGATCACGTCCCAGCGGCACGGCGATCCCACGACATCGTCCAGCAGCACCGTGACATTACAATGATTTTCGGCCGCGTTGAGGGCGATCGCCGCGGCCGCGAACGGGTCGATTTCCGCGGCCTCCACCAAAGCCGCCCCGGCCCGGGCGCAGGCAATGCCGGCCAGGCCGCTGCCGGCCGCGAAATCGAGCACTTTTTTTCCCGCCACCAGCCCTGGATGCAAGGCGACATGATACGCCAGCGCCTCCGAACCCGGCCAGGCAAAGGCCCAGAAGGGTGGCGGCATGTCATGCGCCTGCAGGAACGCCTCGCTCGCCAGCCAGAGCGGCGTGATCTCGGTGGCGAGATGCAGTTTGATATCGGGAACCAGCCGTGCGGCAGACAGCGCGGTGTGCCGCCGCACGAACCCCCGGTGGTCTGTGTGCAACGCCGCTTTTCAGCCCGTGATGTCGTTAGGCTCGGAGGCGATGTCGGTCTTTTCCACCTCGAGCCGTGCCACGCGCGCCTCCAAGGCTTCCACTTGCGCCTTGGCGCGCCGCGCCACTTCGGACATCGCCTCGAACTCCTCGCGCTTCACGAGGTCGAGGCGGCGCACCGCCTCGTCGACCCGCGCGCGCACCATCGACGCCATCTCCTCGCGCAGGCCGGTCAAAGCCGACAGCGCCCCGCCGGCGACTCCGGCGAGGTCATCGAAAAATTTCGGACGTTCATTCATGGTCCCAGGGCCTTCTCTGAAATCTAGGACGCTTTATAAGCGCCCCCATGATATTGGTCACGGGTGGCGCCGGCTTCATCGGCTCTAATCTCCATGCGGCGCTGCAGGCCGACGGGCATGACACGATCATCGCCGACTGGCTCGGCAATGATGGCAAATGGCGCAATCTGCGCCACCACCCGCCCGGCCGCGTGATCGCCCCGGAAGCCTTGGACGATTTTCTTGAGGCCGCGCCGGCGCTGGACGCCGTGGTGCATCTCGGCGCGATTTCCGAGACCACCGCCACAGACGGCGACCTCGTCTGGCGCAGCAACGTCGCCTTGAGCCAGACGCTCTGGTCCTGGTGCGCGAAACACGGGGTGCGCTTCATCTACGCCTCTTCCGCGGCGACCTATGGCGACGGCGCGGCCGGCTTTAACGACGATTCGTCCCTGCCCTCCTTACGCAAATTGCAGCCCCTCAACCTCTATGGCTGGAGCAAGCATGCGTTCGATCTGTGGGTCGCGCGCCAGATGGAAACCGGCGCGCCCGCCCCGCCGGCCTGGGCGGGCGTCAAATTTTTCAACGTCTACGGGCCCAACGAATACCATAAGGGCAAGATGATCTCGGTCGTGAAGGTCAAGCACGATGAGCTGCGCGCCGGCGGCCCCATCAAGCTGTTCCGCTCGGACCGGCCAGGCCTGGCCGACGGCGCCCAGGCGCGGGATTTCATCTATATCGACGATGTGGTGGCGGCGCTGCGCTTCATGCTCACGGCGCCCGCTCTGGCCGGGCTGTACAATCTCGGCACCGGGCTCGCCCGCACCTATTATGAGCTGGGCGCGGCGGTCTGCGCCGCCAACGGCCAGCCAGCGAACATCGAATTCATCGACATGCCGGCGGCCCTGCGCGGCCAATACCAGTCCTTCACCCAGGCGCCGATGGCGCGGCTACGCCAGGCTGGCTTCAATCATTCTTTTAAGACTTTAGAGCAAGGCATTGATACCTATATCAGATCCTATCTGACTCAGGCGGACCCCTATCGATGAACCCCATCCTGCTGCCGGCCTTTCAGCGCGCCATCCATATCGGCCCGCTGACCATCCATTTTTACGCCCTCGCCTATATCGCCGGGCTGCTGATCGGCTGGCGCCTGGTGCGCTACCTGGTCCGCCGCCCGCCCGTCGCGGCCAGCGGCGAGCAGGTGGACGATTTCCTCACCTGGGCGACGCTCGGCATCATTCTCGGCGGGCGGCTCGGCTATGTGCTGTTCTACCAGCCGGGCTTTTATTTCACCCATCCCAAGGAGATCGTCGCCGTCTGGGATGGCGGCATGAGCTTCCATGGCGGGTTTCTGGGCGTCACCACCGCGATCATCTGGTTCTGCGTCAAGCACCGGATCAACATCCTGGCCTTCGCCGACCGCATCGCCGTGGCGGTGCCGATCGGCCTGTTCCTAGGCCGCTGCGCCAATTTCATCAATGGCGAGCTCTGGGGCCGCCCTGCCCCCGCCTGGTTCCCGCTCGCCATGGTCTATCCCGATGCCGGGCCGCTGCCGCGCTACCCGTCCGAGCTGATCGAGGCCTGCCTCGAAGGCGTGGCGTTGTTCATCGTCATGCTGCTGGCTTCACGTTCCGAGAAGCTGCGCCGCCGGGCCGGCACGCTCGCCGGCATATTCGTCACCGGCTACGGCATTGCCCGCATCATCGGCGAATGCTTCCGCGAACCCGACCCGTTTCTGGGCTTTTTGCCTTTCAACACCACGATGGGGCAGTTGCTCTCCATCCCCATGGTGCTGGCGGGGCTCGGCATCATCTGGTTCGCCGGCACCCGCGCGCGCGTAACAACATGAGACGAAAGCAAGGCAAGGGCTTCTTTTTGTGAACAAAAAGAAGCAAAAAAACTTTGTTAACTTTGGGCCGTGCTGGTTTCACCGCCCCCGGCCCAGCATAACAAAAATTTTTGCGCCGCTTTTTTTAAAAAGCGGCCACTTGCTTGCTTAACTGATGGAACGTTTCGATCATTTCATGGCCCGAGCCAACGCCGCCTATTACGCGGCGCAGGACCCGTTCAAGAATTTCACCACGGCGCCGGAGCTGACCCAGGTTTTCGGCGAAATTCTCGGCGCCTGGGCCAAGACCGTGTGGCAGATGATGGGCGCGCCGGAGAACGTCATTCTGGCCGAGGCCGGGCCCGGGCGCGGCACGCTGATGGCAGACGCGCTGCGCCTGTGGCCGCGCGCGCAGGTGCATCTGCTCGAAACCTCGCCCCGTTTGCGCGCCGAACAGGCGGCACGGGTGCCCAATGCGGTCTGGCATGAGTCGCTCGATACGCTCCCGGACGGTCCGCTGATCCTGCTCGCCAATGAATTTTTGGACGCGCTGCCGGTGCGGCAGTTCGTTCGCCGCGAGACCGGCTGGCACGAGCTTTATGTCGAGGACGGCGCCTATACGGAGTTGCCGGCGGACATTGGGCTTCCCGACGACCCGGTCGGCAGTGTCCGGGAAATCAACGAGGCTGCCGTGGAATTCTGCCGCAAGCTGGCGGCGCGCGGCGCCGTGGCTTTGTTCTTCGATTACGGCCCGATGCAGAGCGCGCCCGGCAGTTCGGTGCAGGCGATCCGCGACGGCGCCTATGCCGATCCGCTGCAATGCCCGGGGCAGGCCGACCTGACCGCCCATGTCGATTTCGCCGCCATCGCCGCATGCGTGGAAAATGTGCAGGGGCCGGTGAAGCAGAACGCCTTTCTCACCGGGCTCGGCCTGTTCCAGCGCAGCGATTTTCTCGCCCGCAAATATCCCGGCAAGGCGCGGGACTTCGCGCTGGCGGCGGAGCGCCTCACCGCGCCGGAGGCGATGGGCAGCCTGTTCAAAGCCATGGCGTTATGCCCTAAACATTTGCCCAGACTGCCGGGATTCGAAATTTGAAGTATTTTCGTGGCGAACTCTCCACCCCGCATGGTTTTTTCACCCGTCAGGGCGGGGTCTCCACGGGGCCTTATGCCAGCCTGAATTGCAGCCTTTCCGGTGCCGACGACCCGGCCAATGTGCGGCGCAACCGGGCGCTGGTGGCGGCGCAATTCAACACCCAACCGGAGCACCTGCTGGGGCTGCGCCAGGTGCATGGCGCCGCGGTCGCGACCGTCACCGCCCCCTGGGCGGTCGGCGACGGCCCGGCGGCGGATGCGATGGTCACCGCCCTACCCGGTCTCGCGCTCGGCATTATCACCGCCGACTGCGCCCCGGTGCTGTTCGCGGATGAGGCAAGTGGCATCGTCGGCGCGGCGCATGCCGGCTGGCGCGGCGCGCTGGGCGGCGTGCTCGAGGCCACGGCCGATGCCATGCGGGCCCTGGGCGCGCAAACCATCCGCGCGGTGGTCGGCCCCTGCATCCAGCAATCCAGCTACGAGGTCTCCGCCGATCTGCGCGACCCGGTGCTGGCCCGCGACCCGGCCGATGCGCGCTTTTTCGCCCCCGGCCGCCCGGAGCGCTGGCAGTTCGATCTTCCCGCCTATTGCGCCGCCCGCTTGGCTGCAAACGGCGTCATCCCTGAAATTTTATCCATGGACACCTGCGCCGAGGAACAAAATTTCTTTTCCCATCGCCGCCGCACCTTGCGCGGCGAGGGGGCGATCGGCCATCAGATCTCGGTCATATGCATATAAAAAACCTGACCCTGGGCCTGGCCTTCCTGCTGGCCGGCTGCGGCACCCTGCCGCAGCCATTTTATGGAAACCCCGGCCCCACGGGGGCGATGCTGTCGATCCCCCCCGCCCCGGTGCTGATGGTCCCGACGCCGAGAGCGGCGTTGCTCGGCAATGACGAGGCGAAGCTCTATGCCCAGGACCTGGCGGCCCAACTCGTGGCCGCGAATGTGCCGAGCATCTTCGGCCCGGCCACCAAGAGCGACTGGCAGCTGGTCGCCACCGCCAAGCTGGCGGGCAACGATGTCACCCCCGCCTACACGGTGCTGGGGCCGAACGGCAAAAACTACGGCCAGCTTCAAGGCACGCCGGTTCCTGCCGCCGCCTGGGCCGATGGCAGCGCCGGTACGCTGCAAGAAGCCGCGGCGGCCGACGCCAAGAAGCTGGCAAAATTGCTCGCCGGCATCAATGCGCGCGTGCAGCAGGGCAACCCGCTCTCGCTGGAAAACCGCTCGCCGCGAATCTTCATCGGCACCGTCTCCGGTGCGCCCGGCGACGGCGACACCGCCCTGCCGCTCGACCTCAGCCGCGACCTGCCCAGCCCCAACCTGCAACTCGTCACCAATGCCAAGCAGGCGGATTTTTCCGTGACCGGCACGATCAAGGCGACGCCGAGCGGGCCGGGCCAGGTAACCGTGGAACTGGATTGGAGCGTGCTGGACGCCAACCATCGCAAGATCGGCCAGGTGACGCAGCTGCACGTCCTCGCCGCCAGCGATATCTCACCCTATTGGGGCGATGTCGCCGCCGCCGCCGCCTCCGAGGCCGCCGGCGGTATCCAGCAGGTGGTGGTCAATGCCAGGCTGAAGAAGCCGAGTTAAGGAAGAAAGCAGCCGCTTTTTGAAAAAAGCGGCGCAAAAACTTTTGTTTACACTGGGCCGATGGCGGTGAAACCAGCACGGCCCAAAGTGACAAAAAACTACTTTTTGTTCACAAAAAGCAGCGCTTTCTTTCGCTTGCCTTCAAAGGCTCGCCATCACCCGATTTCGCCCCTGGCGCTTGGACTCATAGAGCATCTCATCGGCACGCTCGATCAGCATTTTGGGCGTGATGGGGTGCAGCTGCGGATGCGCGGTCACGACGCCGACGCTGACCGTGACGAAGCCGTATGTTTCGTTGCCGGCATGGGGCAGGCGCAAATCCTGCACTGCCTGGCGCAGCTCCTCGGCCTGCAGCCAGGCGGCATTTTCCGTGGTGGAGACCAGCAGCACCGCCAGTTCCTCACCGCCATAGCGCGCCGCCACGTCGCCCGGCCTGCGGCCGAAACTCTTCACCACTTCCGACACCACGCACAGGCAATCGTCGCCGGCCCGATGGCCGTATTGATCGTTGAAGGACTTGAAATGATCCACATCCAGCAGGACCAGAGAGAGCGGTGCGCAATTGCGGTTGGCGCGCCGGCATTCCCGCTCCAGCGCCTCGTCCAGCTGGCGGCGATTGGCGAGACCGGTCAACGGATCGGTGCGCGCGAGCTCCGCCATCTGCTCCCGGCTCCGCGCGAGCTGCAGCGCCGCACGGTCACGCTCCGCCAGAATCGCCGACAGCGGCAGAACCAGCATCGCCGCCACGCTGACGAAAAACTGCACCATCAGGATGTTTGTGCCTTCCGACGCTGATGCGTCGAGGATCGCCTGGCTGGTGCCGTGCAGCGTGAAGCCGACCGCGATGACGGTGGTGCAGAACAGCGCCGCGGCGCCACCGGGAAGGCCGAACAGGCACACCATGAACACCAGCGGCGGATACACCAGGAACAGCAGATGATAGCGGGACTGTTCGAACGCCAGAATTGTCGTGACCAGAAACAGCACCGTGACGCTGGCTGACAGCAGCAGGCGCGGCTGCTTGGCGAAACGAACGCCGTGCGGACTGTGCAAGGCCAGAACAATAGGCGTAATCGTGATGATGCCCAGCGCATGCGCCAGATACAGCCCGAGAACGAAACCCGCCGTGACGCCATGCCCGAAGAGAAAAAACAATAACGCGGAGCTGGCCAAACTGGACGCCAACGGCGCTAACACCACTGCGATCATGGAAAACCGCGCGAGAATTCCCGGCTGCGACAAATCGTAATTCTCGCCGACGAACCAGCCCAACAAAGCCAGGGTAAGGCCCAGCTCCATAAGATTGCTGGAAGGAAGCGAGACGATGAAATCAACCGGAAGCCCGACGAGGCCGGCAGCAACGATATTGGCGACGAAGCCGCCCGCGAGATAAGCGGGCCAGAGCGAGCGGCGCGAGGTCAGCAAGATCCCCAGCAGAACGCCGTTGGCGGGCCAGATGGCCGGCTGATCGGCAGCTTTCGACAAGAGCGCTCCGAGAATCGCCGTCGCGGCGACAATCACGGCGACGGCGCACCCCGGCTTCCAGGCGGGCAGTGCGCTGCGCAGTCTGGCACGCCTTAACAAATCAGGGCGATGCTTAATCGGTCGGCTCCATCATCACACACAAGCGAGTGCGGCGAGTAAGACGATTTCAAGCCACTGGCCAGAGAGGCCGGCAGATTCCCGCACGTTTGCGTCGCGCGGCACCGTTTTTCTCCAGAGTGTCATATTATTCCTGAAAATTTTCATTCCTGCTTCCCTCGTCTGCAACTTTTCGTAGACGAGTTTGCGGATGGTCTGGTGTGATCCGCATCAAGCAAGCGGCCGCTTTTTGAAAAAAGCGGCGCAAAAACTTTTGCTTATGCCGGGCGGAGGGGCTGAAGGTTCCGGCGGTGCGTAGCACCGTTGGAATAGCCCCGGAGGGCGGTGGCGTTGAAACTAGCACGGCCCAAGGTAATCAAAGTTTTTTTGCTACTTTTTGTTCACAAAAAGTAGTGCTTCCTCTTATTCGCGGACGAGGATCTTGTCGTTAATAAAGGAAGCCAGGGCGCCGGCCTTGAACGCGGCGCGCAGTCGGTCTTCGTGGTAATCCTCGCGCACCCAGTCGAGAAACGGCTTCCGTCCCTCGGCCTCGCGCCGGTACATGTAAAAGAACGCGTCGAGAATGCCGGTCTTCGACTGGCGGATATGGCCATAACGCCACGAAAGCTGTCTCAACGCCTCTTGCGTGGTGCCGCCCTGAATCATCACGAACAAGGCCGAGGCCAGGCCCGCGCGGTCCGCGCCGGACTTGCAATGCGCCAAAGCCGGCCTCCGCATCGAGGCGAGAATTTCCGCCAGGCGCAAAATCCGGTCGCGATGCGGCGCGCCGCGCGATTCCAGCGCCATATCGTAAAAATCCATCCCCAGCCGCCGCGCCGCGTCGCGCGACAGCGCGTCGGACCCGTTCTTCGCCTGGCCGCGCAGATTGATCACCGTGGCGATCCCGACCTTGCGCTTGAACACGGCGAGATTGCCCGGCGTCGGATGGTTGGAGCGGTACAATACCCCCGGCTTCACGGTGGAAAAATTGGTCCAGAGGATGCGCAGCACCGCATGGTCGACGAACAGGGCGTCGATCCAGGCATTGCGCCGCCCGGCTTTGGTCGCGAGATCGCCCTTGTAGATCGTGTCCATCGGCGCCGCTTATAAGCGAGCCGCCGCATCCCCACCAGCCGCCCCGCGCCGCCGGCCGATTTGTGCCCCGGCGCAATTGCGGTTAACCCGCCATCATGCATCAGCCGCTCGCCACGCCGGCCCTTTTTCAGGACCATTCGACCGCCACGCTCATCCGCCGCCTGTGGCGCGACCATGTGCGCCATTATAAGGGCCGCATCATCCTCATCGTGGTGATGACGCTGATCATGTCCGGCACCACGGCGCTCTATCCGGCGCTGATCGACTGGGCCTTCACCATGTTCGCCCGCAAGGACCCGCGGATCCTCTACCAGGTGCCGGTGCTGGTGCTGCTGGTCACCGCGGTCAAGGGCCTGTCGATGTATTTCCAGTCGGTGCTGACGCAGGACATGGTGCTGCTGGTGATCCGCCGGCTGCAGGTCGCGATGTTCAGCCACCTCTCCAACGCCGCGCTGGCGCGCGTCGAGCGCGAGGCGCCGGCGGCTCTGGCCGCGCGCTTCACCACCGACGCCACGGTGATCCGCGAGGCCATGACCCGCGCGGTAAACGCCGTGGCCGACGCCGCGACCGTGGTCGGGCTGGTGGTGACGATGATCACCATCGACTGGAAGCTGAGCCTGATCGCCGCCCTGCTCTATCCGCTCGCCGGCATCCCCGTGCAGAAAATCGGCAAGCGCATGCGCCGCGCCTCGGGCGGCATGCAGGAGCGCATGGGCCAGGCCGCCGCCATGCTGAACGAGAGTTTCGCCCAGGCCCGCACGGTGCGCGCCTATGGGCTGGAGCAGCATGAGCAGGGCCGCGCCAACCGTACTTTCGAACAGCTTTATGCCGCGCTGATCCGCATGACCCGCGTGCGCGCCCGGCTCGACCCGATGCTGGAGGTCCTGGGCGGCGTGGCGGTGGCGCTGGTGATCGGCTTCGAGGGCTGGCGCAACGCCACCGGGGACAGCGGCGTCGGCAATTTCATGGGCTTCATCTCTGCGCTGCTGATCGCCTCGCGCCCCTTGCGCGCGCTCGGCACGATGAACGCCGCCATCCAGGAAGGGCTGGCCGGGCTGGTGCGGGTGTTCACCGTGATCGACGAGCCCGCCGCCATCGCCGATGCCCCGGGCGCAAAGCCGCTCCCCGCCGGCCCGGGCGAGGTGGTGTTCGAACATGTGGCCTTCACCTATCCGGACGGCCGCGACGGGCTGAAGGATTTGAGCTTCACCGCCGCACCCGGCAAGATGCTGGCGCTGGTGGGTAGTTCCGGCGCCGGAAAATCCACCGCGCTGGCGCTGATCCCGCGCCTCTACACGCCGACCGGCGGGCGCATCCTGGTGGATGGCGCGCCGATCACGGATGTCACGCTCGCCAGCCTACGCGGCGCGATCGCCTATGTCGGCCAGGATTCGCTGCTGTTCGAGGACACGATCGAGGCCAATATCCGCCTCGGCCGGCCGGATGCGACACCCGAGGAAGTCATGGCTGCCGCCCAGGCCGCCGCCTGCGGCTTTGCCGAGCAGATGCCGCAAGGGTTCGCCACCAATGTCGGCGTCAACGGCCAGCGCCTCTCTGGCGGCCAGCGCCAGCGCGTCGCCATCGCCCGCGCCATCCTGCGCAACCCGCGCATCCTGCTGCTGGACGAAGCCACCTCGGCGCTGGACACCGAGAGCGAGGCCGCGGTGCAGGCGGCGCTGGCCCGGCTGCGCCAGGGCCGCACCACCATCGTCGTGGCGCACCGCCTCTCCACCGTGCGCGACGCCGATTTGATCGTGGTGATGGCCGACGGCCGGGCCGTGGAACAGGACACGCATGAAGCGCTGCTGGCGCAGGAAGGCGCCTTTGCCCGCCTCGTCCGCGCGCAGGCGCTGAATTAAGGCAAGGGAAAGCAAGCGCTACTTTTTGTGAACAAAAAGTAGCAAAAAAACTTTACTCACTTTAGGCCCGTGCCGGTTTCACCGCCTCAGGCCCAGCGTAAACAAAAGTTTTTGCGCCGCTTTTTTTAAAAAGCGGCTGCTTTCTTTCCTTACTTCCTGGCCTGTGCCGCGAAAATCGCCCGCCGGCCGATATCGCGGCGGCAGAACCCGTCCGCCCATTCGATCTTGTCGACCGCTTCGTAAGCCCGCGTGACCGCCTCCTGCAGGTCCGCGCCGGTGGCGTTCACCGCCAGCACGCGGCCGCCATTGGCGAGGATGCCGCCCTGGTCGGCCATGGTCCCGGCGTGGAACACAGTCACCTCGGGCAGCGCGCCCACCTCTTCGAGCCCGAAGATTTCACCGCCGGTGGCGTAGGCGCCGGGATAGCCCTTGGAGCACATCACTACCGTGGCGGAAGCGGCGTCGCGCCAGCGCAGGTCCACATGCTTGAGCTCGCCCTCGGTGGCGGCCACCAGCGCCGGCAGCAGGTCCGAGCGCAGCAGCGGCAGCAGCGTCTCGCATTCCGGGTCGCCGAACCGCACATTGAACTCGATCAGCTTCGGCCCGTCCTCCTCGACCATGAGGCCCGCGAACAGGAAGCCGCGGAACGGCATGCCGCGCCGGGCCATTTCGCCCAGCGCCGGGCGGATGATGGTGGCCATGGTCGCGTCGATGATGGCCTGGCCGGCCCAGGGCGGCGGCGAAATCGCGCCCATGCCGCCGGTATTCGGCCCGGTATCGCCGTCGCCGACGCGCTTATGGTCGGCGGCGCAGCCGAGATAAAGCGCATCCTCCCCGTCGCAGAGCGCGAAGACGGAAATCTCCTCGCCCACCAGGCATTGCTCGATCACGATCTCCGCCCCGGCGGCGCCATGCACCTTGTCTTCCATGATGGCGGTGACGGCCTCATGCGCCTCGTCCAGCGTGGCGGCGACGACCACGCCCTTGCCCGCCGCCAGACCGTCCGCCTTGATCACGATCGGCGCGCCGATTTCCTCGACATAATCATGTGCTTCGTCGGCCTCCGTGAAAGCCTTCCACGCGGCAGTCGGGATCCCGGCGGCATCGGCGATTTCCTTGGTGAAGCGCTTGCTGCCCTCAAGCTGGGCGGCGGCGGCGCTGGGCCCGCAGCAGGCGATGTTCTGCGCCGCCAGCGCATCGGCCAGCCCGGCCACAAGCGGCGCCTCCGGCCCCGGCACCACCAGATCGACCTTCTGCGCCACCGCGAAATTCACCAGCCCCGCAATATCGTTCGTACGTAGCGGCACGTTGGTGGCAAGCGCCGCGGTGCCCGGATTGCCGGGGGCGACAAATAATTCCGTCAGCAACGGGCTCGCCGAAATCGCCCAGGCCAGAGCATGTTCCCGTCCGCCGGACCCGACAATCAACACCCGCATGTCTCAAACCCCTTTGTCACCTCGCGGCGCTGTATCATAGAGTTGGGGCATGAGCGACCTACTGCCCAACACGCCCGAATTCTCCGTCTCCGAACTGGCCGGCGCGGTCAAAAGAACCCTGGAAGGCGCGTTCGGCCGTGTGCGGGTACGCGGCGAGATCACCGAATTCAAGGCCTACGCGTCCGGCCATCAATATTTCGCCCTCAAGGACGAAGGCGCGAAAATCCGCGCCATCATCTGGAAGGGCGTCGCCCCGCGAGTCGGGCTGAAAGCCGAGAACGGCGTCGAGGTCATCGCCACCGGCCGCATCACCTCCTATCCCGAGCGCTCGGAATATCAGTTGATCGTCGAGCGGTTGGAATATGCCGGGGCCGGCGCGCTGCTCGCGCGCATCGAGGCGCTGAAAGCACGGCTGGCGGCGGAAGGGCTGTTCGCCCCGGAACGGCGCATGCTCCTGCCGATGCTGCCCCGCCTCATCGGCGTCGTCACCTCCGCCCAGGGCGCGGTGCTGCAGGACATCAAGACCACCATCGCGAGGCGCTTCCCGACGCCCATCCTGCTCTGGCCGGTCGCGGTGCAGGGCGAAGGCGCGGCGGAAAAAATCGCCGCCGCCATCGAAGGGTTTTCCGCCTTGCCGGCAAACGGGCCGATCCCCCGGCCGGACGTGCTGATCGTCGCGCGCGGCGGCGGCAGCCTGGAAGACCTGATGGCCTTCAACGACGAGCTCGTGGTGCGCGCCGCCGCCGCCTGCACCATCCCGCTGATCTCCGCGGTTGGGCATGAAACCGACACGACATTGATCGATTTCGTCGCCGACCGCCGCGCCCCCACCCCCACCGCGGCGGCGGAAATGGCGATCCCCGCGCGGCTGGAACTGCTCGCCGATCTCGCGCAGAAAACCGCGCGGCTCACCGGCGCGCTCTCGCGCATCGCCAACACCGCGCGGCTGCGGCTCAACCAGGCCGGGGCCAAGCTGCCGGACCTGCCCGCCATGCTCGGCGCCGCCCGCCAGCGCCTGGACGACCGCGCCGAACGCCTGACCCTGGCCTGGCCCAATTACGTCGCCGCCCAGCACCGCCGCATGGAAGGGCTCGCCAACCGGCTGCGCCACCCGCGCGAAATTCTCGGCCGCCACCGCAACAGCGTGGCACTGCTCGACCAGCGGCTCGCGCACGCTTTGCCCAACCTGCTGCGCGCTTACGGCAAACGGCTGGATTCCGCCGGCTACCGTCTCGCCGCACCGGGCACGGAAATTTCCACCCGCCGCAACCGCCTGGACCTGCTGGCGCAGCGGCTCGACGCCCCCCTGCCCGGCCGCCTGCGCGAAGCCAGGCTGCGGCTGGAGCATGTGTCGGTCCGGCTCGACTCGGTCTCCTATGAAGCGGTGCTGGCACGCGGCTTCGCCCTGGTGACGAACGCCAAGGGCGCGCCTGTGCAAAAAGCCTCCGAAGTCACCCCTAACGCCGCGTTGAATATCAGGTTCGCCGACGGCGAGGTGGCGGTGCGGGCCGCACCCAAAACCGCACAGCTTGATTTGGGATTATAAAAGAAAGAAGGCGCTTTTTGAAAAAAGCGCCGCAAAAACTTTTTTGAAACTGGGCCGGTGGCGGTGAAACCACCACGGCCCAGTTTATAAAAGTTTTTTGCTTCTTTTTTTTAAAAAAGAAGCGCTTTCTTTTTGCTTGCTAACCGCCGTCCGCCTCGAGCCCGGCAGCGGCGATGGCCGCGAAGGCCGCCGCTTCGTCATTGTCGGACGTATCGCCAGAGAGGCCGATCGCGCCGATCACCGCGCCGGCGGATTTGATCAGCACGCCGCCCGGCACCGGGATCAGCGAACCGCCGACTGCCTCGGTGGCGGCGGCGATGAAAAAGGGCTGCTGCTCGGCGCGCTTCATCAGCGCCCGCGTGCCCAGGCCCATGGCCAGCGCGCCATGCGCCTTGCCGATCGCGATTTCCCCGCGCTTCAGGCTGGTGCCGTCCTGCGCGACGAAGGCTTTCAGGGCGCCGCGCGCATCGAGCACGACGATCGCCATCGGCTTGAACTTATGCGCGACCGCATGGGCCAGCGCCGTATCCAGAATTTTCTTAGCCGTTTCCAAATCCAACAAGTCTAATTCTCCAGTTCCGCATCCCAGTAAAGAAAATCCCGCCAGCTTTCATGCAGGTAGTTGGGCGGAAACCCCCGCCCTTTATCCTGCAATTCCCAACTGGTGGGCCGCCTAGGCTCCTGCCGTGGGATCATGTCACATTCCCGCGGCAGCTTGCTGCCCTTGAGCAGATTGCATGGGCTGCAGGCGGTGACAACATTCTCCCAGCTGGTGCGTCCGCCACGGGCGCGCGGGATCACGTGGTCGAAGGTCAGTTCCTGCGCGGACCGGCGGTGATCGCAATATTGGCAGGTGAACGCGTCGCGGAGAAAGACATTGAACCGGGTAAAGGCGGGCATGCGCGCCGAGGGGATGAAGTCCCGCAAGGCGATGACGCTGGGCAGGCGCATGGCGAAGTTCGGCGAGCGGACTTCACGGTCATATTCCGACAGCACCGAAACCCGGTCCAGGAACACCGCTTTCACGGCATCCTGCCAGGTCCAGGTCGACAACGGAAAATAGGACAGCGGACGGAAGTCCGCATTCAAGACAAGGGCGGGAAAATGCATCCCGCCGTCAGGCATTACTCAACCCGTCCCAAAGAAGGACTAGATGCTGGGGTGTGGTCGCCAATCCCAGCCATATATGGTGGTCGGTGCGAGTCATGCTGCGGTTATGGCAAAAGCCCGGCCGCCCCGCAAGACAAACCGGTCAATGTCAAGCGCTTGTCATATAATGTTCGATTCAGCTTCATCCCGGAGCCTGGCGGCAATCTCGTCATTTCGCCGGCCATGGCTATATACCGCCTGACGATCATGAGCATCATTTCGCGCTTTGCGCCCAGCCCGACGGGATTTTTGCATCTCGGACATGCTTTTTCCGCCTGGACCGCCTGGAGTCGCGCCGACCGTTTCTGGCTTCGCCTCGAAGACATCGACACGACCCGCTGCCGCGGCGAATTTTCCGCCGCGATTCTCGAGGATCTGGCGTGGCTCGGTCTCGACTGGGAGCCGGAGGTGCGCGTGCAGTCGGAACATTTTGCGGCGTATGACGCGGCGCTGCGGCGGCTGGCGCAACGCGGCCTGCTTTATCCCTGTTTTTGCTCACGCGCCGAGATTCTCCGCGCCCAGGCGGCGCCGCATGGCGCCGACGCGGTCTATCCCGGCACCTGCCGGCATCTCGGCGACGCTGAGCGCGCCGCGAAAATCGCCGCCGGCGCGCCGTACGCGTTGCGGCTGGACATGGCGGCCGCGCTGCGGCAGGCCGGCCCGGCCCGGCAATTTTTCGACGAAACCCACGGCTGGACGATCGCCGCGCCGGAGCCGTTCGGGGATGTTATCCTGGCGCGGCGCGATGTGCCGACCAGCTATCATCTCTGCGTGGTGCATGACGATGCGCTGCAAGGCGTCACCCATGTCATCCGCGGCGAGGATCTGCGCGCGGCCACGCATGTTCATGTGCTGCTGCAGGCTTTGCTGGATCTGCCGACGCCGGTCTATGCGCATCATCGCCTGCTGACCGACGCGGCGGGCAGGCGCCTGGCCAAGCGCGACCAGGCGGCCACGCTGCGGGCGCTGCGCGAAGAAGGCGCGGACCCGCAAGACATTCGCCGCCAGTTTGAGGAAGGCCGCATCGCATGAACCGCTTCGTTGCCGGAATCGTCTGGCTGCTGCTCCTGCTCGCGCTCGGCGCCCTGGCCGGGTTCGGCTTCGGCACCGCGCTCCTGCACCGCATACCGCCGCACGCCCTTCTCTTGCGCCTGATCGGCGGCGGCGCGGCGATGGGGGCTGACCTGTTTCTGTTCGGCCTGTGCTTCGCCTGGCTGCCCGGCGCCAGGCGGCCGCCTGGCGCCATGCCGGAACTCGGCGTGCTGCAAGGCGTCTGGGCAGTGGTGGGTTACGGCGCGACCATGCTGGCGGCCTCGCTGCTCACCAACATCCTGTTCGCCATCAAGGATGCGGTGCTGATCGTGCACCATGCGCGGCATTTGATCGATTTTACCGGCAGCGCGTATCTGCTGACGGATTTTCTCGCGGTGGAAGCCGCCGTGGCGCTGTTCACGGTCAACTATCTCCATCGCTTCAGCCCGGTGCAACGCCATGACGGCAGCGCCGCCGGCATCGCCTGGCGCCCCGCGCCGGCGCGCGCCTATGCGATGGCGGCGCTGCTCGCACTGGCGATCGTCGCCCTGGTGATCCTCATGTACCATCTGGTGCCGCCCGACATCGCCAAATTGCAGAACCTGCCGATGGCGAAACTATTCTCCGTGACCGGCCCGGCGCTGCTGCTGCCCATCCTCATCGCCACCTTCCTGGCCCCGGTGCTGGAAGAGATCATTTTTCGCGGCATCGCCTTTGCCGGCCTCGCAGCGCGGTTCGGCACCGTCTGGGCTTCGGTCATCTCCGTGGCGGTGTTCATCCTGGTCCACGCGCCGCAAAAAATTTATTACCTGCCGGGTTTCCTCGATGTCGGGTTGGTGGCGCTGGCGGCGGTGCTGCTGCGCCTCCAATACCGCTCGATTCGGCCGGGAATTCTGTTGCACATCTTGTATAATGGCGGCTCGATGGTGGCGGTCGCGCTGTTCCAGTGATCCCGGATCGGCGCTTTTGCCATCCCCTCCCGATCGGGGTAGACTAGACGCCAGTATTCGCGCGGAGAGTTTCGGTATGGGTGGTTTGAGCATCTGGCATTGGCTGATTGTCCTGGTGGTCGTGATGCTGTTGTTCGGCACCGGCAAGGTGAGCAACCTGATGGGTGAATTCGGCAAGGGCATCAAAACCTTCAAGCAGAATGTCGCCTCCGAGGATGATGAGAAAAAGACCAAGGACGCCGCGATGAGCGAGCCCGGTTCGCTGAGCCCGCCCGGCGTGACCGCGCCCGACTCACAGAAAACGACCATCAACCAGGGCTAACCCATGGTTCCTGCGGGGCACGGGGCTGCGCTGGTTGAAATTGGCCGGCGCATGGATGGTCGTGGCTGGGTTCCGGGTTCCGCGGGCAATCTGTCGGCGCGGATCGACGACTCCGCCATCGGCATCACGCGCAGCGGCGTCCATAAGGGCCGGCTGACCGAAGCCGACATCATGGCGGTGGATTATCACGGCGCGGCGTTGAGCCCCGGCCTGAAGCCGAGCGCCGAAACGCTGCTGCATTGCCAGCTCTACCGGCTGTTCCCTCCGGTCGGCGCGGTGCTGCACGGCCATTCTGTCGCCGCCACCGTGCTCTCGATGCTGGGGCCCATCACTTTCTCCAACTATGAGATTTTGAAAGCCTTCGGCTTCGCCACGCATGAGCTGGACGTGACGCTGCCGGTCTATGAGAACGACCAGGACATCGCCCGGCTTGCCGGGTTCATCGAACCTCTGCTCATTCGTGAGCCGCCGATCGGTTACGTCATCGCCGGGCACGGTGTATATGCCTGGGGAACCAGTGTGGAGCACGCCTACTGGCGGCTCGAGGCGCTGGAATTTCTATTAGACTGCGAGCTTGAACGGAGACGCATCAAATGAGCCGTTTGACAGTTTTCGAAGACCATGCCCCGGACGCCCCGGTCATCCTCACCGAGGACGCCGCGCGGATGTCGGCCGAACTCGGCCGTATCGGCGTGCAGTTCGAACGCTGGGAGAGCCCGGTAAGCCTGAGCCCCGATGACGACGCTTCGGTGATTCTCGAGGCCTATCGCCCCTATCTCGACACGCTGATGGGCGCCAAGGGCGCGGGGTCGGCAGACGTGCTCAAGTTGACGCCGGACAATCCCAACGTCCCCGCCCTACGCCAGAAATTCCTTTCCGAGCACGTCCATACCGAAGACGAAATCCGCTTCTTCGTGCATGGCGGCGGGCATTTCGTCATGCATGTCGACGGCAAGGTGTATGACGCCTATTGCGAGGCGGGCGATTTGATTTCGGTGCCCGCCAACACCAAGCATTGGTTCGATGCCGGCGACAAGCCGTTCTTCACCGCGTTGCGCGTGTTCACCGATCAATCCGGCTGGGTCGCGCATTTCACCGGCGACAAGATCTCCGAGCGCTTCCCCGTCGCGTGAGCCTGCCCCCCGCCGCCATCGTCACGGATATCGAAGGCACCACCATGCCGATCGACTTCGTGCATCAAACCCTGTTCCCCTATGCACGGGCGCGGCTCGCGGCGTTTTGCGCCGCGAATCGCGGCCGGCCGGTGCTGGCCGACGTGCCGGAGCCGGCGCTGGACACGCTGCTGGGCTGGATGGACCGGGACGAGAAGATTACCGCGCTGAAGACGATTCAGGGCCTGATCTGGGAAGAGGGCTATCGCGCCGGCACCCTCAAATCCGTGATCTATCCCGACGTGGCGCCGTCGTTGAAGCGCTGGTCGCACGGCGGGCTGCGTCTGTTCGTCTATTCCTCCGGCTCGGTTCCGGCGCAGAAATTACTGTTCGGCCATAGCGACGCGGGCGATTTGACGGCTCTTTTCGCCGGCTTTTTCGACACCGCTGTCGGCCCGAAGCGCGACCCCGCGAGCTATGCGGCGATCTGCCGCGGCGCGGGGCTGGCGCCCGGCGGGATGCTGTTCCTCTCCGATGTCGCGGCGGAACTGGACGCGGCGCGCGCGGCGGGATTGCGCACCTGCCAGCTGGTCCGCCCGCAGGACGGCACCAGGCCGAGCCCCGACCACGATACCGCCGCCGATTTCGCCGAGGTGGCGGCAAAATACGGATTGCCGCATGGCTGACTCGCTCCCGCTCCAGGATCGCGGGACCCAAATTTCGCCCCCCAAGCCCGCCCCGGCGCCGCACCATGCGGTCATCGCCTATTTGTCGGCACGCCCGTTGCTCCGGGCCTTCCTCTGGGGCCTGGCCTCAGCTCTGGCCTTGCCGCCCGTGCATCTGTTGCCGGTGCTGCTGTTCAGCGTGCCTGCCTTTCTGCGCCTGATCGGCGCGGCGACCAGCAGAAAGCAGCTGGCCTTGATTGCCTGGCTGTTCGGTTTCGGCCTCAACCTCGCCGGGCTGTACTGGATCACCGAACCGATCCTGACCGAGGCGTCGACGTTCTGGTGGCTGGTGCCGCTGGCCGCCCCCCTGCTCGCGAGTGCCGTGGCCTTTTACAGCCTGATCCCGGCTTTTGCCGCCCGCGCCGCCAGGCCCGGCCTGCCGCGTTTGCTGGTTTTCTCCGGCGCCTGGGTGATCTCCGACCTGATAAGGCAATTCGCCTTCACCGGCTTCCCCTGGAATCTGTGGGGCACGGACTGGGCCATACCCGGCACGCTCGGCGATATCTTCCTCCAGCCCGCCGCGATTTTCGGCGTGCATGGGCTGACCCTGCTCACCCTGCTCCTCGCCGGGACGCCCTTGTTCAAGCGCCGCGGGCTCCTGGTTCTGCTGGCCGGCCTGCTCGTCTGGGCGGGCTTCGGCCTGTGGCGGCTGCAAACGCCGGTGCGGCCCACCGGCATCGTTGTCGCGATGGTGCAGCCGGATTTCCCCGTGCCGGGCTCTTATACGCGCGCGGCGTTGCTCGCGCGCTGGAAGCGCCTGCTGGCCATGAGCCAGGCCGGGCTGCGCGCCGGCGCCGACACCGTCATCTGGCCGGAGGGCGCCAGCCCCTGGCTGCTGGACACCGACGAAGCGGCGCGCGCGCAGCTGGCTGCCGTGACCGGAACCACGCCGATTCTCGCCGGTTCGCTGCGCGTGGCCGGCCCGAACGATTACCGCAATTCCCTGGTGGTGACCGACGGGCCGGGTCCCGCCGAGGCCACTTACGACAAATGGAAGCTGGTGCCCTTCGGCGAGTATATGCCGCATTGGATTCCGGTGAAAATCACCCCTGACGTGCTGGGCGCCGGCTTTACCCCGGGTCCCGGCCCGCAGACCCTTTCCGCGCCCGGCCTGCCGCCTCTCGGCCCGCTGATCTGTTACGAAGACATTTTCTCCGGTGAGATCGTCGATGAGAAAAACCGGCCCTCCTGGCTGGTCACCGTCACCGACGATGCCTGGTTCGGCAATTCCGCCGGGCCGCGCCAGCATTTCGTCAACGCCCGCCTGCGCGCGGTGGAGGAAGGGCTGCCACTCGCGCGTGACGCGAACTCGGGCACCTCCGCCATGATCGACGCCTTCGGCCGGGTCCAGGCCACGCTGCCGCTGGGGGGCCAGGGCGTTTTGGTCGCCCCGCTCCCGGAAAAGTTACCCCCCACCTTTTATGCAAGGCTGGGCTTGGAAATTCCCGCATCTATGGCCATCTTGACCTTAGCGGCCGGGTTGTTATTGACGCTGCTCGTCTAAATTCGTGATTGAAAACGCCCTTGACTGTCTATTTAATAATCCACCGCGTGTCATTTTTGTATTGTTTTAGCTGTTAACCTCTGGTAATTGTGCCCATGGGGACTGCACGGAATCCGCGCAGTTCGACGAAACAAAAAGACTATGGCGGTTCCCTCTGCTCGTTCCGCGTGGGAGCGGACATCGTCAGGAAAGTCTCGGCGCCAAACCAATTTGCCGCCCTTGTTGGAGAGAATGTGTCTCATGGCCGAAGAACATGCTGATCGTCCGGAGCGGGAAAGCCGCCCCAGCCCTATCGACATTCATGTCGGATCGCGCATCCGCCTGCGCCGCACTTTGCTCGGCATGTCCCAGGAGCGTCTCGGTGACGCGCTCGGCCTCACCTTCCAGCAGGTGCAGAAATATGAGCGCGGCGTGAACCGGGTCGGCGCCTCGCGCCTGTTCGACATTTCCCGCGTGCTGGATGTGCCCATCAGCTTCTTTTTCGAGGATATGCCCGAAGGCATGTCCGAGGGCCCGGTCTCGGGTCCGCGCGGCCGCATGTACGGCTTCGCCGAGCCGCAGGAAAGCTTCGCCACCGGCGTCGACGACCATCTGACCAAGCGCGAAACACTGGAACTGGTGCGCGCCTATTACCGCATCACCGACCCGGCGATGCGCAAGCGCATGTTCGACCTGATGAAGTCGCTGGCCCCGACCGATGCGGCGTTCGAGCCCAATTTCCATAACGCCGCCCCGGGCGCCGCGTCGAGCCGCTAAAGCCGGCGGCGGGGTCCAGCGGCGGGCCTGACACGACCCGCTGTGACGCCTCGCCATCGTGTCGCAGGCCGCTCGGCCGCGCCGTCGCGCCCGGTGCACGCCCACCCGCCTTTTCTCCAGCGCTTGGCATGTGCTTAAATCCGGGAAAACAAGGAATTAGCGATGCCCGGCTCACAGCCCCTCGACATGCCCATGTTGCGCGCCATGGCCGAACGCGGCGAGATCGACACGATCATCCTCGCCGCACCCGACATGCAGGGCCGGTTGCAGGGCAAGCGCGTGATGCCGGCCTTCTTCCTCGCCAACCCGATCATGGAAGGCTGTGCCTACCTGCTGGCCACCGATGTCGAGTGCCGCCCGGTGCCGGGCTACACGCTCGTCTCCTGGGAGCAGGGTTTTGGCGATTTCGTCTTCACGCCCGATCTCGGCACGCTGCGCCTCGCCCCCTGGCAGCCGGGGGCAGCGATCGTGCTGTGCGATATCGAGTTCGCCAGCCAACGCCCCGTGCCAATGGCGCCGCGCACCATGCTGCGCCGGCAGCTCCAGCGCCTGGCCGCGCACGGCCTCACCGCCTTCGCCGCCACCGAGCTGGAATTCCTGCTGTTCCGCAATTCCTACGAGGAAGCCTGGGACAACGCCTATCGCGGCCTGACTCCGACCAACCAGTACAACAATGATTATTCGATTCTCGGCACCGCACGGGTGGAACCGATCATCCGCAAGCTCCGCAACGCCATGGAGGCGGCCGGCATCCAGGTGGAGAACTCCAAGGGCGAGAATAATTTCGGACAACATGAAATCAACTTCGCCTATCGCGAGGCGATGATCACCGCGGATCAGCATGTGATCTACAAGGAAGCGGCGAAGGAGATCGCCGCGGAAGCCGGCCACGCCCTCACCTTCATGGCGAAGTTCAATGAGCGCGAGGGCAATTCCTGCCACGTCCATCTCTCGCTGCGCGACCGTGCCGGGCAGTCGGCCTTCCTGGCCGCGGACGGGCACAGCCCGTCGAAACTGTTCCTGCAATTCCTCGCCGGGTTGCTGGCGCACACGCCAGCGCTGATGCCGTTCTACGCGCCGAACATCAATTCCTATAAACGCTACGCCCCCGGCAGCTTCGCGCCCACGACCCTTGCCTGGGGCCTGGACAACCGTACCTGCGCCTTCCGCGTGGTCGGCCATGGCGAGTCGCTGCGCGTGGAGAACCGGCTGCCCGGCGGCGATGTGAACCCGTATTTGGCGCTCGCCGCGATGATCGCCGCCGGGCTGGACGGCATCGAGCGCGACCTGCCCCCTGCCCCCGCCTTCACCGGCAACGCCTATGACGCCGACCTGCCGCGCGTGCCGCAAACCCTGCACGAGGCCGCGCCTCTGTTCGCCGCCAGCGAATTCACCCGGGCCGCGTTCGGCGCGGATGTGGTGGCGCATTACGCCAACATGGCGAAAGTGGAACTGGACACCTTCAACGCCGCCGTTACCGATTGGGAACGATTCCGATCGTTCGAAAGAATGTGAGGCAAGGAAGCGCTACTTTTTGTAGCCGTGCTGGTTTCAACGCCCCAGTCCCAGCGTGAAGAAAGTTTTTGCGCCGCTTTTTTCAAAAAGCGGCTACTTCCTTCCTTCCTGTCTAACGCGCCAGCGCCTTCTGCATCGTCACCACATCGAGCCAGCGGTCGAATTTGTGGCCGACGCGGCGCATTGTGCCGACCGGCTGGAAGCCTAGGCTGGCATGGACGCCGATCGAGGCGACGTTCTCCGAATCGCCGATCAGCGCCAGCATTTCGCGGAACCCTGCCTGGGTGGCATGGGCGACCAGCGCCGAGACGATCGCCTTGCCGACGCCCTGGCCCCGCACCCCTTCGCGCACATACACACTGTCTTCGACCGTGAAACGATAGGCGCTGCGGGCGCGGAACGGGCCGTAATAGCCGAACCCGAGGCAGCCTGAGGCGTCGCGCGCCAGCAGCCATTTATAACCGCCTTCGATAACCGCCCGGTAACGCTGCGTGAACTCCTCCAGCGAGGGCGGCACCTCTTCGAAGGTGCCGGTGCCATGTAGAACATGGTGCGCGTAAATGGCCTGTGCGTCTTCGAGATCCGCTTCAGTCGCGCTCAGAATTTCCAATGCGAACCTCCGTAATTCGGCCCGGCGTCCGGGCTCGGGCTCAGGGAGACAGATTCGCGGGTGCAATTCAAACCGCCCGGGCGATCACGGACGACGCGGCCCGATAAAAAATGAACTATTTGAAATAATTTTCAGCGGTGCGAAAATCAACAACCGTCCCGAAAACGCCGGACCACCATCGGCTTCGCCTCGCAACACCGCCTTACGCCGCCCTGCCGACGCTGATATAATTGTTGTGTTATCAAAACAACTTCTACATATTGAATTAATATATTTTAAGTAATTCTTCTATCGCAACGTCTGGCATGATCGACGGAAGGATGAGGTGAGTGAACAATCTTCCCCGCCCCGGCAGCGCCCCCGCCGCGTCATTCGGCCTGGAACTGAACGAGGCGGCCGCCCGGCTCGCCGCGGTGCTGCAGGTCGCGCGCTACCATGGCGTCGAACTCGACCCGGAAGCGTTGCGGCTGGCGGAAGGCGCTGGCTTGCCGTCCCCGGCCACCCTGGTGGAATGGCTGAAGGAGGCCGGCCTGTGGGCGCGCGGGACCAGGATCAGCTTCCGCAATCTGTTGGGCGTGGACGAGCCGGCTCCGATCCTGCTGCTGCTGAACGATGGCGGCGCGGCGCTGGCGGTGGGGCGCGACCGCGAACGGCAGGTGGTGCTGCTGCGCGACCCGCTCGCTTTACCCGGCGACCCGCCGACGCAGGTGGATGAATTGCGCCTGAGGCAGTCCTGGAACGGCGAGGTGCTGCTGGTCCGCGCGGCGCGGGAAAGCGAAGAGGAGCGTCCGTTCACCCTCGCCACGCTGACACGGCTGGTGTGGTCGGACCGGCGCGTCCTGCGCGACATCGCGGTCGGTTCGATCGCCATCACCGTGCTCAGCGTCCTACCGATCCTGCTGGTGATGCGCACCATCGGTACGGTTCTGCAATATAAAAGCGCCAACACGCTGGCGCTGGTGGCCGTGATCATGCTGCTCTGCGTGGCCTTCGACCTGCTGCTGCGCTTCGGCCGCAAGCTGCTGGAAGTGGTGCTGGCGGCCAAGCTCGACGCCAAGCTGAACCTGCTGATCTTCGAGCGGCTGGTCAGCCTGCCGGTCGATTTTTTCGAGCGCCAGCAGGCCGGACAGACCGCCTACCGGATCGGGCAGATTCATCATGTGCGGGAATTTCTCACCGGCCGCCTGATGAACACCTTCATCGACGTGTTCATGGTCGCGCTGCTGCTGCCGCTGCTGTTCTACATGAACGCCACCCTGGCCTGGACCATTCTTCTCGCCGCCGGGCTGATCGCGCTGATCATCGCGCTCTTTCTCCGCCCGCTCGGCATCATGACCGGCAAAGTCATCGCCGCGGAAGCGGCGAAGGGCTCGGTGCTGGTGGAGACGATCTACGGCATCCGCACGGTCAAATCGCTGGCGCTGGAGCCGGCCCGCAGCGCCGATTGGGACCGCAAGGTCGCCAACACCGCGGAGGCCTTCATGGAAGCCGGACGGCTCTCCAACTGGCCGGAAAGCCTGTCTTTGCCACTGCAGCGCTACTGCCAATATGGCGCGTTGATGCTCGGCGCCTATCTCGCCCTGAAGTCCAACAACCCCGTCGATATCGGCGCGATCACCGGCTACATGCTGCTCGGCGGCCGGGTGGCCGGGCCGCTGGTCAGCCTCGCCACGGTGATGGAGGATGTGCAGCGGGCGCGCGCCGCCATCGCCCAGGTGGGCGACGTGCTGAACCGGCCGAACGAGAAGCGCGCTTTGACCCAGGGGCTGCGGCCGCGCTTCGAAGGCGGCATCGAATTCACCGACGTCACCTTCCGCTATGAAGGCGCCAAAACACCGGCCCTGGACAAAATCAATTTCAAAATCCCCGCCGGCACGATGCTGGGGCTGGTGGGCCGGTCAGGCTCGGGCAAATCCACCGTGACTCGGCTGTTGCAAGGGATCAACCGCGACTATGCGGGGGCCATCCGCATCGACGACACCGATCTGCGCGAAATCAATTTGCGGCATCTGCGCAAGAATTTCGGCATGGTGCTGCAGGATAATTTTCTGTTCCGCGGTTCTGTGCGGGACAATATCCTCGCCGGCCGGCCGGGCCTGTCTTTCGAGGATGCCGTGCAGGCGGCGCGGCTGGCCGGCGCCGAAGAATTCATCGAACGGCTGCCCAACGGCTATGACACCTTCATCCAGGAGGGCTCGCCCAACCTTTCCGGCGGGCAGAAACAGCGCCTTGCCATCGCCCGCGCGCTGGTGGCCGACCCGCGGGTGCTGATCCTCGACGAAGCCACCAGCGCGCTCGATCCGGAATCCGAAGCCCTGGTGAACGCCAACCTGCTGCGCATCGCCACGGGGCGCACCATGGTGATCGTCTCGCACCGGCTCTCCTCCTTGATCGATTGCGACCTGATCATGGTGCTGGACCAGGGCCGAACCGTGGATATCGGCCCGCATCGCGAGCTGGTCGAGCGCTGCGCCATCTACCGGCATCTCTGGTTCCAGCAAAACCGGCATCTCGATCCACAGGGAAACGCCCATGACCACAAACCCCTCGTCACGCCCAATGCGTGACCCCGCATTGGAGACCACGCCGATGGCGCTGCTGGAGTTCCAGTCGCCGACGGCGGCGGTTCTCGCCACGCCCATGCCGGCCATGGGGCGCGGCATCAACTGGCTCATCAGTGCGTTGGTGGTCAGCATCGTCGCGGCAGCGGGCCTCATCCCCGTCGACATTCTGGTCAGCGCCCCGGGCGATCTCGTGGCCGTCGCGCCGGATACGGTCGTGCAGGCCTTCAGCACGGGCGACGTGACATCCATCGTGCGCAGCATCGAAGTGCAGCCCGGCGAGCTGGTGCGCAAAGGCCAGGAGCTGGCGCGGCTCGATCCGACCTACGCGCGCGCCGACCTGACGGCGCTCACCGCACAGGAGCAGAGCTACGCCGCCCAGGTGGCGCAATTGCAAGCGCAGGAAAACGGCACCGCATATGACCCCGATCCCGCCAACCCGGCCTCGGCGCTGCAACTGCAAACCTATCGCCAGCAGATCGGCCAGTACGACTTCACCATCCAGGGTTTCGATGCGAAAATCGCCGAACTGCGCACCGATATCGAAGGGTTCAAGGCCCAGGCCGCCTATTACCAGCAGCGCCTGGGCATCGCCAGCAACGTCGAAACAATGCGCCGTCAGCTGCAGAATTTGCAGGTCGGCAGCAAACTGGACACGCTCTCCGCCACCGACGACCGCGTGAACATGCAGGCGGAGCTTGCCAGCGCCGTGTCGTCGGCGGCGGCAAATGAGCGCGAGCTGGCCTCGCAACAGGCGCAGCGCGACAGTTTCGACGCGCAATGGAAAGCGCAGATCTCGCAGCAACTGGTCCAGGCCATCAACAGCCTGGCGCAGGCCCGGCAGGCTCTGACCAAAGCGCGGCTGAACGAGCGGGAGGTCGACCTTACCGCGCCGCGCGACGCCATCGTGCAGTCGATCGCGCCGATTTCGGTCGGCTCGGTGCTCCAGGCCGGGGCGACCTTGATGACGCTAACGCCCACGGACGCCCGGCTGAATGTGGAAGCCGATGTCGGCGGCGGGGATTCCGGCTTCGTGCGGGTCGGCGACCATGTCACGATCAAGTTCAATACCCTGCCGTTCCTGCGCTACG
>Ga0310813_10000071_pt1 | contig 76192 bp, 89 predicted proteins | sample YN3metagenome_FD_203086 | JGI IMG/M metagenome (GOLD analysis project Ga0310813, IMG submission 203086) | Soil microbial communities from experimental microcosm in Duke University, North Carolina, United States - YN3 | ecosystem: Engineered > Artificial ecosystem > Soil microcosm > Unclassified... | reverse complement strand
TTCTGGATGACAGTGTTAATTTCTGTCTCTGAAAAAATAGATATGTTATTAAAGTCATCTTGGTCTAGTAGCCACTTTAAATCAAAGATATCTCTTGCTTGTGTTTCTGTTCTTCCAATGAGAGCTCTCATTTTTTGAATAACGGCTGTGTTGTGCGTGTAATGGTTGCAGATAATGGGGTATAGACGATATTGCGTTAGGAGTTCAGTATCAACGCCAGTGTAAGCAACGCCTTCTTCCATTTTGCGACGTGAGAATTCTATTTTTGTAGGAATGGGAAGCGTGGACTGCTTGATCCGCAGCAGTAATTTCCAGCGTTGTGTGGTGTCAGTCTGCTTGACTGGATTTGATTGAATGATTTCAACGCCGTTACTTTGCAGGATTCTTGAAAAATTAACACTGGATAGTATTTTACTTACTTTTTTTTCTAGGGTTGTTTTGGAGATGGTTGTTACATCAAAGTCTATGTCTTCAGAGTAGCGAATACTTTTGAAAAAGAAACGTAAGTTGCAACCTCCTTTAAGGGCATATAATTTTTTATCCATCTGTTTTTCAAGTTGCTGCAAGAAAAGCAGATGGAATATTTCGATGGTAGATTGAACATTTATCATCATTTAATAATACCAGTAGTTGCGACAGAATGCAACTACTGGTATTATTAAATTTATAAATATAGTTATTAATCAACTTGTTATCTTATACGACATTGAAATATATTATGAAGTTCATGGAGCGGGTTTGGCTTCTGCACGAGAAAGGGGTCAGGCTTGCGTAATTGCACATTGCATTGCGGCTATATGAATGGAATGTGCAATTACGCAAGCCTGACCCCGTTATATGAATGGAATGTGCAATTACGCAAGCCTGACCCCGTTACGCAAGCCTGACCCCGTTACATGACCCCGTTACAATTACGCAAGCCTGACCCCGTTATAATATCATTTTACCACGTAGTCACCTTTTTAGGTAAAAATCACTCAAAATCAGTAAGTTGGCACTCGTGGCTGCATGCCACTGGGATTAACTTGTATTATTGCTATAATAACCTTATAATGCGTAAAATTATTAACGAGGCCAACGGTTATGTTGCACAGAAATCTTATTGAAGTAGAAAATAAGCTAGCATACAACATGCTCGAGGAAGCCGTCACTAATGCTGATGTTAAGCGTGCCTTGCGTGAAATCTCTTTAGTATTAATCTCAAATGTTTTAATGCCAATTAGACAGAAATTAAGCGAAGTAAGACAATTTTCAGATCTACCAAAAGAATATCGAGAAATGTTAGAAAACTTGGCTGCTGAACATTCTGCAGAGAAGCGTCAATATGGCGCAGTCATGCCAGAAGTTAGATCATCTCAAATCATTCTGTCATCAATGGAAAATATTCAACATCTGATAGATGCACAAGAAGAATGTCTTCTTAACATTGACACAATCGACACCGTTGATAAAATGGCAGTGGCTTTGAAGATAATCGTTGAGCTTGGATATACTCATTATGAAGCGCCGGAGTCATGGCATCACGAACACTTTACAGTAATAAATGATTTAATCTCTCCCACCAGAGAAGAAGTTGACATACGCGTGTTTCGTTCTGAGTTAGGTGAACCAGCTCAATTAGCGCTTACGCATGGCATTGGCACAGCTGCAAGCGATTTGGGTTTAGAAAGCGCCGGTCAAGGGTACAGTGCTGGAAAAGCTGCTTTCAGCGTTGTTAGTATGGAAACACGATTAAAGCTTCTTTGCAGAGACTACGACAGTACCAGATTGGCGAAATATGCAGATAAAATGGCATATTATAAAATTCCCTTAAATAGGGACGAGAGAGAACCAATTGAAGTCTATGCAAATAGATGGACGACGTTTTTTGAAAAACTCATCAAAGACCCAAGAACAGGAAAATCGTTACCGCTGATTGCAAGCGTTTCAAGAGCAACAGCGCGGGTTATTGTTACTTTACAAGATTTAGAAGCTTTGAATAAACCGGATGGGTCATTTGACTTTGATAAGGCGCAAATCATTGCAAATTGTATCATGGGGTTTATTGTTTACGGAGGCCATCATTCTATTGCAGAAGTCGCTGAGGTTTATAATAGGCTACTGGATTATATTGCAATTAGAAAACTGGAAACAACTGGGTCAACACCAGCGATGACGGAAACAAGAATGCCATATTATCGCATAGGTGATTATCCTTCTTTTTTTAATAGAGCTTATGTAAATCATGTAATAAAAGATGAGACAAAGGCACGGCATACAATTTAGGAAAGATTTCGGTAGCGTCAAAAATTTTATTTTAATTAGCAATCCTTATAAACAAGGCTCTAGGATTGGGCTTGCATAATTGCATTTTTAATCTCGATGGGCAAAATATATAGCTAGATACTTTGATAATGAATCATATCGTGAATAATTGCGATATCGGGCGAAAGATTTCTATATCCATGGGGCTGGTTGGCGTCAAATCGGAGTCCTTCGCCTTTGTTGAGTGATTGCCATTTACCATTTACGAGCACTTCCATTTTTCCTTCCACGACAACAACGTGCTCTATCACGCCAGGTTGGTGTGGCGGAGATAAATGCTCACAGGTTGGCAGTAATTCAACGATAAAAATTTCGAAGTTTAACTGATCGTCAAAGGGAAAGAGTGGCATCACGCGGATTTTTTTATCGGTGGGATGTAGTTGCTGGGCTTGTCCGCCTCTATGAACGGGCTTATTAAACGCTGAATGAATGTCTTCGATAAAAGAAGAAAATGAAGTATCAAATCCGCTTGCAATCTTCCACAGGGTGGCAATGGTGGGACTGGACTCTTCTCGTTCGATCTGACCGAGCATCGCTTTGCTGACGCCCGTTTTTTCAGCTGCTTTATCGAGGCTCCATCCTTTTTCTCTGCGTAATTCTTTTAAATTCAAAGAGATGCGTTTGTTGATGTTTTTCATATTCCACCTGTAAAAAGTCTTGTGCGTCATAACGCACAGTGATATTATAGCCGATAATGCGTTATAACGCACGATTTTCTTTTGGCTTATAGCAAAGAGGAGGGTGGTTTGTGGCAGATGAGAAATTTAAAAATAAGTTAAATTGTGAGGCTAATATGACGAATGAATCAAAAAATTTAAGTAAAAGTGCTCAGAGCGTACAAGATGTATTATCCCAAAAAGGATTAACGTTTGAAGTCGTGGAGCTATCTTCTAGTACACGTACTGCTAATGACGCAGCAGCAACGATTGGGTGTGAAGTAGCTCAAATTGTTAAGTCTTTGTTGTTTCGTTCTGCAAACACAAATCAGCCAGTTTTAATTTTAGCTAGCGGTATAAATCGTGTTAATGAGAAAACCATTGAAAAATTAACCAGCGAAAAAATAATTAAAGCTGATGCAGATTTTACTCGTGAAGTAACGGGGTTTGCTATCGGTGGTGTACCTCCGGTTGGTCACAAACAAAAAATAGATCAAATTTTTATTGACGAAGATTTGCTAAAATTTGAAAAACTATGGGCGGCTGCAGGTACACCTAATGCTGTTTTTTCACTACATTCAAGCGATATTGAAAATTTAACCGGTGGAAAAATAGTTACGATCAAATAGGTTTTAAAATGAAAAAATTATTTTGGGATAACCCATATCAATGTAAATTAACCACTAGTGTTGCATCGGTTACCGGTAACCGTATTTTGTTTGAGGAAACAATTGCATTTTCTTTTTCAGGTGGACAAGAAAGCGATAAGGCTTATGTTAATGGGAAAACTATCACTAATTCAGAAATAGATGGCAATCTTATCTATTACACTCTCCCAGAAGGACATAGCCTTAATCGCGGTGATACTGTGTCAATGGAAGTTGACTGGCCTCGCAGATATAGGCTTATGCGCTTACATTTTGCTGCTGAATTAATTCTTGAACTTGTTACCAGAAGATTAGGTATTGAAAAAATCGGCGCACATATTGCTGAAACGAAAGCGAGAATTGATTTTGTCTATGATAAGAATATTTCTCCTATTTTAGAGGGTCTGTTAGCTGAATATAACGAAATCATTGCTAGAAATGCGCCGATTAAAACTGGATTTTCTGATATTGAGAGCCAAAAACGTTATTGGGAAATAGAGGGTTTTTCTAAAGTGCCTTGTGGTGGTACCCATGTAAAATCAACCACTGAAGTTGGATTTGTTACCTTGAAAAGGGTCAATATTGGCGGAGGAAAAGAACGAATTGAAATAAGGCTTATTGATGATTCTGCCGCATAGTTGCCATATTGCTTTTCATTTAGAATAAGTTTCTTGGTATGTGGCTTTTACAATTTCAAATAATTCAGGGTTGCCAAATAAACGCGCTTTCTTTTTTTGATGTAGCGTTTCTAGAGGAATAGAATAGGTAATTAATGTTTCTTGAAACGGTTCAGCTTTAGCAACTAGCTCGCCATCGCTGCTGATAATGCAGGAATAACCAGAGCATATCTCGTCATTTTCATCCCAAACAATATCACTTGCAACCAACCAGCAATGATTATCAAATGCACGAGAAATAAAGTGGCTCTTGCGATGCAAATAATGCAACATTTTTTCATCTTTCTGAACGCGATTAAATAAAGGACAAAAAAGAATGCGCGCTCCTTTTAATGCGGCTATATGAGCTGGCTCACGGTAAGTGCTGTCTAGGCAAATAATGATACCGTATTTTATTCCTTTCTTTTCAAAAACAGGAAAATCACGACCTAAAGAATAATAATCGTACGGAGCATATGTGTAGGCTTTGCGATATTTTCCAATACAGTGACCATTCTCAATGACTACAGTAGTGTTGTAAATATTTTCATCTTCTAATTCGTTTAATCCAATTAGCACCGTTGTATGCTGAAATTCAGAAAAGAATGAGCAAAGTTTTTTAAATTCGGTGCTTTGTAAATTAATTGCATTCTTAAGGGCATCTTCTTTGTTAGAAAAATAGCCATGAAGGTAGCTTTCAGGAAATACCAACAAATCAATACCTCTTTTTTCAGCTATTTGAGTTATTTCGATAATTTTATGAAGATTTTCATTGCTATCGCCTTCTTTTATATGTCCTTGAAATGCAGCAACGTGTAAATAATTATTCTTTAGCATGATTTTCATCCCAAGTAGCTGCTAAATTATCTAGCGCATTTCCTGTAACGCGATAAATCGTCCATTCATCCATTGCATGAAAAATAAAACGACTGTTGGTTAATTGTAAATTCTCTAACTTCGTGGTTTGACTCGCTCACTAACCTTGTGAATCAATGTTAATATCTTCAGCAGCAATCCACTCTACTTGATCATTACGCCAAACGCAGATTGGATAGCCTAATTTTTTGTGTCTTAATAAAGCTGCATCGATGCCTGCTTGCATGGCTGCTCTAACAGTATCAACGTCATTGAATATCTTTGATATTTCGTCATCTTCTCTATGGGCATTGTTATTCACTATATGTCTCCGCTAAAACTTTCCAAATTTCTTTATTTTCAATATTTACGGTAGCTTGAATTTTTGACGCCATCAGCGTTAATTTGTCAGTCAGTATAACTCATTCGATATATTGGGCATATGACGCTTTTCATTATATATTGCTTCGGTTTTGATAGCATGTGTAAATTATTTGACCAGCCTATTTCTGTCAGCAGTGCTGACAGTTTTTCATTCCTCGATATAGGTCTAAAGGGGTTTCGGTCAGCAGTGCTGACCATGTTAAGTCTGCCAGTTTTGCCCTTCCATAAGTGCAGCTATCAAGGCCTAACGTAGCCACTTTTGGGACACTCGTAGCCAATGGATCACATGCATGAGCAACGGCCAGCAACAGAGAGTATGTTCTAATCCATTGATTTCATTATTGTTGTCTGTTGCCATTTATTGTGATATCGTGCTCCTCGATGTTTTGTAATCAGCAAGGTCGCGGGTTCGAGTTCCATCGCCAGCTTTTCAGTATAATCAAATAGATACAATTCAATTTAAAATCCAAAAATACACTAAAAAACCAAACCGGGTGCGGTTTTCCTCAATTGATGTATTTTATGGTTAATCAGAGTCAGATAATTTAAACCAAAAATTGGAGCAAGTACCCGTAAATTAGTGTACACTTATCTTAATAAGGCAGTAAAATGATCAGGGTTGTTGAGATTTCAAGGCAAGCGCTGAAAAATTTAAAGCGAACTCCGCTGTATATTCAGGAAAAATTTCGCGCATGGCTGATGGCGGTTGATAAAATAGGATTATTGGAAACTAGGAAGAGCCCTGGATGGCACGATGAGCCTCTTCATGGTAGCAGACAGGGGCAACGTTCGATTCGTTTGAATAAGCAGTGGCGTGCAATTTACGTTATTGTAGACAATGATAAAATTAAATTTATTGAAGTGATAGAGGTGACACCGCATGACTACTAAAAGATATGGTCGTACTGTTGATGCACTTAAAGCAACAAAACATATCGGAGATAAAATGACTTTTGGTGGCTTGGTCCGTTCGCTAAGAATGAGCGATGAGATTTCTCAAGTTGCCTTAGCTAAAAAAATTGGTGTATCAAAGCAATTTTTGAGCGATGTTGAGCATAATAGAAAAGATATTGGAATCAGCTTTGCTAAAAGAGTGGCATCAGCTTTGGGTTACCCTATTGAGCCATTGCTAGAATTGTTAATTAAACAACAACTAAAGAGACAGCGATTACATTATACGGTTGAAATTAAAAAAGCATCTTGAGCCAGTTAGAACTCCCTTTCATTTATGTTGCAACAGAATAAAACTCTTGCGCAATACGAGACGCAGACAAGGGTGTATTCTTGAAGTCGATTTTACTTGATAAGATGGTAACAGACAATGATAGTTAAAAATTTCTTTAATGAGTTATCGGTATTTCTGAATGATAACATTGCGCCGATTAGTAATGCGTTAGATAATGATAGCCACCTCTTAGCAATTGCTTTTGAGCAATTAAGGAATCTTGGTGGATTGAAGCTATTAATCCCTGTCGAATGCGGAGGTCTGGGTGGTGGTCGAGCTGAGTGGATTGAATACAATATCCTATTGGCGCAATATTCGGGAGCGCTTTTATTCTTGCAGGCACAACATCAGTTTGCTATTGTTGAATTAAAAAAATTACTACCCGATCAATCTGTTCATGATTTCCTGAAAAAAGTAGCTGATTCTCATTTAGGATTAGGTATTTCTTTTGCGGCTAACAAAAAATTATTGCATGTGACAAAATCAGATGGCGGTTTTATCGTATCTGGGAAATTGCCCTGGGTGACAGGGTTTCATTTTTATTCGTCAATATTGCTTTCGTTTGATATTGATGGATTTGTTTATTATACGCTGTTACCTTTTCAATCTAGCCAAGAAAATACGTCTATCTTGATTTCACCTAGAATCGATATTGCAGCGCTTGATTCTACGCATACCGTTAGTGTGATGTTAAATGAATACTATGTTGATAAAGACGCTATTATTTCAAAAAAACCATATCAAGACAAAGTGCATTCAGAGCATCCCGCTATCTACAATTTTGCAGGAGCAGCTAATGCATTATTGCATATTGCTATGAATGGAAAATATAAAAATAATAAACAGGTAAAGCTAAATTATGCTATTTTGCTGGATGAGTGGAATGACTACTATTCAAAAATTGTTAATAATAATGCGTGCCCATTAACACTTCGGGCGAGTGGATTTCAATTAGCTCAGAAATGCATTCATTTCGCAAGAATCGCGTGCGGCGCGGAGAGTCTTGTTTCCTCTCATACCATCAATCGGATTACGCGAGAAGTCTGGCAATATACCATTGCGGGGTATTCAGAAGACCAGCTTGAGGCGTATTTAAGTATTTTATAAGAGAGATATTATGTAGAAGGCCTGCTAAGAATGTGTTAAAAAAGATCATTCACATAAGTATAGTTCATTTTATTATCTATCCGACAATCATTTATTTTGTTGTTAATAAATCCAATATCATTTATTAGTTCTATTTGTTAGCATGGTAGTTGTTTAGATAAAAGTTAGTATGGTAAATCGACATCCCACAAACGCTTACAGTAATGGAGGTATTTTCATGGATAAGAAGAAATTTGCTAGTGTGATAGCAGCCGCAGCAGCGGTGGCATTTGTTACTGCACCATTAACATCAACTTTAGTTCAAGCTGCTAGCAGCAAAGTGAAGTGTTATGGTGTTAATTCTTGCAAAGGCAAGAGCGCATGCAAAACAGCTCAAAGCGCTTGTAAAGGCAAGAACAGTTGTAAAGGTAAGGGTTTGATGATGAAAACAGAAGCACAATGTAAGAAGTTGAATGGCAGTACTGAAGAACCAACATCAGAACCGACATCGAAATAGACATTTTTAACCCTGAGAGGTGCGCTGATATCTATGTGGCGCACCTTTTTACATTGGGCTGATTATTTATGACGAATTCTATCAATAAGCCTAATTTAGGTTTTGGTCTTGGTCTGCGAACAGATCACTACGATACGATTATTGCAGATGTACCACCAATCGATTGGTTTGAAATTATTACTGAAAATTATCTTGTGCCAGGTGGTAAGCCCCACTTTTATTTAGAGAAAATTCGCGCACTTTATCCTATGGTGATGCATGGCGTGTCGCTATCAATAGGCAGTGCTGATTCTTTAGATTGGGATTATTTGAAACAGGTAAAAACATTAGCTGAGAGAATTGAACCTAGTTGGATATCAGATCATTTGTGTTGGACGGGGCTGCACGGCAAAAATACGCATGACCTGTTACCGCTTCCCTATACAGATGAAGCGGTCAATCACGTGGTAAGCCGAATTCAACAAGTTCAAGAATTTTGGGGTAGACGCATTCTTATTGAAAATGTGTCTAGTTACGTTAATTACCACCAATCTAGTATGACTGAATGGGAATTTATAAGTTCTATCTGCAAGCAGGCGGATTGTTTGTTACTTCTCGATATTAATAATATTTATGTAAGCTCTGTTAATCATAACTTTGATCCTGCTGATTATCTGAAATCTATTCCAGCAGAAAGAGTATTTCAAATCCATTTAGCTGGGCATTCTAATCAGGGCGATTATATTATTGATACGCATGATAATCAGATAGCGAGCCCTGTATGGGATTTATATGTAGCGGCATTGCATCGTTTCGGTCCAGTTTCAACCATGATTGAGCGTGATGATAATATTCCCTCTTTAGATGTACTATTAGTTGAATTAAATTATGCCAGACAGTTGGCAGAAACTGTATTGTCAGAGGCAGTAGCATGACTGAATTATTCAGCTTGCAAGATCAATTTCAAGGCTATTTACTTAAAAATTGTTCTGAGATTAAAAGCAGGATTGTTAGTACTGAGAAAGTTCCTGCCGAGACACGCCTTGCCATCTATAGCAATGCATACCAGGCGAGATTGATAGAGGCTTTAGATAGCAATTATCCTGTCTTAAGCGCCTATTTAGGCATGGCAATATTTAAAAAAATGGCATCTGATTACATAAATGAGTATCCTTCTTGTAAACGCTCCATTCGCTGGTTTGGCGACAGCCTACCCGCCTTTTTAAAGGAACATCAGGATTATAAAGCGTTCGAATATTTGACTGAATTAGCTGAATTTGAATGGAAGCAGACACTTGTTTTTGACGCTGCCGACAGTGCTGTATTACAAATAGATGAAGTGGCAAAAATACCGCCCGATTCATGGCAAAACATGCGATTACGAGCCCATCCTACTGTTCACCGCATCACTCTCTCTTGGAATATTATTCAAATATGGCAATCGATTAGTGATAATGTGATTCCAGATGAGCCAATACAAGCGCTGTCACCCGTTTCTTGGATTATGTGGCGTCGTGATTTAATAAACCGCTTTTGCTCGATAACAGTTGAAGAAGCATGGGCAATAGATGCGGTATTGAATGGATTAACATTTGGTGATATTTGTGAAAAATCATGTGAATGGGTTGGTGAAGAAAACGCTGGCATGCATGCTGCCTCGTTGTTGAAGGGTTGGATTCAATCGGGGTTGATTGCTGGGGTAATCGTGTAAGTGAGCTTGGCTCAAATAAGGATGATTAGCATGAAAAAGATAAATAATCTTATTGAATCTGCTATCACGGCATTTTTAATGTTAGCCACGACGAGTACTGTGATGGCTGATACGCATGCCTCAGCAAAGCAGGATACGGAAAAATGCTATGGTATTGTCAGGGCGGGAATGAATGACTGCGCCACTGCTACGCAGTCTTGTGCTGGTTCCGCTACTACGAATAATCAGCCTGATGCATTCGTTTTTACGCCTAAAGGACTGTGCGAGAAAATCGTCGGAGGTGTGTTAAAGTCTAAGGAAAGCACCAAAACATAATGATCATCTGTTATATGACTGATGGAGCGGAATATGAAGAGATATTTTCTTAGTTTATGTATCGCATCACTGCTAATGCTTGTTGCTGTTTCGGCGCAGGCAACAGAAACGCTTACGCTTGACCCGCAGCACACATACATTCTTTGGCACATTAAGCATTTTGGGTTTTCGACACAAGCTGGAAAATGGTACGCGAGCGGCACATTAATGATAGACAAAGATAGGCCGCAAAACAGCAAAGTTAATGTGACTGTTCAAGTGACCAACATAGTAACAGGCAATGCCGAATTAGATAAGCATCTTAAAGGTAAGCTATTTTTCGATGTTGAACACTTTCCTACCGCAACTTTTGTGAGTGATCAGGTAAAATTAATTGGTAAAAAAGCAGCTAAAGTTCATGGAATCCTGACGTTGCATGGTGTTTCAAAACCGGTGGTTTTAGATGTGAAGCTGAATGAAACAGGTATCAATCCTATTACGGAAAAAATGACAGCTGGATTTAGTGCAAAAACTCGAATAAAGCGATCGGATTTTAACATCACTACATTGCTACCAAGCGTGTCAGATGAAGTAAATATTGATATCGAAGCAGAGGCCTATAAACCAACGAACTAGGTACTTAATATGCGACTGAAAAATACTGAAAATCGATTTGGCTTGATTAGCATTTTCCTGCATTGGCTAATGGCACTTTTGATCATTGGTTTATTGATCCTAGGGTTATATATGGTTGCATTGCCAATTAGTCATGAAAAGCTCAAATTGTATGGTTGGCATAAGGAGTATGGGTTGCTGGCGCTTGGTTTGGTAGCGGTCAGACTTTTGTGGCGGTTAATAAACATAACGCCGCGTTTGTCTCTCCCATTATTGGAAAAAATAGCAGCCCGTACTGTGCATTGGGCATTTTATTTTTTTATGGTTGCAATGCCAATAACGGGGTGGTTAATCACATCAGCTGCTGGTCTTCCCGCTTCATTCTTTGGTTTGTTTGTATTGCCTAATCTTATCTCGCCTAGTGAGGAACAGCGGCTATTATTTCAGCAGATCCATCAATGGTTAGGTTATGGATTAATTGCTACCATCATTCTGCATGCAAGTGCAGCGTTTAAACATCATTTCATCAATAAAGATGACATTCTTAAAAGGATGATATCGTGATTAAAATGACCGCAAGTAAATGGCTTATCTTTTTACTGATACTACTAGTGCCCTCTATTGTCCTCGCGAGTGCAGCGGAATGGAGAATGATACCTGAGGAGAGTAGCATTACTTTTACGGGTATACAAAATGGTGCCCCAGCATCAGGTAGTTTCAAGAAATTTAGCAGTGTTATTAATCTTGATCCTGCTCAATTAAATGATAGCAAAGTACGCATTGTGATAGATATGAACTCTGTTTCAACTTCATTCAGTGATTTTGCTGCTACATTAATCACTGCTGATTGGTTTAACACGAAACTCTTTCCCCAAGCGATATTTGAATCAAAGCAATTCGTTAAAATAGGCGATAATAAATATCAAGGGAATGGTACATTAACTATCCGTGGTAAAACGGAACCAGTCAGCATTACATTCGTCACAGAAGCGTTATCAAAAAACAAAGGTCGCGTAAAAGGAAGCGTAACGTTAAAGCGCACAACATTTGGTATTGGGCAGGGAGAATGGGCAGATACAGATGCCGTTAAAGATGAGGTGCAAGTTGATTTCGTAATTACTGCTGACAAAAATGCATCCGGGTAAATGCAAGAAACAAAAGCGCATTTACCGCAGGTTGCATTTTACGTATATATTACCGACACTGATATACGATAGGGTTGTGACTTTTTTTGTCAGACTCAGTGCTTGTGGTTGGTTGATTAAAGTTTGACGCTATCGTTGCGAATACCATCGCTGTTCCCACAGCTGCTCCTATTTTTTCTCCTGTGCTTGTTGGGGGCGTCGGTTGGTTACCTTTCGGTATGTACATACCAAAACCTATGCTTCTTGTACCAGCTATTGCTCTCATTATAGTTTTGCTAAACATAATAATATCCTCCTACATTTGGTTAGTGATAAATAAACATTTAAGGACCCTTTTGTATTGAGCACCTTATGAAAAACAGTCTAACGCATTTTCATCGCAATTAAATTTCTTATATTCTATTAAATTTCTATTTATTAGTTATTTATGCTAAATTACTTATATATTGTAGATTTTTATGCTATAATTTAACATTAGTATAATATATTTAACTTGAGGTGCATGAGAAATGGTAGATAGGATCGACAAAAAAATACTCAAAATTTTACAAGAAAATGCGCACATTTCAAATCAAGAGTTGGCTGAGCGGGTTGCTTTATCCCCTTCACCTTGTTTGCGTCGGGTAAAAGCATTAGAAGAGAATGGTACGATTAGCAAGCAAGTGATTTTGTTAAATCCAGAGAAGATTGGCTTGGCGTTAACTGTTATTGTGCTTGTTGGATTAAATAGCCATCAAGCGAGTGTGATGGCTGAATTTGAAAAAAACATACAGGCGCTTCCAGAAGTGATTCAGTGCTATCTTATTACGGGGCAACAGGCTGATTATGTTTTAAAAGTTATTGTGCCAGATTTAAATACTTATCAATCATTTTTATTGGGAAAATTAACCAGTATTAGCGGTGTTGATAATGTGCATTCTAGTTTTATACTTCGCACTATTTGTGATACGACAGCGCTACCACTTGATTATCTATAGTTGGGGAGCGCTTAGTCGCTTGGGGCTTGCATAATTGTATCGCTGCTTAAGGAGCGTTTTCTCTTCACCTCCAGACTCCCATAGAGTTGAATTGCATCTGGGGATATAATGAGTATAGAATGCATCCCTTTGTTATTAAAAAGGATTAACTTGTGTTTGGTGTGTTAAACGAAAGGCAAAAGCAAGTTTTACGTGAGATAGAAAAGACAGATGAATTACGAGATCCCTGTACAGCTGCCACTCTAAGAAAGATTTTTTGTAAGGTTTCTGTTGAGCGTCCAGGTGGAAATAAGCCGCAAAAAACACTACCTCCTGCTGATGAAGCTGGAAAAATAAATCCTAATGCGTTGTTGGCTGATCGTACACGCGATATCGTCGGTCGTTTTGTTTCGGCTGCTGAAGATATCTCTTCTAGTGGTGCTACTGAAGCAGCTCGAGTCGCCAAGAAAGAGTTAAGTAGCGTGCTCGAACAGGCTTCGCTAAGCCGTGATCCTTTGTCCCCAGGTGATGCGCATGTCTTTACGGCAGAAACAATGTTTAAAATGATTAACGAATTCGATAGCTTTCATGGAAGATGCTTAAATCCAACAAATAGACGCTAACTCAGGTAAATTTAACTGAATCGAAATTCGAACTGATGGTCTTCAGTCGTTGCTTTTTTCCCTAACTTAACTGCTTCACGTACTTTTTCTGCAGGACTCTTTTTAAAAAGAGTGCCTGTTATATAGGCGCCTGGTGATCCTAATGCACGGAGAGGAAAAAACATACCTGCGATAGTCTCTATAACAGTCATAGCTGTTGTGAAGGGTAATTTGCCAGGATGATGGGGCATTGAGAGCTTTTCTATGTCATTTAGTATACTATCGAGGCCATTAAGGGCATCAACAAAGTTAGAATTGCAATCCTGCAGGTTGAGACCCTCCCTTGCATTATTTGCTTTCTCAATTCCTATTTCCTGAATTTTTCCTTGGATTTGACTGAGCGTTTCTGTTAGCGTTGAAGCAGCATCAGTCGCCTGTTTTTTTGCTTTTTTTGAATAAAAGATAGATGTAGATTTCTCAATAGCGTTTAAATCAGCGATTGCCTCAGTGATAAGTGCTTGAGTACGTGCATACGATATAGGATATGTTACGCCTCTTTCTGGCATTGAAATAGCGTCTGCTTCAGTGGTGGGTAGATTTGTAGATGTTTTTGTAGTCATTATTTTGCTCTCGTTTTGTGCTTTTACTGTTAATTTATAATAACATTGTACGCTTTGAATATTAAGAGAATATTAAGAGAATATTAAGAGCATGTATTTCGACTGAAATAAAAAATTCTTTTATTTTTATGAGGTTAGACCACTTGTCCGGCTGCCCAGCCAGAAGACCATGCCCACTGAAAATTATAGCCGCCTAGCCAGCCTGTGATATCCAGCACCTCTCCTATAAAGAACAAGCCGGGTACATCCTGTGCAGCCATTGTTTTTGAAGAAATGGCATTGCAATCTACACCACCTAAGGTGACTTCAGCTGTGCGATAACCTTCTGTTCCGTTGGGTTTTACTACCCATGCATTGAAATGCTCTGCAATTTCTGTGAGTTGATGATGAGAAATATTCGCTATTTTGGTGTCCGCAATAGCGGGATTTAAAAAAACTTCTACGACACGCTTAGGTAAGTGTTCCATCAAGATGGATTTTAATTGTTTTTGTGAATGCGATTCTTTCGCACATTTTAGTAGATCAAACAGGTTAATCTCTGGCAGGAGATTGATAGTGATAGATTCGCCGCTTTGCCAGTAAGAAGAGAGTTGCAAAATAGCAGGACCGCTTAATCCGCGATGCGTAAATAAAATATTTTCACGAAATTGAATATGTTTGTTACTGACAAGGCTATCTACTGCAATACCAGACAGTATGGATAGCTTTTCTTTTTCTGTTTCAGTAAGCGTGAATGGCACAAGCCCAGCCCTGGTGGGCCATACCTTAATCCCAAATTGTTCGGCAATTTTATATCCGAAAGGGCTTGCACCCATCGTGGGTATTGATAAACCGCCGCTTGCAATCACCAGAGCGTCGCAATGCAACTGACCGCGAGAGCTTGCTATTTTAAAATAGTCACTCATTTTTTCAACGCGCTCTATTTGTGTATTGAGGGAAATATCAACATTGTGATTTTCGCATTCGCTTAATAAGAGATTAAGAATATCCTGTGATTTGTTATCACAAAATAATTGCCCTAATGTTTTTTCATGAAAAGGGATATGATATTTTTTCACTAAATCAATAAAGTCCCACTGCGTATAGCGACTTAATGCTGATTTACAAAAATGGGGGTTGTGAGAGAGATAACGATGAGGGTCAATGTGATAATTTGTGAAATTGCAGCGGCCACCACCAGACATGAGGATCTTCTTGCCGGGTTTGTTGGCTTTTTCTAAGACTAATACTGTGCGATTGCGCTTCGCTGCTTCTATCGCGCACATGAGTCCGGCAGCGCCGGCACCTACAATCACAACATCGACTTTTTTCATAGTGCCAAAGTCTACCATGTTTTGTGGAAAAATTTTAGTTGATTTTTCTTTGTATATTCAAAATGCGATTTTTATTATAGAGGTAGAGCCATATCAAGTGACGATAATGCTGCGGAGGGTAATCGCGCGAAACCCTAATAGCGCCATACTAGTCAATATTGCCAGATGCGGTCTCTAAGGTTGCGCTGGCATTCGCTTGGTGAAGGTGGATGATTTATAATTATTATCGGATATTTTTTCTATCAAATTATGCGATATCTTCCCTATTGCAGTTGGAGAGAAAAAGATATCCGATTTTTGATAGAAATAATAAGCTAAACTAATAGCTACTATTGTAATAAACAATGCTTTGAAAAACGATTTTATATTCATTATCCACCCCTTGCACGATTTTTGATAAAGTTAATGTTCCATAAAAATAATTTCGCTACACCTTTAAAGTAAGCTAACGTCAAACAAGTAAAACCAATGGTGATTGTGATAACAGCGCTTATCCAGGCGATGACAAAAAATAAAATAGCTAACAATGTGAATAAATGGAATCCGACATTAATCGCAAATATCATGCCTAATATGACAGCAACGGGAAGTGACACAATCATTGCTAATACAACAGGCCAACCTGACACGATGATCGATGTTATTATTAGGAGGGGGATAAGGACAAAAATTAAATTAAATGGGGTGAGCAGTAAAATGGCAAAAAACGCTGATAACAGAGCAAATATTTTTTGTGAGAAGGTGGTGGCGTGCGAAATACGCTTTACTTTTGCTTCCGCAATAATCGTTTCTGAGATCGCTTTAGCCGAGCCTAATTTTTTGATGATTTCTTCATCAGATTGATTGCGGCGATGCCCTTCATCGAAATACTCTTCTATATCGCGAAGAATCTCTTTTCGTTCTTCTGCTAGAAGACAATTTAATTTAGCTTCTAGTTCTTTTAAAAAATCTTGCTTACGCATGCTAGACCTCTTCTTTAATAAGTTGATTGATTTTTTTGTGAAATTGATTCCACTCCTTAATTAAATTTTCCGTAAACACCTTTCCGTGAGGTGTCATGTGATAGTACTTACGCGGTGGGCCGCTGGGCGACTCTTGTAAATAAGTTTCAACATAGTTTTCTTGCGTGAGCCGTCTCAGTAGGGGGTAGATAGTGCCTTCTGATATATCAACGTGATTCGAGATGGTGTCGACTAGCTCGAAGCCATAGCAATCGCGTTTGGCAAGGAGCGCCAGCACGCACATTTCCAGTATCCCCTTGTTAAATTGTGTATTCATTATTCACCTCAGGGATAGTATAATACAAAGTACCTTGCGATGCAAGGTACTTTGTTCCGTACTATGGGCTAAACAGCGCGTGAAACCGAGTCGCGACCGTGAGGGAGCGTTACATTAATTCGATAAAAGCTGGCACAGAATGAAAAATGATGCAAAATATAGTGCTTAAATAAGGCATCATGCAGTTGAGTCATTAGAAATTTCAGTTATAAAATGGTTGAATCGTGACGCTCCCTTACGGTCGCGGCTCGGTTTCGCATAGTCTATTGCCATTTGGCTGTAGAGACAAAAAAGGAGAATAGAGATGCAGCATGTTAACCCAGAAGAGATTATATTAATTGCAGATCCCCGCATATTATCTGTCGCCATTGCTGAGACCGATGAGCCAATGATCGATTTGAGAGATCAAGCAGAAATTGTTTATGGTTTATCTCCTGAAGTGCCGAATAATACGGATTACACGAAGATGAGGCGGTCTATATACGAGAAGTTGAAGCAGGCGCAAGCTCTTTTGCCGAGTGGACTACGCTTTTGTTTATATGAAGCATATAGAAGTTTTTCTTTGCAGAAAATGCTTTTTGATAGTCAGTTTCAAAAAAATAGAGCGCAATATCCAAGTTGGTCTGAACATGATATTTTTACAGAGACCACAAAACTAATTTCTCCTGTTGTGAACGAAGATGGTTCGAAAAATATTCCGCCGCATGCTACAGGTGGCGCAGTTGATGTGTATTTAATTGATGATGCAGGAGAGTATGTTGACATGGGTATTCATCCAAAAGATTGGATGGAAGATAGGGATGGATCTCTCTCTTTAACCACATCAAGAATTATTTCTGACGAAGCACAACGCAATAGGCGAATCATGAGCGAGGCGTTATCCGCGGTTGGTTTTGTGAACTACCCAACAGAATACTGGCATTGGTCTTATGGAGATCGCTATTGGGCATATCATAAAAAACAGCTGAACGCACTGTACGACTCGCATCCAGGTAACACCAAAAGATTAGATGAGCTTGAAGTATTGCTGTCAGAGCGATCAAAGGCAGAGGAGACTGCGCAGTCTACAAGAGTCTCCAAATTCCAATTCTAGGATTTGCGATACCGTCGTTTCTTTACGGAGCAGATGAGCTGATATCAAATGATAAATTGCTTTTTGAAAGAGCTGATTATCCATGCGAAACAAAAACTCGGTGTGGCAACCAGGGCAGAATTGATTGTTGCGCTTTGTCAAAGGGATCTGTAATATCACGGATAGGAATTGAGATGTTATCCGTTATCATAATCTTTCGGATACTATTCAAATTAAGGAGTGAAAAATGAGATTGAAATATGCGGGTTGTGTGGCTGCTATCAGCTTATCTTTGTTTAGTCAGGGTGTATTTGCGGGTAATAATCCAATAGTTTACAAGAATACGCGTGGCTCTTCGCTTACGCTATTGTTTGGTTCGGATAATACCGTCACAGGCACATTTATTACTGCAGTTGCTTCAAAAGAATGTCAAGAAGCAATTGGTACAACCAGGCCGGTTGTTGGTTATACGGCGAAAAATGCTATAGCTCTCAGTGTGAATTACCCCGAGTGTGGTTCGGTTGTGAGCTTTGCGGGGAATATTGAAAAAAATAAGAAGACTATCGATATGACTGCTATCATCGCGCGTCAATCAACAGAAATAGCAAAAGAAGGTCCTGGTGCGAGAATGATTAGTCACGAGATGTTTGCTCGCGTTTAAAAATAAAGCGGATTGTGGCTAGCGCTGGTTATAAATTAGTCTTCTTGTAGCGCATTCGTCGAGAAAATAGGTTATTGTTATATATGCTTTTGAGTTTCTTCTCACGCACCTCCGGTGCTTAAAGACGTGGGGTGGTTGTCACTTCCCCGGCCTTCGGATGCTACGCTTCGCTTCGCATCCTCATCCGGGGCTGTAAAACTTGCGGCCGTAAACGGCCTGGCTGCATCGTAACTTTATGTGAGTGACTCGAAATTAGTTTAATTAGGGGTTGTAATTCAACACAGTATCTATCTTGCAGCCGTGAACGGCCTGGCTGCGCGGGGATATAATCTTATGGTAGAAAAAACAAACTGGATTGTTTTCACAGGGCCACCAAGCTCTGGCAAAACGACGCTTATTCATTTGCTAGATGCGCTGCAGAGAAAGCGGCATTGTCCGACGAAAGATATTCCTTTTTTAAAGGAATATCAGGCGACCCTTAAAATCAATGATACCGCTTTTAGTGCACATCTTGATCAATTAATGATGGTTTTTCAAAAGTTAGATATTGCAAATTTTTCTATTAGTACTGAATGTTTTAGAGATTATCTCAACGATCTTGCTATACCTTCAGCGGAAATAAAACAATATTTGCAACAAGAAGAATCATTTCGTAAAGCAACAGCCTATTATATTGCTCGAGAAAAATCTTTTGCTCAGTCGGAATATGTATTTATGGATAGGGCTATTCCAGATCATTTGTCTTATTTTAGTTTCAAAGGATATGATATTGAACGTGAGAAACATGTTCTGGCGCCTTATTTGCAAGTAGCATATAAGGCGGTTTTTGTTTTTGAAAAAGTTCATTTGCTTAAAAAGCGGATAAATTCATAAGCAATCTCACTAAGATATTTGTAGTAACTTTTTTATATGATCCAGCAAATAAAGCGGGCAGTTTAGTATATCGCCATCTTTTTTAAGATTCATAGGAGATAATCTTATACCCAAGCGAGGCTCGTATTTTTTTAGATATAATTGCAAGCTTTTTTTCTTGTTTGAAGCGCCTGATTTTACTTCTAGTGGATAAATATTATCATCATGAACATATAGAAAATCTAACTCAGCGATGCCTTCGCTAGACCAGTAAAACAGTTCATTTTTCTGGTTAACTAGGCTTTGGCAAACGTAATTTTCAGTTAATGCGCCGCGAAATTCTTGTAGCACACTGTCCCCATATAAAATGGATTTTGCAGAAATGTTGCTCATCGCGCCTAATAATCCAACATCAGATAAGTAGATTTTAAAGATGTCATGATGTATATAGGCATTTAAAGGTATTTTTGGTGTATTTGTGTTGTGAACTTTATGAATTAATCCTGCTTCGCTCAACCATTGGATTGCGGTTTCAAATTCTGCTGCTCTTGCGCCTTGCCGAATAACAGAGTAAATAAATTTTTTGTTTTCTTTAGCAAGTTGATTCGGAATCACATCCCATACTTGGTTCAATTTCATGATGATATTATCTGGCGCATGCTTGGCAAAATCTAAACGATAAGCATCTAAAATATTTTGTTGCTGATATCGAATTTTTTCAAAATCATCGCTTTCAATTGATTCCATGACTGCGGCTGGCATGCCACCTATGTATAAGTATTCTCTGAAATGAGAAAGTAATTTCTCATGAACGTTTTCAGGTAATGGCGCTAACGTGTCTATCTCATCAAGAAATTTCGTCAATAAAGTATTCTTTTTTGCTAATAAAAACTCAGTAAATGATAGTGGGTAGAGAGATAAAAAGTCTACTTTGCCAACGGGAAAATTCTTAGCATTTGCGAGCGTCACGCCCAGTAATGAGCCAGCTGAGGCGATATGATACTCATTCGCGAATTCGTTAAAATACTTCAAGCTATTTAATGCCTCTGCGCATGCTTGAATTTCATCAAATATGATGAGTGTTTTTTCTGGCGTGATGTGTGTATTTGCTTCAATTGACAATGCTTTGATGATGTCAGCAGGCTTTAAACCTTGAGCGAATAGCGTGCGTAAGTGTGGTGAGCTTTCAAAATTAAAGTATGCCATGTTTTCATATTCGGCTTTAGCGAAGTCTAGCAAGCTGTAGGTTTTTCCGACTTGACGCGCCCCCTTTAAAATCAACGGCTTACGGTTTCTCTTCTGCTTCCAGGTTAGTAATTGGTTATAAATTAATCTTTTCATGGTTCATTCGTCGGTAAAAGTGTTGGTATTTACAATTATACGTTGATAAAAGTGTAATAATCAACACTTTTTCGTACGAAAAAGTGTGAGCTTGAGTTTTTTCGAATATATTCATATTATTGCCTACTTGGAGTAGGGGTGTTTTGTGGCAGAAAAAACGATGAAAAATTTAATCACACTTGATAATGTCTCTCTGGCATTTGGTCTCCACCCATTACTGGATCAAATAAAATTGCAAATTGCGGCTGATGAGCGCGTTTGTTTAATTGGTCGCAATGGTGCCGGTAAATCCTCTTTACTCAAAATAATTGATGGCACACTGCTGCCTGATCAAGGAACTATTTGGCGTAAACCACAATTACGTGTTTCTTGTTTGCAGCAGGATTTACCGCGATCATCAACGAAATCTGTTTACGAGTTTGTAGCAGAAGGGTTAAGCGAGGCAGGAGAGCTGCTGACGGCTTACCACCAAGCAACGCAACAATCAGACAAGGAACATATTGATTTAGATCTCATTACCACACTACAACAAAAGATTGAAGCCATCGGTGCTTGGCAATATGAATATGAAATTGAAACGATATTGAAGAAATTCGAGTTAAACCCTGAAGTGAAAGTCGCAGCGCTATCAGGTGGATGGCAACGACGCGCGGCTTTAGCGAGAGCGTTAGTCTCTCAGCCAGAATTATTGTTGTTAGATGAACCAACAAATCACTTAGACATCGCTGCTATTCAATGGCTAGAAGAATATTTGTTGAGTGCCACACAGCTAGGACTGATTTTTATTACCCATGATCGTGCTTTATTAAAACGAATTGCAACGCGTATTATTGAACTGGATCGTGGTCAACTGACTTCTTGGCCGGGTGATTATGAAAATTTTTTAAACCGTAAGGCAGAAATGTTGCATGCTGAAGCTAAACAACAAGCTGATTTTGATAAGAAACTAGCGCAAGAAGAAAAATGGATTCGCCAGGGTATTAAAGCAAGGCGTACGCGCAACGAAGGGCGTGTGCGTGCTTTGAAAACGATGCGTGAAGAACGAAGCAAGCGTCGCGATGTTGAGAAAACAGTCAAATTTGATATTCATAGCGCAGTGCAATCAGGAAAATTAGTTGCCGAGCTAGAAAATATTTCTCATCAATATCACGATACACCTATTATTCAGCAGTTTTCATTGCGCGTGATGCGGGGCGATCGTATTGGTTTGATTGGGCCAAATGGTATTGGTAAAAGCACCTTGCTGAATATTCTGCTCGGAAAAATCAAGCCACAGCAAGGTATTGTGACAATCGGTACAAATCTTGAGGTTGCCTATTTTGATCAGCTACGTGAAGCGCTGGATCCAGAAAAAACAGTTGCTGATAATGTGACGCAAGGTAGTGATATGATAGAAATTCAGGGTAAGCAGCGACACATTATCAGTTACCTTAATGATTTTTTATTTACGCCAGCGCGCGCACTGACACCTGTAAAAGCATTATCTGGTGGGGAGTGTAATCGCCTGTTGTTAGCGCGTTTGTTTAGCCGCTCTACAAATTTACTCGTGCTTGATGAGCCGACAAATGATTTGGATATTGAGACATTAGAATTACTCGAGGAAATGCTTAATCAATATCAAGGCACGTTATTATTGGTAAGCCATGATAGACAGTTTTTGGATAATGTTGTGACAAGTACTCTGATTTTTGAGGGCGATGGGCGCATTGCAGAATATATTGGTGGATATGATGATTGGCTCAGGCAGCGGCCATCCGTTGCACCTGTTTTGCCCGTGCGAGAGAAGGTGCTGATTAAAAAGGAAGATAGTCGGAAGAAAAGTCAGCAGTTGACGTATAAAGAACAGGAAGAGCTGAAGCAATTGCCGGGTAAAATAGAAGGGTTGGAATCCGAAATCGCAAGGTTGCAAGCAGAGATAGCTGATCCGCAGTTTTATCATCAAGATGCGCAAACGATTAGTAAGGTGATGGCGGAGCTGGCTGGGTTGAATGCTAGCTTGGAATCAGCTTATGCGCGGTGGACTGCGCTGGAGGAGAAGGGTGAATCTGTATAAGCAGAAATCAGATGTACTGATGCGAGCTTTCTAGTTTTTTTATTGTTTTTGGTAAATTCTGATTGGCTAAATATTCCAAGTATTCATGTGGATTTTTCGGTGGGTTTTTTAAACTGAGTCGACATCGATGGACTGCAGCAAAAACCAACCGTGGTGACAGATCAATGAGATCTACCAAAAAATCATCAGGATGTTGCACTTCAATTCCAAATTTTTCAGTTTCTTTTCTAGGGAAATCTTTTAAATTGTATGTGACTATAACAGCAGCGTTGCAATGTATTCCAGCCGCTAATACATGTCTGTCATTTGGGTCGGGCAGTCTAAGAGAAGGAATTATTTCCTCATAATGACTCACTAAACAGTCCCGTACATTTTCATTCATTAAGTGTCGTGTACGTTCCAGTTGCTCTATTTTAATGTCAGGGCGATTTTTTAAAACATTTCTCATCCATTCTTCGTGAATTTGATCAGTCCATTTTGCCCTATATAAATCCGTTAAAGCCAAGTGCATGAGTAAATCACGCAGTGGTGCAGGATATAGAACGCATGAATCATAAAGTGCAGTAAAATTTGACAATTTTAGTATCCCATATCTAGATCTTGCGCTTGTTTTGATAATTCTTCTAATGTTTTTAAGCGAGCATCATCAATTTTTTTCTTGTACCTGAGCAAATCATTCGCAAAAACGCGTCGCCTTGAACCTACTGTGTGGAAAGGAATTTTTCTTTTTTCCAATAAATCGACAAGATAAGGACGTGAGACATTCAATATATCTGCTGCCTGCTGTGTGGTAAGCTCAGCATGCACGGGAATTAAGGTAACAATGCTGCCATTTGCCATTTCCCTTAAAATCTTAACCAATAAAGAAATGGCAGCGACAGGGATGTGAATTTGTTGAACACTCCCTCCCTTTCTTTTCAGTGTAAAGACTGGATCGTTCGTCGTCTTCAGGTAGGAAGCTAAAGCCCTCTCTGATTCTTCTGCAAGTTTTACGTCTTTTTCCGTTGGGGCAAATGGTTCTGTGGCGATACTCATAATTTATTCTCCTATTCTATATATGAGTATAGCATATATTCGAAATAAACGAAAGGAACGAAATTATCAAAATAAACGAAACGAGAGAAAATATAACATATTGTTTATTAATAAAAATTTCATTAATTGTCATTTCCAATCACCTTTTCCTTCATTCAGTAGATGTAATTGCTCACTTAAGTGAGTGATTTGTTCTTTCCAATAAGACAGTGTATTAAACCAAGGAAAATTAATTGGAAAAGCAGGGTCTTCCCAACGTTTCGCCAGCCAACCTGAATAATGAATCATCCGTAATGTTCGCAATGCAGAAATAAGGCTGACTTCGCGCCAGTTAAAATCATTAAAATCACAGTATCCGCGAAGTATGTGATTCAGCTGCCGTTCTGTTTCATGCGCGCTACCACCTGGAAGCAACATCCAAATATCCTGTATCGCGGGCGCCATTAAGCAATCATCAAGATCAACAATATGTGGACCTGCGCCACTCCATAAAATATTGCTTGCATGGCAATCTCCATGCACACGAATATAACGCACATCCTCTACTTCCTGAAAACATTCTTCAATTTTGATGAGTAGTGTTTCAAGAAGTGTGGTGTAACTCTGTTTGAGTTCTGGCGGGATGAAATCATTTTCAATCAGGAAGCGATAGGGCTGTTCTCCGTATGTTTTTGTCGTTAACGATAAACGGTGTGTAAAGGGTTTAGTGGCACCTAATGCATGTAAGCGACCCAGAAAACGTCCCACCCATTCTAATTGCTCGGCATCTTCTAATTCCAAGGGACGGCCTTGTTGTCTGGCAAAAATAGCGTAGCGATAGCCTTCGTATTTATGCAAGGTTTTACCTGTTGGTTGCGCAAGGGGTGGGATCACGCCAATCTCATGGCTCGCTAGCTCGATCGAAAAGGCATGTTCTTCTAAAATGGCATCATCACTCCAACGCAAAGGCCTATAAAATTTAGCGATAATAGGCGCATCATTTTCGATACCAATTTGATAAACACGATTTTCATAACTGTTTAAAGCGAAGAGGCTGCCAGAGCACTGGTAACCTAGCGACTCTATTGCGTCAAGAATGAGCACCGGTGAAAGCTTATCGTAGGGTGTTGTCGTCACGGGGTATGGTGGCCTTGTTTTATAAGCAGCCATCCTACTGCAGAAGAAATGCTCGGGTCAAGGATTGGTTTATAAAAGACCATCATGTGATGTGACATCCCACTCAGCCATCTCTTGTTGCAATGCAACATCTTGCTCTACCGCTACAGCGCATTCATATAATATACGTTCGCGTCGCTCAGCTTCTATCGATAGCTGAGCCGCTACTGTATATTGTCGTAAGTCGATTGCTTGGTTAAGATAAAACGGCACATATCTGTTCCTTCTTGATGCGGCATCGCAAAAATGCCCGTTTCTACATGAGAGAAGTATAGAATAACGATAGGGTAGGTATGTTCTTCTGTGAAGCAAATGCCGTGAAAAAAATGATGCTTTTGTATCTCAAAAAACATAGGCGAAATTAAGGTGAGTGGTTTGTTTATGATGTGGCTGACCCGCGTTTGCACAGCAAGCAGCACAGTGGCTAATTCGTCGTTAAACTCAGGTGGTGTAATTGTCTTCCCATCCTTGCAAGAAATGGTACCGCTCTCGGTGAGATCAAAAAAATAATCAAACGCTTCGCTTAATTCTCTTGATTCAATCACAATTCGTTGTAATTCTTGCATTGTGTTTTTATTTGGCATAGGTGGTTTCCTTTAATGGAGTAAATTAAGATGGGTGTCGCGAGGTGGGGTGACTGCTGAAGGTTAATGAAAGTGTAAATAAAAGCTCAGGCGAGTAAGGATGGGATGTTAGATGGGATGTTAGAAGTTGCACTTTGAAGTGTGGGAGGTTTAGATTGTATTGATACTTTCGATAGTTTGCAAGAGGTATTTTTGCATTGCTTACCTCAATTATTGTATTGTTGAGTACTGTTCGATAAGATGCACTCAGACTGAAACTATTATTAAGCATCTACTTCAGCATCTTAAAGCTGAGCTAAAAAGGAGTGGCTTATGACCACATCAAATACCATCGATACTTCATATGTTGCTTTTTTTGGCGCCCTTAAACAACGGGTTGAGACTATTCGTTATCGAGCTGTTCTTCGAGTTAATCAGGAACTTATCCTTCTGTATCACCATATAGGTACCCAGATTCTTCAATCACAGGCAAAGCATGGGTGGGGCGCTAAAGTTATTAACCAGCTTAGCAAGGACTTAAAATCAGCTTTTCCAGAGATGAAGGGATTTAGCGTTACTAATTTGAAATATATGAAATTATTCGCAGAAAGCCTTACCTATGCTGAAATTGGTCAGCAGGCTGCTGACCAATTACCTTGGTTTCATATAGTAACTATCTTAGTTGCCTGCAAAGAGAAAGCCACTTGTTTCTTCTATATCAATAAGTTGTGCTTTAAGTGTATCTAATAAGGTTTCCGATGCTATTTGGACCGTATCTTTATCCTCCCTCAGGACGCCATGAATTCTTGAAACTAAATTCGATCCAGCGGCAGAGCGATTTATCTCGCAATGTAGAGCCCAATCACAAAATAGTTCTAAATCTCCGTATTTCTCACGCATTGTTGCTTTTCCATTTTCACCAGAGATTGCGCTAAGGAATTCCAATTCTCTCCTGATAAGTATGAGAAGGTATGCATAGTCTGATTCAGACATAGTTAGGTTTCTATCAAGTAAATTACTTATCTTAGTCAAATTTTTACTCATGAGATGGCGCTTCTGTCGTATGCGCAATCGCCTTGCTATATCTTACGGTTTTGTCTCTGCCCGTATTCTTGGCTTCGTAGAGCGCAACATCTGAAGCATTGATCAAATCATGTTGATTTTCAGCATCATCAGGATATGCGGCTAAGCCAATAGAAATGGTTACTTTCGTCAGGAGCTTGTCGCTGTAACGCAATTTCACCTGCGTTAATGCTTCGTGCAGTAGTTCTGCACGATGTGCCGCATTTCCTATCGTTGTCTCTGGCATCACAAAAATGAATTCTTCGCCACCATAGCGGCATGCGATATCTTCTTTTCTTGTGAAGTTAATCAATACTTTTGATAAAGCTTGTATGACGATGTCTCCTGCTTCATGGCCAAAGCGATCATTGAATTCCTTAAAGTGATCAATGTCGATCATCATAATAGCCAGCGGTAATGATTTCCGTGTGCAGCGACTCAATTCTCTTTCTAGTGTCTCTTCTAAGTAACGTCTATTGTAAAGACCTGTTAACGTATCTCGGAAAGAGAAATGACGCAATGTTTCACGAAGTTTAATGTTGGAAATGCCAATACCAATTTGCTCTGCAATCATCCCAAGTAAAATATCTTTATCGTTCTTCTGATCAAAAATATTTTGCGCTGTCGTGTCGGCATTTTCCCATTCTATATAGAATAAGCCGAGGATATCGCTTTGCGAGAATAATGGGATGCAGGTGTAGGAAGAATCACTTGTGATTGATTTGCAGTGCTCACACAGTAAATCTGTTTGTGAATTTTTTACTTTATAAATGGCACCCCTGCGTAACCCTAAACATGACTCTGGCTTTATCATCTTTTCTTCTTTTTCTGATTTCCCCCATGAAACCATAGATTCTAAGTAATTCCGAGAGGCATGCATGATATAAAGCGTGCCGGACGTATGAGGAAATAATTTTCCCGCATATTGAGCGATTAATTTATAAGCTTCCTCAATGTAATAACAGGTTTGCAAGGTTGAGCTTAATTCTTTTAAATACTGCATTTCTTTATTGCGTAGATTCAGTTCTGCTAATGTATTCTCGAGGTTTGTATTTGTCTCTATTAATTTCTTAGACATCTCAATTTGCGCAATTGTTTCTTGTGAGCCTTCTTCTATTTTGCTATACAATTGAATATTTTTAATCGCAATCGAAGTGCTGTCAGCTAAGGCCTGTAATAAACGCAATTGATTTTTTGTAGGCCGATATTGTCTTGCCCAATAGACGCCAATGGCGCCGATAGGGTCGATTGTTCTAATGGGTACCATACTGAGACTTTTTACGAAAGTTGGCCTATAGGCATCAATGGGGATTCTTTCATCTGTATAAATGTCCTCAATCACTGCCGGTTGGCTATTTAACATGACCCAACCACTGATACACATTTTCATGGGAAAGCGTTTACCTTTCCAAAGTGGCCCAATCGCATCTTCATCTGCATAATGACATTGATCGCCATCTCTTAACACAAATGTTGCGCCGTCTGCCTCCATCATTCGTCTTGCAGCTTGTCGAACAATAAACATAATTGTTTCAAGATCTGCTGCCAGTGACAGTTTTTGAATCACTGCTAATAGGTCTGCTTCATGCTCAGAAAAAATCTCATCGGGTTTTTGCTTCTGAGTATCAGCGGTAGAGAATAAATTTCTTATTTTATTTAAGAGCCTGCCCATCACTATGCTCCTGTTAGTATTTAGCTAACTTATATAGGTCATTTTACCATAAAAATCAGTGCCAAATATTATGAAAATAAACATAAAGTTATTGCCGGCACAGCCTGATATTACTGATTTTATCGAATGTGGTCTTGTGGGTTGAACGATAAGGATTAATATCTAAACCACCCCTGCGTGTGAATCGGCCATAAACCGTTAATTTTTCAGGTCGGCACTGCTTCATAATATCCATGAATATTCTTTCAATGCTTGTCTCGCTAAATTCATTACAATTTCGGAATGAAACAATATATCGTAACAGTCCGGCATGATTGATCTTCCGTCCCTCATAGCTAATCTCCACGCTTCCCCAATCAGGTTGGTTGGTGACTAAGCAGTTCGATTTTAAAAGATCAGAGTGTAATGTTTCAGAAGCTTGCTCATTCTCAACATGTAAAAAAGAAGGATTAAGTGTATAAGTATCGCAAGTAATATCCAGGTTATCAATACAAACACTGCTAAAGCTTGGCATGATGATTTCGCGCTTAACATCAGCGATAGGGGTAATGTTAATGTGAGCAACCATGCCAATACGACTTGTTAAATCATGTGCTACCATGCTACGCAGTGTTTCTAAGTCTTTTACTTTTGTATTATTAAAAGAGTTGAAATAAAGCTTCATCGATTTTGATTCGATAATATAAGATGAATGGCAATCGTAAATGATTTCAGCAAGCCCAACAATGGGTTTGCCTTTTTCATTCAGCCAGGAAACTTCACAGTGGTTCCAAATGTCAAATCCAAAAAAAGGTATTTTTTCAGGTACGTTTATTTTATCACGGTTGATGCTACGTAAAATAGGAAATAGCCTATCGGGATCATAGTGCGTATCGTAGGCAGTCTTTTTTCCCAATGCTGAGTTTTCAGGCGAGGCGTTTGAGATATCTGACATAAACGGGTACCGTATTATTAAGAGGGGTGAATGCTATTAGAAAGTTGATGGATTGTAAACAGCTCTTTTAGATAAAATATAACCACTCCACCAGCCATGCAGCAGCAAAAGCAAGCGGCGAATACTTGGTCGGATGGAATTTGAGAATTGTTTTAACAGCTTTCATTCCTTTTCTCAGCTTATTGTAATCTGTCTTTTTCAGCTCTGTTCGTAAGATAGCAAGATGCACGTTGACTGACGCAACCTGTGCATCAACTTCTTTCTTATCGTAATGAGCGCCAAGGGAGGTGCTGTGTAGATAGTCCTTGAGTTTATCGAGGGAGGTCTGCATCGCATTGAGTTCAAGCATTGCTGCCTGATGGTATTCGTATTGTCCTTTGAGTTCTGCAATGATGCTGCTTACGCGATCAATAATGCTGATACTTTTGTTATTAAGAGTCATATCACCGTCCTTGTTATCCTTAAATAATATACCTATTACATTTTAAATAGTAGTGGCTTAGGTTGATCTTTTTTTAAACAAAATAGGATCTTGGCATCTGGGAGAACCACTGGTATGGTAGGCATATGACGCCATTAGCTTATTATAATCAACATTGTGCCCAAGGTTTAATTCTTGATGATCCTGCTCAACGAGAGGTGGTTTCGCAGCTTGAATCGATTTATCAGCAATTGGTGTGCGTACAAAGCAAGCGTTTTATTTTATGGTGGGGCGCGCAGAAAACAATACGTGGTTTGTATTTATGTGGCAGTGTCGGCATCGGCAAGACTTTTTTAATGGATTGTTTATATCATTGTCTGCCCGTCACAGAAAAAAAACGTATGCATTTCCATCAATTTATGCGTTATATTCATCGAGAGCTGAAAGCATATCAAGGCAAGAAAAACCCTATTACACTGATCGCCAAAAAAATGGCAAAGCACTGCAAGTTACTGTGCTTGGATGAATTTTTTGTCACAGATGTGGGTGATGCCATTATATTGGCGAATTTATTAAAAGCCTTGTTTGCTGAAGGTGTCTGTCTTGTGACAACTTCTAATATTCTGCCGGATGATCTTTATCGAAATGGATTACAGCGCGACTTATTCTTGCCGGCGATTGCCTTGATTAAAGAGCATACAAGGGTGATGCATTTGACAGCAAATGTCGATTATCGATTGCGGCACCTCAAATCATCAGGTGTCTTTTTTACACCCGATGATGCTTATGCTGAAAATGAAATGCAAAAATGTTTTGTATTTTTAGCAGGTGATGCTGTTGTCAATCACGATGCTTTAATGATAGAAGCTAGGCGCGTGAATATTAAAAAATCTGCGGGAAAAAATATTTGGCTTCACTTTAGAGATATTTGCGCTGTGCCGCGTAGCCAGCAAGACTATTTGTGGATTGCTGAGAATTACGACACTGTTTTTATTTCACATATTCCCCTGATTGCTGCCAGCGAAAATAACACCATTCTTTTGTTTATTCGATTGATTGATGTGCTCTACGATGCGCGCATACGGCTGATCGCTTCCGCTGCCGTGCCTGTGCGTGATATTTATACTGAAGGTCGGATGATCGCTGAATACGCTAGAACATGTTCTCGTCTCATCGAAATGCAATCTGAGGGATATATTCCTCGTACCTAACTTACTCATTGACATGTCATAAGGTATCAAGCAGAATCCACGGCTGGTTTTCAGGAGGGATTCCCGAGCGGCCAAAGGGATCAGACTGTAAATCTGACGGCTTACGCCTTCGAAGGTTCGAATCCTTCTCCCTCCAATTTATTCTAGGGTTTGTCTTAGGATGCGGGTGTAGTTCAATGGTAGAACTTCAGCCTTCCAAGCTGATAGCGTGGGTTCGATTCCCATCACCCGCTGTGATAGGAAGCCCACATAGCTCAGTCGGTAGAGCACTTCCTTGGTAAGGAAGAGGTGACCGGTTCGATTCCGGTTGTGGGCTCAGGTGTGACTAAAGGCAGATTTTGTAAAATTGATTTAAAAAAGGCCACTATCTTTCTTGTCATGTAAAAATGACTGGAGATTTTTTTTATTTTTGTGTATATAGGGGCGTTACCGTGGACAAGTGTGGCTAGGGCTGGCAGAATAGCGCTCCTGGCGGTGATGTTTGTGCAGAGCACGCAGTATTTTTAGGTTTAGGCCAGTAGCTCAATTGGCAGAGCGGCGGTCTCCAAAACCGCAGGTTGGGGGTTCGAGACCCTCCTGGCCTGGTTTTTTGGAATATAAGTTGAACAGTTAAGTGGGTCCAATGGATAAGAGCGTTAAACCGAAAACGAACATTGTTGTGCTAAAGTCTGTTCAAACAGAGCAAGGCAAGCGCTTGGATTGGATGAAATGGTTAGCTGTATCTATTTTGTTACTTCTTGGCATTGTCGGTAATTATTACTACAGTAGTGTCGGTACATCGCTGCGGTTATTTGTTTGGTTTACGATGCTGGGAATTGCAGGTGTTGTGGCTTCTCGGACTAAAGCCGGTAAGCAGTTTGTTGGTTTTTTTCAGGACTCGCGTACAGAGTTACGCAGGGTTGTCTGGCCTACACGTGAAGAAACGATGCAGATGACAATGATTATTGCTGTTGTTGTTATTATTCTCTCGCTTGTGTTGTGGGCGTTAGATGGTAGTTTGGTGGCCTTAATAGGTTGGTTAACTGGACAGAGAACGTAATTGTAGTGTCCTAACCGGAGGAGAGTTGGTAATGACAGCAGATCAGACACCCCCAAAAAAGCGCTGGTACGTTGTGCACGCTTATTCAGGTTTTGAGAAGGCTGTGATGAAAGCCCTCGGTGATCGTATACGGATGAAAGGGCTGGAAGATAAGTTTGGTGACATTTTAGTGCCAACAGAAGAAGTGGTTGAGTTGCGTGGTGGTCAAAAGCGTAAAAGTGAGCGAAAATTTTTCCCCGGCTATGTGCTTGTTGAGATGGTGATGGATGAGCAAACGTGGCATTTAGTGAAATCTGTTCCTCAGGTGCTTGGTTTTATCGGCGGAACGAGCGATAGGCCTGCTGCGATTACTGAAAAAGAAGTAGAGACTATTATGCAGCGTATGCAGGATAGTAGCGAGAAGCCTAAACCCAAGGTGCTGTTCGAAGTGGGTGAGGTTGTGCGTGTTATTGACGGTCCGTTTGCTGACTTTAACGGTGCGGTGGAAGAAGTTAATTATGAGAAGAGCAGGTTGCGTGTTGCTGTCATGATATTTGGCCGTTCTACGCCTGTTGAATTGCAGTTTGATCAAGTTGAAAAAGGTTAGTGTTTGTTGGTTGTTCTAACAGGGGAGCTTCATTTAAGCGCTTGTACCCAATAAAGAAGTGAGGTTATCACATGGCTGCACCAAAAGGTAAAAAAATAAAGGGTTACGTCAAGTTACAGATTAAAGGGGGTGCCGCAAACCCCAGTCCACCGGTAGGTCCTGCGCTAGGACAGCAGGGTGTGAACATCATGGAATTTTGTAAAGCATTTAATGCCAAGACGCAGACGCCGGAAGTGCAAGGTAAGCCATTACCTGTTGTGATCACCGTCTATGAAGATAAGTCTTTCACCTTTATCGTCAAAACACCACCCGCTACTTTCTTAATTAAGGATGCGATTAAATTAGGAAAAGGCAGCAGTGTTCCTAATAAAGATAAGGTTGGCAAGATCACGCGTAAGCAACTGGAAGAAATTGCAAAAATGAAGATGGTGGATATGACAGCTGCGGATGTTGATGCTGCTGTGCGTTCATTGGCGGGTAGTGCTCGCAGTATGGGCGTTGATGTGGAGGGGTTATAATTATGATAGCGCGAAAAATGTCAAAATATGAAAAAGCGGTCAAAGCAATGGTAGTGCCTCAAAAAGTGTATGCCATTCAAGAAGCATTTGAATTATTGAAGAAAATGCCTCAAAGAAAGTTTGTAGAAAGCGTAGATATGGCTGTTGTGTTAGGAGTGGATCCACGTAAATCGAATGAAGCAATTCGTGGTTCTATTGTGTTGCCTAAGGGGACAGGGCGTAGCGTGCGTATTGCTGTATTGACAACGCCTGCGCACCAAGAAGCTGCGACAAAAGCAGGTGCTGACCTGGTTGGCTTAGAAGATCTTGCTGAACAGATTAAAGCGGGCAAGATGGACTTTGATATTTTGTTGGCGACGCCGGACGCAATGCGTTTTGTTGGTCAGTTAGGGCAGGTGCTAGGTCCGCGCGGACTCATGCCTAATCCGAAAGATGGTACGGTGACGACAGACGTTGCCAATGCTGTGAAAAACGCTAAAATGGGGCAAGTTCGCTATCGTACGGATAAAGCAGGTATTGTTCATTGTCCATTAGGTAAAGTGAGTTTTAATTCAGCAGACCTTCTCGAAAACATGAAGGCAGTACTAGCTGCACTTAAAAAAGCAAAGCCAACGACATCGAAAGGTGTGTACTTTAGAAAAATATGTGTTTCAACAACAATGGGTCCAGGTTTAATTGTGGATATCTCGCAATTAGATCTGTAGTGAAGATTTTGGCGTGGCGTTGTTTTTACCGATGCCCGTCGAAGACCGTAGGTGCGGTTGCTTAATCAGCGTTGGATATTGTAAATAGACTGCGCCAGCCTACGCAGATGGTGATACCAATGGAACGGTGTTGCTATTTTATAAATAGCGATGAGTACAATTGGATAGAGTGGGAGGTGAAGATGGCGTTAGGATTGCAGGATAAAAAGAAGATTGTGCAGGAAGTTGCTGTTGTTGCAAAAGGCGCAATGTCTCTGGTTGCAGTTGAATATCTTGGCTCAACAGCAGAACAGCTGACTGCGTTAAGAAAAGCAATGCGCGAAGCAAATGTGGATTTTCGCGTTGTGCGAAATACGCTTGCGAGTAGAGCATTTGAAGGCACACAGTTCGATTGCATAAAAGATGAACTTGTTGGTCCCTTGGCTTTGGCTTTTTCAAAAGAGCACCCTGGGGCTGCAGCACGTTTATTGAAAGATTTTTGCAAGAAAAACGAAAAATTGGTTGTAAAGGCATTGGCATTGGATGGTCAGTTGTTACCTAAAAATGGGTTGGATTTGCTTGCAAGCTTACCAACACAGGAAGAGGCAATTGCACAATTACTATCCGTTATGCAGGCGCCGATTACACAATTTGTGCGTACAACGGCGGAGCCTGTTGGTAAATTAGTGAGGACGTTAGCAGCAGTTCGCGATGCGAAACAAGCAGCGGCCTAGGTAAATTATTTCTAAACTTTTTTATTTTTGGAGTACATAAAATGGCAGTGACTAAAGAAGATATTTTAGATGCAGTATCTAACATGAAAGTGATTGATGTAGTTGATTTGATTAAGATGATGGAAGATAAATTTGGTGTGTCTGCTGCTGCGGTTGCTGTAGCTGCGCCGGCTGCCGGTGGTGGTGCTGCTGCCGCTGCTGAAGAACAAACTGAGTTCAATGTGATTCTTGCTAAAGCGGGTGACAACAAAATTAATGTCATCAAAGTGGTGCGTGAAGTGACCGGTCTTGGCTTGAAAGAAGCAAAAGATCTCGTTGAAGCTGCACCAAAAGCTGTTAAAGAAGGCTTAGCTAAAGCGCAAGCTGAAGAGCTTAAGAAGAAGTTGGAAGAAGTAGGGGCAACTGTTGAAATTAAGTAGGCTTGTTTCAGTTGTTTTTATAATTAGTTGTTAGTTTATGATGGCCGGCAGTGAAATAAATTGTCGGCTTTTCCTTCATTTGCTTTGTCGTCGATTGCAGCGCAGGGGTATTACACATGGCTTACTCGTATACTGAAAAGAAACGAATTCGTAAAAGTTTTGGTAATCTATTAAGAGCAGGTGTTGTTGATGTTCCTCCTTTGCTGGCGATCCAAAAAGAATCTTATCAACGATTTTTGGAGGGTCCTAATGGCTTAGCCAGTGTATTTAAGTCTCTCTTTCCTATCGGCGTCTCTGATCTTGCGCAATTAGAGTTTGTTGACTATAGATTGGGCGAATCTGTTTTTGATGTAAAAGAATGTAAGATGCGAGGCGTGACTTATGCTGCGCCTTTGCGTGTGAAGTTGCGTCTTGTTCACTATGATAGAGAAGCAGCTGCTGGTTCTAAGGTTGTGAAAGATGTGAAAGAGCAAGAAGTGTATATGGGTGAAGTGCCACTCATGACGGATCACGGTACCTTTGTGATTAATGGTACCGAGCGTGTCGTGGTTTCACAGTTGCATCGTTCACCAGGTGTATTTTTTGAGCATGATAAGGGTAAAACACACTCTTCTGGTAAGTTGCTGTTTTCAGCGCGTGTGATTCCTTACCGCGGTTCTTGGTTAGATTTCGAATTTGATCCAAAGGATGCCATTCATGCACGTATTGATCGTCGTCGCAAATTGCCGGTGACTATCTTATTGCGTGCGCTAGGAATGAGAGTAGAAGAAATACTAGAGACCTTCTTCGAAAATAATATATTTAAAATTCAGAAGGGTAAATTTATTCTTCAACTGGTCACGGAGCGTCTACGTGGTGAAACCGCTGCTTTCGAAGTGAAAAAAGCAGGTAAGGTGATTGTTGAGCAAGGTCGCCGTATTACAGCAAGACACATTGCGCAGCTGGAAAAAATTGGCTTAAAAGAAGTAGAAGTCCCCTTTGAATATGTGATTGGTAAAACATTAGCGAAAGCTTTGGTTCACCCAAAAACGGGTGAAGTCATAGCAAGTGCAAACGATATTATTACAGCTGATGTGGTGAAAGCCTTGTTAGAAACAGATATCGATACGATTGAGACGCTGTATGTGAATGATATCGACCGCGGACCTTATATTTCAGATACATTACGTGTTGATTCTACAACAAATACACAGGAAGCTTTGGTTGAAATTTATCGCATGATGCGACCAGGTGAGCCGCCTACAAAAGATGCTGCTGAAGCTTTATTTAAAAATCTATTTTTTACGCTTGATCGTTACGACTTATCTGATGTTGGTCGTATGAAATTAAATCGTCGCGTGGGTCGCAAAGAGATTGTGGGGCCAGGTGTATTAAGCAAAGAAGACATACTGGAAGTATTGAAAGCGCTGATTAAAATTCGTAATGGTGAGCAAGCTGTCGATGATATTGATCATTTGGGTAACCGGCGTGTGCGTTGTGTTGGTGAGATGACTGAAAATCAATTCCGTGTTGGTTTGGTGCGTGTAGAGCGTTCTGTGAAGGATCGTTTGAGCTTGCCTGATATTGAAAATACAATGCCGCAAGATATTATCAATGCGAAACCAGTGTCTGCCGCTATTAAAGAGTTTTTTGGATCGAGTCAGTTATCTCAGTTTATGGATCAAAACAATCCATTGTCTGAAATTACGCATAAGCGTCGTGTCTCAGCGCTTGGGCCTGGTGGTTTGTCTCGTGATCGTGCCGGATTTGAAGTGCGTGACGTGCATCCTACCCATTATGGTCGCGTTTGCCCTATTGAAACGCCAGAAGGTCCAAATATCGGTTTGATTAACTCATTGGCCATGTACGCGCGTACGAATGAATACGGGTTTCTAGAAACGCCTTATCGAAAAGTGGCTGATGGAAAAGTGACTGATGAAGTTATTTATTTGTCCGCGATCGAAGAGGGTGATTTCGTGATTGCGCAGGCAAATGCAACAATTAATGAAAAGCGTATGTTGGTTGATACACTGGTGCCTGTGAGACATCGTAATGAGTTCACGTTCTCTACAGCGGATCGCGTACAGTTTATGGATGTTTCACCAAAACAGATCGTTTCTGTTGCTGCAGCGTTGATTCCTTTCTTGGAACATGACGATGCGAACCGTGCTTTAATGGGATCGAACATGCAGCGTCAAGCTGTGCCAACATTGAAAACAGAAAAACCATTGGTGGGGACGGGTATCGAGCATTTAGTTGCTAAAGATTCAGGCGTTACTGTCGTTGCAAAACGTTCAGGGGTGGTAGATTACGTTGATGCGTCACGTATCGTGGTGCGTGTTGACGATAAAGCTGCAGCTGAGGCGGGTGCAACAGGCGTGGATATTTACGGTTTAACAAAATACACCCGCACAAATCAAGATACGTGTATTAATCAGCGTCCGCTGGTACGCAAAGGTGACTTGATTGAAAAGCAAGACGTGTTAGCGGATGGTCAATCCACTGATACAGGGGAATTAGCGCTGGGGCAGAACTTGTTAGTCGCGTTTATGCCCTGGAATGGTTACAACTTTGAAGACTCCATCTTAATCTCAGAAAGAGTCGTGCAGGAAGATAGATTTACCAGTATTCGTATCGAAGAACTCACTTGTATTGCACGAGATACAAAATTGGGACCAGAAGAAATTGGTGCGGATATTCCAAATGTTAGCGAAAGCGCGCTTTCTAAATTAGATGAATGCGGTATCGTTTATATTGGTGCAGAAGTGACATCAGGCGATATTTTGGTTGGTAAGGTCACACCGAAGAGTGAAACACAGCTTACCCCAGAAGAAAAACTATTGCGGGCAATTTTTGGTGAGAAAGCGTCGGATGTGAAGGACAGCTCATTGCGTGTGCCAACAGGTATGGAAGGCACTATCATCGACGTACATGTTTTCACACGTGAAGGCGTTAAGAAGGATGCGCGTGTACTCGAGATTGAAAAAAATGAAATTGCTAAGGCAAAACAAGACTTGAGCGATGAAATGCGTATTAAAGAAGGCGATATTTTCTCTCGTGTTGAGAAGTTATTGTTAGACTCTGTTGCTGAAAGCGGTCCCAATAAGTTGAAGAAAGGGACAAAAATTAGCGAAGCTTATCTGGCAGAAATACAGCGTGAGAAATGGTTCGAAATTCATTTGAAAGACGAAGCTGCCAGTAAGCAGCTGGAGTCTGCTGCTGCTCAGCTTAAGCAAGTTCGTTTGGATTTTGAAAAAGCATTTGAAGCAAAACGTCAGAAGATTACGCAGAGTGACGACTTGGCGCCTGGCGTGTTGAAGATTGTGAAAGTTTATTTGGCTGTGAAGCGTCGTGTGCAGCCTGGTGACAAGATGGCGGGTCGGCATGGTAACAAGGGTGTGATTTCTATGATCGTGCCTGTGGAGGATATGCCTTATTTAGAGGATGGTACGCCGGTTGATATTGTGCTTAATCCTTTAGGTGTGCCTTCGCGTATGAACGTTGGGCAAGTGTTGGAAACGCACTTTGGTTGGGCTGCTAAGGGATTGGGTCGAAAGATTGGTAAGATGATTGATGCGCATCAATCAACACCGAAAATTCGTGAGTTCTTAAATTCAATTTATAGTGTAGGCGCAACGCAGGAAAACCTGGATGTGTTAAATGACCAAGAATTATTGGTCTTAGCAGATAATTTGCGCGACGGCGTGCCTTTTGCAACACCTGTTTTCGATGGTGCAACTGAAGAAGAAATCAAATACATGCTGCGTCTAGCGGGCTTGCCGGAAAATGGTCAAGCGACGCTATATGATGGTCGTACGGGTATGCGCTTTGAACGTCCCGTGACAGTAGGCTACATGTATATTATGAAGCTAAATCACCTTGTCGATGACAAAATGCATGCTCGTTCTACTGGTTCTTATAGCTTGGTCACGCAGCAGCCGTTGGGTGGTAAGGCGCAGTTTGGTGGTCAACGGTTTGGTGAAATGGAAGTGTGGGCGCTAGAAGCTTATGGTGCTGCTTACACCTTGCAAGAAATGCTGACCGTGAAATCAGACGATGTGTCTGGTCGTACGAGAATGTATAAAAATATTGTCGATAGTGAGCATTATATGGAATCCAATATGCCTGAGGCCTTTAATGTGTTGATTAAAGAAATTCGTTCTTTGGCGATTGATATAGAACTTGCGTAGTCTTTGTTTATGAATAGGTTCAGCGTGATTGCGCTGAACTTTTTATTGTTTCTGTGCTGATAGAGAGGGGGCCTGATCTTGAACGCTTTTAATAATTTATTAATCGGTAAGCCTGAGTCCGGGGATTTTTCTGGTGTCGCAATTAGCTTGCCATCCCCAGAAAAAATTCGTTCGTGGTCTTTTGGCGAGGTAAAGAAGCCAGAGACAATCAACTATCGTACTTTCAAGCCTGAAAGAGACGGTTTATTTTGTGCGAAAATTTTTGGACCAACAAAAGATTATGAATGTTTGTGCGGTAAATATAAGCGCTTAAAGCACCGTGGCGTGGTCTGTGATAAGTGTGGTGTAGAAGTTGTAAAATGTAGTGTGCGTCGCGAAAGGATGGGGCATATCGAATTGGCAAGCCCTGTTGCGCATATCTGGTTTTTACGTTCTTTGCCTTCTCGTATTGGTTTGTTACTTGATATGACATTGCGAGATTTGGAACGCGTACTGTATTTTGAGGCGTATGTTGTGACCGATCCGGGCATGACGCAGCTTGAAAAAGGTCAGCTGTTATCTGAAGAAGCTTATTACGATGCGATTGAAGAATATGGTGATGAGTTTGAAGCGCAAATGGGTGCGGATGCTATCCAAGACTTATTAAGAGCCATTCATTTAGAAGAAGAGATTGCACGCTTACGTGATGAGTTGATCAAAACAAACTCAGATGCAAAGCACAAGAAGATGTCTAAGCGATTGAAAATTATGGAATCTTTCTTGTCTTCTGGTAATAAACCAGAGTGGATGATTCTGAATGTCTTGCCTGTGCTGCCACCAGATTTACGGCCGTTGGTGCCTTTGGATGGTGGTCGCTTTGCAACATCTGATTTAAATGATTTATATCGTCGTGTGATTAACCGAAACAATCGATTGAAACGCTTACTAGACTTAAACGCACCAGACATTATTGTGCGTAATGAAAAACGCATGTTGCAAGAATCAGTCGATGCCTTGTTGGATAATGGTCGTCGTGGCCGTGCGATTACGGGTTCTAACAAGCGTCCATTGAAATCATTAGCGGATATGATTAAGGGTAAACAAGGTCGATTCCGTCAAAATCTTTTAGGTAAACGTGTCGATTACTCTGGGCGTTCTGTGATTGTGGTAGGTCCTACCTTGCGATTACATCAGTGTGGGCTACCTAAAAAAATGGCTTTAGAATTGTTTAAGCCGTTTATTTATAGTCGATTACAGATATTGGACGCTGCTTCTACTATTAAAGCGGCTAAGAAAATGGTGGAGCGTGAAGAGCCAGAAGTCTGGGATGTGTTAGAAGAGGTGATACGTGAACATCCTGTGATGTTGAACCGTGCCCCTACACTGCATAGACTTGGTATCCAGGCTTTTGAACCTGTTTTAATTGAGGGTAAAGCCATACAGCTTCATCCGCTGGTTTGTACGGCATATAACGCGGACTTCGACGGTGACCAAATGGCGGTACACGTACCATTGTCGCTAGAATCACAGTTAGAAGCGCGCTCGCTGATGATGTCAACGAATAATGTTTTGTCTCCTGCAAATGGAGAGCCTGTTATTATTCCTACGCAAGACGTTGTTTTAGGTCTTTATTATCTCACCCGCTCTCGTATCAATGCGCGCGGCGAAGGTATGATTTTTGCTAACGTTGCGGAAGTGCATCGTGCTTATGAAAATGGGTTCGTTGATTTGCATGCGAAAATTCGTGCCAGAATCAAGGAATCCCCTTTTAATAAAGAGACGGGCAAATATGAAGACAAGGTGAGTTTGTTGGAAACGACAGTGGGTCGTGCCATTTTATCTGAAGTGTTGCCGAAAGGGCTGCCTTTTGAAATGGTAAATGCAACAATGACCAAGAAGAAATTGTCTAATTTGATTGATGCTGCTTATCGCCAAGTTGGGTTGAAAGCGACAGTTATTTTTGCAGATCATCTGATGTATACCGGGTTCCATTATGCAACGCGTTCTGGTTTGTCAATTGGTGTGAACGATCTTGTTGTGCCCCGTAAAAAATCTGCGATTATTAGTCAAGCAGAAGGCGAAGTAGAGAAAATACAAGCCCAATATGCTTCTGGTTTGGTAACGCAAGGTGAACGTTACAATAAGGTTGTTGATATTTGGTCTAGAACCAATGACCTGGTTGCTCAGGCGATGATGGATGAATTGTCTACTGAAACAGTGAAAGACAAAGAAGGCAAAGAAGTGAAGCAAGAATCTTTCAACTCTATTTATATGATGGCAGACTCTGGCGCAAGAGGTTCGGCAGCGCAGATTCGTCAGCTTGCTGGGATGAGAGGTTTGATGACAAAACCAGACGGCACCATTATCGAAACGCCGATTACAGCAAACTTCCGCGAAGGGCTGAACGTGTTGCAGTACTTTATTTCTACTCACGGTGCGCGTAAAGGTTTAGCGGATACCGCATTAAAAACAGCTAACTCCGGTTACTTAACCAGGCGTTTGGTAGACGTTGCGCAAGATTTGGTGGTTTCTGAAGAAGATTGTGGCACGACGCGAGGTATTGTGGTGACACCTTTAATTGAGGGTGGTGATATTGTTGAACCATTGCATGAGCGTGTATTAGGACGTGTTACAGTACAGGATATCTTTGATCCCAAGACGGGTGATGTCATTGTGCCGCAACATACGTTGTTGGATGAACATTGGATCAAAAAATTGGAAGATGTGACGATCGATGAAGTATTTGTGCGCACACCGATTAGTTGTGAATCTCGCTATGGTATTTGTGCGGCCTGCTATGGCCGTGATTTAGGTCGTGGTCATCGTGTGAACATTGGTGAAGCGGTGGGCGTGATTGCTGCGCAATCCATCGGTGAACCTGGTACACAGCTTACCATGAGAACATTCCACATCGGTGGTGCGGCTTCTCGTACAACGGCTGTGAATAATGTACAGGTGAAATTCCCTGGTAAGATAAAATTACACAACGTGAAAATTATTGAGCGTGACGGTGAGAAGTTTATTGTCGCATCACGTTCAGGTACATTGGCTGTCCAGGACGAACATGGTCGTGAGCGTGAACGTTATAAAATACCTTACGGTGCAGAATTGACTGTAAAAGAGGGGTCTAAAGTGGCAGCAGGACAGATTGTTGCAAATTGGGACCCGCACAGCCATCCAGTGATCACTGAAGTAGCAGGTCATCTCAAATTTGTAGACTTGATTGAGGGGATGACGATGCACCGTCAGATCGATGAATTGACGGGGCTGTCGAGTATTGTTGTGTTTGATCAGAAACAGCGTAGTAGTACCGGTAAAGAATTGAAGCCTTTATTAAAGTTGGTAGATGATCAGGGTGAAGATCTTTATTTATCGGGAACGCAGTTGCTTGCACAATACTTTTTACCAGCAGATGCGATTGTTAACTTCGAAGATGGCTTCAAAGTGAAAGCGGGGGATGTGTTAGCACGTATTCCGCAAGAATCCTCAAAAACACGCGATATCACAGGTGGTTTGCCTCGTGTTGCCGATCTTTTTGAAGCGCGACGTCCCAAAGATGCTGCCGTATTGGCGGAAATCTCTGGTATTATTAGCTTTGGTAAAGAAACCAAGGGAAAACGTCGTTTGATGATCACAGCTTTAGATGGTCAAGTGTACGAAGAATTGATTCCAAAATGGCGTCACATCAATGTGTTTGAAGGTGAACACGTTGAGCGTGGAGAAATGTTAGTAGAAGGCGCGTTAAATCCACACGATGTCTTGCGTTTATTGGGTGTGAATGCACTGGCTAACTATTTAGTAAATGAAATTCAAGACGTGTACCGGTTACAAGGTGTTAAGATTAACGACAAGCATATCGAAGTGATTATTCGTCAGATGTTGCGTAAAGTGACGATCGCTGATGTGGGCGACGCTAATTATATTAAAGGCGAGCAAGTGGAGTATGCGCAGCTACGCTTAGATAATGCGAAGTTAGGTAAAGAAGGTAAAATACCTGCGCGTTATGAACCCATTCTATTGGGTATTACAAAAGCGTCACTTTCAACAGAGTCCTTTATTTCTGCAGCGTCCTTCCAAGAAACAACGCGTGTTTTAACAGAGGCGGCAGTGAATGGCAGAGTAGACGAGTTGAGGGGCTTGAAAGAAAACGTGATTGTAGGGCGTTTGATCCCTGCAGGCACAGGCTTAACATATCACGCCGAGCGAGCAGCGCGTAAGGCTGAGGGGGAGAAGGGTAAATAATAATTGTCAACAGACCTAATAAGTTCTTGACAAAAAAGGCCTTACCTTCTTAGAATCGCGCGTCTCCTTGTAAATTAGAGGCGAGCTTCTGGTCACTTTGTATAAGCTGGTTGGGCGGGAAAGCCACCCTCGTGACATTTTTGTTTTTGATTTTTAAAGAATTTTTTGGATTAAGGGAAAAGAGTAAGTTAAGATGCCAACAATTAATCAATTAGTACGCTTTGGAAGAGTGGTAAATATCGATAAGTCTAAGGTGCCGGCATTGCGTGGTAGTCCTCAGAAGCGTGGCGTATGCACTCGTGTTTATACGACCACTCCTAAAAAGCCAAACTCGGCTTTGCGTAAGGTTGCGCGTGTTCGCTTAACGAACGGGTATGAGGTGACTGCCTACATTGGTGGTGAAGGGCACAACTTGCAGGAGCACTCTGTTGTATTGATTCGTGGTGGTCGTGTAAAGGATTTGCCAGGTGTGAGATATCACATTGTTCGCGGTAGCTTAGATACAGCAGGTGTGAGCAAGCGGAATCAGGGCCGTTCTAAGTACGGTGCAAAGAGACAAAAGAAAGGTCAAGGTCAGGGTAAATAGTAGGAAAGTATTATGTCTAGAAGAAAAGCAGCTGTTAAACGAAAAATTTTGCCAGATCCTCTTTACGGAAGTGAAGAAGTTGCAAAATTCATTAATGTGGTGATGCGATCGGGTAAGAAATCGATTGCTGAAAAGATTGTTTATCAAGCTTTAGATGTCCTCTCTGATCGTTTGAAAAAAGAGAAGGGTAAGGAAAAAGAAGACGGTGATGATGGTGATGGTAAAGGTGGTAAGGGGAAATCCCTCAAGTCAGCGCATCAGCCAGGCCAAAGTCAGGATGCCTTGGAAAGTTTGCATAAAGCGCTTACGAATGTTGCGCCGACTGTTGAAGTGAAGTCTAGACGCGTGGGTGGTGCGACTTACCAGGTGCCTATCGAAGTAACGCCGGATCGTGGCGTGGCGCTTGCGATGCGTTGGGTGGTTGAGGCTGCTAAGTCTCGTTCTGAAAAGACAATGGCTCTTCGTTTGGCCGCAGAAATGTATGAAGCGACAATGGGTCGTGGCGCGTCTGTGAAGGTGCGTGATGATGTACACCGTATGGCTAAAGCAAACCAAGCGTTTGCACACTATCGTTGGTAGAGGTGATTTGTGGCAAGAGTAACCCCAATTGAAAGATATCGTAATATCGGCATTATGGCGCATATCGATGCAGGTAAAACGACAACGACGGAACGTATCCTGTATTATACAGGTGTATCTCACAAATTGGGTGAGGTTCATGAAGGCACAGCCACCATGGACTGGATGGAGCAAGAGCAAGAACGGGGTATTACCATTACTTCTGCTGCCACAACCTGTTTTTGGTTGGGAATGGCTAAACAGTTTCCGCAATACCGATTTAATATTATTGATACACCTGGTCACGTAGACTTTACGATTGAGGTAGAGCGCTCTTTGCGTGTATTAGACGGCGCCTGTGCTGTTTTCTGCGCTGTTGGTGGTGTAGAACCTCAAACCGAAACGGTTTGGCGTCAAGCGGTGCGTTATGGTGTACCGAGAATTGGTTTTGTGAATAAGATGGATCGTACGGGCGCTAATTTCTTGCGCGTTGTTGACCAAGTTTGCACGAAACTCAGGGCAAACGCAGTGCCAATTCAATTGCCGATTGGCGCAGAAGATCAATTTGAAGGTGTGATTGATCTTGTCAAAATGAAAGCGATTTACTGGGATGATACAACGCAAGGTAATACGTTTGAAGAACGTGATATTGCGCCTGAGATGTTGGCGGAATGCAAAAAAGCACATGATCGTTTGGTTGAAGAAGCAGCTGAAGCAACAGAAGAGTATATGAACAAGTACCTGGAAACAGGTGAATTAACGATAGAAGAGATTAAGCGTGGTTTGCGGTTGCGCACATTGAGTAACGATGTTGTGTTGATGTTGTGTGGCTCTGCTTTCAAAAATAAAGGTGTACAGGCAATGTTGGATGCTGTGATAGAGTATCTGCCGTCACCTGTTGATGTTCCGCCTGTTAAAGGGCATTTAACGGATGCTGATGAAACAGAAGCGAATCGTTTACCTTCTGATAAAGAACCTTTTTCTGCTTTAGCATTCAAAATTGCAACAGATCCTTATGTGGGTACGCTCACTTATTTCCGTGTGTACTCGGGCGTGCTGCGTTCAGGTGATACTGTTTACAACCCAATAAAAGATCGTGAAGAGCGTATTGGTCGTATATTGCAGATGCATGCTAACGATCGTACAGAAATTAAAGAAGTTTATGCAGGCGACATTGCGGCAGCCGTTGGTTTGAAGAAAGTGACGACGGGTGACACGCTAACAGATGTTGATAAAGTGATTGTTTTAGAAAAAATGAACTTCCCAGATCCTGTTATTGCGGTCGCGGTTGAGCCTAAGACTAAAGCAGACCAAGAAAAGATGGGTATTGCGTTAAGTAAGCTAGCTCAAGAAGATCCTTCTTTCCGTGTGCATACTGATGAAGAATCAGGTCAGACGATTATTGAGGGAATGGGTGAGTTGCACTTAGAAATTATTGTTGATCGTATGAAGCGTGAGTTTTCGGTGGAAGCGAATGTGGGTAAGCCACAAGTTGCATACCGTGAAACAATTCGCGGCTCGGTGGAACAAGAAGGTAAGTATGTCAGACAGTCTGGTGGTAAGGGGCAGTACGGACATGTTTGGATTAAACTAGAACCTTTAGAATCTGGTAAAGGTTATGAGTTTGTGAATGCCATTGTAGGTGGTGTGATTCCTAGAGAATTCATCCCTGCTGTCGATAAGGGTATTCAAGAGCAATTGCAAAATGGTGTGATTGCGGGTTATCCAGTTGTGGATGTCAAGGTAACTTTATTTGATGGTTCTTATCATGATGTTGACTCTAATGAAATGGCGTTTAAAATCGCTGGATCGATGGCAGTAAAAGAAGCGGCTAAGCGTGCGAAGCCTGTGATCTTAGAACCTATCATGAAGGTAGAGGCTGTAACACCCGAGGAGTTTATGGGTGATGTAATGGGTGACTTAAATCGTCGCCGTGGTATTTTGCAAGGGATGGATGATTCTCCAAGTGGAAAATTGATTCATGCAGAAGTGCCTTTATCTGAAATGTTTGGGTATGCAACTGATCTACGATCTATGTCGCAAGGTCGGGCAACTTACTCAATGGAGTTCTCTCGATATGGTGAAGTACCAGCCAATATTGCAGAGCAAATTATTAATAAGAGTGATAAGTAATTATTTGATAGAAGGGGATAGGAAATGGCAAAAGTAGCGTTTGAACGTTCTAAGCCACACGTGAATGTGGGCACGATTGGTCACGTTGATCATGGTAAAACAACATTATCAGCTGCGTTAGCTAGCGTTTTAGCGGACGCTTTTGGTGGCGAAAAAAAGCGATTTGATGAAATTGATAAAGCGCCTGAAGAAAAAGCGCGTGGTATCACGATTGCAACATCGCATATTGAGTATCAATCAGAGGCGAGACATTATGCGCACGTGGATTGCCCTGGCCACGCAGATTATGTGAAGAACATGATCACGGGTGCTGCTCAGATGGATGGTGCTATTTTAGTGGTTTCTGCAGCAGATGGTCCTATGCCTCAAACAAGAGAGCATATCTTATTAGCGCGCCAAGTGGGTGTGCCTTATATTGTTGTTTACTTGAACAAAGCAGATGTGGTTGATGATGCTGAATTGTTAGAGTTGGTGGAAATGGAAGTGCGTGATCTCTTAACTTCTTATCAATTCCCTGGTGATAAAACACCTGTGATAACCGGTAGCGCATTAAAAGCATTAGAGGGTGATAAGAGCGAGATTGGTGTTCCTTCTATTCTTAAGCTGGCCAAAGCAATGGACGAGTACATTCCTATTCCTGAAAGAGAAACAGACAAGCCTTTCTTGATGCCAATTGAAGACGTTTTCTCTATTTCTGGTCGTGGTACCGTGGTAACAGGCCGAATTGAGCGCGGTATTGTGAAAGTAGGTGAGGAACTAGAAATTGTTGGTCTAAAAGACACCTTGAAGACAATTTGTACAGGCGTAGAAATGTTCCGTAAGTTGTTGGATGAAGGCCGTGCAGGGGACAACGTTGGCGTATTGTTACGTGGAACGAAGAGAGAAGAAGTTGAACGTGGACAAGTGCTAGCAAAACCTGGCACAATAACGCCCCACACCCAGTTTGAAGCTGAGGTGTATGTACTGTCTAAAGAAGAAGGCGGTCGTCATACCCCATTCTTCAAGGGCTACCGTCCGCAGTTCTATTTTAGAACAACAGACGTAACCGGCGAGTGTGTGTTGCCTGATGGTGTAGAAATGGTCATGCCAGGAGACAACATCAAGATGACGATTACGCTGATTTGCCCTGTGGCAATGGAAGATGGTGTACGCTTTGCGATTCGCGAAGGTGGTCGTACGGTTGGTGCTGGTGTTGTTACTAAAGTAATTAAGTAGGGTTGTTATGGCTGCTATTGGAAGTAATAAAAATCAGAGAATCCGCATCTGTTTGAAGGCGTTGGATTATAAAATAATCGACGCCTCTACACTCGAGATTGTGGAAACAGCAAAAAGAACAGGCGCGCAAGTACGTGGGCCTGTTCCTCTGCCAACGACTATTGAGAAGTACACTGTCTGTGCTTCTCCAAATGGTGATAAAGACGCACGTGACCAATATCAGATACGTAGACACAAACGTATGTTGGACATTTATCGTCCTACTGATAAGACTATCGATGCATTGATGAAACTTGATCTTGCAGCCGGTATCGATGTGCAGATTAGTGTAGATGAAGAAAATTAATTTTAGATTCCCTTAAGAATAAATTTCTAAAGAAGTCTATCAAAATACCAGGGTAGTAAGATGACATTAGCTTTAGTTGGTAAAAAATGTGGTATGACACGCGTCTTCACTGAAGATGGTCAGGGTATTCCTGTGACTGTGATTGAGGTGTTGCCGAATCGTGTTGTTCAAATCAAGACAAACGATACAGACGGCTATACGGCTGTGCAGGTCACAACAGGTGAGAGCAAGCGTTCTCGACTGAATAAACCGATACAAGGTCATTATGCGAAAGCAAGTATAACGCCTGGTGATGGTTTGTGGGAGTTTCGTCTCAGTGCTGAGGAAGTGGCTGATATGACTGTGGGTGCTGAGCTCAAAGTCGACCGTTTTCTTGAAGGTGATTTTATTGATGTCTGTGGCGAGAGCAAAGGAAAGGGTTTTGCTGGTGTTATCAAGCGTTACCATTTTAGTTCTCAGGATGCAACGCATGGTAACTCGTTATCTCACCGTGCACCGGGTTCTATTGGTCAGAGACAATCGCCTGGTAAAGTATTTAAAGGTAAGAAAATGTGCGGACATATGGGTAGTGCACGAAAAACGATATTGTCGCAGAGGATCGTTCGTATTGATGCTGAACGTAATCTGATGCTTGTCAGAGGTGCTGTCCCTGGTGGTGTGAATGGCTTGGTTGTGATTCGACGCGCAGTCAAGAAAAAGAAGAGCGCGTGAGGAGAGGCTAATGGAGTTAACACTAACAGATAAGAAAGCAAAGCTTGAATTATCTGATCATATTTTTGCTTGCGACTTTAATGAGTCTCTGGTTCACCAAGTGGTGACTGCCTATATGGCTGCTTCGCGTGCAGGAACAAAAGCGCAAAAAACACGTGCTGAAGTCAGCGGTGGTGGTATTAAGCCATTTAAACAAAAGGGCTCAGGTAGAGCGCGTGCCGGTACGATTCGTAGTCCTATTTGGCGTAAAGGTGGTGTCACTTTTGCTGCGAGACCACGTTGTTTCGACCAAAAGGTAAATAAAAAAATGTTTAGAGGTGCGTTGCGCTCTATTCTTTCTGAATTGATTCGTCAAGATAGGCTTGCTGTTGTGACGGCTTTTGAAATTCAGGCGCCTAAAACAAAATTGCTTCTTGCGAAGCTAAAAGAAGTGAATGCGACAGGTCGGGTGTTGGTTATCTCTCATTCGCTCGAAGAGAGTCTTTTTCTTGCTGCGCGTAACTTGCATCATGTTGAGATTCGTGATGTTTCGACCGCTGTTGCTGACCCTGTTTCTTTGGTGCAAGCAGAAAAAGTTGTTTTCACAGAAGCTGCAATTAAAGAAATGGAAGGGGTGTTACAATGAACGAACAACGTTTATTTAATGTGATTGTTTCTACTTATATTTCTGAAAAGGCAGTGAATGCTAACGTAAATAACGTATATGCATTTAAAGTGGATCGCAAAGCAAACAAAGCTGAAGTAAAAGATGCCGTTGAGTTTTTGTTTAATATAAAAGTCAGGTCTGTCCGGATCGTTAATGTGAAGCCAAAGAAGAAGATGTTCAGAGGCCAAGAGGGTTTTAAAAAAGCCTGGAAAAAAGCATATGTGCGGTTGGAGTCTGACCAAAAAATAGATATGCCTGGTGCAATGCAGGCCTAATGGTAAATTTTTAGTAAAGGTATTTTGTTTTTTATAAACAGATAGGTTGAGGATAGTATGTCACTCGTTAAGCTTTCACCGACGTCGCCAGGACAACGGTTTGCAATTAAGGTTGTCAACAAAGATTTGCACAAGGGTAAGCCGCATGCTGCGCTTGTTACAAAGAAGCCGAAAACGGGCGGTAGGAACAATAACGGTAGGATTACTTGTAGGCATATTGGTGGTGGCCACAAGCAAAAATATAGAATCATAGACTTTAAGCGCAGCAAAGATGGTATTAAAGCACGTGTTGAACGTCTGGAGTATGATCCCAATCGCAGCGCCTTTATTGCATTGTTACTGTATGCAGATGGTGAGAGACGATATATGATTGCGCCGCAAGGCTTGAAAGCTGGCGACGAAGTGTTTTCTGGTGCGGATGCTGCTATTAAGGTAGGTAACTGCTTGCCTTTGAGTAATATTCCAGTTGGTACAACGGTGCACTGTGTAGAAATGCAGCCTTTGGGTGGTGCAAAGATTGCGCGTAGCGCGGGCGCTGCGGTGCAGTTGATTGCAAGAGAGGGTGATTATGCCACTGTGCGTCTGCGCTCAGGCCAGATGCGCAAAATACTATCACAATGTAAGGCTGTGATTGGCGAAGTCAGTAACTCAGAGCATAATTTGCGTACTTTAGGTAAAGCAGGTGCAAAACGTCACAGGGGTATTCGTCCAACAGTAAGAGGAACGGCGATGAACCCAGTTGATCACCCGCATGGTGGTGGTGAAGGTAGAACAAAGGGTGGTCGTCACCCTGTTACACCGTGGGGTATACCTACAAAAGGTTACAAAACGCGTCGTAACAAGCGAACAACGCAATTTATTATACGAGCTGTAAGTAAGTAATTGATTTTTATTAACATATGTTATTAACAGTGTAAGGGGTGTTAGCGTGCCACGTTCAGTTAAAAAAGGCCCATTTATAGATGGTCACCTATTAGAAAAAGTGGAAGTAGCGGCGACAACAGGTGATAAGCGGCCTATTAAGACTTGGTCTAGACGTTCCGTTGTGCTACCAGAAATGGTTGGTTTAATCATCGCTATCCATAATGGTAGGCAGCATGTGCCGATTTATATTACTGAGAATATGGTCGGACATAAGTTGGGTGAGTTTGCTCCAACTCGTACTTTCCGTGCGCACTCTGGTGATAGAAAAGTGAAAGGTAAAGAAGATGCGAAGGCGTCTGAATAGAGGAAATGAAGAATGGAAGTTGTAGCAAAATTAAAATTCGCAAGACTATCACCTCAAAAGTGTCGTCTTGTCTGTGATCTGGTTCGCGGCTTACCTATAGAGCGTGCGATGGATATTTTGAGTTTCAGCCCTAAAAAAGCCGCGACTGTGTTAAAGAAATTACTGAATTCTGCTATTGCAAATGCACAGCATAATTTTAACGCAGATATTGAAGAGCTGCGTGTCGCGCAGATCTATGCTGATCAGGGGCCTACTTATAAGCGTATGCATGCAAGAGCAAAAGGACGTGGTTCTCGTATTTTAAAACCAACCTGCCATGTCACCATTATTTTATCGGATGAGGAGTAAGCATCATGGGACAGAAAGTTAATCCACGTGGAATCCGATTAGGTATTGTGACGGATTGCATGTCTAAGTGGTATGCTCTCTCCAAGGATTTTGCTGATACACTCGGCGCAGATTTGAAAGCGAGACGTTTTTTACAAAAAAAATTAGGACATGCTGGTATTAGCCGCATTCAGATTGATAGGCCTCCCCGCAGTGCAAGTATCACTATTTCGGTTGCTCGTCCAGGCATGCTGATGAAGGAATTAGACAAAATCTCTGCTGAGGTGAGTAAGATTTTCAATGTGCCTGTGCATATTGCATTAGAAGAGGTCAGAAAGCCGGAGCTAGATGCAAAATTGGTAGGGGAATCGATTGCGCAGCAATTAGAACGTCGCGTGATGTTTAGACGTGCAATGAAGCGCGCGGTGACATCTGCAATGCGTGCAGGTGCGCAAGGAATTAAGATCAGTGTGAGTGGTAGATTGGGCGGCTCAGAAATTGCACGTACAGAATGGTATAGAGAAGGTCGTGTGCCTCTGCATACCTTCCGTGCGGATATTGACTATGCTTTATCAGAAGCTTTCACCACATATGGTGTGATTGGTATTAAGGTTTGGATATTTAAGGGCGAAGTGTTGGGCGATAAAGCGACACAAGCTGAAGTCAGTGAGAAAACGGAGAAGTAAGCCATGATGCAGCCTAAGCGTACAAAATATCGTAAACAGTTTAAAGGGCGTAATCGTGGTATTGCAACACGTGGTACAGCTGTGAGTTACGGTGAATATGGTTTGAAAACACTTGAACACGGTGCGATTACAGCGCGACAGATAGAAGCCGCTAGACGTGTGATTGCAAGGCAAATGAAGCGTGGTGGAAAAATATTTATACGTATATTTCCTGATAAACCCATTACTAAGAAACCACTTGAAGTCCGGCAGGGTTCTGGTAAAGGCAGTGTAGAGTACTGGGTAGCGTTGGTACAGCCCGGTAAAATGCTCTTTGAGATTGAAGGTGTGCCACAAGACTTAGCAAAAGAGGCGTTGGTATTAGCTGCTGCTAAGCTACCAATTAAAACAGCATTTGTAGAACGGACGATAATGTAATGAAAGCGAATGAGTTGAGAAATAAAAGTTCAGATGAATTAAACAGAGAGTTATCTGCCTTGTTGAAAGAGCAGTTCAATATTCGATTAACAAAAGCAGCAAATCGTACTGCTGAGAAGTCCCACTTAATAAAAGTGGCTCGACGCAACATTGCGCGTATCAAAACGATTTTAAGAGAAAAAGGCCAAAACCAATGACTTTAGAAAATACACAAGTATCAGGAAACGCCCGTTTAGTGGTGGGTCAGGTTGTAAGCACTAAGATGGATAAGACAATTGTTGTTCGTATTGAGCGCAAGGTAAAGCACCCGTTGTACAAAAAATATGTACGCCGTTTTACCAAAATGTACGCGCATGATCCAGAGAATACTTGCTGTATTGGCGATATTGTGAAGATACAAGAGGGCCGCCCTTTATCTAAGCTAAAATGCTGGAGATTGATTGAGGTTGTAAAGCGTCAAGAACAGTAGTCGCGGGTTTCTCTGATGATGGAATGTCTATAGACTCCAAAGTCACTTAGAAAATTGTTTCTTTTAGCTTTTATTTTTTTTTAAACATGATACTATTGGCAGGCTTTTGAAAAAGCCTGCAAACGGTTGAGTTGGAGTGGAGCATGATACAGTCAGAATCAAGACTTGGTGTCGCTGATAACAGCGGTGCGCGTTCTGTGAAATGTATAAAGGTTTTGGGTGGTACCAGACGTCGCTATGCAGATATTGGGGATGTCATTAAGGTTTCTATCAAACAGGCTATACCTCGCGGCAAGGTAAAGAAAGGTGAAGTTTATTTTGCTGTGATTGTAAGGACGAAGAAGGGTGTGCGTAGGCCTGATGGCTCAGTCATCCGTTTTGATGAGAATGCTGTTGTATTGTTAAATCAACAACTTCAGCCTTTTGGAACACGTGTTTTTGGCCCTGTCACCAGAGAGCTTCGTGGGGCTAAGTTTATGAAAATTATATCATTAGCACCTGAAGTGCTTTAGTAGGGTAGAAATATGAATAAAATCAAGAAGGGTGATGATGTTATTGTCATTGCAGGCAAAGATAAGGGTAAGAGAGGCGTTGTCCTGTCTGTACTTGAAGGCGGTAGAAAATTACTGGTTGAGGGTATCAATTTAGTAAAAAAACACGTTAAAACAACGCAAGATAAGCCGGGTGCTATTGTTTTAAAATCGATGCCAATCGATCGTTCAAATGTACAGCTTTACGATCCTGAAAAAGGAAAGGGCAGTCGTGTGGGAATTCGTGTTTTAGAAGATGGAAAGCGAGTTCGCTTTCTGAAAGCGAGTGGTCAGCTGGTTAGTGCTAAAGAGTAGGGTATTGTTATGTCAAATGTGCCAAGATTGCTTGAAGTGTATAAAAAAGAAATTATACCAACCCTGATGAAGAATTTTAGTTTCCATTCAGTGATGGAAGTGCCGCATATTGAAAAAATCACCATTAATATGGGTGTGGGTGAAGCGTCGGCTGATAAAAAAATATTGATGAATGCTGTGAAGAATCTGGAAGACTTGACAGGGCAAAAAGCAATTATCACTTTAGCGCGTAAATCTATTGCTGGTTTTAAAATCAGGGAAGGTTGGCCTATTGGCTGCAAAGTAACGCTTCGTAGAGCAAAAATGTATGAATTTCTCGATAGATTGATCACAATTGCGCTGCCTCGCGTACGCGACTTTAGGGGTATTAGCGCGAAATCATTCGATGGTAGAGGTAATTTTAATTTAGGTATCAAAGAGCAGATCGTCTTTCCTGAAATTGAATATGACAAAATTGATGCGATACGTGGCATGGATATTAATATCACGACTTCTGCGAAAAATAACAAGGAAGCGTTTGCCCTTTTACAAGCGTTTCGTTTCCCCTTTAAAGAGAAAGAGGTTAATTAAGGATATGGCAAAGAAATCAGTCAATCATCGTAATGAGGTGCGTGCTAAGTTAGTAAAGCGCTATAAGCCACAGCGAGATCTTCTTAGAAAGAGTGTGAGCGATCCAAACTTAAGTGAGAAACAACGTTGGGAAGCGATGCTTCAGTTGCAGAAGCTACCCCGTGATTCTTCTCCTTGTCGTCGACGTAACCGTTGTCAGAGCGAAGGCTGTAGTAGGCCGCGTGCATTCACGCGATTAACAGGTTTATGCAGATTGCATATGCGAATTGCAGTCCTTGCTGGATTGGTTCCAGGTATGCAGAAATCAAGTTGGTAATTAATTTAGGGGTATTTTGAAATGTCAATGCAAGATCCAGTTTCTGATATGTTAACCTGCATACGGAATGCTCAGATGATGGGTATTCAAGAAATTTCTCTGCCTGGTTCGCAATTGAAGGGTGAAATTTTGCGCGTATTGCAAGAAGAAGGTTACATTGATAGCTTTCAGTTATCTGATGCTGGCAATAATAAAAAAGTATTGAGTGTGGTATTAAAGTATTTTCAAGGCCTACCTGTGATCGCAAAAATAAAGCGAGTGAGTCGTCCAGCTTTGCGTGTATATCAGGGTTTTAAAGAAATAGCTCAGGTGAGGGGTGGTTTGGGTATTGCAATCATTTCAACGCCTAAGGGTGTGATGACGGACAAATCAGCGCGTGCTCAGAAGGTGGGTGGCGAAGTTTTGTGTACAGTTGAATAAGAGGAAATAGGAAATATGTCAGCGCCAGTTTCGACATCTCGTATTGCAAGAAGACCTGTTGTGATTCCTTCAGGTGTGCAAGTGAAATTGAACGATCGTCAGTTAGTTGCTAAAGGTCCTAAAGGCGAATGCACGATTGCTTTGCACGAATTTGTCGATATTTTGATGGAATCGAATGAAATTAAAGTGAATGCTAAATCGGATTGTTTAATAACGGGATCTGATAGCAAATTATATAGATCGATAGCAGGTACAGAGCGTGCTAATATTCACAATCTCCTGTTAGGTGTTTCTCAAGGTTTTGAGAAGAAGCTGTCATTAGTGGGTGTAGGATATCGTGCTCAGATGAAAGGTAAGATGCTTAGTTTGAACTTGGGCTACTCTCACCCTACTGATTTTGAAATTCCAGCAGGTATTCATATTGAAACGCCGTCACAGACAGAAATTATTGTGAAGGGTATTTGTAAGCAGCTCGTTGGTGAGGTGGCTTCGAAAATCAGAGCAATGCGTCCGCCAGAGCCTTATAAGGGTAAAGGTGTACGTTATGCAAATGAAAACGTTGTCATTAAAGAAACGAAGAAGAAATAGTCATTTTTTGAAAGGGTAAGGTAATGAGTAAGGTAGCATCAAAGTCAAAGTCAGAATCCAGATTGCGTAGAGCAAAGTCGACGCGCATGAGAATTCGTCGATTGGAAGCAACCAGGTTATGTATTTACAAAACACCTCGCCATATGTACGCGCAAGTGACAACAGCAGATGGCGCTAGGACCTTGGCTGCAGCCTCTACATTAGATAAAGAGTTAAAGTCAACGCTAAAATATTCTGGCAATGCGGATGCCGCAAAAGAAGTCGGTAAATTAGTTGCTAAGCGTGCTTTAGCGGCAGGTGTGAAAGAGGTTGCGTTTGATCGGTCTGGGTTTATCTACCATGGTCGTGTTAAAGCGCTTGCTGAAGCGGCACGAGAAGCAGGATTGGAATTCTAGGAAACAGTTGAAGAAACGGGTGACGATGATATGGCTAGTTACGATCAGAATACAAAGAGTGACGGATATGTTGAAAGGCTTGTCTATGTCATGCGTAATGCAAAGGTAGTGGAAGGCGGTAAGATTTTTACTTTTGCTGCTATTACGGTGGTAGGTGATGGTGAAAATCGTATTGGTATAGGGACTGGTAAGGCGCGTGAAGTGCCTGTTGCTATCCAAAAATCTTTGGAAAATGCAAGAAAGAATATGGTTCCTGTGGTTTTGAAAGGTGGCACAATACATCACGAAGTCACTGCGAAATATGGTGCAACACATGTCTTTATGAAGCCTGCTTCGGATGGTACGGGTATTATTGCAGGTGGTGCAATGCGCGCTGTTTTCGAAGTATTGGGCGTGAAAAATGTATTGGCAAAGATTGGTGGTTCTACCAATCCAATGAATGTGGTGCGTGCAACCTTAAAGGCGTTGACCAGTATTGTACCGCCAGAGATGTTGGCTGCTAAACGTGGAAAGTCGCTGGAAGAATTGTTTGATGATGGTTCTTCAGCATCGTAATTTGGTTAGTATTTAATTAATGAGGATATGTAAAGATGCATCTTAATACTTTACATCCAGCACCTGGATCTAAAAGAAAGTCTAAGCGATTGGGTCGTGGTATAGGTTCCGGAAAGGGCAAAACATGTGGTCGTGGACATAAAGGTCAGCGCGCGAGAGCAGGCGGCTACCATAAAGTTGGTTTTGAAGGCGGTCAGATGCCTATTCAGAGACGTATCCCTAAATCGGGTTTCACTTCTCGTTCTTCTTTATGCCGTGAGCAGATATATCTCACAGATCTTCATAATATGAAGGATGATGTGATTGACTTTGCAAGCTTGGCTGCTGCAGGTGTGATAAAAGCAACAACTCGAGAAGTTAAAATTATTGGTTCAGGTACAATTACGCGTGCTGTTTGTGTGCGGGGAATAGCCGTCACAGCAGGTGCACGCAAAGCGATTGAAGCTGCAAAGGGAAAGATTGAGGCGTAATACATGGCGATTGGTCAGCAGAATGCAAGCAAGCAAACGGGGTTAAGGGATCTTAAATACCGATTGTTTTTTCTTTTGCTGGCGATTGTGATATTTAGAGTAGGTTCTTATATACCGGTGCCGGGCTTAAACCCATCGCGGTTGCAGGATTTGTTTAACGGGCAGGGCAATAATGTTGTCGGTCTGTTTAACATGTTTTCGGGTGGTGCATTGATGCGTTTAAGCATCTTTGCACTGGGTATTATGCCCTATATTTCTGCTTCTATTATTGTTCAGCTATTGACGGTATTGTCACCTTCTCTGGCTGAGTTAAAAAAAGAAGGTGAATCTGGCCAGCGTAAGATTAATAAGTATACGCGAATTGGTACGCTCTTTTTAGCGGCTTTTCAGGCGCTAGGTATGACGAAGATGTTGGTTGCGCATGGTGTAGCGATTGCGCCTTCTATTTCGTTTTACATGACCACGGTGCTGACTTTAGTAACAGGCACAATGTTCTTAATGTGGTTGGGGGAACAGGTCACTGAACGAGGTATTGGTAACGGTATCTCAATGATTATTTTTGCGGGTATTGTTGCTGGGTTGCCTGATGCGGTTGGCCGAACACTGGAACAAGTCAGGGAAGGGCAGTTGCAAGTTGTTATCTTATTGCTTGTGTTGGCTGCTGTTGCGGGTGTGGTTGCCTGTGTTGTTTACATGGAGCGAGCACAACGAAGAATTACGATAAATTATGCAAGACGTGTGCAGGGTGGAAAGGTTTATTCAGCGCAAACATCGCATTTGCCGTTGAAAATTAATATGGCTGGTGTAATACCACCTATTTTCGCATCCAGTTTGATCTTGTTTCCTGCGACGCTTGCGCAGTGGTTTGGTAACAGTAAAGGGATGGAATGGCTGAGCACCTTGAGTGTTGGTTTGCAGCAGGGGCAGCCCTTACACATGGTGTTGTTTAGTGCAGGTATTATCTTTTTCTGTTTCTTTTATACGGCATTGGTTTTTAACCCAAAAGAAACGGCGGATAACTTGAAAAAGTCGGGTGCATTTATTCCAGGGATACGGCCTGGTGAGCAAACGGCTCGCTATATTGACACGGTGATGACGAGACTAACGTTGATTGGGGCAATTTACATTACGTTAGTTTGTTTGTTGCCGGAGATATTGATTTTAGCGTGGAATGTTCCGTTTTACTTTGGTGGAACGTCATTGTTAATTATTGTTGTTGTTGTGATGGATTTTATGGCGCAAGTCCAGGCGCATGTGATGTCTTTTCAGTATGAATCATTACTGAAAAAGGCTAACTTGCGAGGTGGCGGTGGGTTGTCTCGTTAGGTGATTATTTTTGAGACAGATCGGCAATGCGGCAGGAGATCTATTACTGAGAGGGGAATGAAATGAAAGTGGGTGCATCGATTAAAAAAGTATGTCGTAACTGTAAGATTATACGTAGAAAAAATATTGTACGTATTATTTGCAAAGAAAAGCGACATAAGCAAAAACAAGGTTGATTTTTTTTGACTTGGACAGTAGACTCTGGCAGCGGGTATTTTTTGTGGTCAAGTTCTGACTGATGCTGATTGGGAACATGTTAGGAGTGAGTGAATGGCAGTACGTATTGCGGGTGTAATGATACCGATGCAGAAACACCTTGTTATAGGGTTAACCGAAATATTTGGTGTGGGCAGAAATCGTGCAAATTTGATTTGTTCTTCAGCGAAGATAAGTCCTGCTAAGAAGGTCAAAGATTTGACAGAGGCGGAATTAGAAGATATTCGAGCTCAGGTTGGGAAGTTTCCTGTGGAAGGTGACTTGCGCCGTAAAGTTGCTATGGATATCAAGCGCTTAAGTGAATTAAACACTTATCGTGGTATGCGACACAAGCGTGGATTGCCAGTTCGTGGGCAGCGAACAAAAACGAATGCAAGAACGCGTAAAGGTAAGAGAAAGAGCAAGTAAACAATAACTCAGTGAAATAACGAAGGTAGTGTCTAGAGATGGGAAAAGCAGCAGCGAAAGCAACATCGAAAACAACGAAAACAGCAGGGGCTGTGGCAGCACCTAAGATGAAAAAGAAGGTAAAACGCCATGTGACTGATGGTTTGGCGTTTGTGTTATCTACTTTTAACAACACCATTATCACCATCACAGATGTTCAAGGTAACACACTAACCTGGAGCAGTGCGGCCAGTTGTGGCTATCGGGGTTCAAGAAAATCTACCCCACACGCTGCAGGCGAAGCTGCGCAGAAGGCAGCATTACAAGCGATTGATGTTTTTGGTATGAAAAATGTTGATGTCTGTGTGAGTGGACCTGGTTCGGGTCGTGAGTCTGCTATTCGTGCCTTAAAAGCCGCTGGTTTTAATGTGAAATCGATTAAGGATGGCACAGGCACGCCGCACAACGGTTGTCGCCCTCCTAAGAAACGTAGAGTGTAGGGGAGAGAATCAATGGCACGTTATTTAGGTCCACGGTGTAAATTAGCTCGACGTGAGAAAACAGATCTCATGTTAACAAGTGGTGTAAGAGCTTTGGATTCAAAATGTAAATTAGATGTTGCGCCTGGCCAGCATGGTGCAAGGCGTGGTCGTGAAACAGAATACGGCACCCAGCTGAGAGAGAAGCAAAAGCTTCGCCGTATTTATGGTATTCTAGAGAGACAGTTTAGGAATTACTTTAAGAAAGCAGCGCGTATGAAGGGTTCTGCAGGCGAAAATCTGCTTAAATTACTTGAGTCTCGTTTAGATAATGTTGTTTACAGAATGGGTTTTGGCTCTACACGTGCGGAAGCGCGTCAGCTTGTTGGTCATGGCCTGATTACTGTGAATGGTAAACGTGTCAACATCCCTTCATATTCGTTGTCACCGAGTGATGTGATAGCGGTTGCTGATAAGGCAAAGGCGCAAATGAGGATTCATTCATCATTAACATTGAGACAGGGTAGACCAAGTGATGACTGGTTAGAAGTCGATGCTACTGCTTTTTCTGGTACATTTAAGAATCCACCGGATCGTGCTAGCTTGCCACCTGATATTAATGAACAGCTGGTTATTGAGTTTTACTCTAAATAGTTAATTCTGGGATAGAGAGGGTGCTACATGTCAAATCCGTTCGATTTTTTAACGCCTCGTGAAGTTGAGGTTCAGTTGGTATCGCCCTTTCATGCGACTATCACGTTGCAGCCTTTTGAAAAGGGCTTCGGTTACACCTTAGGCGCTGCCTTGCGTAGAATTTTGCTATCTTCTATGCCTGGTGCAGCTATTGTGGAAGCAAAGATTGAAGGCGTGCTGCATGAATACAGTGCCATTCCTGGTGTGCAAGAAGATGTTGTTGAAATTCTCTTGAATTTGAAAGGTGTTTGTTTGAAGTTGGCTGGTAAGCAAGAAGTTACTTTAAAATTAAGCAAGAAAACACCGGGTCCTGTGCTAGCAAGTGATATTCAATTAGAGCACGATGTGGAAATTGTGAATCCCAATTACGTGATTGCACATATTAATGAGAATGGCTCTCTTGATATGACATTGAAAGTAAAGCTTGGACGCGGTTATCAGCCTGCGATGATTCGCACGCGCGATGCTGAGAACGAGAAAGTTGAAATTGGTGCTTTGCAAATAGATGCGAGTTATAGCCCCGTTGTTCGCGTGGCTTATACGGTTGAGAATGCGCGCGTAGAGCAACGTACGAATTTAGATAAGTTGGTTATAGATTTAGAAACAAACGGTACGTTAAATCCTGAAGAAGCGATACGTCGATCGGCGACGATTCTGCAACAGCAGCTGGCTGCGTTTGTTGACTTGCAATCTGCGCCTTTGCTATCAGATAAATCTTCAAAAGAAGATTCAGTGAATCCTATGTTCTATCGTCCAGTAGACGACTTAGAGTTGACGGTTCGATCTGCGAATTGCTTAAAGGCAGAGAACATTTTCTTTATTGGTGATTTGGTTCAACGCACAGAAGCTGATTTATTAAAAACACCTAACTTAGGTAAAAAGTCTCTTACTGAAATTAAAAATGTGTTAGCTGCGCATGGCTTAGGTTTGGGTACGGTGATTGAGGGCTGGCACGCGCCTGTTGCAGAGAAAGATGATATTTAACTGAGGATTGATTTATGCGTCATGGTAATACGGGTAGAAATTTAGGCCGAACGACGAGTCATCGTGAAGCCATGTTTGCAAATATGATGGTTTCCTTGTTGAAACACGAAACGATTAAAACAACTATTTTCAAGGCCAAAGAACTAAGACGTTTCATAGAGCCGATGATCACGCGTGGTAAAACAGATTCTTTACATAATCGTCGCGTTGCATTTTCTCGATTACGTGATAGAGATATGGTGACAAAATTGTTTGAAGATATTGGTCCTTTTTATCAGCAGCGCCCAGGTGGGTATCTACGCATTTTGAAGTGTGGTTACCGCGCGGGTGACAATGCGCCAATGGCGATTGTGCAGTTGGTTGACCGTTCACGTGTAGAAGCAGCAGTAGCTTAAGTTTTTTAGTTTATTCATAAGAGCGCGCGAGAGCGTTGAGGTGATTAAAATGTACGCAGTTATTTTAAGCGGTGGTAAGCAGTATCGCGTAGAGCAGGGTGATGTGCTTAAGTTAGAGTCTTTGCCTGCAGAAGTGGGTTCTGACGTTAGCTTTGATAAAGTCTTGCTTGTTGGAGAAGGTGAAAATATTCAATTGGGCGCGCCTTATTTAAGTAAGGGCAAGGTGTCCGCCACTGTTCTTTCTCAGGGTCGTCATAAGAAGATCAAGATGGTGAAGTTTGGTAGACGTAAGCATCACGAGAAGTGGCAAGGTCACAGACAAGATTACACTGAAGTGCAGATTAAAGAAATTGCGGTTTAAGAGAACATTAGATAGAGGTTAAGCGCTATGGCACATAAGAAAGCGGGTGGTAGTACACGCAACGGTCGAGATTCTAATCCTAAGTATTTAGGTGTTAAGCGCTATGGCGGGCAAGTCGTCAATGCGGGTGAGATTATCATCAGGCAGCGTGGGACGAAATTTCATCCTGGTATGCATGTTGGCATGGGAAGAGATCATACATTGTATGCTTTGGTGACTGGCCGAGTGGTATTTTGCGTGACTGGCAAATTACGTCAGCGTACAGTTCGTGTTGAACGTGTGGACAGCAGTACTGAAGCTGCAGCAGCTGCATAAGATTTTCTATTCACGACTGGGTTGTGCTACTGAGCCGCGTTACCGAGCCGCGACCGTGAGGGAGCGTCACATTAACCCAATGAAAAGCCGGAGTGGAATAATGCAAAATCCCTGTAGTTACACTATGATTAATACCATGAAGTAAGAAGTTTCAGTTATAAAATGATGGAGCAGTAACGTTCCCTCACGGTCGCGGCTCGGTAGCACGACCCGGTCGTGAACGGTTGTCTCAAACATTCTCAAGAAAAAATCATGAAATTTATAGACGAAGCAGTTATTTACGTTGAAGCAGGCAAGGGTGGAAACGGTGCCTGTAGCTTTTTGCGTCTAAAGTTTATGCCCTTTGGTGGTCCAGATGGTGGTAACGGTGGTGATGGTGGTAGCGTTTATCTTTGTGCGGACGAGAATTTAAATACTTTAATTGATTATCGTTATCAGCGCACACATAAAGCGGAAAATGGTGAAGGTGGCAGCGGGTCCAGTTGTACGGGCAAGAGCGGAGAAGATTTGGTGTTACGCGTGCCGGTTGGCACGATGATATATGATGCTGATACAGACGAGCTAATTGCTGATTTAGCTGCCTCTGGTCAGCGGGCTTGCGTTGCAATGGGCGGCAGGCATGGCGTGGGTAATGAAAGTTTTAAATCGAGCATTAATCGCTCTCCGCGTCGCACGATTCCCGGTCAGGAAGGTGAGAAACGTAATCTGAGATTAGAATTAAAGGTGTTAGCAGATGTTGGCTTAGTGGGGATGCCTAATGCGGGTAAGTCGACGTTAATCAGTGTGATGTCTGCTGCGCGTCCTAAAATTGCTGACTATCCTTTTACAACATTGCATCCCAATTTGGGTGTGGTATCCGTTTCCAATTTTCGTAGTTTTGTGATTGCGGATTTGCCTGGTTTAATTGAAGGTGCTGCAGAGGGTGCAGGACTCGGGATACGTTTTTTAAAACACATTGCACGTACGCGTTTATTGTTTCATGTTGTTGATGTGTTGCCTGCAGACGAGAGTGATCCTGTCGACAATGCACGTACGATTATGCATGAGTTAGAAAAGTTTAGTCCCACTTTGTTAGAAAAAGAGCGTTGGTTGGTCTTAAACAAGATTGATTTATTACCTGCTGCAGAGGTTGATGCTTATTGTGATGATATTGTAAAACGACTTGAGTGGCAGGGCCCTGTTTATAAAGTATCTGGCGTTGCCCAATTAGGATTAGAGAAATTAGCGATGGACGCCATGCGGTTTCTTGAAGGTGAAGAGTGGGATATCAATATTTTTTGATTAAAAAAACAAGGGGTTCGAAATGCTTAAACTGATTAGAAATTTTGTGTGTTTCACTTTCATTTTGTTGCCGTGCTGCTGTTTTGCGCTTAGATTGGGCAGTCATTTTCACCAGGGATTTTATATTGAAAACCGTACAAAAAACGAAATCCTGATTTCAGATGTTGCTGGGCCGAGTTCTGTTTTTGAGGGCTATGTTCTTCCATCGAAGACCTATACACGAGGGGAGTATAGTGATGAACAGCTGACTGAGCCGAATCAGATTTTTAGCCACACGATTAAAATCACTGCAAAAGAGGGCGGTGCTGAAATTTGTACTATAACAGGCGCGCTCTATGCGAGTTATATGGCTTACCAACGTGTAGCTAATAGTAATCCGGGAAAGTGTTCTACGATGGCGCATCCGTCATACAGCTCGTATTATGAGTACGATGTTCTTGTTAACCAGGTGTAATTAAATCTCGCATGTCTTCTCCTTTGGGGGCTTTAGTGGGGTATCAAGAAAATTTTTCTTGATATCGAGAGTAATATCGTAGAAAATCCGGCGCATTGTGACATTGACAGTAACATGTTGAATTTTATACAATAAGGATAGAATAATGCCTATACCCGCAGACCCCAAATTAGACTCCCCAACCTCCTCTCGTGCAGCTGAAGAATATCTTAATGCGGCTTTTAAACTCATTAACTCAGTACCCCCAGCGGTAATAGGGCCGGTATTGGACAGTTTTGTAACAATAGCGTTGCGTGGACTTACGCCAAAGTCTGGTCTGACGTTCCAACAAACTGTGCAAGCGGATGAAGGGCTTTTAAAGGAATTGAATACGTTATTGAGCCCTCTTGGTCACAGTTTTAGAAATGGAACTGATGCGCGCTATGCCTATGAATACTCACGTGAAGCAACCTCTGCTGGTATTGTGCCTGTCTATCGTGATGCAAAAACAGGGGAGATTTATATTGCGCTGATATGTAATTCGCGAAATTCAGATATGTGGAATTGGTCGGCGGGTTATACAGAAGCGCCTCAAGCTAAGTGGAGAGGAAGATTGGAGTCTGTAAAGGACAAAGATATCCACTATGATCGTGATGCAATAAAAAAATCTGCTACGAGGACGATGGAGATATTATTAGAACAAGCAGGTGGCGATTGGTCGAAAGTAAAATACGACGGCAGGGCTTTTACGGAAGGGTTTGAGAGAGACGGGATTGTATTGCCCCCCATGGATGTCAATAGTTTTGAGACTGCACGAAGGGAAGCGGAAGAAGAAATGGGTATTGATGTGAATCAATTTCCGAATCGGAAGGTTTTTTTAATTTCAACAGATAATACAGTGGGCATTTCACAAGGTGATGCGCCGGGGCAGACCAGTAATCGTAGTCATCAATTTCTTGTTTTTCTAGGTGATCTTGATCAAAAACCCGAGCTTAAGCCTGGTAGTGACGTAGTCATTGCTGAATGGGTGAATGTGAGTGCCATTTTACGTAAAAGCCCAACAGAATATTTTGCTCATGGAAAGCCGTTGTGCATTTATATGCTGCGCGGTATAGAATTGGGTTTAAAGGATCTTTGGACTTATTTACTCGAACAGTCTTCTTCTTATTCTTCTAAGTACAGTGAAAAATTGCTTGTGCGCTTTTCTGCTCCTGAAAATATGGTACTTAATATAGAAGCTTTTTATGAAAAACATAAAATGAAAGGAGCTGGTGTTCCTTATTTGTTGAGATTTTTATCAGATGGCTTGCCTGCTAAAACTTACACGGGAAAACAATCGCATAGGCAGTTAACCCGCATGTTGGAATTAGCTCGTTCCTTAGTGTATGAAGAACTAGATCCAGGCGTCTTCACGAGGAGGATAAAAGAACAACTTTCTAATCTCGATAAGGTGTTTCCTAATTCTGTAGAAAGAGCGAACGGCTTGTTCCCATTGAATTATTATGATGACATCCTTTCTTTCTATGAACAATTGCCAGATGGAGCGGGAAAAGCTGCTGAATCACAAGCAAATCCAAAACAGCATGCATTAACGCTCAAATTACTCGATGGAACGATTTATGCTGATTTCTATCGCATCTTTATGGAACTCAATGAGGAATATGGTCCTGGCGGGGACTACGGAAAGCAATGTTTGGATGATCCTCATTTTATACGTTGCCGATACCCGAATATTTTTACGCGTAGACAAGTGGCATTCTCTCCTGGTTATTCTTTAGATAAATGTTTCCAAGATAAGGAACATGTACCAGGAAAGATTCCTGAAGGTATGTATCCTGCAGCAAAAATCCCTTCATCGGAAGGTGAGGAAGGGAAGTGTGTGGTGTTGGGAGAAGGTCCATTCGAGCATACTTTCCTTGCGTTATTAGCAAGACTGGCTGAGCAAGACGTGAATGTTCTCGTTGCAGTCGGGCCTACTGAAGAAAAAGGAAAAGAAAAATATTTTAATTATATGCGCGGGGCCGAGAGAATCAGCGTAGCAGAGTATATGCTTTTTGCGAATGGTGTGACTGATATTCCGCAGACGTTTAAGGATATTAAACCAGGTGAAGTATCGCTTGAATTTTATCGACACGTTGATCCCTTCTCTGAAAAGGTATTTTATATTATGCATGTTCCTAATTGGAAAGATATTGGATTGCCCGTTTTTACGGAGAAAGATAAATGTATTTTGGCTTACGATGCTGAATACGGTGGTAATCGATTCTATCATTGCTCAGCAGGGGTGGGTCGTTCTGTTGCGATGGTGATGGCGCAAATGGCATATGAATTCATTTTCAAGAAAAATCTTAAGCCTGATGAGGTGGTTAAGGAATATCAGAATATATTGCGTAATATAAAAACAGTTAAACCAAGGGCTGGTGAATGGCATCAGCTGATATTGGCGCTTGGTATTGCGGAAGAAATGCATGCGTATATGTCACCTCTGTTGGCGGCGAAAGTGCGGCCTGCTCCAGACATGCACCCTGTTGTTAGTCGGCGACGTTCTTCAGGTGTTTTATTTCAAGACCCTCTCCTGAAGCCGGACGAGCCTGCTTCTGTTTGCTTGGGGAAAAAGCCGGAACGCATGACATCAACTTGAGGCTGAAGCTATCTGTGTCCCTTATACAGCCTTCTCCCAAAGTGGCGTTGTTGAATAAATCGGAAATGCTCTGGGAGGCTGCCCCGTGTAACCGAGCCGCGACCGTGAGAGAGCGTTATGATCAATGGGCATTGATGTGATGACAGGATAAAAACTGGACAATTTAGCTCATTTCGTCTACCATATAGCACAAATTATAGCGTATAGCATATGGCGTAAATACGAAGCGCCTGATTTATCTAATAGATTGATTTATATCAATATATAAAAAACGAGGTATACCATGGCAGCAGCGAGAAGAGATTTTGATTTCGATAGATGGCTTAGTAAATTACACGAAATAATAGGAAAAGATCGTGTAACACCGAGAGATCTGGTGGACGTCTTGTCTGAGCCTGGTGCATTTGAACAGTTAAGTCATGATGATTTAAAAGAATTGCGGAACTGGTTGCCTGCTGATGATCATGCAGCACTTTTTAACCAAGTGTTTGCTGATTCTGATAGAGCAAGGCAGCTGATCCAGCGTAACAATAAACTTCTCATAGAATTGTTTCGTTTAGATGTGGACGAATCAGATCACTATGTCTATATGCCAGAAGGGGTAGAATCGCTGGGTGGTAACCCTAAGTCTTATCGTAAAATTGAGCTGTCGAGTAATAGAAAACTGCTCTTTCCTAGTGAATTTTTAGACCCTGCGTGTACCCAAGATGCTGAAACAATTTTCCGTATCTTTTGCATGCAAATTCTAAAAGAATTCACGTCTGAAGATGATATATTATCTGAAGCGGATTTGGAGTCTGTTGCAAAAAAGAGATTTCTTGCTTTTTTATCGGCCAAAGAAATTAGCATTTACATTAAAAATATTCGCAGTTTTATAGAAGTCAATGCGCTGTTAAATGATCAAGAGGCAGTGCTTCTTGAGCAGGTGATACCAGTATTATTAGAGCGTGCCCTATTAGAAATAGAAGAAAATACATTAAATGAAGCATCTTTATTTAGGGATGCTGAGCTGCTCGATACGTTAAATAGGTTTGCAAAATATCAAGATGCAATAATGACGTTTGTGTTAAGTCATCCGACGATATTTTATCATGCATTCGAAAATCCACGGGTTTTAGCTAAATTTTTTGTAGGTTATCCAGATCTTCAAGAGAAAGTTGTACGCTATTTACTATTACATGTTGATATTTTTCAGCGTATTCTTAATAATGATGATTGTGGACTTTCTGCGGTTATTGAGCTCATCTCGATTGTATCGAGCGATCTTAAAGAAGAAATATCTGATTTTCTGTTATCGCATCAAGAGATGCGAGAAGGTTTCTTAAAATCATTTGATATGCATGCTATGAGATGTTTTGATAGGTTGCCGGACAAGCTTAAAAAAGAAATTTTTGATTATTGGGTATCTGATATAGAAAATTTGAAATCTGTTTTTGGTCGTTTGAATTATGCTGGTCTTAATTCGCTGATACATCAATTACCAGATGATCTTAAAGAAAGGCTTGTTGATTTGTTGTGTGACACAAAGCTACTAAGCTATTTTTATGAGAAATTGTCTCGGATGAAAGGACTGATACATGGCTTGCCAGGCCATCTTGCGGTGAAGATGACTTATTTTATATTGCATAAATATCATAAAATATTTGGTCGCCATATTCACTGCACAAAGTTCATTGAAGAGATATACGAGTATAGACTCAGCAGTCATAATTTGAAGAAATTCATTCCAGTTATCTTGTCTTATCCGGCACTATTTGTTAAATATTTTTTACACAATGAGTCAGAGTGGATGACGTTAAAATGGTATTTTGGTTCATATCTACAGAATGGCGCAGATGTGCTGTATGCAGATATCGTAAGACAGTGTCTTCTGGCATCTCCGGAAGAGGCGCTTGAGATAATCACACGTGCGCAGAAGAAAAGAGTAGATGTTGCTAACGTTATTGTGACATTAGGCCGTTCATTACCTTGTTTGCCAACGACAGTGCTGCATGAAGTTTCCTCGTTTATGGCAGAGTCTTGCTTCAATGAACATGACTGCCAGGCATTAGAAAAAAGAATGCAATTTGCAGGGCCGGAAACAGCACTTGAGGACCTGCATTGGGTACGTTATTTACCAAATGATCATAAGAAAAGATTTGTTGATCATTTAGATGCAAGCAACCTGAAAGTTTTTTGCAAAACATCAGACGATTTAAAGTTATTTATCACTCAATTGCCAGATGATCTTAAGATAAGGTTTTTTGATAATGTGTTATTAGATATAGAACTTTTAGACCATTATTTTACATCAGTTCATGAACTGATGGATTTTGCCAGTGACTTGCCAGATTATATTGCTATGAGAATGATTCATTTTATTTTGCATAATGATTTGAGGGCTAGTTCATTATTTGGAATTCCGATATTTCTGCCGCGCGCGCTTTATCAGCGTCCTACTATCAAGAAAAATCTTGTTCAATCCCTTTTCTCTGATCCGCTATTATTTTTAAAAAATATCGCAGGTCCTTGTGCAGATTGGAAAGAGTTACAAAAATATGCGAGATCATCTTTAGATATTATACCAGCGCCTTATGCAGAGATGATAAAGCAATGTCTTGATTTGTCTGTAGAGGAGGCGATGGCGGAAATAAAGCGAGTACATGGAAAAAGGTTACCCATTGCTGCTTCCATCGTAACATTATGCCATCGTCATGCTGCTGTCGCTGTGTCAGACAAAGAGCCAGGTGAAGGGAAATTGTTGCCCGGCCTATTACCCTGCTTGACTGATGAAACGCGTTCTGAAGTTGCCGCATTTATCGCTGCGCCGTACTTTGGTAGAGGTGATTATTTAGCGCTGGAATGTGAGATGCGACGTCCTCCGACGACCTTACCAGCAACTGCTGTCCCCTTTCATGGTGGTATATTTTGTAAAAAGAGGGCTTGTGAAACCGAAGAGTGCGCGAAACCGAGCTATGGTCTTTGATTTATAACGAATTATTTTTCGATCATAAAAGTAAAGAATTTTTGCCCTACAGCTTTTGTTAATAAAGTCTTAAGGTTAGGGTTGTTATAATAGAACTATTATATAGAGCCAGCCAAAAGGTGAGAATATGTCCAATACCAGAGAAGGTTCAAGAAAAGCTCAGCGAATCGTTGAAGTCGATAATGGTGCAGGCGTCGCCAGCAAAAAATTTGCGCTCGAGCTCACAAGAGGGGACGGTAACTGTGCATTTAACGCCTTTGTTTCGGGGTTTGTGGCAGACCTTGATGGCATTGAGAAAAGATACAGAGAAGTGGGTACCACTTTTGAAGATCAGCATGGTGAGCGTTGTGATAATCTGATCCAGAAATTGGCCGTGGCGCTTGGTATGCCCCCCGCTACGCCTTGGGATGCCGTTAAGACACAGATCATAGAAGTGGCAGCGCAAAATCCATTTGATTTGCAGACAAAACTTGCGCCCACTATGCGTGAGATTGCTATTGTAGAGATGTCCAAAGATAGCGAGGTTGATGCTGGATGGCTAGCGGCATTAAAATCTGCATATGATAGATCTAAAAAGACAGAAGAAGGCAAACAAACTGACAAAGCTTTGCTTGCAGAGATTGCTCAGCAAGTTGATCAAAATAATGAGAAGTTAGAACAAACAGAACAAGAAACGTTAGAACGAGCATTAAAAAATTCAGTGGGCTCTGCGCGTGTGGAAGCTGAAAGAAGAGCTGGGCCAGCTGACGATATATTTATCATGCATCGATTTGCGATGGATGAATTTAAACGTCTTCGCGCGCTTGAAGAAAAGGGTGACGTTACTGATGTGAATGAATCGCTAGAAAACTGGTGGAATGGAACAGGGCGTGAGCAGTTTTATATTGCAATGAGTCAGGATGCAAGTTGGGCGGGTGATGTAGAATTAGTTGCATTGGCGCGTTATTTTGATATGAAATTAATCATGGTGAAGCTGAATAGCCAACAAAAACCATTTGCTATTGATGCTGATGACCAGCAGCCAAAAGATCGTCCTAGTGATATCACCCTTTATCATTCTAGTGGACACTGGAGTTATCTCAAACCTCTCACCGCGCAGAGCGAACTGTGTGTTGCTCAGCAGGTGGCGTCTACTGTGCCAGATGCAGGTTTATTTGGTCGTGCTGAAAAATTGCTTGGTTCGAATCAGGTTGCAGAAAAGATGCATCACAATGTAGTGCTTACATTAGATAGCCTCATACAAGCATTGCAAGAAGAAAATAAAGAAAACGGTCAAAAAGCGTTTACTGAACGGTTAACGAGCGATCTTAACACAGTTGAGGAAGCGCAGACTGTATTTGAGAATGTCAGTCAAAAAATCAAAGAAGAAAATGAAAAAACACCAGTTTCTCAGGGTGTCACCTATACGTTAGTAGAAGATACAGACGAGAAAACTGAGGTGACAGTCGATCAACAAATCATTCTAGATGGTATTTTAGCGCGTAAACTGATGCTTGAAGAAGAGAAAAACGCAGGAAGCGAAAATAAACCTAAACGCTAACTCTCTTCACCTTCCCCCAAGGGGGCTTTGTTGAATAAATCGGAAATGCTCTGTGAGGCACTCGGTGTAACCGAGCCGCGACCGTGAGGGAGCGTCACTGTATTATAAGTTTTAGCTGAAATTTCTTACTTTATGATATTAAATTGCCTTATAGTGGTTAGAATGTTGCATTGTTATACGCCATCTTTTATCAGATTCATGTGACGCTCCCTCACGGTCGCGGCTCGGTTACACCGAGTGCCTCACAGAGCATTTCCGATTTATTCAACAAAGCCCCCGGAGGGAGAAGACATGCGAGGCTCGGCTTCAGAGGTGAACCCCTACAATTCAGATTTTGGTTCAGATTCATGAAGTAGTAAAACCAATAAAGTGTGATAAACACTGCTTCGCCGCACTGGTTAACTTGCTCAACAATGGTTTTTTTGTTTCATAATAAATGTGATAGAGCTTTGCCTCTTTTTTCCGTGCTAATAAATAATCATCGCTGGTTTTAATCTCGTCAACGAGTTTAAGTGGCAAGGCTTGCAGTCCAAACCAATGTTCGCCCGTCGAGACTTGCTGAATATCAATCTGTGGGCGATGTGTTTGTATCAGATTCTTAAAGAGCTCGTGTGCTTTCTCGATCTCTTCTTGTAGTTTTTCACGACCATCCGCTGTGTTTTCACCAAATACCGTTAATGTACGTTTATATTCTCCCGCTGTATGTTGCTCAAAATCAATATGTTTATCCTTCAATAAACGATGAAAATTGGGTAATTGCACAATGACGCCAATAGAGCCAACAATTGCATAGGGCGCAGCCAGAATGTGATGCGCAACACAGGCCATCATGTAGCCGCCGCTCGCTGCGACCTTATCCACACTCACAATCAAGCGAATACCCTTCTCGCGTATACGCATCAACTGTGCAGCAGCTAGACCATAACCATGCACAACCCCGCCGGGGCTTTCTAATTTCATGAATACTTCATCTTTTGGCGTTGCAACCGTTAATATCGCGGTGATTTCTTCACTTAAATTGGCAACAGCAGAGGCTTTGATGTCTCCATTGAAATGCAATACATACACTTTAGGTTGCGGCGCATCTGCTTTGCACGCTTTTTCAGTTTCTTTTTTCCCTTTCAAAAATTTCTTGAATTCTTTTTTTGTGAGTGTTTTTTCTAAGATATTTTCCGTTACGTCATCATACTCTTCATTTAAATTTTTAATAACGAGCTGCGCCTTTGGTTTGGCTTTTCCTCTAGCAAGTAAGGCAAAAAAAGCGATGAGTAATATGAGAACAGTTATGAAAACAACAAGCGACTTTGTTGTGAAAATGAGCAAATCAATGAGCGCGTTTTCCATGAAGTACCTTATCTTTCTTTAATCGAATGAATATCATTTTTTGATGAACCATTTTCGGCGTATCTGAAAAGAGATCAATGTGCATCACTTTCCATTCCCACACTTGATCTGATTTCTGATGCGAGAAAATGAGAGCGGGATCAGTTTCTAATGCGGGTAACTTTGTTTTGTAAATCCAGCTGTACGAACGCGGTACAATCTCAATCATGCCTACCCATAACGTTTCGTTTGTTTCCTTGATGCGACGGTTAGCATCCCACAGTCGAATCACAAGTAAGTTTTTCTGCGCATTAGTGCGTTTTGCTAAAATCAACGCTGGTTTTTGATCCAGGTATTGTGGGGAAACGAGGGGCAGATATTGCGTGCTCTCGATATCCGCTAAACGGTGAAGCGTGCTAATCCAATCTCGCACAGGTGGCTTTTCCCACCCTTCGTTTAATAAGGTTTTACGAATTTGATTCAGATTTCCGACCCATGCAATATTTAATTTTTGGGAGGGGAAGCCAAATAAACTGGTTTGATAAGCAGACAGCGCATCGTTTTTTGACCACCAGTGATCCATCGTCACATTCACGGTTGGCCAATCCATTTGTGCATAATCCATCTGCATCTGATTGAAGCGGCAAACATAGTAAGTTGTGGCAGTCAGTAGCAATGTGATCGTGCTGGCTAACAAGGTGCGGCCAAATGGCGGCGGAGATTCTTTGCGCCTGTTATAGGAAATTGTGACGACGAGCAAGACAACGGCGCTCAACAACCAACCACCCAGGATATCAGTAAACCAATGAGCACTTAAATAAAGGCGAGAGAGGCTAATAGCAAGAATGATGATTAACGCAGTTAAGTAAATGATAAAGCGGCGACCGGGACGTACGGCCTGTGCAAGCAACAAAGCCAGGCCCATCAAGATGCAAGCGGATAGCGTCGTATGCCCACTTGGAAATGAGAAAGTATCAGGACTGTGAAGTATGCCCCAGGGTCGTGGAGAAGCAATAACACGCTTGATGATGAAAACACCTCCCGCGGCCAGTATGCCAAGCGCGAGTATGTGAAAGGCAACCCGAAAACGGCGCCACCACAGGAACAGTCCGAATAAGACAATGACAACGGGTAACAGCACTTCTTTCTGTCCAAAAATTGAAGTGATCAGCATGATGTCATCAAGATCAAGATTATTTCTTAAGCCACGAAATAAATGTAATACGGCTTCGTTAATCGGAATATTCGCTGCGCCAACTGTTTTGATGTAAAAAGCGAGTGCCACAAAAACAACACCGGCCAGCAAGAGATAGAAAAATAAATTAAGCTGGCCATGTGGACTGTCTGGTGTATGGTTTTTGAGAAGTCGTGTGGTGAATCTGAGTTGCGGTGTTTGCTCAAGGTAATGCCAAATTTTTGATTGCAGTTGGTCGGTTTGTTTGTGAATCAGGAAGAGCATTTTATAAATAAACCACAAGCAGAGCAGGATAAACAACAACATCAGTAAGAAGACGAGCATCACATGTATTGCAATATCAGGGGGTAGTTCAAGGGAGGCTGCGCCCAATAAGATGCCGGGTAGCATATAAAGCGGTGCCCAACCAATAGCAGAAGTAATATTAGCAATCATAAATTGCAATGGCCGCATCCCTAACATGCCAGCAACCAAGGGCACAAGTGCGCGTACAGGGCCTACAAAACGACCTAAGAAGACACTCATACTGCCATATTTATAAAAAAAAGTTTCTCCTGTAGAAAGGAGAGTGGGATAAGATCGAAAAGGCCACAGAGAAGGTAAGCGTCCTTTAAAGGCAAACCCTAACCAATAACTGATGCCATCACCGGCAACAGCACCGAGTATTGCCCACAGAATGGTGCTCCATAAAGGGATAACGCCTGCGCCTGCGAGAGCGCCAAGTCCCGTCATCATAATAGAGCCAGGTACAACCGTGCCTAAAATAGCAACTGATTCGCCTGCAGAAATGGCAAAAGTCACAATGCCAGCGAGCTGGGGGTTATCGTTCAGCCATTGAATGAGTGGGGTAATCAATTCCGTCACTAAGTTACTTCCTCTCCTGAAGCTTGTTTGTCGGCATGGTAAGATGACCGAACAAGTGGGCCGCTTGCAATGTTCTCAAAACCCAGTGACTTCGCAAATTCACTAAATTGCTTAAACTCAGCAGGCGTCACATAACGTGACACGGGTAAATGAAAGCGGCTAGGTTGTAAATACTGACCTAGCGTTACCCTGTCGACATCGTGTGCCCGTAAATCCTTTAACGTCTCTTCAACTTCTTCATTTGTCTCGCCTAATCCTAACATAATCCCAGATTTGGTGGGAATGCCTGGATAGGTTTTTTTAAATTCTTGTAGTAGGCGTAAGGAATGCGCGTAATCAGAGCCTGGGCGTGCTTGCTTATAAAGCCGTGGCACCGTTTCAATGTTGTGATTAAATACATCAGGTAAGGCCTTACCTGTTTCTGCCAGCGCCAGTGCTAAGCGACCGCGGTAGTCTGGTACTAACACTTCAATTTGTATACCTGGACATGATTGACGGATAGCAGCGATACAGGCTGTAAAGTGGCTGGCGCCACCATCTTGTAAATCGTCTCGATCAACAGAAGTAATGACCACATAACGTAGCTGCATTTGGGCGATCGTTTTTGCAAGGTGCTGTGGTTCTTCAGGGTCTAATGGGTCTGGGCGACCATGTGCAACATCGCAGAAGCTGCAGCGTCTTGTGCATTTATCTCCCATAATCATGAATGTTGCTGTTCCTTTACTGAAACATTCTGATAAATTAGGGCAGGATGCTTCTTCGCAGACGGTGACAAGATTGTTTTCTCTCAGCAGTTGTTTGAGGTGACCAACAGCAGGAGAGGCAGACATGCGAATACGTATCCAATCTGGTTTCTCTAACGGTTCGGTAGGGATAATTTTAACAGGGATGCGCGAGAGCTTATCAGCACCGCGTTGTTTGGTCGATGATGTTTTTTGTTCCATAACCTAACCCTTTCATTAAATAAGTAATTAATTCATGTCCAACAGCAGTGACATCCGAAGTGCCTCCCCAGTTGGAGAATTGTGTCATCTTTAGGTTTGAAAAACCACAAGGATGAATATGGGAAAAGGGGCTTAAGTCCATTGATACATTGAATGCGATACCGTGATAGCTCGCCCCGCGACGTATTCTAAGCCCAATAGAGGCTATTTTTTGTTCTGATATGTAGACGCCAGGCGCTTTAGGGTCTGCATAGGCAGGGAGATGGTGGGCAGCTAACATATCAATAATGGCTTGTTCTAGGCGGGTGATCAGATCGCGTATGTGCCATTTTTTTCTTTTAAGATCAATGAGGGTATAGATAATGAGTTGGCCGGGGCCATGATAAGTAATTTGCCCTCCGCGGTCAGATTGAACAACAGGGATATGATGAGCATTCAATAAATGCTCAGATTTACCATTTTGGCCTTGTGTAAAGACAGGGTGGTGCTCAAGTAGCCAGATTTCATCGGTTGTTGCTGCATCGCGTTGATCCGTAAACTGACGCATGGCCTCCCAGATTGTCTGATAATCCGAGATGTTCAGCCAGCGTATGTTGACGGCTTGCGTTGTAGTGGGGTTTTCTTTCGGCATGCGGTGAATCATAACATACTTCATGCACAAATATTGCAATTATTCGCCCCCGAGATCTGGCTTGGCACGCCTTCCCTTTGGGGCTTTGTTGGATAAATCGGAGATGGCGTTACCGAGCCGCGACCGTGAGGGAGCGTCGCATGAATCTGATAAACGCTGGTGTAAAACAATGCAACATTTCTACCGTTAAATGGCACCTAATATCATAAAGTAAGAAAT
>Ga0310813_10000067_pt1 | contig 77299 bp, 78 predicted proteins | sample YN3metagenome_FD_203086 | JGI IMG/M metagenome (GOLD analysis project Ga0310813, IMG submission 203086) | Soil microbial communities from experimental microcosm in Duke University, North Carolina, United States - YN3 | ecosystem: Engineered > Artificial ecosystem > Soil microcosm > Unclassified... | reverse complement strand
ACATCCGCATTATACCCGACCTCAGACATGGGAAGGGCGCACGATCCCCGAAGTGCTGCGATCGGGGGATCATGCGAAGATTGCCGCGTGGCGAAAGTCACAGGCGATCGAGGATACACGGCTACGGCGGCCGGACCTGTACGAGCGCCATGGGGGCGTCTCGCAGGCGTCGCCCTCTGGTGCGCGGCAACGAGACGAAGGTAGATCGAAGTGAACCTGATTCAGACCCTCGAGCGTGAGCAGATCGACGAGCTCACCGCCAAGCGCGCCATTCCCGAATTCCGTCCGGGCGACACGCTCCGCGTCGGCGTCCGCGTCGTTGAAGGCGAGCGCACCCGCGTCCAGAATTACGAGGGCGTCTGCATCGCCCGCTCGAACAAGGGCATCGGCTCCAACTTCACCGTCCGCAAGATCAGCTTCGGCGAAGGTGTCGAGCGCGTGTTTCCGCTTTATTCGCCGTCGATCGAAGAGATCGCCGTCGTCCGCCGCGGTGTCGTTCGCCGCGCCAAGCTCTATTACCTGCGTGGCCGCACCGGTAAGTCGGCCCGTATCGCCGAGCGCCGCGATCCGCGCCCGGCCAAGAACACTGCCACCGCCGCCGAATAAGGCTGCTGGAAGCGAGAAACAGGGGCTCGGCCGCAAGGCCGGGCCCTTTTTCTTTTGTGCGTCAAATCCGGATGCGCTCGATGGTAATGGTAGCATCGGGCAGATATTGCGGGCGGGCATTGGCGGGCCGCGCCGCCACCAGCGGTGCAGCGGCGGCGGGCAGGGCCCAGCGGGTGCCCGTCACCTGCAGCTTGACCGGTTGCGGGCCGACCAGCAGCTCGACCACCTGACCATCGCACGAACGCCCGGTGCAACTGAGGCTGTAAGGGCCCTTGGCGCGCTTTGGATCGAGCATTCGGACCTGACCCGGAACACCGAGCCCGGCGATCCTTGCGCCGGCGGGAGCGGTGAGGGCGATGCTGTCTACGCCATTGGCCTGAAGCCGCAGCCGCACCCGCCGTCCACCCGGCCGCGCCACCGCTTCGACGGGCAGCGCGCGTGCCGGGACCAGTCCCTCGACCGGCCGCGCCGGGGACAGCCAGCGCTGGCGGGTTCCGAGCGGCAGCGTGCCCAGCCGCCATTGGCCGAGCTTCTTCCATGCTTCGGGCATTGGCTTGCCGTCGTTCACCACCGACCAGAACGGCTGGTCCGGCCCTGCCCCGACAACATATTGCAGCGTCCATTGCTGCTGCCGGTCTGCGCTGTAGGCAGGCGCCAGCGCCGCCGGCACCCACGCCAGCGCGGCAAAGGCCACCGCCACCACCGCTCCCCGCGACCAGCGCAGGCCCGCCAGCAACGGCTTCGCTTCGATCAGCCACGGCATCAGAATCAGTCCACCGAACGGAGCGAGGATCCACAACGGCCCGGCATTCACCAGATCCTGTATCAGCCCCAGCGCCCCGCCCATCGTCACGAAGAGGACTAAGGCGGCGAGAAGGGCGGCCACGGTCTCGACCGCGGGCCAGCGACGGGCACCGGCAAACGTGCCTATCAAGTAGATTAAGGGCGGCAGCAGGAAATAGACCATCGCGCCCGGAGCGGCGACGCTGAAGCCAATGCCGATGGCGGCAGACAGCAGCCACCAGGCGCGGCGCAGCTCGGCCACGCTCCAGCGTTTGCCCAGCGCCAGCAGCGCAAGGCCGAGGACGATCACCCCGGCATAGATGGCCAGCTCAGTGGCCAGTGGATAGGCGCGCCAGAACTGACCTTCGCGGAAGGCTCCGACCACCGCCAGACCGGCCCAAGCCGCCGTCACGGGAAGCAGGAGCGCGATCAGCAGGAAGGGAACGGCGCTTGCGACGCGCAGGAACCCGCCAAGCTGGCCCCGCCGCCACCTTCTTACGCCGTCCGAGAGGATGGCGACGCCAAGCAGAACTCCAGCAACGAGCGGGGTCACGAGAGCGAAGGTAAGAAGCCAACGCGTGCCGACGTTCATGAACAGCCTGTCGCCATTCCGTGCACGCAGGTCCCTGTCATTCTCACCGGCCACCCCGGTCGCCACCTGTAGCAACTGGTCCCCCATATGCTGCAAGGTCGCCGGGTCCATCGCCGCCAGATCGTCGCCCGGCGAATGATAGCGGGTTTCGTTACCGATCGGCGCGAAGTTCAGCGTCAGCCAGTCGCGGTCTTCGAGGAAGGTGCTGACGTCGGTCGAATTGGGAATCAGCCGATAGGCGCTGACCGCCAGGCTGTTGCCGACCGGGTTGCGGACGGCTTGGCGGTACAGCGCCACCGCCGACGCATTGGGCTCTGACGTCTCGAACATGTTGACCGGCCCGGTCGTGCCGCGCGCCTCGAGGTTGATCAGCGTATCGACGTTGCGGCTCAGCGGATCGGCATCGAGAAACGCGCGCGCCCCGATCAGCCCCAGTTCCTCGCCCTCGTTGAACAGGAAAGTCACCGGGCGCACCAGCGGGCGATCCTTCATCAGCGCCGCCACCTCGAGCATCGACGCGACCCCCAGCCCAGCGTCGCTCGCACCCGGGCCCACGGTCGAACTGTCGTAATGCGAATTGATCAGCAGGTGCTTGCCCGGCAGCGCCTCACCAATCGTCACCCGCACGTTGCGCACCCGCGCGCAGGACACGCCGCTCGACTTGCTCAAGCTGTTGCAGGCGAAGCGATCGGTCACCTGCGGCTGCAGCCCGAGCCCGCGCAATTCATTGACGAGCCGATTACGGACCCCGTCGCTCGCCGCGCTGTCGGCGGGGTGGGGTGCTTGGTCGCCCAGCACCCGTGCCAGCCGCGCCTTGGCTCGCACCGCGTCGAACTCGCCCGCTCCATTCTCGGTCCGAAGCGGCGGTGGCAAGGTCAGCCAGCGCGTCGCCGCCATTCCCAGCAACAGCCCGGCGACGATCAATCCAAGCAGCAGCAGCCGGCGTTTCGAGAAGGTGTCACGCATGGGCGCCGAGCTTAACGACCCCACCGCCTTTGCCAATTGCGGCGCTGCCGGATAGGCCATGGCCATGAACCATCGCCTGTTGCTTGCCGCCGCCGCGCTCGGCCTCATCGCCTCCACCGCTTCCGCTCAGACCAGCCAGCCGCCCCAGCCGCTGACGCTGGAACGCGTGTTCGCCGCCCCATCGCTCGCCGGGCCGGTCCCGCGGATGGTCAAGCTCTCGCCCGACGGCCGCCTCGCCACCCTGCTGCGCAACCGTGCCGACGATACCGAGCGCTACGACCTGTGGGCGATCGATCCCGCCACCGGGCAGATGCGGATGCTGGTCGACAGCAAGAAGGTCGGCAGCGGCGCGGCGCTGAGCGAAGCCGCGCGGATGCAGCAGGAGCGGGCGCGCACCGCCAACATCAAGGGTATCGTCAGCTACGACTGGGCGCCCGACGGCAAGAGCCTGCTCGTCCCCCTCGACGGCGACCTCTATCTCGCCGGGCTCGACGGCCAGGTACGCCGCCTGACCGACAGCAAGGATACCGAGCTCGACGGCACGGTCAGCGAAACCGGCCGCTTCGTCTCCTTCGTCGCCGACAACGAGCTTCACGTCATCAATCTCGCCGATGGTCGCGCCGCGAAGATCACCGACGGCGCCTCGGACACGGTCAGCTGGGGCCTCGCCGAATTCATCGCGCAGGAAGAAATGAAGCGTACGCGCGGTCACTGGTGGTCGCCCGACGACCGCCGCCTCGCCGTCGCCCGGGTCGACGAAAGCGGCGTCGAAGTCGCCACCCGGGCCGCGATCGGCGCCGAAAAGACCACCGTGGTCCAGCAACGCTATCCACGGGCCGGGACCGACAATGCGCGGGTCGATCTCTACCTCATGAACCCCGACGGCTCGGGCAAGGTGAAGGCCGACCTCGGCACCAACCCCGACGTCTATCTCGCTCGCGTCGACTGGATGAAGGATGGCCGCAGCCTGATCGTCCAGCGCCAGACCCGCGACCAGAAGCGGCTCGACTATCTTCGCGTCGATGCCGCCACCGGCGCCTCGACCCTCCTGTTCTCCGACACTTCGCCGACCTGGATCAACCTCCACGAGGATCTGAAGCCGCTCGGCGACGGCAGCCTGCTCTATTCCTCGGAAAAGAGCGGCCACCGCCACCTTTACCGCTGGACCAAGGGCCGCTCGACGCCGCTGACGTCCGGGCCGTGGGCGGTCGGCGAGCTGGTCGGGCTCGACGAAAAGGCCGGCAAGCTGTTCTTCACCGCCAACCGCGAGCGGACGATCGAATATCAGCTTTATTCGCTCGACTATCGCAAGCGCGGCGCGAAGCCGGTGCAATTGACCGCCAAGGGCACCAACAATGGGGTGACGATGGACAAGAGCGGCAAGCTCGCGGTCATCACCAGCCGCTCGGTTACCCAGCCGGCGCAGGTCTGGCTCGCCGACGCCGCGGGCAAGCGCCTCGCCTGGATCGAGGAAAACCGCCTCGCCGCCGGCCATCCCTTTGCGCCTTATTACGACCCGCGCATCGCGCCGACCTATGGCAAACTCACCGCCGCCGACGGTAAGACCCAGCTCGACTACAGCCTGATTCTGCCACCGGGCCTCAAGGAAAGCGGCCGCAAGGCGCCGGTGCTGATGACCGTCTACGGCGGCCCCACCGCGCAGGACGTCCAGACCGGCTTCAGCGGCGCGCTCAACCAGTATCTCGTCCAGCAGGGCTGGATCCTGTTCCAGGTCGTCAACCGCGGCGAAGAGGGCAGGGGCGTCGCCTTCCAGCAGCCCGCCTATCGCGCGCTCGGCGGCCCGGAAGTCGCCGATCAATTGGCCGCGCTGAAATGGCTCAAGGCTCAGCCCTTCGTGGCCGCCGACAAGGTCGCGGTCAGCGGCTGGTCCTATGGCGGCTACATGGTGCTGAAGCTGCTCCAGGCCGCCCCCGGCGCGTTCGCCGCGGGCATCTCGGGCGCGCCGGTGACCAAATGGGAGCTTTACGACACCCATTATACCGAACGCTACATGGGCGACCCCCGCACCGACGGCGAGGCCTATGCCAAGGCCAGCGCGCTGACCGATGCGACCAAGATCACCGATCCGCTGATGGTCATCCACGGCCTCAGCGACGACAACGTCCTTTTCCAGAACTCGACCGAGCTGATGGCCACGCTGCAGGAAGCCAAGGTCCCGTTCGAGGTGATGGTCTATCCCGGCAAGACCCACGCGGTCGCCGGCCCGAACATCTCGGTTCACCGCTACGGCACCATGCTCCGGTTCCTCGAACGCCACGGGATCGCGCCGGGCAAGTAGGTTTCGCTCGGGGCCCGCGCTCCCTATATGCGCGGCTCAGGGATTTCCGGAGAAAAGAAGCATGGGTTATCGGGTCGCCGTCGTCGGCGCGACGGGCAATGTCGGGCGCGAGATGCTGCAGATCCTGTCGGAGCGGCAGTTTCCGCTCGACGAGGTGGCGGCGCTCGCCTCCAGCCGCAGCCAGGGCGACATCATCGACTTCGGCGACAATGGCGAAGAGCTCAAGGTCTCGAACCTCGAGCATTTCGACTTCACCGGCTGGGACATCGCCCTGTTCGCCGCCGGTTCGGCGGTCAGCAAGGTCCACGCCCCGCGCGCCGCCGCCGCCGGCTGCACGGTGATCGACAACAGCTCGCTCTATCGCATGGACCCCGACGTGCCCTTGATCGTGCCCGAAGTGAACCCCGAAGCGCTCGCCGGTTACAAGGCCCGCAACATCATCGCCAACCCCAACTGCTCCACCGCGCAGATGGTGGTGGCCTTGAAGCCCCTGCACGACGCGGCGGGGATCAAGCGGGTTGTCGTCTCGACCTACCAATCGGTCTCCGGCAGCGGCAAGCAGGGCATGGACGAGCTGTTCAATCAGTCGCGCAACATCTTCGTCGGCGACACGGTGGAGCCCGCGTTCTACTCCAAGCAGATTGCCTTCAACGTCATTCCCCACATCGACGACTTCCTCGACGACGGCTCGACCAAGGAAGAATGGAAGATGGTGGTGGAGACCAAGAAGATCCTCGATCCCAGGATCAAGGTCACCGCGACCTGCGTCCGGGTGCCGGTGTTCGTCGGCCACTCCGAAAGCATCAACATCGAGTTCGAGCGCGATATCTCGGCCAAGGAAGCGCAGGACATCCTCCGCGAAGCCCCCGGCGTCATGCTGGTCGATAAGCGCGAGCCCGGCGGTTACGTCACCCCGGTCGAATGCGTCGGCGACTATGCCACCTTCATCTCCCGCGTCCGCGAGGACCCGACGGTGGAAAACGGCCTCAACCTCTGGTGCGTCAGCGACAACCTCCGCAAGGGGGCGGCATTGAACGCGGTGCAAATCGCCGAGCTGCTGGGCCGCAAGCACCTTCAGAAAGGCTGACATTTTCTCGTCATCCCGGGCTTGACCCGGGATCCCGCTTCTTCCTTCTTGGTGAGCGGCAGACAGCGGGACCCCGGATCAAGTCCGGGGTGACGACAGGAGGGAAGAACATGACCAGCATGACCGGCGGCTGCCTGTGCGGTGCCAAACGCTTCACCGCCGACATGCCGGACAAGCTGCACGCCTACCTCTGCCATTGCCGCATGTGCCAGAAGGCCAGCGGCAACGTCAGCCTGGCGCTGGTCAACGTCCGTCATGCCGACGTCAGCTGGAACGAAGAGCCCGACTGGTACCAAAGCTCGCCGATCGCCCGGCGGCCGTTCTGCGCCACCTGCGGCACCAGCCTCGGCTTCCGCTTCATGGAAGGCAGCGAGAACATGGATTTGACCGTCGCGTCCTTCGACGATCCGTCGGTGTTCACGCCCGACAGCCACTTCGGCGCCGAAAGCATTCACCGCGCCTGGCTCAACACCGAGGGTCTGCCCGAGCAGCGCACCGACGATTACGACAAATTGCAGGATATGTGGCGCAAGGCCGGGGCCGCGCCGCCCAAGCTTTAGCAGCCGGGCAAAAGAAAAGGCGCCCCGGCCGAACCGGGACGCCTCTCCTGTTTGAGGTCTGTAGAAAGCTTAGCGCTTCGAGAACTGGAAGCTGCGACGGGCCTTCGCCTTGCCGTACTTCTTGCGCTCGACGACGCGCGGATCGCGGGTCAGGAAGCCGGCGCGCTTGACGGTGGTGCGAAGCACCGGCTCGTAGCGGGTCAGCGCCTGAGCGATGCCGTGCAGCACGGCGCCCGCTTGGCCCGACAAACCGCCGCCCTTGACGGTGGCGATGATGTCATACTGGCCGGCGCGGTCGGTGATGCCGAACGGCTGGTTGATGACGAGGCGCAGCGTCGGACGCGCGAAATAGACTTCCTGGTCGCGGCCGTTGACCACGATCTTGCCCGAGCCGGGCTTCAGCCAGACACGCGCAACGGCGTCCTTGCGGCGGCCGGTCGCATAAGCGCGGCCGAACTTGTCGAGCTGCTGCTCACGCAGCGGAGCGTCCGACTGGGCCGGAACGAACGGCTGGGCTTCGTCCGAAGCCTGGGCGCCGGCGTCGTTGTTGTCGGCAGCGGCGGTCTCGGCCGGAGCGGCAGCGGCTTCCGGGGCCGGCTGCGGCTGGCTGGTCAGGGCGCCGAGATCGGCGAGGGACTTCTTGTCGGCCATCTTATGCGCCCACCTTGTTCTTGCGGTTCATCGACGCGACGTCGAGCGTCTGCGGGTCCTGGCCGTTATGCGGGTGCTCGGTGCCGTTGTAGAGGTGCAGGGCACGCATCTGGTCCCGGCCGAGGGGGCCGCGCGGGATCATCCGCTCGACGGCCTTTTCGAGCACGCGCTCGGGGAAGCGGCCGTCCAGCACCTTCTGCGCGGTCACTTCCTTCAGGCCGCCGGCATAACCGGTGTGCTTGTAGTAGATCTTCTGCGCAGCCTTGCGGCCGGTGAAGCGAACCTTGTCGGCGTTGATCACGATGACGTGATCGCCGCAATCGACGTGCGGGGTGAAGCTCGGCTTGTGCTTGCCGCGCAGGATGTTGGCGATGATCGTGGCGACACGGCCGACGACCAGACCTTCGGCATCGATCAGATGCCACTTCTTCTCGACCTCAGCCGGCTTGGCCGACTTGGTGGTCTTCAACAGCGCCTTCATGGCTCGTGAAACCCTTTTCAAACAGGAAAACGCCGCCCATGAAGGCAGCGCTTGTGCGGGCCTAATCGCGAGAAGGGGCCGGAAAGTCAAGCAAAACAGCGGGGTTCGACGCGGGTAAAATGTTACCCCGATGCCTCCGCGACGTTATTTGCTACCCATTCGGCATAGCTTTCAGGCGCTCGCTCGACTGGCCAGACCGTGATCGCCGGCACATCATAGCCGTGGAGTAGGGTAAGCCGCTGAACCAGCTTTTCCGCCCCCTCGGCGGTGGTCTTGAACAAGGCCGGCACCTCGCTCGCTTCCTCGACCCGCCCCTCCCAGCGATAGATCGAGCGGCACGCCCCCAGGATGTTGACGCAGGCCGCGAGGCGTTCCTCGATCACCAGCCGCCCGATCCGCCGCGCTTCGGTCTCGTCGGCGAAGACGCAATATACGGTGACGATGCTCATCCCTCGACTTCGCTCGGGACCACCGGCCCGTGACCCCGCTCTTCACTTCCATTCGTACCGAGCGAAGTCGAGGCACCTTGTCCAGCAACCGCCAGCCGGTGCACGCCGGCGACGAAGCTCGCCACTACCAACACCGCGGCCCCCTGATGCGCAACCGCGACGTGCAGGCTGACGCCCGACAGCAAAGTCCAGATTCCGAGCAGGATCTGCGTTCCGATCGCCGCATGCAGCGCGATCGAATGCTTGCGGCTCACCCGCTTCAGCTTGCGCGCCAGCACCACCGCCACCGCCAGCACCACGAACGCCCACCAGCGGTGGATGAACTGCACGGTGATCGGATTGTCGACGAAATTGCGGAAGAAGGGCTCGAGCCACGGCGCGGCGGCGGGGTACAGGCTGTCGCCCATCAGCGGCCAGGTGTTGAAGGCATAGCCCGCGTCCAGCCCCGCGACATAAGCGCCGAACAACAGCTGGATCGCCAGCGCCGCAAAGGCCCACAGCCCGATCGTCGGGATCCGGCGCGGCACCGCGCCGGCCGAACGCAGATCAAGCGCGGTCCACAGCGCGAAGCCGAAGATGAACAGCGCGGTCAGCAGGTGCACCGCCAACCGCACGTGGCTGACATCGGTCCGCTCGGTCAGCCCGCTCGCCACCATCCACCAGCCGATCGCCCCTTGCACGCAGACCAGCAGGAAGATGCTGCCCGTCCGCCAGCCGTAACCCTGCGGGATCGCTTTCTTGAACGCGAACCACGCCAGCGGCAGCAGCGCGGCCAGCCCGATCACCCGCCCGAGCTGACGATGCGCCCATTCCCAGAAGAAGATGTTCTTGAAGTCCGCCAGGCTCATGCCCTTGTTGATCTGCTGATATTCGGGGATGCGCTTGTAGAGCTCGAATTCTCGGCTCCACTGCGCTTCGGTCAGCGGGGGAATGGCGCCGGTGATCGGCTTCCATTCGGTGATCGACAGCCCGCTTTCGGTCAGCCGGGTGATCCCGCCGACCACCACCATCACGAAGATAAGGCCGCACAGGCCGAGCAGCCAGTTGGACACGGCAAGCGGCCGGGCCGAGTGCGGGGAAAGGGCAGCAGACGTCATGAGGCGGGCATATGAGCGCGCTCGGGGGAGGGGGCAAGCGGACGAATTGTCCACCTCATCCGTGCAACTTTTCGGGCCGGAGACGTTGTAACCTCCACCATGTTGCACTATAACATCGCCACGCAGAGATGAACGACACGCACGCCTCGAACCCGCTGTGGGACCGGCTGGCCATCGGCCTGTCCGGGCTGTGCCTCGTCCATTGCGTCGCGACCACGGTGCTGCTTGCCTTCATGTCGGCGTTCGGCGGCCTTCTGGGCTCGCACTGGATCCATGAGATTGGTCTCACCCTGGCGATGGCGCTCGGCGCCTTTGCGCTTGGCCGCGGGATTCTCGAACATGGTTTCGTGATGCCGAGCGCCGTGGGCGGCATGGGTCTTGGCGTGATGGCCGGATCGCTGACCTTGCCGCACGATGGCACCGAAGCGGTCGCCACCATGCTCGGCGTGCTGATCCTCGCGCTCGGCCACGACCTCAATCGCCGCGGCACCGCGCATCCCTTCGGCCGCCGGGTCTAGCCCTCGCCTTCGATAAGCGGCGCCTGCGTCCGGTAGCGCGGGGTTTCGGGCACACGAAGCTTGGCCAGTACCCCGATCCAGCTCATCGTCACGCCAAGCGGCCACCACAGCCACACCACGCCCGCGGCGGTCACGTTCCACGCCGTCATCCGCCGATAGCGCCGGGTCAGCCGCGCGACATAAGCGGGGTCGAGCCGGGTATCGACATGACCTTGCGCATTGCCGACCGTCCATTTGAGCAGCCAGCTGAGCGAGGTCAGCGCCAGGCTCATCGACAGAAACACCGACGAATCGGGTAGCGCGTCCTCGTGCAGCAGGCTTTCGGTAAAGGCGCGGACCGGAAAGGAGATATAGCCGATCATGGTCAGGAACAGCACGGTCGCCAGCAGGAAATAATGCCCCGTGGTGCGATAGATCGCGCCCGAAAAATGATGGTGCACCCAGTAGAGCCCGATCACCATGCTCGCGAGCAGGTAATTGAGGTTCTCGGGCCATCCCGCCAGCAGGCGGTCGCCGAACCCCGCGCCCGATCCCGTCAGGGAGGGCAGGGCGACATTGAAGATCGGCAGGGTGAAGGCGATCGCGAACACGCCGTCGGCGAAGGCCTCCATGCGCGAGGTGCCCCGAATCGCGCCCTGACCTTCCACCTCGTCGCGGTGAACGGGGGCCTGGGGATCGGGAGCGCGCATAGGCTGGCGTAACGAGCCATGGCGGTGCCGGTTCACTTGTGGAAACGAGGCCTGCGCGCCTATGTTAGCCCATGGCCAAGCATCATCACCACGATCACGGCGGCGACGACCTCAAGGCAGCGGCGCGCGAGCGGCTGACCACCAGCGGCGAACAATGGACCGGCATGCGCGAAGCGGTGTTCGACGCGCTTGCCGGATTCGATCGCCCGGCCAGCGCCTATGACATCGCCGAAGCGGTCAGCAAGGCGCAGGAACGCCGGGTCGCGGCCAACAGCGTCTATCGCATTCTCGACCTGTTCGTCGGTGCGAATCTCGCGCGCCGGGTCGAAAGCGCCAATGCCTATGTCGCGAACAACCATCCCGAATGCCTGCACGACTGCATCTTCCTGATCTGCGACACCTGCGGCCAGGCCAAGCATATCGACGACGACAGCATCTCGAACGGCGTCCGCAAGGCCGCGGAGAAAAGCGGCTTCGCGCCGACCCGCCCGGTGATCGAAGTGCGCGGCACCTGCGAGGATTGCGCCTGACGGGGCACGCGGGCCCCAAAGCCCTATTCGACTTCGCGCGCGGGTGGTTGTAGGGCAAGATCCTTATGAATTCGCGCCCCGACACCCCGCTCCTCGACACGATCAACTCGCCCGCCGACATCCGGGCGCTCGACAAGAGCCAGCTCCCCCAGCTCTGCGACGAGCTTCGGCAGGAAGTCATCTCGGCCGTTTCGGTCACCGGCGGCCACCTCGGTGCCGGGCTCGGCGTGGTCGAACTGACGGTCGCCATCCACTACGTCTTCGACACCCCCAGCGACAAACTGGTCTGGGACGTCGGCCACCAATGCTATCCGCACAAGGTCGTGACCGGCCGCCGCGACCGCATCCGCACGCTGCGCATGGGCGGGGGCCTCAGCGGGTTCACCAAGCGCTCCGAGAGCGAATACGACCCGTTCGGCGCGGCCCACAGCTCGACCAGCATCTCAGCCGCGCTCGGCTTCGCGGTCGCCTCCAAGCTCGAAAACGCCAACCGCCGCGCCATCGCGGTGATCGGCGACGGCGCCGCCACCGCGGGCATGGCGTTCGAGGCGATGAACAATGCCGAAGCGGGCGGCAACCGCCTGATCGTCATCTTGAACGACAACGACATGTCGATCGCCCCGCCGGTCGGCAATTTGCGTAACGCGCTCGCACGGCTGGTCTCGTCCAACAAATATTTGAGCCCGCGCAAGCTTGCCGCGCGCCTTGCCGGCCACCTCCCCAAGCCGATGCGCAACGCGGCCGAGCGGATCGAGGAATATGCCCGCGGCATGATGACCGGCGGCACTTTGTTCGAGGAACTGGGCTTCTATTACGTCGGCCCGGTCGATGGCCACGACGTCCTGAGCCTCGTCGAAATCCTCGAAAACGTCCGCGACAGTGACCACGGCCCGATGCTGATTCATGCCGTCACGCAAAAGGGCAAAGGCTACGCCCCCGCCGAAAGCAGCGCCGACAAATATCACGGCGTGGTGAAGTTCGACGTCATCACCGGCAAGCAGGACAAGGGCCCCGGCGGCGGCCCGCCCGCCTACACCAAGGTGTTCGCCGACGCGCTGGTCGCCGAAGCCAATGGGGACGACAAGATCGTCGCGATCACCGCCGCCATGCCCGGCGGCACCGGGCTCGACGTGTTCGAAAAAGCCCATCCGGACAAGATGTTCGACGTCGGCATCGCCGAACAGCATGCGGTGACCTTTGCCGCCGGTCTCGCCGCCGAAGGCTTTCGCCCGTTCTGCGCCATTTATTCGACCTTCCTCCAGCGCGCCTACGATCAGGTGGTCCACGACGTCGCGATCCAGAACCTGCCCGTCCGCTTCGCGATGGACCGCGCCGGCCTGGTCGGCGCCGACGGGGCGACCCACGCCGGCTCGTTCGACCTCGCCTATCTCTGCACTTTGCCCAATTTCGTCGTCATGGCCGCGGCGGACGAGGTCGAATTGACTCACATGGTCCACACCATGGCCAAGCACGACAGCGGCCCCATCGCCGTCCGGTACCCGCGCGGTAACGGCCGCGGCCTCGCCATGCCGGCCGAGCCGCAGCTGCTCGAGATCGGCAAGGGCCGCGTCGTTCGCGAAGGCAAGACCGTCGCCATCCTCTCGCTCGGCACCCGCCTTGAAGAAGCCGAAAAGGCCGCCGAGCAACTCGAATCGATGGGCCTCAGCACCACCGTCGCCGACATGCGCTTCGCCAAGCCGCTCGATGAAGCGCTGATCCGCAAGCTCCTCACCACGCACGAAGTCGCGGTGACCATCGAGGAAGCGGCGGTCGGCGGCTTCGGCGCTCACGTCCTGACGCTCGCCAGCGACGAAGGCCTGATCGACGCTGGCCTGAAGCTCCGCACCATGCGCCTGCCCGACGCCTTCCAGGATCAGGACAATCCGACCAAGCAATATGACGAAGCCGGCCTCAACGCCCCGCACATCGTCGACACCGTCCTGAAAGCCCTCCGCCGCAACAGCGTCGGCGTGGAAAATGGAGCGCGGGCGTGATCCTCGCGCTGGCCGTCGGCATGGCGGCGAGCGTCGCGGAGCCGGTTTGGCCGACCCACTACCAGCGCGCTGCTCAGGAATGGCAGGCGGGGCGTAAACCGCAGGCGCTGGAAGCCTTTTACATTGGGCAACTGCGCGGGCGCATCAACATTGCCTGCGTCAAGCAACCGGAAGACGGCGGACCCGCCTTGCTGGGCGCCTTGCAGGAAGTCATCGGCCGCCCGATCAACGAATGGGCCGGCGGCGAGATCGATCAATGGCTCGCTGGTATCGACGCCGCGCTGGCCTGGGATGCCGCCCATCCCGATCCCGACGTCACGACCCCGGCATGCCGGCAGGCGCAGGCGACCCAGCGATCGGGCCTGCGCAAGCTTCGCGCGAACATCGAAAACAGCCGCGCCGAGATCGCCTCCAAGCGCAAGAAAAACGGCCTGTAGAGGGTCGCGCATGGCCGCCAAACAACGCGTCGACCAAGCCCTCGTCGATCGCGGCCTCGCCGAATCCCGCAGCCGCGCGCAGGCGCTGATCATGGCCGGGCTCGTCTTCGCCGGGGAACGCAAGCTCGCCAAGGCCGGCGACACCATCGCGCCCGACGCCCCGCTCGACGTTCGCGGCAAGGACCACCCCTGGGTGTCACGTGGTGGGCTCAAGCTGGTCGGCGGGCTCGACCATTTCGCCATCGATCCCGCGGGCTGGACCTGCCTCGACGTAGGCTCCTCGACCGGTGGCTTCACCGACGTCCTGCTCTCGCGCGGCGCGGCAAAGGTCTACGCCGTCGACGTCGGCACCAATCAGCTCGCCTGGAAGCTGCGCCAGGACCCGCGCGTCGTCGTGCTCGAGCAAACAAACGCCCGCCACCTCACGCCCGACCACATCCCCGACCCCATCGACCTCCTCGTTTGCGACGCCAGCTTCATCGCCCTCCACAAGGTGCTCGACAAGGCGATCGACTTCGTGAAGCCCGGCGGTCACGCCCTGCTGCTCGTCAAACCTCAGTTCGAGGCTGGCCGCGCCGAGGTGGGGAAGGGCGGGGTCGTCCGCGACGAGGCCGTGCACGCCCGCGTCGTCGCCGAAGCCGAAGGGTGGATCGCTTCGCGCGGATGGCGGGTTCTGGGCACCACGCCCAGTCCGATCACCGGACCCGAGGGCAATATCGAGTTCCTGCTCGCAGCCGTGAAGGAGCATTGACCCATGGCCACGCTGGCCGACGATTTCGACCGCCGCCAACAACCGCCGCGCCGGCCGTGGTGGAAGATCGCCCTTGTCACCGTGCCCGTGCTGGTCATCGCCGGCTCGGCGATCGGCTATCTGTCCAACAGCGGCTTTTCCAACGATTGGTACGTGCCGCTCGAAAAGCCGAGCTTCCAGCCGCCGGGCTGGGCATTCGGCGTCGTGTGGACGACCCTCTACACCTTCATGGGCATTACGCTCGCGCTGCTCCTGTCAAAGCCTGCCTCGCGCCAGCGCAGCCTCGCGCTGACCCTGTTTGCCGCGCAGATGCTGCTCAACTGGGCCTGGTCGCCGACCTTCTTCGGCGCCGGCTACATCGACTGGGCGTTTGTCCTCATTCTCGGCATGAACGTGCTGGTCACCGCCCTGATTATCGCCGCCTGGCCGCTAAGCAGGGTGGCGGCCTTGCTGCTGGTGCCCTATCTGGCATGGCTGTGCCTTGCCACCACGCTCAATTATGAGACGGGCAAGCTCAATCCCGGCGCCGACCGTGCACCACTGGGAATCACTGGGGGTTAGAGACATGCAATCGCAGAACCGCTTTTTCGAAGACTTGGTGAAGATCATGAACGGCGCCGCCGGCACGGTCGCCGGCATGACCCGCGAAGCGCAGGACGGCATGCGTGAGCGCGCCAAGGAATGGGTCGCCGGCATGGACTTCGTGTCGCGCGACGAATTCGAAGCGGTGAAGCAGATGGCCGCCACCGCCCGCGAGGAGGTCGAGACGCTGAAGGCCCAGCTCGCGGCGCTGACCGGTGGTCATGCCCACAAGACCCCGACGGGCGAGGTCAAGCCGCCGCCCGCCGGCACCACCGGCATCGAGACGCCCGAGGAGTGAGCTTGTCCGCCCGCGACGACGACAATGCCGGTGACGAGCGCGACGACGGCGCTCCGATCGAGGTGCTCGAAGCCTATTTCGAAGCCCGCGGCTGGGCCAACGAACGGACCGGCGACGGCGAGATCGTGGCCTCCGCGCCCGGCAGCTGGGCGCAATATGAGCTTCGCGGCGTCTGGCGGCCCGAAGACAGCGTCCTCCAGTTCCTCGCCTTTCCTGACGTCAAGGTCGCGGCCGACAAGCGCGCCGCGATGTACGAGACGTTGGGCCTGGTGAATGAGCAATTGTGGCTCGGCCATTTCGAGCTCTGGTCGTCGAGCGGCCTGATCGTCTTCCGCTACGCCGCCCTGGTCGACGGCGGCGACGATGGCCTGAGCTTCGAACAGGCGGAATCGCTGAGCGAGGCCGCGCTTGAGGAATGCGAGCGCTTCTATCCCGTGTTCCAGTTCGTCCTGTGGGGCGGCAAGAGCCCGACCGAAGCCATCCAGGCCGCCCTGATCGAAACCGCCGGCGAGGCTTAGTACCCCCGTTTGTGCCGAGCGAAGTCGAAGCACGCTTTGCCAAACGCCCTTCGACGCCGCTCAGGGCGAACGGGACGCAGCCCGGCAAGCTTGCAGAATAGGATTTCGCCTGCTCCGGTCGCGCTGTGACCTTCGAACCGGAAAATGGCGGAAAACCAAACAAAACGATAGGCCGCCACCGGTGACCTTTGTGACCTTGTTCATCTTTTGAAGCGAGCCCGACATGACCAACACCCTCTTCATCGGCTGCGGCAACATGGGCTCGGCAATGGTCGCCGGATGGCTTCTGGCCGGCGAAGACCCCGGCAGCTTCACCGCCGTCCGCCCCAGCGGCAGGGCGGTCCCGGGCATCCGCACCGTCCGCACCGTCGGCGAAGCGAACCTCATCCCCGACCGCATCGTCCTCGGCTTCAAGCCGCAGCAACTGCGCGCCCTCGCGCCCGATGTCGCCCAGTGGGTGACCTCGCGCACCACGGTGATCTCGATCCTCGCCGGCGCCGATATGGCGACTCTGCAAAGTTACTTCCCTCGCGCCCGCGCCGTCGTGCGGGTGATGCCCAATCTCCCCGTCGCGGTCCGGCGCGGCGTGCTGCCGCTTCTCTGCTTGGATCCGGCGCTTCAGTCCGAGCTTCAGCCGTGGTTCTCGATGCTCGGCTTCGCGCCTTGGTGCCTCAGCGAAGAGGAGTTCGGCGCGATCGGCTTCGTCGCCGGCTCGACCCCGGCCTACACCGCCCGCTTCATCGCTGCATTCGCCGCGGCGGGTGAGGGCAGGGGGCTCGACCCCGGCCTGGCGCTGACCGCCGCGCGCGAGGCGGTGCTCGGCTCGGCCTGGCTCGCGGCCTCGAACGGCGAGAGCATGACCGACCTCGCCCGCCGCGTGACCAGCCCCAACGGCACCACCGAGGCCGGGCTGAAGGTGCTCGACGCGCACCTGCCCCGACTCATCGACGACACCCTCGCCGCCGCCTCCGCGCGGTCCGCTGAACTTGCGGCAGAGACGCGCGGCTCCTAAGCCGCGCTCAAGTTTCTGAAGGGGAAGAGTACGTGAGCTTCGACGACCGCGACGGCTGGATCTGGTTCGATGGCAAGCTGGTGCCGTGGCGCGAAGCCAACGTTCACGTCCTGACCCACGCCCTCCACTACGCGTCCAGCGTGTTCGAAGGGCAGCGCGCTTACGGCGGCAAGATCTTCCGCTTGTCCGACCACAGCGCGCGCCTCCGCCGCTCGGCCGAACTGATCGGCTTCGAACTGCCGTGGAGCGTCGCCGAGATCGACGCCGCCTGCGAGGAGGTGCTCAAGGCCAACAACCTCACCGATGCCTATATGCGCCCGGTCGCCTGGCGCGGGTCGGAAAGCATGGGCGTCAATCCGATCGGGACCAGGCCCCATCTCGCCATCGCCGCCTGGAACTGGGGCAAATATTACCCGCCCGAGAAAGCCGCGGCGGGAATCCGTCTCGACCTCGCCGAGTGGCGCCGGCCCGCGCCCTACACCGCACCGACGCAGAGCAAGGCATCGGGTCTGTACATGATCGCCAGCATGTCCAAGGCCCGCGCCGACGCGCGCGGCTTCGACGACGCCCTGATGATGGACTGGCGCGGGCAGGTGGCCGAAGCGACCGGCGCCAACGCCTTCTTCATCCGCGACGGGGTCATCCACACGCCGACGCCCGATTGCTTCTTGAACGGGCTGACCCGCCAGACCGTGATCGACCTCGCCCGGCGCCGCGGGATCGAGGTGCAGGAACGGGCGATCTGGCCCGAGGAGCTGGAAAGCTTCGAGAGCTTCTTCCTCACCGGCTCGGCCGCTGAAGTGACCTTTGTTCAGTCGGCTGGCCCGTGGCGGTTCGAGATCGGGTCGCTCCAGCAGCAGCTCGCGAAGGATTATGACGACCTGGTCAACGGCCGCCTCGGCTGACCCGCTTGCCCTCTCTTTGCGCCTTGCTAGAAACGCGGGCGAGGGGGAGTGCAAGTTATGGCGAGTGCCGCAGGTTCAGCGGATGAATATGTCGTAGACCCGAAGCGCGATCGGCTGGTGATCACCGCCAGCGCGCTCGGCACCGTCTTCGAATGGTATGATTTCTTCGTCTACGGCATCCTCGCCGCGCTGCTCGGCCGCCTGTTCTTCCCCGCCGACAACCCCACCGCCGCGACCTTGGCGAGCCTCGCCGCCTTCGGCGCCGGCTTCGGGGTGCGGCCCCTGGGCGCCCTGCTGTTCGGCTGGTTCGGCGACCGCGTCGGCCGCAAATACACCTTTCTCATCACCATCACCCTGATGGGCGGCGCCACCGCCGCCATAGGCTTTCTCCCGACCTACGCCAGCGCCGGCCTCCTCGCTCCCGCGCTGCTGGTCGGCCTCCGCTTGCTTCAGGGCCTGGCGCTCGGCGGCGAATATGGCGGCGCGGCGATCTACGTGGCCGAGCATGCCCCGCCCGGCAAGCGCGGCCAGTACACCAGCTGGATCCAGGTCAGCGTCGTCGGTGGCTTCCTCCTCAGCCTCGTCATGGTGCTCGCCTGCCGCGCCGCGCTGACTCCGGAAGAATTCGACGCCTGGGGCTGGCGCATCCCGTTCCTCGCCAGCCTCGTGATGCTCGCCATCTCGCTCTACATCCGGATGAAACTGAACGAGAGCCCGGTGTTCAAGGCGATGAAGGAAGCCGGCACCACCAGCCGCAACCCGTTCAAGGACAGCCTGACCTATCCCGGGAACATCAAGCGCGTGCTGGTCGCCCTGTTCGGCGTCGCCGCGGGCCTGACGGTCATCTATTACACCAGCCAATTCGGCACGCTCTACTTCCTGCAAGGCACCGCCCGCGTCGGCGAGACCGAAGCCTTGCTGTACATGGCTGCCGGCGCCTCGCTCGCCGCGCCGCTCTATGTCGGCTTCGGAGCGCTGTCGGACCGCGTGGGCCGCAAGAAGATCCTGCTGATCGGCTACGGCCTGACTTTGGTGCTGCTGTTTCCGCTGTTCCACCTGATGGCGAACGGCGCCAACCCCGCACTCGCCCGCGCGACCGCCGCCAATCCGGTCACGCTGGAATTGCCGGCGAACTGCGACTTCAACGTCTTCGCTTCCAAGCATAATACGCCATGCACGCAGGCGCTGAACTATCTGTCGAAGCGCGGTGTAAGCTATACCAAGGCGGAAACCGGCACGGTGGCGCTGCGTGTCGGCGAGCAGCGGATCGAAGGCTTCGATCAGGCGACCTACACCGCGACGCTCGCCGCCGCCGGCTATCCCGACAAGGCCGATCCCGCCGAGAAGCGCCCCTGGATGATCATTCTCGCCGTCGCGGTGATGGTGGCCTTGTCGGCGATGACCTACGGCCAGGTCGCCGCCATCCTGGTTGAGATGTTCCCGGCCCGCATCCGCTACACCTCGATGAGCGTGCCTTATCACATCGGCTCGGGCTATTTCGGCGGATTTCTGCCGCTGATCAGCCAGTATATCGTGGTCCGTACCGGCGACGCCTATGCTGGCCTGTGGTACACGATCGCGGTGGTGGCGATGGCCTTCGTGGTAAGCGCGATCTGGCTTCCCGAAACTCACAAGAAGGTCCTCGACTAGCCATTCGACGCGGAGGCTTCCCGAGCGGTTTTCATCCGCTATAAGCCCCCCGCGCACTGGGGCGTCGCCAAGCGGTAAGGCACCGGTTTTTGGTACCGGCATGCGCAGGTTCGAATCCTGCCGCCCCAGCCAGCATCATCCGCCCGGCCCTTGCCGGACCGTGGCACGGAAGCCATATCTCCTCCACATCCTCACCTGAGCAACGCAACGCGTTAAGCCTTCTGAGAGTTTGTATCCGGCAAACAAGCGGGCTAGGCTGCCCGTCCGGGCGCTTCGGCGTCTGGCGACACAAGGACGATTATGACCAAGCTTTCCGGTGGCGACGGCAAGAGCACGCTTTACTGCAGCTTCTGCGGCAAGTCGCAGCACGAGGTGCGCAAGCTCATCGCCGGGCCGACCGTCTTCATCTGCGATGAATGCGTCGAACTGTGCAACGACATCATTCGCGAGGAGTCGAAGTCCGCGCTGGTGAAGACCCGCGATGGCGTTCCGACGCCGGCGGAGATCTGCAAGGTGCTCGACGATTATGTAATCGGGCAGAGCCGCGCCAAGCGCGTCCTCTCGGTCGCCGTCCACAATCACTACAAGCGGCTCAACCATGGTGCCAAGACCGGCACCGAGGTCGAACTCGCCAAGTCGAACATCCTGCTGATCGGGCCGACCGGCTGCGGCAAGACCCTGCTCGCGCAGACGCTGGCCCGCATCCTCGACGTGCCCTTCACCATGGCCGATGCGACCACGCTGACCGAGGCGGGCTATGTCGGCGAGGATGTCGAGAACATCATCCTGAAGCTGCTTCAGGCCTCCGACTACAACGTCGAAAAGGCGCAGCGCGGGATCGTCTACATCGACGAGATCGACAAGATCAGCCGCAAGTCGGACAATCCCTCAATCACCCGCGACGTGTCGGGCGAGGGCGTCCAGCAGGCGCTCTTGAAGCTGATGGAGGGCACCACCGCCTCCGTTCCGCCGCAGGGTGGCCGCAAGCATCCGCAACAGGAATTCCTGCAGGTCGACACGACCAACATCCTGTTCATCTGCGGCGGCGCCTTCGCGGGTCTCGAGAAGATCATCGGCGACCGCCTGCAGGGCAAGTCGATCGGCTTCGGCGCGCATGTCGCCGGACCGGACGAGCGGAAGACCGGGCAGGTGCTGAAGCACACCGAACCCGAGGATCTGATGAAGTTCGGTCTCATCCCCGAATTCATCGGCCGTATGCCGGTCATCGCCACGCTCGAAGACCTCGATGAGGCAGCGCTGGTCAAGATCCTGGTCGAGCCGAAGAACGCACTGGTCAAGCAGTACGCCAAGCTGTTCGACATGGAGGAAGTCGATCTCGTTTTCTCCGACGACGCGCTGAACGCGGTCGCGCGCAAGGCGATCGAGCGCAAGACCGGCGCCCGCGGCCTTCGCTCGATCCTCGAAGCGATCCTGCTCGACACCATGTTCGATCTGCCGGGCATGGACGGGGTCGAAAAGGTCCATGTCGACAAGGACGTGGTGGCCGGCAGCAAGGAACCGGTCCGCGTCTACGCCAACCGCGACAAGGCGGACGACGCCGCCGCCTGATTCGGTGTCCCGGCAAGTCTTCGCTGAGACCTGCCTTTGCATAGCCGTCTCATCAAGGCATGCTCACCCCCGGTCGCTCTCCCGCGACCGGGGGTTTAGCTATGCGTACATTCAACCTCATCGCCGGTTTGGTCTTGGCGGTCGTTGCCGCGCCGCTAGTGGCGCAGCCGATAACCCAGAAGATCGAGACGCACGACAATGCCATCGGCGAGGTCGAAAAGAGCGGTGACACGCTCCAACACCGCGCCTCCCGCTATGTCTTTCCCATGACCCTCGGGGCGCTACCGATCCGCGACACCACGACCTACGGGCCCGGTGACGCCTCGGCTTATTACACCGACCGCGGTGGCGGTAATGCTGACCCATGGCTGACGCTGTACGTCTATCCCGCCACGGTATCGCTCGAGCAAGACCAGCAGGTTGTCGAAGCGTCGATCAAGGCACGCTGGTCGGTGAAGAGCATCGCCGCGCCGACTGGGGTGGTGTTCGTGCCCGGAGCCGCGGATGGCTGGTTCGACGGGGCACTCAACGAACAGAGTTTCCTGACCGGTTACCGGATCGTGCGCAGTGGCGACTGGTTTATCAAAGCTCGGCTGTCGGTTCCGCGGAAAGGCGGCGAACCGGCGGTGCGCAAGGCCGTGGCCGCGCTCAACGCGGTCGCCTGGACCGTGCCGCAGGCGCTGACCGCCCGATCCGCAACGGCGCGGCTCGCTAAACGTTGAACCGAGCGGTCGCGCCCCTATTTGCCTTTCGCGCCATCATTGGCTAAGCGCCGCCCTGTCCCAGTGACACACCATCGATGAGCGCCCTGCGGGGTACGCTGGCCGGCGAGGTTTCGCCCGCCGGCGTTTTACCGCTTTGCGCCCGTCGATACCGGAGTTGATGCATGTTCGAGACCCTGAGCGACCGCCTTGGCGGTGTGTTCGACAAGCTTCGCGGCCGCGGCGCCCTTACCGAGGACGACGTGCGCGGCGCCATGCGCGAAGTGCGGGTAGCCCTGCTCGAAGCCGACGTCGCGCTGCCGGTGGCGCGCGATTTCGTTGAGACCATCACCGCCCGCGCGGTGGGCCAGGAAGTGCTGCGGTCGGTCACGCCGGGCCAGCAGGTCGTCAAAATCGTCAACGACGCACTGGTCGAGATGCTCGGTGCCGACAGCAGCGAACTTGAGCTTGCCGTCGCGCCGCCCGCCATCGTCATGATGGTTGGCCTTCAGGGCTCGGGCAAGACGACGTCCACCGCCAAGCTCGCCAAGCGGCTGGCGACCAAGGACCGCAAAAAGGTCCTGATGGCGTCGCTCGACGTCGCCCGTCCGGCAGCGCAGGAGCAGCTGGCGGTGCTCGGCCGCCAGGCGAACGTAGATACGCTGCCGATCGTGCCCGGCCAGGCGCCGGTCGACATCGCCAGGCGCGCGGTCCAGTCGGCGAAGCTCCAGGGCTATGACGTCCTGCTGCTCGACACCGCCGGCCGTCTCCACGTCGACGACAGCCTGATGGGCGAGATGAAGGCGGTGGCCGAGGCCAGCCGCCCGGCCGAGACCCTGCTGGTGGTCGACAGCCTGACCGGCCAGGACGCGGTCAACGTCGCCAAGGGCTTCTCCGATCAGATCGACCTCACCGGCGTAATTCTGACCCGTATGGACGGCGATGCCCGCGGCGGCGCGGCGCTGTCGATGCGCGCGGTCACCGGCAAGCCGATCAAGTTCGCCGGTACCGGTGAGGGCCTCGACGCGATCGAGCCGTTCCATCCCAGCCGCGTCGCCGGTCGCATCCTCGGCATGGGCGACGTCGTCAGCCTGGTCGAGCGCGCGGCGGAAACCATCAAGGTCGAGGAAGCCGAAAAGCTTGCGGCCAAGATGGCCAAGGGCAAGTTCGATCTCGACGACCTTCGCATGCAGCTCGACCAGATGAAGCGCATGGGCGGCCTCGGCGCGCTGGCCGGCATGATGCCAGGCATGAAGGGCATGAAGGGCGCGATGGAAAAGGCGCAGGATACCAAGGCGCTGGTCCATCTCGAAGCCATGCTGTCGTCGATGACCGCGACCGAGCGGGCCAAGCCGGCGCTGATCAATGCCAAGCGCAAGATCCGCATCGCCAAGGGCAGCGGCCGCACCGTTCAGGAAGTGAACAAGCTTCTGAAGATGCACCAGGAGATGGAAGGCGCCATGAAGCGCCTCAAGAAGATGGGCGGCCTCGGCAAACTCGCCGCGCTGTTCGGCAAGGGCGGCATGGAAGGCGCGATGGGCGGCCTCTTGCCGGGAGCGGGGGCGCCCGGTCTGCCCGGTCTTCCCGGCGGCTCAAGCCCGTTCGGCCTGCCGCCCGGCGGAAACAAATTCGGTAAGAAGTAACAGACACTTAAAAGAAGGATTGAACAAATGGCAGTAGCAATTCGCCTGGCTCGTGGCGGCTCCAAGAAGCGTCCCTATTACCGCGTCGTCGTGGCCGACAGCCGCAATTCGCGCGATGGCCGCTTCATCGAAAAGGTCGGCACCTACAACCCGCTGCTGGCGAAGGATTCGCCCGAGCGCGTCAAGCTCGATAACGATCGCATCAGCCACTGGCTGAGCGTCGGTGCGCAGCCGACCGATCGCGTCGCTCGCTTCCTCGATGCCGCCGGTCTGAAGGAGCGCACCGCGCGCAACAACCCGAACAAGGGCAAGCCGGGCGAGAAGGCGACCGAGCGCGCCGAAGAGCGTGCGACCAAGGCTGCTGAAGCCGCCGAGGCTGCCGCCGCCGCCGCCGCCGCGCCGGCTGAAGAGCCCGCCGCTGAGGAAGCGCCGGCCGCTGACGCGTCGACCGAAGAAGTCAGCGCTCCGCCCCAGCCCGAGCCGGCCGAAGGCAGCGACGATGCCGCTCCGGCCGAAGGTGCCGAAAAGGCCGAGTAAGCAGTTGGTGTCGGCTCCGTTCGGGCAAGTCCGGGACGGAGCCGACCTGCTTCTACCATGACGACGCGTGTCACCCTTGCCGCCATTGCCGGCGCCCATGGCGTCCGCGGCGAGGTGCGTCTCAAGCTGTTCGCCGAGGACATTGCGGCTCTAAAGGCTCACCACATCGTTCTTGTCGATGGCACCCCGCGCCGTCTGCTCAGCGCTGGCGGGACCGCCAAGAGCCCGATCGCCCGGCTCGACGGGATCGCCGACCGCTCCGCCGCCGAAGCGCTTCGTGGTACCCTGATCGAGGTCGAGCGTGACGCCTTGCCGCCGCTCGAAGAGGGCGAATATTATCATTCCGACCTCATCGGACTTCCCTGCGTCGACCAGAATGGCGGGGCGATCGGCACGGTGTCGGCGGTGGAGAACTTCGGGGCGGGGGACCTGCTCGAGGTCGAATTTGCCAACGGCAAGAAGTCGCTGATTCCGTACAAAGAGGGCATCGCCGATCTCACCGACGGGCGCATCGTGCTCGATCCGGTCTTCCTCGCCTGACGAAATGCCGCCACTAACGGCCCCTTAACCCTCGCCGTCTAACCCCATCGTCCGTCACCAGACGCAAAGTGGGGCCATGGACGACCTGATTGCCGATTTCGTCTCCGAATGCCGGGACATGCTGGAAAGTCTCGGCGGAGAGATCGTCGCCTGGGAAGCGGCGCCGCAAGATCGCGCGCGGCTCGACAGCATTTTCCGCTTTGTCCACACGGTGAAGGGCAATTGCGGTTTCTTCGATTTTCCACGCCTCGAAGCCCTTAGTCATGCGGCCGAGGACGCGCTTGCCGACGTCCGCGCCGGCCGCCGCCAGCCCGATCCCGCGCTTGTCAGCGCCGTTCTCGCCGTGATCGATCGCATCGGCGAAATGGTGGAAGTGATCGCCGCCGGCTCCCCCCTTCCGGAAGGAAGCGACGACGATCTCATCGAAGCGCTGAAGCCGGGAGCCGAACAGCCAGCACCGGTCGCTCCCGTGCCGGCCACGACCGCCACGCCGCAAGGCCAGGCTGCCCCGCGTACCATCCGTCTTTCGGTCGATCTTCTCGACCGGATGATGAGCGGCGTGTCGGACCTCGTGCTCGCCCGCAACGAGCTTGCCCGGCGCCTGCGTGACACTAGTACCGACGTCGCGGTCGCCAGCGCCTTCGAACGGATGAGCGGCATTATCGCCGAAATGCGTGACGCTATCACCCGCACGCGGATGCAGCGCATCGAAAGCCTGTTCGTCGGCTTGCCGCGCATGGTTCGCGATCTCTCGGCCGAGCTTGGCCGTCAGGTGCTGGTCGATATCGACGGCGGTGACGTCGAACTCGATCGCGAGATGATCGAGATGATCCGCGATCCGCTGACCCATATCGTGCGAAACGCGGTCGATCACGGCATCGAAACCCCGGCCGAGCGCCTCAAGGCCGGCAAGCGCGAGATCGGCTTGCTGACCGTCTCCGCGCGCCAGTCGGGTAATCAAATCCTGATCGACATCGTCGACGATGGCCGCGGGATCGATGGAGAGCGGTTGGTCGACAAGGCGATCACCGCCGGCATTCTCGACCGCGGCGAAGCCGCCCGGCTTGGCCCCAAGGAACGGCTCCAACTGATCTTCGAGGCCGGCCTGTCGACCGCCAAGGCGGTCACCAGCATTTCGGGGCGTGGGGTTGGCATGGACGTCGTCCGCTCCAACGTCGAACGAATCGGCGGCGTGGTCGAGGTCGATTCAACTCCGGGGCAGGGGACCCGGATGACGCTCCGCGTGCCGCTGACCCTGACCATCATCCCCGCGCTCACCGTTTCGATCGGGACGCAGCATTTCGCCATTCCCCGGGTCGCGATCGAGGAAATCGTCCGAGCCAGCGGCGACAGCGTTGAGTTGTCGGAAGTCGGCGGGGCCGGCCTGGTCACCATTCGCGGCCGCCGCGTGCCCCAGATCGTTCTTGCCGATCTGCTCGGCCTCGACAGCGGCCTGCCCGACGAAGAGCGCACGTTGATTGTGCTCAAGCCCGCCGGCGGCGACGTTTATGCCCTGTCGGTCGACCGCGTCCACGATCACGAGGAACTGGTGGTGAAACCGGCCGCGCCGGCGGTCATGGCGACCGGCCTTTATGCCGGCACCACGCTCGCCGACGACGGTTCGCCGATTCTCCTGTTCGATCCAGCGGGTCTCGCCCGGGTCGGCGGCGTGCGCTTCGAAGCTCAGGAGCGCAGCGTTCGCCTGCTCGACGATGTCGCTCCGAACGAGGCGGGCGAAGCGGCAACACCGGTGCTGCTGTTCCGCGATTGCATGGCGGCGCGCCGCGCGATCCGCCTCGGCATCGTCGATCGCATCGAAGAAGTGCCTGGCAGCGCCATCTCGCTTTCCGCCGGGCGCGTCCGGGTGCAGCTCGGCCAAGACATCATTCCCTTGGAAGGCCTCGACCGGCTTCCCGCGTCCGACAGCAAGATCAAGCTGTTCCGCCTGAGCGACGGCCAGTCGCAGCTCGGCCTCGCCTTCAGCGACGTCATCGACCTCGACGCCATCGCCGACCAGATCATCCCCGCCGAAGCGCCGGGCATGATCGAAGGCGTGACCCTGGTAGCGGGCGAGCCGGCAGAACTGATCGACGCGCACTGGCTGTTCGCAAGCGCTGCGCGGCCCGTCGCCGAGCCGAGCTCTTCGACGCCGGTCTGCCGGCTCGACCTCGACGACCCGTGGGTCCGCAACATGCTCCGCCCCATCGTCGAAGCCGCCGGTTATCGCGTCATCACCTTCGATACCGAAGCGGAAGCCGATCTCGCGATCGCGTCGGCCGGGGCCGATGTCGGCCATACCGCGCGCCGAACCCTGTTTCTCAGCCCCGACGCCGACAGCGCCGCGAATGAAAATCATCTCTACCGCTATGACCGTGCCGGGCTGCTCGTCGCCCTGCGCGAGGCTGCAGCTGGAAAGAACAGGTAAATGAACGAATTGCTGCTGGTTGTTCGCATCGCGGGGCAACGGGTCGCGCTGCCCGCCGCGCGAATAGAAAGCGTGGTCGAGCTGGACACCTTGATCCCGGTCCCGCGCGCGGCCGATCACGTCGCCGGGCTGTCGGCGCTGCGCAGCCGGGTGCTGACCGTCATCTGCTGCCGCCGCTCACTCGGCCTTCCGATGCCCGAGCGCACCGACGCAATCCTCGAAGCGGCGGTGACCGAAGTCGACGGCCATCATTATGCGCTGATCGTCGACGGGGTCGAGGACGTCCTGGCGGCGACCAGCGACCCCGCGCCGGTCCGCGCCGCCATGAGCGAGGGGTGGGAGCGGGTGTCGTCGGGCATGGTCGAGACCGAAGAAGGCGCGATGCTGCTGCTGGACGTCGAAAGCCTCATCGCCGGTCCCGACGCCGCTCGCCAGGCGGCGTGAGAGCGCTTTCTTAACGCTTCGCCGCCTACAACCTTGTCCAACCACACTACGTCAGGACCCCAGGAACGGTGCCCAGCCCCATGAAGACCTGTCTTATTGTCGATGATTCCAAGGTCATCCGGAAGGTTGCCCGCCACATCCTCGAAACGCTCGAGTTCACGGTGGAAGAGGCCGGCGACGGCCGCGAAGCGCTGGATCGCTGCGAAGCCTCGATGCCCGACGTCGTGCTGCTCGACTGGAACATGCCGGTGATGAGCGGCATGGAGTTCCTGAAGCTCCTTCGCCAGCGCGGCCACGAAGATCAGCCCAAGGTCGTCTTCTGCACCACCGAAAACGACATGGCGCATATCCGCGCGGCGCTTGAGGCGGGGGCGGACGAATATGTGATGAAGCCGTTCGACCGCGAAACGCTGCACATCAAGCTTCAGCTTGTCGGCGTCGCCTGAGGTCCTGACCCGTGGCACCGGCGCTCGCCCGACAGACTGCGGCGTCGCCGCCCGGCCGGCGCAACATCCGGTTGATGATTGTCGACGATTCGGTGGTCGCCCGCGCCGTGCTGACCCGGATGGTCGAATTGGGCGGCGGCATCGAAATTGCGGCAGTGGCTGGCACGGCCGAGGACGCCGTCGAAGCGCTCGCCCATGTCTCGGTCGACGTCATCCTGCTCGATCTCGAGATGCCGGGGGCAGGGGGCCTCGGCAAATTGCCCGAAATCATCGCCACCGCCCGCGGCGCGCGCGTGCTGGTCGTCTCCAGCCTCGCCGAGGACGGCGCGGCGGCGACCGTCGCCGCCCTGGCCGCGGGCGCCGCGGACACGCTGCTGAAGCCCGGCACCGGCCGTATCCAGGGCCGCTTCGCCGATATCCTGATGGCCAAGATCCGTGCTCTCGGAGAGGTCGAGGCCGATCCGCCCGCACCCGCCCGGCCCGTGCCGATGGCCTCGCTGCGCGCCATGAGCGTCGAACCCTTGTCGCTGCTGGCGATCGGCGCTTCCACGGGCGGCATCCATGCCCTCGGCCGCTTTTTCAGCCAGCTCCCGCCGCGGATCGGAGCGCCGATCCTGGTGACCCAGCACCTGCCGGTGCCTTTCATGGATGTATTCGCCCGTCAGCTCGCCACCGCCGCCGGCCGTCCGGCCGCTATCGCGGTGGAAGGCGCTTCCCTGGTTCCCGACGAGATCCTGATCGCGCCGGGCGACGCGCATCTCTCGGTGGAAGCCGGGCGCGGCGGAGCGTTGCACGTCCACCTTCAGCGGGGCCGCGCCGCCAGTGGCTGCCTGCCGAGCGTCGACCCCATGCTCGCGTCGGTCGCGAGGCTGCGCGTTCCGGGCGCGGTGGCGGTGATCCTGTCCGGCATGGGGCGCGACGGGGTGGAAGGCGCCGCCGAACTCGTCGCCGCGGGCGGTTCGATCCTTGTGCAGGACGAAGCCACCTGCGCCGTGTGGGGCATGCCCAAGGCGATCGCGGATGCCGGCCTCGCCGCCGCCATCCTACCCCCCGAAAAGCTTGCCCGTCGTGTCGCGACCCGGATCGGCCAGTGTCATGCAGATAAGTGATTCCAGTTCGCGCATCCTCGCCGGCCTGCTGGAAGCGAGAACCGGCCAGCAGCTGACCATGAGCCGCCGCTGGCGCCTCGAAACAGCCTTGTCGCAGCTGCTCCGCGAACGTGGCATCGCCAGCATCGACGAACTCATCACCATCCTCGTCATGGGCCGCGAGCCCAGTCTCTCGACCCGGGTGGTGGAGGCCCTGCTGAACAACGAAACCTATTTCTTCCGCGATCGCCTGCCGTTCGACCTGATCAAGTCCGCCGCGCTTCCGGTGCTGGCCCGTCGCCGCGAAACGACGCGAACCCTGCGGATCTGGTCGGCGGGATGCTCGGCCGGGCAAGAAGTCTACAGCCTCGCCATGCTGTTCGCCGAAGATCCTGCCAAATGGGCCGGCTGGACAATCGACATCCTCGGCACCGACGTCAGCGAAACCATGGTGAGTCGCGCCCGCGACGGCACTTATACGCAATTCGAGGTACAGCGCGGCCTTGGCATCCAGCAGATGATCCGCTGGTTTGAAGAAGGCGCCGGCGGCTGGCGCGCGGCCGAAGCGCTCAGAAAATCGGTCCGTTTCCAGGTTCATAATCTGCTCGAGCCCGCCGTCCATCCGGGCCGCTTCGATCTCATCCTGTGTCGCAACGTACTGCTCTATCTCAACGAAAATACACGCAGAAAAGCGTTCGATCGTCTGTCCGCCGCGCTTGCCCCCGATGGCTGGCTGATGCTGGGCGCAGGGGAAACCGTGATCGGCCAGGCGCCGACGCTCGAAGCCGATCGCGACATGCGCGGCCTGTATCGCCATCGAGACACCTCAGCCAAAGCCGCCTGAACCATTCGGCGCTTGACGAGAACGGTTGCGCCCTGTCCGATGCGCGCCGTGGACGCCATTCCTCGCCCATCCCCCAATCATGACGAGCGCGCCGCGCCGATCAGCATGATCGTATTGCACTATACGGGCATGCCGACCTGCGAAGGCGCGCTGGATCGTCTCTGCTCGCCCGAAGCCAAGGTGTCGGCTCACTACTGCCTCGATGAAGACGGCACGCTCTACAGCCTCGTCGCCGAGGAGCGCCGCGCCTGGCACGCGGGCAAAAGCTACTGGCGCGGGACCCGCGACATCAACAGCGCGAGCATCGGGATCGAGATCGTCAACCCGGGGCACGAATTCGGCTATCGCCCCTTTCCCGACGAGCAGATGGCGACGCTCATCCCGCTGGTTGCCGCGATCAAGGACCGCCACGGCATCGGCCGCGGCAACGTCGTCGGCCATTCCGATATCGCGCCGACCCGCAAGGAAGACCCGGGCGAGCTGTTCCCTTGGGATGCGCTGGCTAAACGCCGGCTCGCGCTGCCCAGCCCGACCCGCAACCTCATCGATCCCTACTGGTCCGACGCTGCCTTCATGCTGGCACTCGAACGCTTCGGCTACGACGTTACCGACAGCTGGAAAGCGGTGATCGCGTTTCAGCGTCGTTTCCGCCCGGAACGGATCGATGGCATTATTGATGGCGAGTGCCGCGCCAAGCTTCTCGCTTTGCTCCTGCCGCGGCCACAGGGCGAGCCTTGACCGGCTAGGCAAAAGCCGCCCGAGCGACTATCTGGCGCGCAACCCCTTACCGCCAAGAACACAAGGAAACGCGACCCCATGGCCGCCCAATATGCCTTCGTGATGAAGAATCTCACGAAGACCTTCCCCGGCGCGAACAAGCCGACGCTGAACAACATCAACCTGCAATTCTACCAGGGCGCCAAAATCGGAATCGTGGGGCCGAACGGCGCGGGTAAGTCGACCCTGATCAAGATCATGGCGGGGATCGACAAGGAGTTTACCGGCGAAGCCTGGCCGGGCGAGAACATCACCATCGGCTATCTCGAGCAGGAGCCCGAGCTCGACGAATCGAAGACCGTGCTCGAAAACGTCAAGGACGGCGCGCGCGAGGTCGCCGACATGGTCGATCGCTTCAACGCCATTTCGGCCGAGATGGGCGATCCCAAGGACGACACCGACTTCGACGCCCTGATGGAAGAAATGGGCGAGCTTCAGGGCAAGATCGATGCGGTCGATGGCTGGACGCTCGACAACCAGCTCGAAATCGCGATGGAGGCGCTGCGCTGCCCGCCGTCGGACTGGAGCGTCAAGGATCTGTCGGGCGGTGAAAAGCGCCGCGTCGCTCTGACCCGCCTGCTGATCCAGAAGCCCTCGATTCTGCTGCTCGACGAACCGACCAACCACCTCGACGCCGAAAGCGTCCAGTGGCTGGAAAACCACCTCAAGGAATATGCCGGCGCGGTGCTGATGATCACCCATGACCGCTACTTCCTCGACAATGTGGTGGAGTGGATCCTCGAACTCGATCGCGGATCCTATTATCCGTACGAAGGAAATTACTCCACCTATCTGGAGAAGAAGGCGAAACGCCTCGAACAGGAATCGCGCGAAGAGAGTGGCAAGCAGAAGGCGCTGGCCCGCGAGCTCGAGTGGATCCGCCAGACCCCGGCCGCCCGCCAGAGCAAGTCCAAGGCGCGTATCCGCAAGTTCGAGCAGCTTCAGGACGCGCAGGATGACCGCCGCATCGGCAAGGCGCAGATCGTTATTCAGGTGCCCGAGCGCCTCGGCGGCAAGGTCATCGAAGTCGAAGGCATCTCCAAGGCCTATGGCGACAAGCTGCTGTTCGAAGATCTGAGCTTCACCCTCCCGCCGGGCGGCATCGTCGGGGTGATCGGTCCCAACGGCGCGGGCAAATCGACCCTGTTCAAGATCCTCACCGGCAAGGAGCAGCCCGACAACGGCAAGATCAGCGTCGGCGAGACGGTTCGCCTCGGCTATGTCGACCAGAGCCGCGACCATCTCGATCCCAAGAAGAACGTCTGGGAAGAAATCTCGGACGGCCTCGATTACATGAAGGTCAACGGCCAGGACGCCTCGACCCGTGCCTATGTCGGGGCCTTCAACTTCAAGGGACCGGACCAGCAGAAGAACGTCGGCAAGCTGTCGGGCGGTGAACGCAACCGCGTTCACATGGCCAAGATGCTGAAGCAGGGCGGCAACGTGCTGCTGCTCGACGAACCGACCAACGATCTCGACGTCGAGACCTTGGGCGCGCTCGAGGATGCGATCGAGAATTTCGCCGGCTGCGCCGTGGTCATCAGCCACGATCGCTTCTTCCTCGATCGCCTCGCGACCCATATCCTCGCATTTGAAGGCAACAGCCACGTCGAATGGTTCGAAGGCAATTTCGAAGCCTATGAGGAAGACAAGAAGCGTCGCCTCGGCCCCGAAGCCGACCGCCCGACGCGGACCAGCTACAAAAAGCTGGCGCGCTGACTCGTCAAGACGCCCAGCTAGATAACTTCTCGCACTTTCTGTCAGACAAAAAGATGATTTCATTCGGAAATTCTGCGATCCACAGACTTGAAGCATCACCCCCAACATCGGTGTATGCATCTCTCAGCGCGGCCCACGTTCCGGCCGCACGATTGCCTTTCCCGAGCAATTTCAATAGCTTTTTCAATGGGATAAAGGCATAGTTTGTATGCATAACACTCTCCAGCACGCTTTCGAGCTCGTGCTGGCGATATCGATCCGAAAACTGCGACATACTATCGATCCTTTTAAAAATGTCGTTCACTTCTGAGAAGTTGGACGACTTCTGTCAAGCCTGCGTCTGCTCCGCAGGTGCGGTCTTGCTTCCTTTTGCGGCGGCGCTCTCTCGTGATAGAGGCGCGCGCATGACCTCGACCAACGACATTCGCCGTTCCTTCCTCGACTATTTCGAGAGCGCCGGACACAGCCGCCAGCCGTCCGCCCCGCTGATCCCGCAGAACGATCCGACGCTGATGTTCGTGAACGCAGGCATGGTCCCGTTCAAGAACGTGTTCACGGGGCTGGAGACGCGCCCGTACAGCACCGCGGCGTCGTCGCAAAAGTGCGTCCGCGCCGGCGGCAAGCACAACGATCTCGACAATGTCGGCTACACCGCGCGGCACCACACCTTCTTCGAGATGCTCGGCAATTTCTCGTTCGGCGATTATTTCAAGGATCGCGCGATCGAGCTGGCATGGACCCTGCTGACCCGCGAATGGGGCCTCGACAAGGATCGGCTGACCGTCACGGTCTACCACACCGATGACGAGGCCGCGTCGCTCTGGAAGCGTATCGCGGGCCTTCCCGACGACCGCATCATCCGCATCGCGACCAAGGACAATTTCTGGGCGATGGGCCCGGACGGTCCATCTGGGCCGTGTAGCGAAATTTTCTTCGATCACGGCGACCACATCCCCGGCGGCCCTCCGGGCAGCCCGGACGAGGACGGCGACCGCTTTGTCGAGATCTGGAACCTCGTCTTCATGCAGCATTTGCAGGAAAATGACGTCATCGTCTCCGACCTGCCCAAGCCGTCGATCGACACCGGCATGGGGCTGGAACGCGTCGCCGCCGTGCTGCAGGGCGTGCACGACAATTACGACACCGACACCTTCAAGGCGCTGATCCACGCCTCGGAAGAGCTGACGAAGAGCCAGGCGACGGGCGAGCAGATGGCTTCGCACCGGGTCATCGCCGACCACCTGCGCTCCAGCTCCTTCCTGATCGCCGATGGCGTGCTTCCGGCCAACGAAGGCCGCGGCTACGTCCTGCGTCGGATCATGCGCCGCGCCATGCGCCACGCGCACCTGCTCGGCGCGTCCGAGCCGCTGATGCACCGCCTGGTCCCGGCGCTGTCGGCCGAGATGGGGGCCGCCTATCCCGAACTGATCCGTGCCCAGCCGCTGATCGAGGCGACGCTTCGGCAGGAGGAAACCCGCTTCCGTCAGACGCTGTCCAACGGCCTGCGCCTGCTCGACGAAGCCACCGCCGGAATGGGCGAGGGCGGCACGCTTCCGGGCGAAACGGCGTTCAAGCTCTACGACACCTACGGCTTCCCCTACGACCTCACCGAAGACGCGCTCCGCGCGCAAGGCCAGAACGTCGACCGCGCCGGCTTCGACGCCGCCATGGCCGAGCAGAAGGCCCGCGCCCGCGCCGCCTGGAAAGGCTCGGGCCAGGCCGCGTCGGACGAGGTCTGGTTCGATCTCGCCGAGGAGCATGGCGCGACCGAATTCACCGGTTATGCCGGGCACGACGGCGAAGGCGTCGTCCTCGCCATCGTCCGCGACGGCGCCAAGGTCGATCAGGCGCGGGAGAGCGACGACGTCCAGCTGCTCCTCAACCAGACGCCATTTTACGCCGAAAGCGGCGGCCAGGTCGGAGACGCCGGAAGGCTGACCACTCTCAGCGGCTTTGAGGCCGACGTTCAGGACACCTCGAAGCAGCTCGGCAAGCTGCATCTGCTGCGCGCCAAGGTCGCCAAGGGTTCGCTCAAGGTCGGCGAGACGGTCACCCAGAAGGTCGACGAAGAGCGCCGCCGCGCCATCCGCGCCAACCATAGCGCGACCCACCTGCTGCATGCTGCGCTGCGCCATCGCCTGGGTGCGCATGTGACGCAAAAGGGCAGCCTGGTCGCGCCTGATCGCCTGCGCTTCGACTTCGCGCACAATAGCGCACTCAGCCCCGACGACATTGCCGCGATCGAGGCCGAAGTGAATGCCCATATCCGCCACAATCAGCCGGTCACGACCCGCCTGATGAGCCCGGACGAGGCGATTGCCGAGGGCGCGATGGCGCTGTTCGGCGAGAAATATGGCGACGAGGTCCGCGTGCTCTCGATGGGCATCGAAGATGGCGGCACCTACAGCGTCGAGCTGTGCGGCGGCACTCACGTCAATGCGCTGGGCGACATCGCCTTGTTCAAGATCGTCTCCGAAAGCGCGGTGTCGAGCGGGGTGCGGCGGATCGAGGCGCTGACTGGCGAAGGCGCCCGTCAGTGGCTGATCGACCGCGACAATCGGCTCCGCGCCATTGCCGCCAGCCTCAAAGCGTCGCCCGACGAAGCCCCACAGCGTGTCGCCTCGATGACCGAGCAAATTCGCAGGCTTGAACGTGAGCTCGCCGATGCCAAGCGCCAGATCGCGCTCGGCGGCGGCTCGGGCGGCGACGCGGGCGGCCCCGAGGAGATTGCCGGCGTCAAGTTCATCGGCCGGGTGGTCGAAGGGCTCGACCCCAAGGGCCTGCGCGGCGAAGTCGATGCGATGAAGAAGCAGCTCGGCAGCGGTGCGGCGGCGTTGATTGCGGTCAATGACGGCCGTGCCTCGGTCGCCGCTGGTGTCACCGACGATCTTTTGGGTCAAATGAGCGCGGTGGATCTCGTCAAGGCGGCGGTCGCGGTCCTCGGCGGGCAGGGCGGGGGCGGTCGTCCCGACATGGCGCAGGGCGGTGGTCCCGACGGCGCCAAGGCGCAGGACGCGCTGGCCGCCATCCGCGAAACGCTGGCGAACGTGGCGGCTTAGCGCCTTCGCCCGAGCGCGGGCTCCTCGGCCAGCTCGCCCGCTTCGCGAATCTGCGCCCGGAGCTGGCTTCGCTTTTCGTGAATGGAGGCGATGACCGGTCCCATTGCGACGCCGATGTCGACCAGCACTGCCTCGCTGATCTGGAGTGAGCCTTCCATCGTCTCGGGCACCGCATCGGTCGCGCCCGCCTTGTAGAGCTGCGCTGCATGTGCGCCGTCGCGGGCGCGGGCGACGACGGTGAGATCGGGGCAGGCGGCTCTGACTTCGCGTGACAGGCGGACCGTCAGCACGGGGTCGTCCATGGTCAGCACCAGCGCGGCCGCGTCGCACAGCCCGAAGCGCTCCACCGCATCGCCGCGGGCGACATCGCCGAAGATCACCTTGTACCCCCGCTCGCGCGCGCTCGCCACGCAGTCGATGTCGCCATCGACCGCGAAATAGGGGCGGCCGTGTTCCGCCATCATGTCCGCCACGATCCGCCCGACCCGCCCGAAGCCGAAGATCAGCGTGACGCCGGTGGTATCGGATACCCCGCTCGCCAGCGCCTGCGGATCAACGCGCCGCGCCATTCGGCGTCCGGCTGCGGCAAGCAGCGGGGTGAGGGTGAGGCCGAAGGCTGTCACCAAGGTCCAGAAGGCTGCGGTGGACGCGCTAACCACGCCTGCCGCAAGCGCGCTGGCCAGCACGATCAGGGTGAGTTCGGATGGGCTGGCCATGAGCAGGCCGGTTTCCACCGCCGTCCCGCGCCGGTTCTTGCGCCAGCGCAACAGGGAGAAAATGACAAGCGCCTTGACCACCAGCACCAGCGCCGTGGCGACGATAAGCTGCGGCCAGACGGCAAGCACTTCGGTGAGGTCCAGCCGCATGCCGACCGTGATGAGGAAGATGCCGAGCGCCAGTCCGCGCAAAGGGGCGGTGATGACCTCGACTTCGGCATGATAGTCGGTCTCGGCGATCAGCAGGCCGGCGATCAGCGCGCCCAGCACGGCGCCAAGGCCGACCGAACCGGTGGCGAGGCTTGCCAGCATGACCACGAGCAGGCTGATGGCGAGAAACAGTTCGGGGCTCTTGGTCCGCGCCGCCTGCGCGAAAAGCCGCCACAACAGGAAGCGCCCGATCAAGAGCAGCGCACCGATAACCAGGATGCCGCCGAGCAGGACCTGGAGAAGCGCGTCGGGGCTGCTTTTGGCGTCCAGCACGAGAAGCAACGGCACTAGACTGAGGTCTTGGAGCAGCAGGATCGCCAAGGCGATCTGACCTGTGGTGCTGGCCGTGCCGGCGAGTGGCATGACGAGTGCGGTCGAACTCATCGCCAGCGCAAGTCCGAGGATGGCCGCTGCGGGTGCGGACAGCCCCAACCCGAACAGCAGGCCGAGTCCGAGCAGGAAGCCCGTCACCATCATCTGCAGCCCGCCAAGGCCGAAGACCTTGCCCCGCATCGCCCACAGACGGCGAAAGCTCAGCTCGAGGCCGATCCCGAAAAGCAGCATCAGGATGCCGATTTCGGCAAAGGGTTCGATCCGCTCGCGATCGGTTATAGTGATGGAAGAGAGCCAGGGATGATCGCCCGCCAAGGCGCCGAGTCCTGCGGGGCCGATCGTCGCGCCGACAAGAATGAAGCCGATCACCGGCGAGATCCGGATGCGGGCGAACGCCGGGATGACGACCCCGGCCGCGCCCAGGATCACCAATGCATCGTGAAACCCCTGACCGCCCAATTCCCCTGCCATGACGGTCCTTGTGCCGTAGCGGGGAGGGGGAGCCAAGTCAGACGACTGGTCGTTCGAGGGAATTATCGCAAGAAAGGAGCAAGCTGATGGCAGAAAAGACGTTCAAGGCCGGTGACAAGGTGAGTTGGTCGAGCCACGGCGGGACTGCGCATGGCAAGGTCGTCAAGAAGCTGACGAGTGGGACGGACATCAAGGGCCATCACGTCGCGGCGACCAAGGACAATCCAGAGTATCTGGTCGAGACCGAGGACGGTAAGCAAGCCGCTCACAAACCGGGATCGCTCAAGAAAGCGTGATATTGCGAATTTCGCATCTCGATATCTAAGGCGCGGCGAAACTTTGAAAATGCTTCGAGGCCCTTCATCAGGTATAAGCGAATCGCCTAGCGCTTATCGCAATCCCGCAGAATTTCCCTCTTCCAAAAGCAGATGCGCGCCGCAACCGAGGTTGCGACGCGCATCAAAAATAGCGATTTTAGCTAGCTAAAACCGAGGCTCGCTTAACCGCGGCCGCCGGTGCTGGCCCAACCCGATCCGTACAGCCAGTTCCAGAAATTCCACATGGTCCAGCTCCCTGTTGCGCGACGACGACTCGTCACTGTGAAGCCAGTATTAACCTTAATCGAAACGGTTAGCAAACGATTAGGCATCTTTATTAGGCATAAGTCGTGCGTGCACAGGCAAGCGCGCGCGCATCGGTACTTGTTCGAAACTGTTAGGGAGTGTTTGTCTTAAGCCGCCCGGCGCGGGGTGCGGATCTGCAGACGCTGCACAAGTTCGCGCACGCCCATCGGCCGTCCGATGGCAAAGCCCTGGGCAACGTCACAGCCCATCTTGCTCAGTTCGTCGAGGCTTTGCTGGTCCTCGACCCCCTCTGCAACGACCGAGCGTCCGAGAGAGTGGGCCAGTGCGATGGTCGATTGCACCATGATGAGGTCGGACCGATTGACCCGCATGGATTTGACGAAGCTTTGGTCGATCTTGATCTCGCAGGCCGGAATCTTTTTCAGATAGTCCAGCGTCGAGAGACCGGTGCCATAGTCGTCGATAGCGATGCGGACGCCGAGATCGCGCAGGGCGCCCAACGTCGCGAGCCCGCTGTCCGCATCCTGCAGCGAAGCCGTTTCGGTCAGTTCGAGCGTCAAACGCGATGGCGGCAAGCCGTGGGCGCTGAGCATGGTCTCGATCCGTGCATAAAGATCGCGATCGATCAGCAGGCGCGCGGAAAGATTGACGGCCACCTGAAAGTCGATCCGCCGCCGATTGATTGCAGCGCCCGAGCTGATCGCACGATCCAGCACGAAGTCGGTCAGCTTGCCGATACGACCGTTGGTTTCCGCCGCGGCGACGAATTCGCTCGGGCTGATCGGACCCTTTTGCGGGTGGGTCCAGCGCGCCAGCGCTTCGGCGCCGATAATCCGGCCGGTCTTGATGTCGAGCTGAGGCTGATAGGCGAGCCACACTTCGCCCTGATCGATCGCCTGATCGAGTTCGCCGAGCAGCGACACCCGCCAGTTCACCTCCTCCTGACGGGCCGGGTCGTGGAGCTTCCAGCGAAGACCTTCGGACCACGCCTCGTCAGCCGCGAGCACGGCGCTGCCGATGCGGTTAGGAAGGGTGCGCGACACGCCCAACTCGACGCCGAAGGTCAGCGCGACGTCGATCTGTCGTCCGGCGACCTGTACCGGCGAACGGAACATGGCGTGGAGCGCTTCCAGATGATTGCCGATGGGCGCGCCGTTGGCGACGGTCCAGGCAAAGGTGCCGTCGTCGCCCTGATGCAGGTCGTTGCGGGCGCCCGCAGAAAGGCGTGCGACCACCTGCCGATAGGCCTCCTGCTGTTCTTCGCCACTGAGAGAACTGCTGATTTCGGCGTGATTGTGAATCTTGGCGAGAACCAGCGCGCGGTCGACCTTGCCCGACGTTCTTAAGGCTGCGAAAGTGGGAAGGCCGGTCTGCTCGTGCACCCTTGCTCGGCCTTTGAAGCGCAGAAACGCCAGGCGGATGCCGACCGCAGCGATCATGACAAGGCCGGGAACGACCTCGATCGTGATCAGCGACTGTTCCAGCACCAAGGGAGCGACAAGGCAGGTCAGGCTCGCCCCGATGAGCGCCGCTGCACCGACATGCTGCCGCTTCGTGAAAATGGCGCAGAAGCATGCCAAGATAGCAAGCAGTAAGGCAGGTGCGGCGCCATAGTTCACTGGCGTTCCGCGCTTCAGGGTCTCGGCAGCGATGATTTGGACGTAGGCGCCTGCCATTTTGCCATAACCGGGAAGCCAGAACTGGTCCCCTAGTTGATCGGCATTGAGGCCGATAATGATCTGCTTGCCGGCCAGTGCCCCAAGGGCGATTTTGCCCGACAGAAGATCGCTGGCGGAGATGTACGGCGTCGTTTGCGGATTGATTGAGTAATCGATCCAGAACTGCCGATTGGGCTCATTGACACGTCGAGCAAGGCTCGCGGCGAAGGTGGGAACGGTTTTGCCGTCGATCACCGCTGAAAGTGCCGAGTTCCAGAGCGTGCCCTGGTAATCGTACTTCGTCGAGATACTCGCGGTCCGGGCGTTGCGCCGGAATTGCTCCAGCGGCCGGGTTTCCGGGGCTTTCGAGTTGGTCGAGGTGCCGAGCATGTGGCGGTCGGCAAGGACGACCCGGCCCGAACGCTTAAGCGCTTCGGTGAAGACTCTATCGCCGGACGGAGTCGACGGGCTGTCGTAGATGATGTCGAGGTGGATGCTCTCGACGCCAGCCTGGGTGGCACGGTCGATCAGCTTGGCCTGGATTTGCCGCGACCACGGCCAGACCCCGACTTTCGACAGGCTTTTGTCATCGATCCCGACAAAAACGATGGTGCCGCTGGTGCTTGAGCGATGCAGCGAGTTGCGCCCATGTTTAAGCAAAGTTTCAAGTGGATCGCCGAGCTGCAGTGCCCAGACGAGCAGGGCGGCGACGAGCGACCACAGCAGCAGCCTGCCCGGGCGCGGCCGTCCGTTTTCCGTGCTGGCAGGTACCGAGCCCATGCGGCCCTTTTCACTTGGAAAAGTTATTAAATCGGAAACCGAGCTCGAATGAACAACGGGAAATTCCGATACTCTTTTGCGCTTAGCAGCGAGCCTCTGCTGTGCCACACTGTGCCCCGCGCACCTGAGGGGAGGGCTTGTGGACTTTATTTCCATTCTGTCGATCTTCGTTCTGAGCTGTTTCGTCGGCTATTACGTCGTCTGGTCCGTCACCCCGGCACTGCACACGCCGCTGATGGCGGTGACCAATGCCATCTCCTCCGTGATTATCGTCGGCGCCCTGATCGCGGCCGCGGCGGCCGGAAGCGTGGTCGCCAAGTGGCTTGGGCTGCTCGCAGTGGTGCTGGCCAGCATTAACATTTTCGGCGGCTTTGCAGTGACCAGCCGGATGCTCGCCATGTACAAGAAGAAGGAGCGGCCCGAGTGAGCTTTCCCGCCGTTCCCGACGCCGCCGCCGTGCTCCACGAAACTCCGGCCTGGGTAATGCTTGCCTACCTCGTGGCAGGCGTGTGTTTCATTCTGGCTCTACGCGGCCTGTCCAGCCCGTCGACCAGCCAGCGTGGCAATCGCTTCGGCATGATCGGCATGGCCATCGCCGTGGTGACGACGCTGGCCACCCACGACCTTGCCAGCTTGCCCGAGATCGCCGGGGCGATCGTGATCGGTGGCGTCATCGGAATTGTAACGGCGCGGCGGATCGCGATGACCGACATGCCGCAGCTGGTCGCCGCATTTCACAGTCTTGTCGGCCTCGCCGCCGTGCTGGTCGGTGCCGCCGCCTTCCTCAACCCCGAAGCGTTCGGCATCGCCACCCGGATCACGCCAATCGCAGAGCCCTCGTTCCTGATGATCAATCCGGTCAGCCGGATCGAACTGGGGCTTGGCGTCGCGATTGGTGCCATCACCTTTTCGGGATCGGTAATCGCGTTCCTGAAGCTCAACGGCAACATGGGCGGCGCGCCGATCCTGCTGCCCGGGCGCCACGTGCTCAATCTCGGCACCTTGCTCGCGATCCTGGGATTGGTCGCCTACTTCACCCAGGACCAGGCGCCGTGGGTGTTCTGGACCATCCTCGCGCTGAGCTTCGCGATCGGCTTCCTGCTGATCATCCCGATCGGCGGCGCCGACATGCCGGTCGTGGTGTCCATGCTCAACAGCTATTCCGGCTGGGCGGCGGCGGCGATGGGTTTCACGCTGCACAACAGCGCCATGATCATCACCGGCGCGCTGGTCGGAAGCTCGGGCGCGATCCTCAGCTACATCATGTGCCGGGCGATGAACCGCAGCTTCATCAGCGTCATCGCCGGCGGGTTCGGTGCCGTCGCCTCAAGCGGTGGCGGCGAAGTCATCGACCGACCCTACAAGCGCGGCTCGGCCGAAGACGCGGCCTTCCTCATGAAGCAAGCCGACCAGGTCATCATCGTGCCCGGCTACGGCATGGCGGTGGCGCAGGCACAGCACGTGCTGCGCGAGATGGCGGACCAGCTTAAAAAGGAGGGGGTGAAGGTCAAATATGCCATTCACCCCGTGGCGGGCCGGATGCCAGGGCACATGAACGTGCTGCTGGCCGAGGCAAATGTGCCTTACGACGAGGTGTTCGAGCTCGAGGACATCAACAGCGAATTCGCGCAGACCGACGTCGCCTTCGTGATCGGGGCCAATGACGTCACCAATCCCGCGGCCAAGACCGACAAAAGCTCGCCGATCTACGGCATGCCCGTGCTCGACGTCGAAAAGGCGCGCACGGTGCTGTTCATCAAGCGCTCGATGGGCGGGGCGGGCTATGCGGGCGTCGACAACGAACTCTTCTACCGCGACAACACGATGATGCTGCTGGCCGACGCCAAGAAGATGGTCGAGGAGATCGTCAAGGCGCTCGCCTGATCGGCCTTCCTTACGCCGACGCAACGCTTTGTCGCCGCGCCGCAACAGTCCATCTTTGCTGCGTTAAACTGCTCCAGAATCTCGGGTAACCGGCTTGCCGACCGTGCCCTTCTGCGAGACAAGAAGTTCGTTAACTGTTTGTCGCCGTACGAAAGGGACGCGGCGGGGCGAGGGGACGAACACGTGAAGAAGCTCGGGATTGTTGGCGGGGCGAGCTGGAACAGCACGGCGCTCTACTACGAGCATATCAACAAGGGCGTCGCCGCGCGGCTTGGCGGTCTGCATAGCGCGCGGTTGGTGATCGAAAGCCTCGATTGCGAGGACGATTATGCCGCCTTTCATCGCCGCGGCGACTGGGCGGGCGGCGAAAAGGTCGTGATCGAGGCGTGCGAGCGGCTGCGCGATGCGGGCGCCGAGGGGCTGATCCTCACCTCCAACACCATGCACAAGCATTATGACGCGGTCGTCGACGCGATGGAGATGCCGGTGCTGCACATCGGGGAAGCCGCGGCGGAGCGCATCGCCGCCGACGGCCGCCGCACCGTCGCGCTGCTCGGCACCCGGGTGACCATGACGCAGCCACATGTCCGTCATCATTTCGAAACGCGCGGGATCACGCTGGCGCCGATCGATGAAAGCTGGATCGGCGAAGTCGACCGCATCATCTACGAGGAACTGGCCGCGGGCCGGGTGGTGCGGGAGAGCCAGCGCAAGCTCAAGACCCTGATCACCGAGCTTGGCAAGAAGCGGGTCGAGGCGATCGTTCTGGGCTGCACCGAGCTCGTCCTGGCCGTGGATCCGCGCGCCAACGTGCTGCCGGTCTATGACACGACGGCTATCCATGCGCGCAAGGCCGTCGAGTGGATCCTGTCTGATGTCGAGGATGGCAAGATCGCCGCAGCGGCTTGAGCCGTCCGACAGAGTGATTGCGAATTGGGAACAGGTGCGATAGGCCACCGTTACGAGCCAATCATCGATGATTGCTTGGTAGAGGTGAGCATATGAAGAAGGTCTGGAACAAGCCGGAGCTGCGACGCCTTGTCGCCGGTGCCGCTGAGTCGCGGCTCAAGTCCGGACGCACGGACTCCACCCCGAATGGGAATGGCGGCCTCAACTTCAGCTGATGATCTGTCCAGGTTGACGGGCGCGGCGAGCCCACGATCTGATTTCTCGTTAGATTTCTCGATCCGCGCCGGTGTCGCAGAGGCACCGGCGCGATCGTCTTTTTCCGTCGATGTCGCGGGTTCCGCGATGCTGGAGTGGCGCGTGCTGTGCCTGTCGGACCAGTCGCAAGCCCTGATTGTCGGGCGACGCGAGGTCGGGATCGATCTCAGCGCGATGACGGACGAGGATCTGGCGAAGCCGCTGCGGCGCTGGCCCAACGCTATCGACGATGGCTTCGTCGCCATCGGCAAGGGGGCTGAGTGGCAGGTCACGCTTGCGCCGACCTCGTCCTTCGATCTCTTTGCGACCTTGGACGACGACGGTAGCCTCCTGCTTGCAAGCACGGTCGCCAAGCTGCTCGAGCAACGCCGTTCCGACACCAAGCTCGATCTCCACGCCCTCGCCGATCGGTTCATTGGCGCCCTCACCGTCGACAGCGCCGATACGGTGGCTTGGGGCGTCAAAAGGATCATCGGGGGGCACGAGGTTAAGGCCGGCGGCGGAAGGCTTGCAGTCAGTCGTTGGTGGGAACCGCGCCGGCTGGCGATACACAGTGCTCTCCCTTTGAAGCGGGCAGGGGCGGATCTTCGCCGGATTGCGGAAGAAGTGGTTCGCCGTAACCTTCCCGCCGAGGGTCCGGTCGGCGTGCATCTCAGCGGCGGTCGGGACAGCAGCGTCCTCTGCGCGCTCGCCGCCAGCCAGCTTGCGGATCAAGGTCGGACGGTTCACGCCCTCACCGCTCTACCGTGCGCGACCCTTCCGCAAGCAGACGAGCATTACCAGTTCGATGAAGGGGAGGCCGCCGCCGCGACCGCTGCTCGTTATTGCAACGTCGAGCATCATCTTTTCCGGCCAAAGCCACTGCCGCTCGCTAGCATCCTCGATGAGCTTCATCGCAAGATTGGCGAGCCAATTCATCAGCCGGTTTCTCTCGGCTGGATTTGGCCTCACCTCACGCGTTGCGCGGAACTCGGCCTTCCGACGCTGCTGACGGGAGACAGCGGCAACTTTACGGTCAGCGCCGGCGGTCTCCTCAATCTTTCCGATGTCTGGCGCGAGGAAGGTCTGCTTCACTGGATTCGCACCAGCGCGACGATCTCGCGCTCGGGCGGCGTCACGATGCGTGACCTCGTGCGGGAGAGTTTCGGCGGGTCGCTCCCGCTGCCACTCTACCAAGCGGGGCGCAAGCGAGGGCAGCCGGCAATCCTCGTCAATGATTTCTCCTTCTATAAGGGAGGCATGCGCGACAAGCTCAGGGCACTATCCACTCAGAACGAAGATCCCCGCCCGCCAGCCTCCGCTCGCGCCCTGGTCCAGGAGATCGCCGCCAATCGCTGCAATCCCATGCCATTGGGCAGGTTCGAGTTCGGTGTCGAACTGCTTGCGCCTTGGAACGACAGGAGGTTGTTCGAGCTAATCTTGTCGGTACCAAGCTCGCTGCTCGCCAGCGCACCCGATCGGCGGCTGCTGTTCGATGAGGCATTCGGGGATCTCTTGCCCGATGACGTCTTGAGGCCACGCAAGCGAGGCCAGCAGAACGTCGATTTCCATGCCGCTCTCGACGCTCTGGATCTCCAAGCAGCCGTGGAGCGCTATCGCGCCTCGGCCCGGTGCCGCGAGATGATCGATTTGGATCGCTTGGGCGAAGCTGCCGTCCGCTGGCCGATCGACCGTCGCACCGACCTACGCCATCTGTCCTACTGGATCGGGCAATTCCTTCCCGCCCTGTCGCTCGCCAGCTATCTCAACAGCCTGGATTTCCCCGCCGCTGGTGCTTCCGCAAAAAGCCTCGAACGCTTACATGCGGGGCATGAACCGCACACCGGCTGATCGACCGGACCACCCCCGCGCGACCGAACGCTTTAACGAAGACGCTGCCACCTTCACCGTCAAAGGGGGAGGGGAGGCGCCCGACATCGAAGCGGGCGTCGCCGCCATCCGCAATGTGGTGAAGACCTTGCCGGTGCGTCCGGGTGTCTACCGGATGCAGGATGCACGGGGCGAGGTGCTCTACGTCGGCAAGGCGCGGGCGCTCAAGAACCGGGTCACCAATTACACTCAGGTTACACGGCTATCGAAGCGGCTGCAGCGGATGGTCGCGCAGACGCGGTCGATGACGATCGTCACGACCAATACCGAGGCCGAAGCGCTGCTTCTCGAAGCCCAGCTAATCAAGCGGTTCCGCCCGCCCTACAACGTGCTGCTGCGCGACGATAAGAGCTTCCCGTTCATCCTGCTGCGCGAGGACCACGCCTTTCCGCGCGTCCAGAAGCATCGCGGGGCGCGGCGGACCAAGGGGCAATATTTCGGCCCGTTCGCAAGCGCCGGATCGGTCACGCGCACCCTTAATGCCCTGCAGAAGCTTTTCTTACTAAGATCCTGTAGCGACGGCTTTTTCAATAATCGGTCGCGGCCTTGCCTGCTGTATCAGATCCGTCGTTGCTCGGGGCCGTGTGTTGGTCGGATCGAGCCGGAGGCCTACGGCGAACTGGTCGACGACGCGAAGAATTTTCTCGCCGGCAAATCGACCGGCGTGCAATCGCGCTTGTCGAAGCAGATGGCGGAAGCGGCCGAAAAGCAGGATTACGAACTCGCCGCGGTTTATCGCGACCGGCTGCGGGCGCTGACCTATATCCAGGGTTCGCAAACGGTCCACGCCGAAGGACTTGGCGATGCCGACATTTTCGCGCTGGCGGCGAAGGGTGGCACCATGTGCATCCAGGCCTTCTTTATTCGCGGCGGGCAGAATTGGGGGCACCGCGCCTTCTTTCCCAGCCACACCGCCGATGTGCCCGAAGAAGAGGTGCTGTCGAGCTTCTTGATACAATTTTACGAGGACATGCCGCCGCCCAAGCGCATCCTCGTCGATCGCGAGATTGCCGAATGCGAGCTGGTCGCCGAAGCGCTTGCGGAGAAAGCGGGGCGCAAGGTGCTGATCGAGCGGCCTCAGCGCGGCGACCGCAAGAAATTGATCGAGCAGGCCAGCCGCAACGCGGTGGAAGCGCTCGACCGCCGTCACGCGGAAAGCACGACGCAGACCAAGCTGCTGCGCGATCTCGCTGATGCCTTCGAGTTGCCCGACGCACCCAAGCGGATCGAGATCTACGACAACAGCCATATAATGGGCACCGCCGCCACAGGGGCGATGGTCGTTGCGGGGCCGCAGGGATTCGTGAAGAACAGCTATCGCAAGTTCAATATCAAGAAAGCGGCCAGCGACGACGATTTCGGGATGATGAAGGAAGTGCTCGAGCGGCGCTTCCAGCGATTGGAAAAGGACGATCCCGATCGCTCCAGCGGCGAATGGCCCGACCTCATCCTGATCGACGGCGGGCGCGGCCAGCTGAACGCCGTGCTGGAGATCATGGAGGATGCCGGGGTGCATGACGTGCCCGTTGTCGGCGTCGCCAAGGGGCCGCATCATGGCCGTGAGGGGCGCGAGGTGTTCCACCTGCCCAACGGCCGCGAACTGACCTTTCCGGTCAATTCGCCCTTGCTGTTCTATCTGCAGCGCCTGCGCGATGAAGCGCACCGCTTCGCCATCGGCACGCACCGCGCCAAGCGGGCCAAGAATCTCACCACCTCGACCCTCGACGAGGTGCCGGGGATCGGTCCGACCCGCAAGCGCGCGCTCCTGATGCATTTCGGTACCGCGCGGGCGGTCAAGGGCGCGGCGCTCGAGGATCTGGAAAAGGCCCCTGGGATCAGCAAGGCGACCGCGCGCCAACTGTATGACTATTTCCATCCCGGTGGTTAGCGGGTGCGGCTGACCACGCCGGCCATCGTGCTAGCGCTTCGGCCGCATGGCGAGCATGGCGCGGTGGTCAGGCTGCTAACCCCGGACCATGGCCTCGTCGCGGCCTATGTCCGTGGCGCGAGAGGACGGCGGATGCGGCCGATCCTGGTTGCCGGCAATGCGGTCGAAGCCCGCCTCGCGGCACGTAACGAAACGCAGCTTCCGCAGGCCGAAATCGAGCTGACACGCAGCCGCGCGCCGCTGATGACCGAGCCGCTGCCGGCCTCGGCCATTCTGTGGGTGACGGCGCTGACGGCGCAGGTGCTGCCCGAGCATCAAGCCTATCCCGCGCTTTACGAGGGATTGGACGGCCTGTTGGAAGCGGTCGCAGCGGCACCCTCGGCGAGCGGGTGGGGGCCGGCGCTGCTCCGCTACGAACTGCTGATCCTTGCCGAGCTTGGCTTCGGCCTCGAGCCCGAGCTGATCGCCCGCGCGGCGGCCGACTGGTTGCCTGGACTGTCGCTGACCGGCCGTCGCCTCCGCCGCGACATCATCGTCCGGCCCGACGATCCGGCGTGGGATGCCCGTGAACGGCTTACTCACCGGTTGCGCAGGGCTGCTGGCCTGTTAGCGTGAAGACATGAGCGCGCTCGACATGGCTGTCCTCTTCCCGCACGGGGCGGTGACCGACGACATCACCGTGCGGGTGGCAGTGAGTTATCTTGCTGAACAATCGGCTCCCGCGAACGGACGCTGGTTCTGGTCTTACCATATCCGGATCGAGAATCACGGCGCATCGAGCGTCCAGCTTCTCGCCCGCAACTGGACGATCATCGACGGGCGCGGCGCGGTTCACGAGGTGAAGGGCGAAGGGGTGGTAGGCGAGATGCCGGTCATCGCGCCTGGGGCGTCCTACGACTATGTCTCGGGCTGCCCGCTACCGACCCCGACGGGGCGGATGACCGGAAGCTATCAGATGGTCGATGACGAGGGCCGCTCGTTCGACGTCGCCATTCCGAGCTTCCCGCTGGTGGGTCCGGTCTGACGCGCCCGCGGGTCTTCACCATCGGCTATGAGGCGACCACCACGGCCGACTTCGTGGCGGCGCTCAAGGCTGCAGGGGTCGCCCAGGTCATCGACGTCCGCGCGCTGCCGCTGTCGCGCCGACCCGGCTTTTCCAAGACCCCGCTGCGGCTGGCACTGGAGGAAGAGGGCATCGGCTATGTTCACCTGCGCGCGCTCGGCACGCCCGCCGACGGCCGCGAGGCCGCGCGCAAGGGGCGCACGGCGGAGATGGAGCGCATCTATGCGGGACAGCTTGCCTTGCCCGAAGCGATGGCCGCCGCCGCGCAGCTGGACGCCTTGGTAAGGGAGAAGCCCTCGGCCTTGCTCTGCTACGAACGACATCCGGAAGGCTGCCACCGCAGCATGCTGATCCGCGAGGCGCTGCCCGACGTCGCGGTCGAGCACCTGTTTCCTTGACCTAGACGCTGTTGTCCGGCTGATCCGGTGGCGGCTGATCGAGAGGCTCTGGCTCAGGTGCCGGCACGATTTCCGTCGGCTGCGGCTCGACGATCGGCTCCGGCTCTGCCGGTAATTGCTCCAGGACTTGACGGGGAGGCGGCGGGGGAGGGGTCGCCGTCTCGACGTCCGCACCCGGCAGCGAAGTCGGCTTGCGGCTCGGCGGCGGCGTACGGTCGCGCGGCGGCGTCACACCCTGGTATACGCAGGCGTCGAGCCCGTCGCGGGCAATGGTCCCGATCCGCGCGGTGATGGTATTGCCGTAGCGCTTGGTGAAGCCGCGCGGAGCGATCGCCTCGCGACCCTTGGGCAGCGGCAGCACCGCCGCCAATCGGGCGGCTTCGACCCGGGTCATCGCGCTGGCGTCATGCCCGTAATAACGCTGCGCGCCCGCGTTGACGCCATAGGTCCCGATCCCAGTCTCGGCGACGTTGAGATAGACCTCCATGATCCGCCGCTTGCCCCACAGCTGCTCGATCAGGAAGGTGAACCACGCTTCCATTCCCTTGCGAACATAGCCGCCGCCCTGCCACAAAAAGGCGTTCTTGGCGGTCTGCTGGCTGATCGTCGATCCGCCACGGATCCGGCCGCCGCTGGCATTGCGCCGTGCGGCGTCAGAGATGGCATCCCAGTCGAAGCCCGAATGCGCGCAATATTTGGCATCCTCGCCGCCAATCACCGCCCGGACCATGTCGCGATCGATTTCGTCGAGGCTCATCCACTTCCGCTCAGCACCGCGCCCGGCGACGATGTCACCCAACATGGTCGCGGTGATTGGCGGGTTGGTGAAGCGATACAGAAGGACCCAGCCAATCGACAGCAAGATCAGGGCAAGCATCAGCTTGATGAGGCCAAACAGGATTCGGGCCAGCCACGATCGCGACTTGGTTTTCTGTGGGGAACGAGTGGATCGTCGAGCCATCAGGCGGAATTAGACCGGGAGAGCGTCGCTGCGCCAGCCCGCGCGATCACTTGTCGGGGGTTGTGGCCTTGAGGCGGTCGGCTGCCTCTTCATAGGTGTGCGCCATGCCTTTCAGCACGTCGGACGCCTGCTTGTCGGAAATTCCGGCGGCAAGGCGGCGACAACGCTCGGCTTTCGCCGTGAGCGCTTCGGCATCCTCGCAGGGATCTGGGGCGTTGCCGATGCTGAAATTCGTTTCGAAGAAAGGGTCACTGGCCAAGGCAAAGATCCGTCGACGCTTCAGAACGATGCACGCTCACACGATCGCGAGCGTTCGGCATGAACGGAAGACGAAATGTCAGGTTCCGAACTTAACGCCGTGGGCCTTGAAACCGATGCCGCCTGTGACATCATCGACACAGGCGGCGCATTGGTCAAAGAGCGACTTCGGCCTGATTCTCTTCCTGATGATCCTTGCCGGGATCGCGGCCGAGCAGCTTCAGCGCCGCGGCGACGAGCGTGGCACCGGCTTCGGCCTTCCAGATTTCGGCCTTGGTGGTGTCGAGGCGAAGTAGCTGAAGATCGGGATCGTCCTTGCCGTCCTTGTACCAGCTGGCGATGAATGGGTTCCAGAACTTGTCGACGAGCGCGCGATCCTCGATCGTTTCAAGCGTTCCGTGAATGTGGGCGAAGACCTTGTGACCCTTCGAGACGAAGGTGCAGACCACGCGGTTGTTCTTGCTCAGGCCCTTCACGATCGCTTCGGATTTGGCCCCGAAGAAGTAGATATCGCCGCCGCTCTGAAGCTCCTTCTCGTCTTCCCAATTGACCTGCGCGGTCCATGGGCGGGTCCGGCTGTCTTCGACCCCCTGCAGGCCGATCATCACGAACGGGCTGTCTTTCAGCTCTTCCCAGAAAAGCTGCTTCAGTTCTTCGGCGCGCTCTGCATCGGCCACGTGTCAGTCCTCCACGATGATGGTTTGACTGGCGAAACGGGGCAGGGGAGCGGGGGTTCCGAGCGCCTAGCGGACCCGTCGGACCAGCAGACCGCCGCCGTCGATTTCCTTGACCTGGAATTCGGGCAGGCCGCGAACCAGTTCGCTTAACGACCGGGCGCCATAATTGCGGACCGAGAAGCTCAGCACCGCCTTGGCTCGCTGCCCGACCTCGGACAGCGAGGCATAACCCTCGGCATCGCGCTTGCTCTGCTTCCAGGCGGCGCCGAGGAGATTCAGCAGTTCGTCGTCGGCAGCGCGGCTTTCCGCCGTGGGCTCGACATGCTGCTCTTCGTTGCGGGCAAGAGCGGCCACGTCGAAGAAGCGGGTGCAGCTGTTCTGGAAGCTGATCGGGGTCTTGGCGGTGCCAAAGCCGTAGACCGGGATCCCGGCTTCGCGGATGCGCTGCGCGAGCGGCAGGAAATCGCTGTCGCTCGACATGATCCCGAGGCCTTCGAGGCCGCCGCGATAAAGCATGTCCATCGCATCAATCACCATCCGCATATCGGTCGCGGACTTGCCCTTGACGACGTCGAACTGCTGGATCGGCTGGATCGAATGCTGGGTCGTCAGATCGCCCCAGCCCTTGAGCGCTTGCTTGGACCAATTGCCATAAGCGCGGCGGACGTTGATCGCGCCGAGCTCTCCCAGCACCAGAAGCACCTCGTCGAGATGATCAGGCGATGCGTTGTCCGCATCGATCAGGAGAGCGATATTGCGATCGCGTTCCATCGGATCAGGCGGGGTCCGGAACGGGCGCGAACTCACCGGCCTGCTCGTCGAGTTCGTAGAGCGTGCCTTCGGCGATGGAGAACCAGCCGCCGTGCAGTTGCAGGGCGCCGGCCGCTTCCCGTTCCGCGACGAACGGGAAGGTGCGCAGGTTGGCGAGGCTGACCTTGACGCCTTCCCATTCGAGGGCGCGCTGCGGATCTTCGGGAGCCTCGGCCACGACCTTGTCGCGGGCGCCGTCGAGAAGGCCGATCCACTTGTCGATGAAGATGCGGTCGGGCTCGCCATGCCCGGCAAGGCAGGCGCTGACGCCGCCGCACATGCCGTGGCCCATGACGAGGATGTGCTTCACGTTGAGCTTTGTCACGGCAAACTCGAGCGCGGCCGAAACCCCGTGCAGACCGCCGCCGAGCTCGAATGGCGGGACGAGGTTGGCGACGTTGCGCAGTATGAAGACCTGGCCGGGCTTGGTGTCGAAAATGGTCGCGGGATCGACCCGGCTGTCGCAGCAGCCGATGATCATTACCGGCGGCTCTTGCCCGGTCGCCAGTTCCTCCCACCGGCGCCTTTCTTCGCGGTAACCGTGGGTGCGAAAGCGATTGTATCCGCTGAGAAGAGCTTGAAATTCTGACATGGCACCATGGTTCGCTTTGGGATGCACCACAAAGCCGACGCAGCCGACTTCGTTCCGGCGGCTAATCCACGGGTGCGCGATTGGCAATGCGGCGTTCATGGAACCGGATGGCGGTCAGAGGCGCTGTTGCGGCGGTGAAACAGCTTCAGGAGAAGACCCCATGAAGAAGGCAATGATGGCGACGGTGCTCGTCGGCAGCCTGTCGCTCGGCGCATGCGCGACAACCGGCTACAACGATCCTTATTACGGCAGCCGCAATAACAGCACGGCGAGCCGTGCGGCGACGGGCGCTGCGGTCGGCGCGGTTGCCGGCGGCGTGGTCGGCGCGGTGGTTCCGGGCGTGTCGACGGTCGGCGGCGCGGTTGCCGGCGGTATCGCCGGCGCGGTGCTCGGCGCGGTGATCAACAACCGCCAATATTACCGCGATACCCGCGGCTATTGCTATTACGTCGATCGTAACGGCCAGCCGATCTACGACAACACGGTTCGCTGCTAAATCGAGCGGAGGGGAGGGGTGGCAGAAGCTACCCCTCCTCGCTACATGGCGGGCCATGAACGCGCCTGCCGATCTGCCTGTCCCCAACCCCCCGCGGGTCCGCAAGCCGGACTGGATACGGGTCAAGGCCCCGACCAGCGAAGGTTATGCGGAGACCCGGCGTCTGATGCGCAGCCTCAAGCTCGCCACCGTGTGCGAGGAGGCGGCCTGCCCCAATATCGGCGAGTGCTGGACCAAGAAGCACGCCACGGTGATGATCCTTGGCGACACCTGCACCCGGGCCTGCGCCTTCTGTAACGTCAAGACCGGCATGCCGCGCGCGGTTGATCCGTTCGAGCCGCAGAACACCGCCATCGCCGCCGCCGAGCTCGGGCTCGAACACATCGTCGTCACCAGCGTAGACCGTGACGATCTGCCCGACGGCGGCGCCAGCCAGTTCGTCAAGGTGATCGAGGCGCTCCGCCGCGAGACGCCCAAGACGACGATCGAAATCCTCACCCCTGATTTCCGCAACAAGAGCGAGGAAGCGGTGGCGCGGATCGTTGATGCGGGGCCCGACGTCTACAACCATAATCTCGAGACCGTCCCGAGGCTGTATCCGACCATTCGTCCCGGAGCGCGCTATTATGCGTCGCTGCGGCTGCTCGAAAGCGTGAAGCGGCGCAATCCCGCCATCTTCACCAAGTCGGGCGTGATGGTGGGCCTCGGCGAGCAGCGGCTGGAAGTGCATCAGGTGATGGACGACATGCGCTCGGCCGACATCGATTTCCTGACCATGGGTCAGTATCTCCAGCCGACCCCGCGCCATGCGACAGTGGAGGAGTTTGTCACCCCCGACGCGTTCAAGGCTTACGGCGCGATCGCGCGGGCCAAGGGCTTCCTGCTGGTTGCCGCCTCGCCGCTGACCCGGTCGAGCTACCACGCCGGCGACGATTTCAAGAAGATGCAGGCGGCGCGCGCGGAGCGGCTCGCCCGCTAAGCTCATGCCCCGTCACAGCGAACAGCGTTTCCTGCCCTACACGCCCGACCAGTTGTTCGACCTCGTCGCGGATGTGAAGCGCTATGACGAGTTTCTGCCGTGGGTCACCGCGGTCAGGGTGCGCTCGTCGAGCGAGACCGAGATGGTAGCCGACCTGATCGTCGGCTTTGGCGCCTTTCGCGAGCGATTCACCAGCCGGGTGGCAAAGGAGCGACCCGGCCGGATCACGGTCGATTATGTCGAGGGTCCGCTCAAGTTCCTGCACAACGAATGGCGGTTCGAGCCTGCCGAGGGCGGCACCAATCTCGGTTTCACGGTCGATTTCGCGTTCAAGAACCGGATTTTCGAGGCGGTCGCGGGGCAGGTGTTCGACCGCGCGCTGCGCAAGATGACCAATGCGTTCGAAGAGCGCGCGAATGCGCTTTACGGTTCGAGCAACTCCAGCGCGCACAGCGCCGCCTGAAGTCGAATTCCCGACCGCCCGGTAGCGGCGTCGAACAATTTGGTATCGGCGATGATCGCGTCGTCGCCCTGGCCGCGCTCGGCACGGGCGAAGACGACGGTGCCGACGGGTTTGGCGGCGCTTCCGCCATCGGGGCCGGCGATGCCGGTAATCGCCACCGCGACATCCGCGCCCGACCGCGCAAGCGCGCCTTTGGCCATTGCCCAGGCGGTCGCGATGCTGACCGCGCCGAAGGTGCCGAGGACGTCTTCGGAGACGCCGAGTGCCGCCATCTTGGCCTCGTTGGCATACGTGACGTAGCCCGCTTCGAACACGGCGCTGCTACCGGGCACTTCGGTGAGGGCGGCGCTGACGAGGCCCCCGGTGCAGCTTTCGGCCACCGCGACCCGGCGGCCGGCAGCGCGGTTCTTCTCGACGACCTCGCGGGCCTTGTCGACAAGCTCGGATGGAAGCAGCGAGTCCATGGGTGAACCTCAGGCCGGCAGGCGGATGGTGGCGATGGCCGACGACGCTATGCCTTCACGGCGACCGGTGAAACCTAGCTGTTCGGTGGTGGTCGCCTTGATGCTGACGGCATCCGGCCGAAGCCCGAGTATCTCGGCCACTCGCGCCTGGATGGCGGCGCGATGCGGGCCGACCTTAGGCGCTTCGCAAATAACCGTGCAATCGACATGGTCGATGATCCCGCCCTTGGCCTCGATCAGGTCGGCGGCATGGCGCAGAAAACGATCGCTCGCAGCACCCTTCCATTGCGGATCGGACGGCGGGAAATGCTGCCCGATGTCGCCCAGCGCCGCGGCACCGAGGAGGGCATCGGTGATGGCGTGAAGGACCACGTCGGCGTCGCTGTGACCGGCCAGGCCCTGCGGGTGGTCGATGGTGATTCCGCCCATGATCAGCGGACCGGGTCCTTCGAAAGCATGGACGTCGAAGCCGCTGCCGGAGCGGCTGATCATGCGGGCGGCAAGCATCATTTCGGCGCGTTCCCAATCTCTTGGCGACGTCAATTTGAACAAATTCTCATCCCCGGCCACGGTCGCGACCTTGAGCCCGGCATGCTGCATGACGGTGGATTCGTCGGTCGGTGCGCCGCTTCCGGCTTCGTCATAGGCGTAGCGCAAATCCTCGAGATGAAAGGCCTGCGGGGTCTGGATGCGAAGGAGCTGGGTGCGATTGACCGTGCCGCGGAGTTCGCTGTCGCCCTTGGCCAGCGTATCGGCGACGGGGAGCACCGGGACCGCGCCATCGGCCTTGGCGAGCGCATCGATCAGGCGGTCGACGACCTCGGGAGGACAGAAGGGGCGGGCGGCGTCGTGGACGAGCACGATGCCGTCGTCGATCGCGGCAAGACCCGCGCGGACGCTATCCGCCCGCTCGGCACCGCCGGTGATGAGAGACCCGACGTCCAGGCCGGCCAGTGCTTCGCCTGCGAGTTCTTTCTGGCCGGCGCCGATCACCACCCTGACCGCCGTCACCCGCGGGTGGCCGGCAAGCGCTTCCACCGCATGGCGAACTAACGGCTTGCCGGCGAGGCGGCGATACTGCTTGGGCGTGTCGGTGCCCATGCGGGTGCCGGAGCCGGCGGCGACGATGAGGGCGGTGACCTTGTCCACGGCGCGTGCCTTGCCCGCTGCGGCCCGCTCCTGTAAAGGCGCGCGCTCCCATGGACAGCTTCAAGCCCATCTCGATCGGTCCGGTCCGCATCGACGCGCCGGTCATTCTGGCGCCGATGACGGGCGTCAGCGACCTGCCGTTCCGCAAGATCGTCAAGCGCTTCGGCGCCGGGCTGACTGTCAGCGAAATGATCGCCAGCCAGGCGGCGATCCGCGAGACGCGGCAGAGCCTGCAAAAGGCGCTGTGGGATCCGAGCGAGGAGCCGGTCAGCCTTCAGCTCGCCGGGTGCAGTCCGACCGAGATGGCCGATGCGGCGAAGCTCAATGAACAGCGCGGCGCGGCGATCATCGACATCAACATGGGTTGCCCGGTCAAGAAGGTGGTGAACGGCGATGCCGGTTCGGCGCTGATGCGCGACCTTCCGCTGGCCGCCGCGATCATCGAGGCGACGGTCAAGGCCGTCAAAGTACCGGTCACGGTGAAGATGCGGATGGGCTGGTGCCATGACAGCCTCAACGCGCCAGAGCTCGCGCGCATCGCCGAGGACCTCGGTGCTCAGATGATCACCGTTCACGGCCGCACCCGTAACCAGATGTACAAGGGCTCGGCCGACTGGCACTTCGTCCGCAGCGTCAAGGACGCGGTCAGCCTGCCGGTCATCGTCAACGGCGACATCAATAGCCGCGAGGATGCCCGGGAGGCGCTGACCCAGTCGGGCGCCGACGGCGTGATGATCGGTCGCGGTGCTTATGGTCGTCCGTGGCTTCTCGGCCAGGTGCTGGCCGATCTGGCGGGCGGCGAGCGACCCGATCCGACCATGGACGAGCAGCTCGCGATCATTCTCGAGCAATATGACGCCATGCAGTCACTCTATGGCGCGCATACGGGCGTGAACCTCGCCCGCAAGCACATCGGTTGGTATACCAAGGGTTTGCACGGGTCGGCCGAGTTTCGGCAGAAGGTCAACACGATCAACGATCCCAAGGTCGTGGTGCAGATGCTGCGCGATTTCTACGCGCCGTGGCTGAGCAAGGCGGCAGCCTGAGCGACTTGCGCGGTCGAGCCGAAAGAAAGTTAACGCCGACCGCCACAAACTGTGTTCTTTGCGCCACAAGTCCATGCTAGGGCCTCTTTATGGATGCCCGCTCGGCCGCTTCCAATCTTGATCAGTCACCCAGCCTGAAGCGCTGGCTGGTGACCGAACGGGCGAACGGTCGCTTTTACCGCGTGCTGGAACTGGTTGCCGCTGCCCTGCTCCTCGTGATGCTGGGGTCGAGCTATGCGACGCTGGCGCGCGGCGACCCGACCGAGATGGCCTCGCCGCCGCTGATCGCGCTGCTGCTGGTCGGCAACCTGATCCCTGCGATCCTGCTGATGGTGCTGCTGACGCGGCGGCTCGCCGTGAAGCGCGCGGCGCAGGGCGAACTCGGCACGGGCTTGTTGCACACCCGGCTGGTGGCGCTGTTTTCGATCATCGCGGCGGTGCCGACGGTGCTGGTCGCCATTTTTGCTTCCTTTCTGCTGCAATCGGGGCTGGAATTCTGGTTCTCGAACAAGGCGCGGGGCATGCTGGAGAACAGCGTGCAGATTGCCCGGGGGGCCTATCAGCAGGAAGTCGATCGGGTGGCGGCCGAGACGACGACCATGGCGATCGACGTGGTTCGCATCCTGTTGCCGCGCTATTCGCTCGACGACATCCGCTTCGCCGACGCCTTTGCCCGCTCGCAGGTGCTCCCGCGTAACCTCAGCGAAGCGATCATCTTCACTGTCGGCGACGATGGTGAGGTCCGTACGCAGGTCCTGATCAACCCCTACGACCGACCTCTGGACCGGCTCATTACGCCGGCCAAGCTGAAGCAGCTCGAAGGGCGGGAATGGGTCGAGGTCAATTCCGGCGACCGGGTGGGGACGCTGACCCGCATTCCCGAGAGCGACGGTCTGTATCTGTATTCGGCACGGGTGTTCGAGCCTGCGCTCAAGCAACAGCTCGACCGGGCCGACAGCGTGCTGATCGATTATCGGACGCTTCAGGAACGCGCGCGGCTGTATCAGCTGCGCTTCAATGCGGCGCTGCTGCTTGGCTCGCTGATCATCGTCGGGCTGGCGATCGTTGTTGCGCTGCGGCTGGCCGATCGGCTGGTGCGGCCGCTCGGCGGGCTGGTGACCGCTGCCGGGCGGGTGGAAGAAGGTGACTTTTCGGCGCGCGTGGCGGTCAATCGCAAGGACGACGAGATCGGGGTGCTTGCGGCGGCCTTCAATCGCATGACCAGCCGTCTCGAAGAGCAGACCGGCGCCCTGAAAGCCGTGAACACGCAGCTCGATACGCGGCGTGCGTTCATCGAGGCGGTGCTGGGGTCGGTGACCGCTGGCGTCATCGCGCTCGACAACGAGCGCCGCATCCTGCTGACTAATCGCTCGGCCGAGGCCCTGCTTCAGCATGGCGCCGAGGGGATTGAGGAGCGCGCGCTGCACGAGGTCAGCCATGAGCTCGAGGAATTTCTCTGCGGCGATCAGCGCGAGGCCGATGTTCTCGTCCGGGCCGAGGGCGGGCAGCGGACGCTGGCGGTGAAGCGTGTGCGTTATGCCGACGGCTGGGTGCTGACCTTCGACGACATCACCGAGCAGCTTGCCGATCAGCGCCGCGCGGCCTGGTCCGACATCGCGCGGCGCATTGCGCATGAGATCAAAAACCCGCTGACCCCGATCCAGCTTGCCGCCGAGCGCATCCAGCGCCGGTTTGGCAAGGAGGTGCAGAGCGATCCCGAAACCTTTGGGCGGCTTACCGAAACCATCGTCCGTCAGGTCGGCGACCTGCGCCGAATGGTAGACGAATTCAGCAATTTCGCGCGGATGCCCAAACCGAAGTTCAAGGACGAGAACGTCCACGACATCGCTCGCACCAGCCTGTTCCTGCACGAAGTGGCGCATCCAGAAATCACGTTCACGCTCGATCCGCCGCAGGGCGACATTCGCATGGTCTGCGATCGCGGACAGCTTGGTCAGGCCCTGACCAATGTCGTAAAGAATGCGGTGGAAGCGATTGAAAGCAGGCGTAATCGCGGCGAACACAGCCTCGAAGGCGATCGCATTGCCATGCGTTTGGCGAAAGACGAGCGGCAGCTGGTGATGGACCTGACCGACACCGGTATCGGCCTGCCCGAGGATCGCGAGCGCCTCACCGAACCCTATATGACGACGCGGGTGCGGGGCACCGGCCTTGGCCTCGCCATCGTCAAGAAGATCGTCGAGGAGCATGGCGGTGAGATCGCCTTCCTCGATCGCGCAGGCGGCGGCACCCATGTCCGCATGGCCTTTGATCTCGCCCGCCTGTCCCTGCTGGCCGAGGCGGCCGAACAACCCCAAGACGAGGAGTCAGCCTGAGATGGCACTGGAAGTGCTGGTGGTCGACGATGAGGCCGACATTCGTGAATTGGTTGCCGGCGTGCTTGAGGATGAAGGCTATGCCGTTCGCTCCGCCGCCAATTCGACCGAAGCGCTGGACGCAATCGAAAGCCGCCGCCCGAGCCTCGTCCTGCTCGACGTGTGGCTGCAAGGGTCGCGGATGGACGGGCTGCAACTGCTCGAAGAGGTGAAGCGGCGCGACAGCACGTTGCCGGTGCTGATGATTAGCGGTCACGGCAATCTCGACACTGCGGTGGCCGCGATCCGTGAAGGTGCGATCGACTTCATCGAAAAGCCGTTCGAGGCGAGTCGCCTGCTGCATTTGGTCGGACGCGCGACCGAAACCGATCGCCTGCGCCGCGAGAATGCCGATCTGAAGCTACGGGCCGGGACCGAGGATCAGCTCAACGGCTCGTCGATCGCGATCAACACCGTGCGCGCGACCCTGAAGCGCGTGGCGCCGACCGGCAGCCGGGTGCTGATCACCGGTCCGGCGGGTGTCGGCAAGGAGATTGCCGCGCGGACCATCCACAATTGGAGCACGCGCGCGTCGGGGCCGTTCGTGACCGTGGCGGCCGCGCGGATGGATCCTGACCGGGTCGAGGAGGAATTGTTCGGCTCCGAGAATGACGGCGTCGCCCGGCCCGGCTTCCTCGAGCAGGCGCATGGCGGGACCTTGTTCCTCGACGAGATCGCCGACATGCCGCTGACCACGCAGGGCAAGATCCTGCGGGTGCTGACCGATCAAAGCTTCACGCGTGTTGGCGGGCAGCGCCCAGTGAAGGTGGACGTGCGCGTGCTGTCGGCGACGTCGCGCAATCTGGCGGAAGAAATTGCCGCGGGACGGTTCCGCGAGGACCTGTACTACCGTCTCAACGTCGTACCGGTCCGGATCCCGCCACTGCGCGAGCGGCGCGAAGATATTCCTGAGCTCAGCACGCATTATCTCGCGCGCTTCGCCACCGAGCGCCGGATGCCCCCGCCCAATCTGTCTGACGAGGCGCTGGCGGCGCTTCAGGCGCATGACTGGCCGGGCAACGTCCGCCAACTCCGCAATATCATCGAGCGGACGGTGATCATGGCCCCGGGCGATCGGCTGGCGCGGATCGACGTCGATATGCTGCCGACCGAAGTGCTCGACAGCGGCGGCTCGGGCGGGCTGTCGTCGGCGACGCTGTCGATCATGGGCTCGCCCCTGCGCGAAGCGCGTGAGAGCTTTGAACGCGAATATCTCCGCGTTCAGATCCGGCGTTTTTCGGGCAACATCAGCCGCACGGCGAGCTTCATAGGAATGGAGCGCTCGGCGCTGCACCGAAAGCTCAAGGCGCTCGGCCTCGGCGACAAGGGACAGAATGGCGAGGAGGAGCGTTAAAGCTGGAAAGCTCATAACGATAATAAGAAGCCCAGCAAACAATGTCGTCCAAGTCGCTCAGTTTACAGGATCACTTTCTTAACAGCCTGCGCCGCTCCAAGACCCCCGTGACCATCTTCCTGGTCAAGGGCGTGAAGTTGACTGGCGTGATCACCTGGTTCGACGCCTTTTCGCTGCTGCTTCGCCGCGAAGGGGTCGCGCAGCTGATCTACAAGCATGCGATGTCGACCATCCTTCCCGCCGAAGCGCCGAGCGACATCGATCTCGCCAGCTTTCGCGGTGACGGGCTGGAGGAAGGGAGGGCGACGCTGCAGGACCTGTTCCTCGCCGCAGCCATTCACGAGCGCGCGGCGATGACGGTGTTCCTGGTGAACGGCGTCATGCTTCAGGGTGAAGTGGTCGCGTTTAACCGCTTCTCGATGCTGCTTGGTCGCGGCAATCAGGTGCAGCTCGTTTACAAGCATGCGGTGTCCACCATGCAGCCGGCTCACTCGCTCCAGCTCGGTGCAGCGGATCCTGACGGTGAGGACGTCGAATGAGCACGGGGTTCGACCGCGCCGGCGGGGACGGCTTGCGCCGCGGCGAGCGCGCGCTGGTGGTGCTGCCCGATCGATCGAGTGAGCCTAATGCGCGGACCACCGACGCCCGGCTCGACGAAGCGGCCGGGTTGGCCGAGGCGATCAGTCTCGATGTCGCCGACCGAGTTGCCTTTCGTATCCGGCAGCCTCGTCCCGCCACCTTATTTGGTAAGGGGCAGGTAGAGGAAATCGCGGCCCGGGCCGAGGAAGCCGAGGCCAAGGTGCTGGTGGTCGATGCCGCGCTGACGCCTGTGCAGCAGAAGAACCTCGAGGACGGAACCAAGGCCAAGGTCATCGACCGCACGGGTCTTATTCTCGAAATCTTCGGCGAGCGCGCGGCGACTGCCGAAGGCCGGCTTCAGGTCGAGCTGGCCCATCTCGACTATCAGGCCGGGCGGCTGGTGCGGAGTTGGACCCACCTCGAACGGCAGCGCGGCGGCTTTGGCTTCCTTGGCGGGCCGGGCGAAACCCAGATCGAGGCCGATCGCCGGCTGATCCGCGACCGGATGGCGCGCATTCGCAAGGAACTGGAGCAGGTCAAACGTACCCGCGCACTTCACCGCGACCGCCGCAAGCGCGCCCCGTGGCCGGTTATTGCGCTGGTCGGCTATACCAATGCGGGCAAGTCGACGCTGTTCAACCGGCTGACTAAGGCGACCGTGCTCGCCGAAGACCTGCTCTTCGCGACGCTCGATCCGACCATGCGAGAGATCCAGCTGCCGGGGTTCGACAAGGCGATCCTGTCCGACACAGTGGGGTTCGTTTCCAACCTTCCGACCGAATTGGTCGCGGCCTTTCGGGCGACCTTGGAAGAGGTGGCTTCGGCCGACCTCATTCTGCACGTCCGCGATATCCATCACCCTGACAGCGACGCCCAGAAGACTGATGTCGAACAGGTGCTGACCAGCCTGGGGCTTGGGGAAGGGGACGGGGACCCGCCCCGGCTGGAGGTATGGAACAAGATCGATCTGCTGAGCGGTGACGATCAGGAAGCAGTGCTGAACGAGGCCGCGCGGCGTGACGATGTGGTGACGCTGTCGGCATTGAGCGGGGAGGGGACGGACAGCCTGTTCACGCGGATGGGACAGATGCTGCGCGAAGGCGCCAGCGTCCACCACCTGCGGCTGCCCGCGGGGGATGGCCAGCGGATTGCCTGGCTCCATCGCAGCGGCGAGGTTCTGGACAGCCGTTCCGAAGGTGACGAGATGTTTCTGGCGGTGCGCCTCTCCCCCGAGAATTGGCAGCGCTGGCAGTCGCTCTAGAGCGGCGGCAATTGCCCTGTCTGACGAAGCGCCTCACCAACCGCCAGGGCGGCGGAGCTTGCGAGATTGAGCGAGCGAACTTCGGAGCGCATCGGAATGCGCAGGCGGACCTGGCAGCACTCGGCGACATGCGGCGGGACGCCGGCACTTTCCTTGCCAAACAACAGGATATCGTCGGAATCAAAGACATAGCCGTAAGGTGATTGCGTGGCCTTGCTCGAAAACAGGGTCAGGCGCGAGCCGATGTAAGCGGCATGAAAATCTTCCCAGCTGGCGTGCCTGACGATGTCGACATGATCGATATAGTCCATCGCCGTGCGCCGGACGCGGCGGTCGTCCCAGGCAAACCCCATCGGCTCGATCAGGTCCACCGCCACGCCCATGCAGGCGCCAAGCCGGAGAACCGCCCCGACGTTGCCGGCGATTTCCGGTTCGTAGAGCGCGATCCGCACGTCAGCGCGCCTTTTGCTCGGTCCAGAGCTGTTCCTGTTCTTCGAGCGTCATGTCGCTGAACCCGGGTACCTGTTCGATCGCGCGAAAGCGTCGTTCGAATTTGGCATTGCCCTTGCGCAGCGCCTCTTCCGGATTGATCTTGAGAAAGCGTGCGAGGTTCACGACCGCGAACAGCAGGTCGCCGATTTCCTCTTCGCGATGCTCGTCGCTCGCGGCGGATGAGACTTCCTCGAGCTCTTCGAGGATCTTGGCGCGGGGACCTTCGATGTCAGGCCAGTCGAAGCCTGTCCGGGCCGCGCGCTTCTGAAGCTTGGCCGCGCGTTCGAGCGCCGGCAACGCCAGCGCAATGCCGGCCAGCACGCTGGGATCGTTGGCCTTGGACGCGCGTTCGGCCGCCTTGATTTCCTCCCAGCGATGGTGGCCGCCGGTGAGATCGTCGCCGAAAATGTGCGGGTGACGGCGTTCCATCTTGTCGCTGATCCCATCGAGGACTTCCGCGAGAGTGAAATGACCGTTTTCGGCCGCCATCTGGGCGTGAAAGACGATCTGCAGCGCAAGATCGCCCAGTTCGTCCTTGAGTTCGCCAAGATCGCCGCGCTGGATCGCGTCAGCGACTTCGTAGGCTTCCTCGATCGTGTACGGCGCGATAGTTTCGAAGCTTTGCACCTTGTCCCATTCGCAGCCGGAAACCGGATCGCGCAGGCGGGACATGATTGTCATGAGGCGGTGCAAGGACGGAGCGGCATCAGGCTGGGTGGGAAAGCTTGCGGAAGTCGTCATGATTGCGATGTGCGATGGTCGCAGCTCGAGCGCAATGCGGGGCGAGCAAAGAAGTCTCACTCCTACGCTCTCGATCAGTATGATAATAAGTATTATGTAAAGTGCAGCGCTTCAACGAGAGCGCTTCAGCTTTCCAGCACCAACCACCGCCCTTCAACGCTCCAGCGGCGCAGGCTCGTCAGATAATTCATGCCGAGGACGTTGAGCTCGTCGCCATCGGCTACGAACATGCGGACGTCGCGGCGTTCGATATCGCCGATCGAAACCGTTTGCGCCCGTCCGGTCGCGACCCGAATTAATCCGTTGCCGGTACGGACCACCTGATTGCGGCCGTCGCTGACAGTAATCCCGGCCAACGCCGCGGTCTTGCGACCGATGGTGGTCATGGTCGCGCCGCTGTCGACGAGGAAATCGACCGGCACACCGTTGACCTCGGCCTGAATCCAGAAATGCCCGTCGACCGCGATCGGCACGCGAATGACGTCGCCGGCGAGTTGCACGGGCTTGCCCGTCGCTTCGGCTTCGAGCCGCTGCACGACATAATTGAGATCGTCGCGGAAGCTAAAGACGATGAAGCCTGCGCCGAAAATGACCACGAACGCCAGGATCGACGTCATGCCCTTCGCCAACGGTGCCCGCCGCCCGATCAACGCGCCGGCGATCAGCATGGCGGCCATCAGCAGATAAAGACCGCCCAGGTGGATGTCGTTGGTGATCACGGCTGGAGCACCAGCGTGTCACCCTGGACACCCCAGCTCGACAAGCTCGACAGGAAGTCCATGCCGAGCACGTTCACGCTGTCGGCGGGATTGATGTTGATGGATTTGTCCGTGCGGCGGATCGGGCCGACCTCGACCAGGCCGGCAGTCACCCTCGGCATGAAGACGGTCCCGTTGGCCGTGCTGACCATGTTACCGCGCATGCCGGCTTCGAGCCCCGCGGCCTCGGCGAGGCTTGCCGAGATGGTCGTGGTGGTGGCGCCGCTGTCGATAAGGAAGCGAGCCCCCTTCCCGTTCACCTTGCCGTCGACCCAGAAATGGCCGTCGTCGCGCTTGGCGATGCGCACCGCGCTGCCGCTGACGACCGCCGGCGCTTCACCAAGCGCTTCGCTTTTCAGTCTCGCGCCGATGGTGGAGAATTCGCCGCGAAAGGCGGACAAGGCAAAGGCGACCGCGAAAATGCCGAGCCAGGTGAAGCCCATCCGAGCCGTCTTGCCGGCGCTCAGCCCGCGACCGACCAGGCCGGTGGCGACGAACACCAGCATGGCCAGCAGGATCAAGGCATTGGGTAGCTGGCCATCGTCCATGTGGTTGAAATCAAAGCTCCAGTTCTAGCCCGTCGAAAGCCGGTTCGACCCAGTCGGGCAGCTCGGACACTAGTTGGGCATGGTCCATGCTGTTGTCGAGGTGCGAAAGGACGAGATGCCCGACCTTGAGCTCGCGCGCCCACCCGAGCACCGCGTCGAGATGGGCGTGGGTCGGGTGCGGGCGGCGGCGCAGGCAATCAGAAACCCAAATGTCGGCACCTTCGTACCGTGACGCCATGGCGTCGGTCAGTTCGACATAATCGATCGCATAGACGAGGCTCCTCCCACCCTCGTCGAAGCGCAGGCCGAGGCTGGTGATCCGGCCGTGTGGCTGGTCGACGAAGCGCACGCGGGTGCCGTCGATATCCCATTCGCCGCCGATCTCGTGCGTCCGGCAAACCGCGGGGTAGAGCGCATTGCCGTCAAACAGATAGCGGAACCGGTCGCGCAGGCGTTCGATCACATCGGCGCGCCCGTACACCGGCACCTGGTCGCCGCGGTTGTGGGCAACCTGCCGCAGGTCGTCGAGGCCATGGATATGGTCGGCATGATCGTGCGTGATGATGACGCGGTCCACGGCGCCGACGCCTGCGGTGATGAGCTGCTCGCGAAGGTCGGGGCCGGCGTCGATCAGGATGCGTTGCGATCCAATGGTCGCGAGCGCGGAAGCGCGCAGGCGGCGGTTCTTCGGTTCGGCAGGATCGACGCTGCCCCAGTCGTTGCCGATCCGGGGAACGCCCGAGCTGGTGCCCGATCCGAGGATGCGAAGCTTCACTTAGGCCGGCCGCGCCTTGTTGAAGAGGCGGAAGAAGTTGGCGGTGGTGGCGTCGCCCAATTGCTCGACCGAGGTGCCACGCAAGCCGGCTACGAACGCGGCGGTGTCGGCGACGAAGGCGGGCTCACACGGTTTGCCGCGATTGGGGACCGGAGCCAGGAACGGCGCATCGGTTTCGACCAGCAGGCGGTCTTCAGGAATGGACTTGGCGACGCCCTGCAAGTCCTTGGCATTCTTGAAAGTTACGATCCCGGAGAGGGAAACGTAAAAGCCGATTTCGAGCCCGCGGTCGGCAAGCCACTGAGTGCCCGTAAAACAATGCAGCACGCCCCGCACCCCACCTTTTGCCGCTTCTTCGGAGAGGATGGCGGCGGTGTCCTCCTCGGCATCGCGGGTATGGATGATCAGCGGCAGGTCGGCTTGCCGCGCGGCGTCGATCTGGGCGCGGAAGCGGGCCTTCTGGCTGTCGCGGTCGGACTTGTCGTAGAAATAGTCGAGCCCGCATTCGCCGATCGCAACCACCCGCGGATGGGCTGCGGCATCGACCAAGGCGGCGGTACCGAGATCGGGATGCGCGTCGGCTTCGTGTGGATGGACCCCGATCGAGGCCCAGACGTCAGGATGTCGCCCGGTCGCGGCGACGACGTCGGCCCATTCGCGCTGCCGGGTGGAGATATTGAGAAAACCCGCCACCCCGCGCGCCCGGGCATTGGCTAAGACCTCGTCCTCGCGCTCGACAAGGCCGGGGTAATTGAGGTGGCAGTGGCTGTCGATCAGCGTCACGCGCCCCCCTCCTCCGCCGGTGCCAATTCGAGGCGCGGAAAAATCGGGCTCGGCTGGGACAGGCGGCCCGCGGCCCTCCCCTCCTCGAGATAGGCGTCGAGCTTGGCGATCGAACCGGGAACGATCGGCGCAACAATGGCGCCAAGTCGCTCCACCGCTGCGGCAAGAGTGCCAAGTACTTCGGCCATGCGCGCCGGATCGGTCTTGCGCAGCGCCCAGGGCGCCTGCGCATCGACATAGGCGTTGGCCGCGAACACCGCCGTCATCCAGGCTTCGAGACCGGCCGAAAAGTCGTAATCGGCGAAGCGCGCCTTGGCCCCGTCTTCCGCTTCGGCGACCTTTGTGAGCAGGGCGATATCGTCGGCGGCTGTGCCGGCTGGCGGTACGGCTCCGTCGAGGTTCTTGACGATCATCGAAAAGGTGCGCTGCGCGAGGTTACCGAAGCTGTTGGCGAGTTCGGCGTTGCAGCGGGTGACGATCGCTTCGTCCGAATAGCTGCCATCCTGCCCGAAACTGACTTCGCGCATCAGGAAATAGCGCAGGGAATCGACGCCGTAGGTGGCGGCCAGCGCCATCGGGTCGACCACATTGCCAAGGCTCTTCGACATCTTTTCGCCGCGGGCGAGGAGAAAGCCGTGGCCAAACAGCGACTTGGGAAGTGGCAGCTTCGCGCTCATCAGGAACGCGGGCCAATAGACCGCATGAAAGCGGACGATGTCCTTGCCGATAAGGTGAAGGTTTGCCGGCCAGAAGCGGTCGTAATCGGCGCGGTTGTCGGGATAGCCGACGCCGGTCATGTAGGTCGTCAACGCGTCGACCCAGACGTACATGACGTGCCCCGGCGATCCCGGCACCGGCACGCCCCAGTCGAAGCTGGTGCGGCTGACGCTTAGATCCTTGAGGCCGCCTTCGACAAAGCGGACGATCTCGTTGCGGCGGCTTTCCGGGCGGATGAAGTCGGGGTTGGCCTCGTAATGCGCAAGCAGGCGGTCGGCGTAATTGGACAACCGAAAGAACCAGCTTTCCTCCACCGTCCATTCGACCGGAGTTCCCTGCGGCGACAATTTCTCGCCGCCCTCACCAGCGACCAATTCCTTTTCGTCATAATAGGCTTCGTCGCGAACCGAGTACCAGCCTTCGTAGCGATCTAGATAAAGGTCGCCGTTCGCCTCCATCGCTTTCCATAGCGCGATGCTAGCTGCATGATGGCGTTCTTCCGAGGTCCGGACGAAGGCGTCGTAGCTAATATCAAGACCGTCACACATCGCGAGGAAATAGCCTGACATTTCGTCGGCGAACTCGAGCGTCTCGCGGCCTTGTCCACGGGCCGTCTGGACCATCTTCAGGCCATGTTCGTCGGTCCCGGTGACCAGGCGAACGTCGCGGCCCTGGCCGCGCATGAAGCGGGCGATGACGTCGGCGGCGATCGCTTCATAGGCATGGCCGATATGCGGGCGGCCGTTTGGGTACGCGATGGCGGTGGTGATGTAGAAAGGCTCGGACATGTCCCGAGCGCTTTAGGCAAGGGTGAGCCGGAGAGGAAGAGCGCTGGCTAGGCCCCGCCGATCTCCGCCATGATGGTGCCGAGCGCGAAGACCGTGCTGGCGGGATCAAGCGATAGGCGCGGAGCAAGCGACGCGGTCTCGCGGGCGCGTTCGTAGGCCTCGGCCGCGCGCAGGCGGCGGGCTCCCTCGGCCCGGCGCGCTTCGCCGGCGATCAGCGGCGGGACCATATCGAGGAAAGCGGCGTAGCGCGGTGCCGCCGCCTTGAGCGCAAGGCTCGACGCAAGGCGCGAACGGCGGGCATTGTCGGGGTCGCCGTGCCGAAGGATCGCAAGCGCCTCCTGCGCCAGTGGTCCGAGATCGAGTTCGGCAAAGTCGAGCGCCCGTGACGCCGATCCGCCGGCAAGCGGAATCAGACGCTCACGTTCCTCGGCGGACATCCCCGGGCGTTCGGCTTGCAGGATCGCGTCGAGCGATGTCGCATCGAGGGTCTGGAAATCGAGCCGCCGGCACCGCGACCGGATCGTCGGCAGCAATCGCCCCGGCGAATGGGACACAAGCAGAAACAGGCTCTTGGCCGGTGGTTCTTCAAGAGTCTTCAGAAGCGCTTGGGCGGCCTGCGGCTCGAGTTCGTCCATGCAATCGATGATCGCCACCCGCCAATCGCCGAGGCTCGGCGCGACAGCGAACAGCTCCTGCAGCTTGCGGACCTGATCGATGATGATGCCGCGGCGAAGTTCGCCTTTGCGGGACCCGGTTTCGTGCGCTTCCCGCTTGATCAGGCGGAAGTCGGGATGACTGCCGGCATCAATCAGGCGCACCATGCGGTGATCGGGCGGCGTTTCCAGACCGGGAAGGTCGACCGATGGCCCGCCCGCCTCGGCCAGTACCCGGCGTGCCGCGGCGCGGGCGAACGTCCCCTTCCCCACGCCTCGCGGGCCGGCGAGCAGCCAGGCATGATGAAGCCCGCCGCAATCCATCGCATCGCGAAAGGCGGCGACGGCGCGGTCCTGCCCCAGGATGGTCACAGCAGATCCTCGAGCGTGGCGAGCAAACGTTCGGTCACGTCTTCGGGCGATCCCGAGGCATCGACAAGCCGCACCCGGTCGGGTTCGACGGCGGCAATGTCACGAAAGGCCTGCTCGACGGCATGGTGATAGGACGCCGGACGGCCGCCGATGCGGTCCGATTCTTCCCCATCGCGCGCCCGCGCCCGCTCGGCGCCTTCGGAATGAAGCAGCAAGAGGGTGCGATCGGGAAACCACTCTTCGATCCCGAAGGCATTGATCGCCCGCACCGCTTCGACCCCCAGCCCGCCTGCACCGCCCTGGTAGGCAAGCGAGCTGTCGATGAAGCGGTCGGACAACACCCATTTGCCGGACTGAATCGCGGGTCGGACCAGCTTGTCGACATGGTCGGTTCGTGCCGCCGCGAACAGCAGGGCTTCGGCCGGCGCGCTCCAGCGCTCCTCGCCGCCTTCGAGAAGCAGACGCCGGATCGCTTCGGCGCCGTCGCTCCCGCCGGGCTCCCGGGTGGTGACGACCTCAAGCCCGCGGGTGCGCAAGGCGTCGGCGAGCGCGCGGACCTGGGTCGATTTCCCGACCCCCTCCCCGCCTTCCAGCGTGATAAATCGGCCGCGCTTCACCAGGTCAGGCAAGCCCGACCAGCTGTTTGAGGCCGAGCCAGAAGCGGCCGAAGAAGCCTGCTTCCTCGACCGCCTCGGCGGCCACCAGCGGCATGCGTTGGACCGTGCCGTCGGGCGTCGTGACGATCAGCTGCGCGACTTCCGCACCCTTGGCGATCGGGGCCTTCAGCGGGCCGTTATAAGCGATCCGCATCCTGGGCTCCCCGCCCACCGCGCCGGCGGGATAGCTGACGGCGATGGCGCGCGGGGCGACCAGCTGTACCTGGCTTTCATCGCCGAGCTGGACCTCGGCGGAACCCACCGACGCATTGGCCGTGAACAAGGGCCGCGACTGCCAGGCGGCGAAGCCCCAGTTCATCAGGCGATTGGATTCGGCAATGCGGCCCGTGAAGCTGTCGAGCCCGGCCAGCACCATCACCAGTCGGCGGCCATTCTGTTCGGCCGACCCGGTGAATCCGTAGCCGGCCTCTTCGGTGTGACCTGTCTTGAGGCCATCGGCGCCCGGAACGACACCGAGGATCGGATTGCGATTGGCCTGCGTGATGTCGGCGCCGGCGCCCAGGGTCTTGCCCCAGGTGAAGCGGGGCTGGCCGTAGAATTGCTTGTAGAGCTTCGGATGTCGCTCGATCGACGCGCGGGCCAGCGTCGCAAGGTCGCGCGCGGTGGTGGTGGTGCAGCCCTCGTCGGGCCAGCCGGTCGCGTTGCAGAAGCGGCTATTCTTCATGCCCAGCCGCTTGGCAAGCGCGTTCATCTGCGCCGCGAACGCCTGTTCGGTGCCGGCGATGCATTCGGCGAGGACGACGCTGGCGTCATTGCCCGACAGGGTGACGACTCCGTGCAGGAGGTTTTCGACGCTGACCTGCTCGTTGACCGACAGGAACATGGTCGAGCCGGCGCTGTGCCATTGCTTCCAGGTTTCGGGGCGAACGGTGCACATCTTGGAAAGGGGCAGCTGGCCCGACTTGATCAGCTCGAACGCCACTTCGCTGGTCATCATCTTGGCCATCGACGCGGGCGGCATCGGCTTGTCCGCGTCCTTGGCGAGAAGCTCGGCGCCCGACGACAGATCGACCAGATAGGCGACGCGGGCGGGCGTCTCGAATGGCGGCACAGCGGCGACGGCGGCGCTGGCGGCAGTGGCGAGCAACAGGGCGGCGAGAAGGCGGGGACGATTCATGACCCCGTCGTAGCCGCCCGCCCCGACCGCTTGAAGCCCCTTGCCCGCGTTAAATCAGCGGCCTGCCGCAATCCGGTCGGCAAGCAGTCCGACCGACAGGGCGTAGAAATTCGAGCAATTGTAATCGAGGATCGCCCGGTAATTGGAGGTCAGCAGATAAGCGGTCGCGCCCTGCCCGTCCGGTTCGATCAGCGTCGCCATCTCGCCTTCGGGAAGCGAGGCGCCGACCGGCTGGACGCCGAGCGCGCGCCATTCGCGCATGGTCAGCCAGCGGCTGTGACGGCGGAACACTGCCGGACAACGCGGCGGCACCAGCTTGGTGGTGATGGCGGCGCGATTGAGCGAGGCCGGGACATTTACCGGAACGCCCCAGTGGACCCCGCGCTTCCAACCCGCGTCCTGCAGATAGGCGGCGATCGAAGCGAGACCGTCCATCTCGCTGCTCCAGATGTTGGCGACGCCGTCGCCGTCACCATCGGTCGCGAGCCGCAGGACATTGGACGGCATGAATTGCGGATAGCCCGTCGCGCCGGCCCAGCTGCCCTTGAGGCGCGAACGCGGGGTTCCGCGATCGACCAGCTTCAGCGCGGCAATGAACTCCGCTTCGAAAAAGGCGCGGCGGCGCCCTTCGTAAGCAAGCGTCGCAAGCACTTCGAGCAGATCGAAATTACCGGTGATCCGGCCGTAGCTGGTTTCATGCCCGAAGATCGCCATCAGCACTTGCGGTTCGACCCCGAAACGCTGCTCGAGCCAGGCCAGCTGCGGCCCGTAGGCGCGGAAGCGGGCGGCTCCGCGGGTGATGAGGTCGGTAGTGACGTGCTGCGCGCGATAGGGCGCGAAGGGCGGGATCACGTTGCTGTTGGGTGGGCCGCCGGGCTGCGCGCGATCGAGCGCGATGACCCGGGCATTCTGGCTCAGCGACGGAATCACCGCCGCAATGGTCGCGTCGCGCACGCCCGCCGCACGGGCGGTCGCGGCGAGCTGCCCCTTGTAGCGCTCGAACCCGCTGACGGGAGTTGGCGGAGCGAAGGGCCTTGGACTTTCCTGAGGCTGAACCACCAGAACCTGGATCGGCTGCGGCGAAGGTACGCTCGGCAAGGGCGCAAGCGGATCGCGTTCCTGCATGGCGCTCGCCGGTGTCAGGGCGACCGCCGTCAGACAGACAAGCGAAGAACTCCACCGAAACGCCACCTTGCTTTTGCCCTCCCCAGCCATGAACCACCAACGCACGATCTCGCCGTGCCGTTCAGCCTGCCTTGCGCCAAGCCGTCCAGCCGGTCTAGGCGGCACAAGCTGAACGCGACCAGACCTGCGATGGTCGGTTCACATGGATGGGTGGCCGAGTGGTTTAAGGCAGCGGTCTTGAAAACCGCCGTGGGTGGAAGCTCACCGTGGGTTCGAATCCCACCCCATCCGCCAGTCTCGCTGCTTGCCCTGCCTCGGGCATTGCGCCAGACGGCGGCCATGGCTGCGCCCGCGGTGTCTGTCCTTATCATCGTCCACAACCGCGCGGGCACGATCGGCGCGGCGGTGCGAAGCGTGCTGGCGCAGACCTTCACCGAGTTCGAGCTGGTGGTGGTCGACGACGGGTCGACCGACGCGACCGCCGAGATCGTCGGCGCTTTCGACGACCCCCGTCTTCGGTTGGTCCGATCGTCACCCAATCAAGGCATTCCGCGGGCTCGCAATCGGGCGTTGGCCGAAGCGCAGGGGCGCTACATTGCGTGGCTCGACAGCGACGACATCTGCCATCCCGACCGGCTGCAGGTGCAATACGACTATCTCGAGCGCAATCCGTCTATCGCCATGATCGGCAGCGCGGCACGCAAGATCAGGGCGGACGGCACGCTGATGCGAACGGGCCGAATGCCCGCCCGGTCCCACGAGGCAATCCGCGCATTGCTGTTGTTCCGCTCAGCGTTTCAGCAGAGCAGTATCTTCGGGCGCGCCGAGGCCATCAAGGCCCACCCCTACGATCTCGACTTTCCGGTCTGCGAGGACGTCGACATGTTCGTCCGCTTCACGGCCAGCTTTCGTGCCGAGAACCTACCGCAGTTTCTGATCGCCCGGCGAATCCACGCGAATCAGACCATCCGCAGCAACAGTGAGCGGATCGTCGAGCGGCAAATGGCGATCAGCGCACGTCAGCTCGAGGCGCTCGGTGTCACCTTTGACGAACGCGATCTCCGCCGGCACGTTCTGCTCGGCAAAGGGCGGTATGATCGCGACGGTGGAGATCTGCTCGCCTGGGCCGATAGCTGGAGCGAGACGCTATTGACCGCCAATGCCAGGCGGCCCGTCTTCGATCAAAGGGCGCTTCGTGCCTGCCTAGAGAGGCTGATCGTGAAACTTGCCGTGCAAGGATTGCGCGATCGTCCGGTGCAGGTCGGCGGCTTGTTGCGCGAGGTCGCAGCCCATCCGCATGGAGCACTGGCCCTTGCTCGCGAAAGCCTGATGCCGCTTATCCCCTTCGCCGCGCACCCGCCTGCTGCCGGCCTTCGAGCGATGAGCCGCGCATGAGCGCCGAGCGCCGGGTCGCCTTTGTATTCATCGGCGGAGTCCACCACGTCTTTCACACCATGCCCGTCGCCTGCGCACTGTCGCACCGCGACGACGTGGAGGTGACCGCGTTCGTTGCCGACGAGCCAACGGAAGCCACCGCCGCCGCCGTCAACACTGATGTCGGCGGCAAGGTCACGATCAAGCGGATGGTCCGGCCACGGCTGACAGACCGATTGCTCGGCGCTCACCGGGCCAAACTGCCCCTGCTGTGGAGAAACCGGCAGGAGCTCAAATCCTTTGACGCCATCGTTTTTCCAGAGCGAACATCGCTGATCCTGCGCCGCATGGGCGTCACCCGTCCGGCGTTCATCAATCTGCCCCACGGAGCCGGGGACCGCGCGATATCGGTGGATCCGCGCTACAAACTCTTCGACCGCATCCTGCTGGCCGGTCCGAAGACCGCCGAGCGTATGATCGGGACGGGAATCAAGGCTTCTAGCCTTCGATTGGTCGGGTATCCCAAAGCCGAATATCTGGTGGATATGGCCAAGGATCGCCCGCCGCTGTTCGACAATGGGCGCCCGGTGGTATTCTTCAATCCTCATTTTCGGCGGCATTTGTCTTCGCTCGATGTCGCGCCGCAGATTGTCGAAGCGATTACCGCCGAGACCGATTATAACGTCATCGTCGCACCGCATATCCGTTCGTTCGAAGGGGCTTCGGACGAAGAGCTTCGGCGCTGGCAGGCGCTTGCCGTTCCCGGGCGCGTTATCGTCGATACCGGGTCACCGCGATTGATCGACATGAGCTATGTCGCCGCCGCCGACCTCTATCTCGGCGACGTATCGAGCCAGGTGTATGAGTTCCTCCTGCTCCGCCTCCGGCCGTGTCTTTTCGTCAACGCTCATGACGTCGATTGGACCGATGATCTGAGCTACCGACACTGGCATCTTGGCCGCGTGACGACGCCGCAGGACGTAGTCGATGGCCTTCGTGCAGCCTTTGCCGAGCCCAACCTTTTTGCCGGAAAACAGCGGGACGCTGTGGCAGCGACCTTTACCAGGCTGGCAGGCTCGTCCGAAAGCGCGGTCGATGCCGTCCTGGAATGCATCGCGGAGCGCCAGTGAAAAGCTGGTTCCAGGACAGCGCGATGCGCTCGATCCTTCGCAACACCTCGCTGCTCGGCCTGTCCAAAGGCACCGCCGCTATCGCCAGCCTCGCGGTTCTCGCGCTCGCCGCCCGCGATCTCGGGCCCACCGGGGTCGGCTTTTTGCTGCTTGTCCACAGCTATGCACTGGCGGCGAGCACGCTCACGCACTTCCAGTCGTGGCAGGTGATCGTCCGTTACGGCAGTCGTCCTCTGGCCCAAGGCGACCCCGAACCGTTCCGCCGCGCGGTGTCGTTTGCGCTCGGCCTCGACCTACTCACCGGGATCGGGGGCATGATGCTGGCAATGGCACTGCTGCCGCTGCTGGCCGGGTGGTTCGGCATCCCCGCCGACCTGCGCACGCCGGCACTGATCTATTGCCTCCTGATCCCGACCATGGCCTCGGGCGCCGCCAACGGCGTGCTTCGCGCGCTCGATCGCTTCGACCTGATCGCCTGGCAATCGCCGATCGACGCCTGGGTGCGGCTGTTGCTGGTCATCGGAGCCTACCTTCTCGATCTCAATCTCATCGCCTATCTTGTCATCTGGGCGGCGACCGACCTGCTCGGCGATCTTTACCTGTGGAGTGCCGCCATTCGGGAGCTTCGCCGGCGCGGATTGCTCCACGGCTTGCGGCCGACATTGCGCGCCGAGGGCCTGCAAGGCGGCTGGCGCTTCGCTTTCACCGTCAATCTGACCGCATCGGTCAACAGCGCCTGGGGGCCGGTCGCGCGGCTGCTCGTCGGCGGTCTGCTCAGCCCCGCGGCGACCGGCTTCTACCGCGTGGCGAGCAGCCTGATCGACGCGGTGCAGAGCCCGATCGACCTGATGGCCAAGGCCGTGCATCCGGAGCTGATGCGCCACGACCCGGCCTCGGCGCACCCGTGGCGGCTGATGCTGCGGACAATGGCGCTGGGTACGATGGTAGCGCTGCTTGCCTGGCTGCTGATTGGCCTGTTCGGCGAGCGCCTGCTGGCGTTGGCGTTCGGCCCCGAGTTCACGCCGGCCGCGCCGCTGCTGACCGTACTGCTGATTCTACCGGTCATCGCCACCCTCGCCTTTCCGCTGCCCGCGATGTTCTACAGCCTCGGCAAGCCTGGCGGGCCGCTGATCGCGAATATCGTCGGCGCGGTCGTGTTCGTGGCAAGCCTGCCCGCGCTGACCTCGGCCCACGGACTGGTCGGCGCCGGCGCTGCCCTGGTCCTGGGCCGCCTGTGCTCATTCCTCATCATGAGTGCACAGCTTGCTGTCCTCTACCGACGGCACAAGGCCGGGGTGGAAGCTGGCCGCCACGTCGGCTAGAGGCTGCCCCATGCTCAAGACCCCCGATCCCGCCCTCGCCCACGAGCCCAAGCTCCTGCCGTTCGACTGGTCCGATCCGTTCGGCCTCGACGAGCAATTGACCGAGGACGAGCGCCTCGTCCGCGACACCGCCGAAGGCTATGCGCAGGAGAAGCTTCAGCCCCGCGTCACCGAAGCCTATCTGGAAGAAAGCTTCGACCGCGAGATTTTGCGCGAAATGGGTCAACTCGGCCTGCTCGGCGCGACGATCCCGGCCGAATATGGTGGCGCCGGTCTCGGCTATGTCGCCTACGGCCTGATCGCCCGTGCCGTGGAGCGCGTCGACAGCGGCTATCGCTCGGCGATGAGCGTGCAAAGCTCGCTCGTTATGTATCCGATCTTTGCCTACGGCTCGGAAGAACAGCGCCGTAAGTATCTGCCGGGCCTGGCTTCGGGCGAACTGGTCGGCTGTTTCGGCCTGACCGAGCCCGACGCCGGGTCCGACCCCGGCGGCATGCGTACGACGGCGAAGAAGACCGACAACGGCTACGTCCTGTCGGGCGCCAAGATGTGGATTACCAACAGCCCCATCGCCGACGTGTTCGTCGTTTGGGCCAAGTCGGAAGCGCATGGCGGTAAGATTCGCGGCTTCGTGCTCGAAAAGGGCATGCCGGGTCTCGCAGCCCCGCAGGTGAAGCAAAAGCTTTCGCTTCGCGCCTCGATCACCGGCGAAATCGTCATGGATGGCGTCGAGGTCGGCGAGGACGCGCTGCTACCGAACGTCGAGGGGCTCAAGGGCCCGTTCGGCTGCCTAAACCGTGCCCGTTACGGCATCGGCTGGGGTTCGATGGGCGCGGCCGAAGCCTGCTTCCATGCCGCGCGGCAATATACGCTGGAACGCCACCAATTCGGGCGTCCGCTCGCGGCGACGCAGCTGGTGCAGCTGAAACTCGCCAACATGGTCACCGAGATCACGCTCGGCCTGCAGGCGGCGCTCCGCGTCGGGCGCCGGCTGGAGGATGGCGAGCTCATCCCCGAAACGATCAGCCTCATCAAGCGCAACAATTGCGGCAAGGCGCTCGAGATTGCCCGCATCGCCCGCGACATGCATGGCGGCAACGGGATCAGCGCCGAATATCAGGTCATCCGCCACGCGCTGAATCTGGAAACGGTCAACACCTACGAGGGCACGCACGACGTGCACGCGCTGATCCTCGGTCGGGCGATCACCGGCCTCAGCGCCTTCTGACACGAAAAAGGGCGGCCCCGCGAGGAGCCGCCCTTTTCTGTTTCTGAGCTTGAGGATTATTCGGGAGCGCCGCCGCTACCCATGCCCAGCTGCTCCATGTCGGCAGCATCCGGACGCTTGTCGAATACGGCGTCGATCAGGCCGAATTCCTTGGCTTCGTCGGCTTCGAGGAAGCTGTCGCGGTCCATCGCCTTTTCGATTCGCTCGAGATCCTGCCCGGTGTACTTGGCGTACAGGCTGTTGAGACGCGTACGCATGCGCAGGATTTCACGCGCCTGGATCTCGATGTCCGACGCCATGCCCTGCGCGCCGCCCGACGGCTGGTGGATCATGATCCGGCTGTTGGTCAGCGCGACGCGCATCCCCGGCTCGCCCGCGGCGAGCAGAAAGCTGCCCATCGACGCGGCCTGGCCGATGCAGACGGTGCCGACACGCGGGCGGATGTATTGCATCGTGTCGTGGATCGCGAGGCCGCTGGTGACCACGCCGCCCGGCGAGTTGATGTACATGAAGATGTCCTTCTTCGGGTTCTCGGACTCGAGGAAGAGCAGCTGGGCGACGATCAGCGAGGACATGTGATCCTCGATCGGGCCGGTGATAAAGACGATTCGCTCGCGCAGCAGCCGCGAATAGATGTCGAAGCTGCGCTCGCCCCGGTTCGATTGTTCGATAACGATGGGAACGAGGCCGGAAACGATGTCCTGATGATCCATTGGGTATGATGTCCTTGATTGAGCGACCTACATCGGGCGATTGTCGGCAGAGTTCAAGTTTGACATACCGTTTCGCTCATTCGGTCGCTCTGCATCGTTGCTTGCGCAGACAAGCTCCTCTGCTTCAGCGTTGAGCCATTCGGGTAGGCATACGGCGGCGTAGAATAGCGATGGATGCACGAGCTCACTTCCAGCCTGAGACCGCGGCTATCGCGCCGTCCTCCCCGGACCGAACGCAGTGGGTCGACGTCGCACGG